>Snoopy_p1__coassemble_138_pt1 | contig 112868 bp, 103 predicted proteins | sample Snoopy_p1__metabat2_high_PE_024 | metagenome-assembled genome bin Snoopy_p1
TAAGGATCTTGTGATCAATGCGATCGTGTGGGTTCAAGTCCCATCTTCCGCATAAGAGGTCTCGTGAATTTCACGAGACCTTTTTTTAGTCTTTTTATTGAAAACATTGACGATATAAAAAGGAAATGATAAGGTGAAATGGAGAACAAAATCGATTTTTGAACTATAAGGAGGAAACACAATGGGGAAAGTGATGGTATTTGGTAGTTTTGTAGTGGACTTGATGGCAAGAAGTCCGCATCTTCCGATTCCGGGAGAAACAGTAAAAGGTTCTATGTTTAAGATGGGGCCTGGTGGGAAAGGGTTTAACCAATGTGTTGCTGCGCATAAGGCAGGAGCGGATGTTGTGATGGTGACAAAACTGGGAAAAGACAGTTTTGCAAAAGTGGCAACCGATACGATGGATGAATTGGGGATGGAAAAAGACGGTTTGTTTTTCTCAGATGATGCAGAGACGGGGATTGCGCTGATCTTGGTGGATGAACATACAAGTCAGAATGAGATTATCATTGTTCCAGGAGCATGTAATACCATTACCAAAGAGGAGATCGACTATATAGAAGCAAAGCTTCGGGAAAGTGAGTATATCTTGCTTCAGTTGGAGGTGAACCAGGAAGCAAACGAATATGTGGTGGATCTGGCAGAACGTTATGGATGTAAGGTGATTGTCAATACAGCACCTTATTCGCAGATTTCAGATGAGTTTTTGTCAAAGGTATATATGGTAACACCAAACGAGGTGGAAGCAGAAGAACTGACCGGGATCCATGTTGAAGATCTGGAATCCGCACAGAAAGCGGCAGGCTATTTTTATGAAAGAGGAGTAAAGCAGGTCATCATTACAATGGGAGCAAAAGGGGTGTTTGTTTCAGCGGAAGGAAGAGAAGAGATTGTGCCGGCATTTTGTGTAGACGCGGTGGATACGACTGGGGCAGGGGATGCCTTTAATGGCGGGTTACTGGCAGCTTTGTCAAAAGGAGAAAAGGTTTGGGATGCTGTCCGTTTCGCCAATGGCCTTGCGGCGCTTTCAGTCCAGAAAATGGGAACGACACCATCCATGCCAAAGCTGGAAGAAATTGAACGTTTTTTAGAGGAACAAAATAGATTGTAAATGTTGAAGAAATGATAGAAAAAAGACATTCAGTCAACGACTGAATGTCTTTTTTATGCGGAAGATGGGACTTGAACCCACACAATCGCATTGATCACAAGATCCTTAGTCTTGCTCGTCTGCCAGTTCCGACACTTCCGCTTACCTGATGAGCATTCCTGCACATCACTTTTGATATAATACTATGAATGAGAGAAAATGTCAACTGAAAAATGAAAAAATACTGCAAATAAAATTGACAATTGGAAAAAACGTGTTATACTGATAAAAGGTTTACAAGTAAACAAATAGGAGGTGCAGGGATGGGACAGGATGTGACAGTAGAAAATGTGATCACCTTATTTATGAAGATTCGAAAAGTATATGCGGATGAATTCAGCAGAATGTTTCAAAAGGACGGATATTCTCCGAATGAAATATCTATTCTGCTGTTTTTGTCCAACAATCCTTCGATCGATACGAACAGTCAGTTATGTACCTGTCTGGGAGTATCGAAAGCACTTGTATGTAGAAGTGTAGATGCATTGCTCACTAAGGAGATGATCGTGACGGCGGCCGATGACCGGGATCGGAGAGTGCAGCATTTGAAGCTGACAGAACGTGCGCTTCCGGTGATCGAGCAGATCCGAAAAATCAAGAAGGAGATCGACCGGGAGATCCTGGAGGGAATCCCGGAGGATGAGATCCGCGTGATGCGAAATACGATGGAACAGATTTTTACAAGATTTGAAGAGCGTGCAAAAGAGAAAGGAGTTACAGAAACATGAAGACAAAAATGTCAAAAGAAGTAGATTTGGGAAAAGATCCGATCGGACATCTGTTGTTTGTGCTGGCAGTGCCGTCTATTATTTCACAGGTGGTAAACGCACTTTATAATATGGTAGACAGGATGTATATTGGACATATACCGGGAGAAGGAGCCACCGCTCTGACCGGGCTTGGAGTTTGTTTTCCAATCATCATGATCGTATCTGCGTTTGCAGCCCTCATGGGGATGGGAGGAGCGCCAAGAGCCAGTATTTTAATGGGGAAAAAAGACAATGAAGGTGCGGAAAAAATTCTGGGAAACTGTTTTTCAGCGCTGGTCATTACGGCTGTGATCCTGACGGCAGTTATTTTATTGTTTAAGCGTCCGCTTTTGTTAATGTTTGGCGCCAGTGAAAATACGCTGGGATACGCAGAAAGCTATCTGAACATTTATGCGGTGGGAACTATTTTTGTACAGCTGACACTGGGGTTAAATGCTTTTATCGCCGCCCAGGGATTCTCCAAGATCAGTATGATGACAGTTGTGATTGGAGCGGTGACGAACATTGTGCTGGATCCAATCTTTATCTTTGGATTCCATATGGGTGTGAGGGGAGCTGCCCTGGCAACTGTACTCTCCCAAGCGATCAGCGCAGTCTGGGCAATCCGTTTTCTTTCTGGAAAAGATACGGTTCTGAGATTGAAAAAAGAGAACTTTAAGATCAAAAGAGAGATTATGCTGCCTTGTATCGGTTTGGGCGCAGCGCCGTTTATCATGCAGTCTACGGAGAGTATCTTGGTGCTGTGCTTTAACTCTTCTTTATTAAAATATGGCGGTGATCTTGCAGTGGGCGCGATGACGATCCTTTCCAGTGTGATGCAGTTTGCCATGCTGCCTTTGCAGGGACTGACCCAGGGAGGACAGCCGATCATCAGTTATAACTTTGGAGCCAACAATTCGGAACGTGTGCGAAAAGGATTCCGCCTGCTTTTGGGGGCTTCTGTGATATATGCCGCCTGTATCTGGGCAGTGGCAGAACTGCTTCCGGGTGTATTTGTCATGATTTTTACCAATGACCCGCAGTTGGCAGAGTTTGCAAGATGGGCAATGCGTATTTATATGGCGGCAGTGGTACTGATGGGGGCGCAGATTGCCTGTCAACAGACATTTATTGCGTTTGGAAATTCAAAGATTTCTGCATTTTTGGCAATGTTTCGAAAGATCATCGTATTGATCCCGCTGATCTATATTCTGCCTGTTTTTCTGGAAGATAATGTACAGGCAGTGTTCCTGGCAGAACCGATCGCAGACGTCATTGCTGTTGCGACAACGTTGATCCTGTTTCGAAAAAACTTCAAAAAAGTGCTTGCAGAAATGAAACAAAAATCAGAAACGAAAGATATCTAATTTTTTAAGCAAAACAGCAATTGCAGGAAACACAGCGAGACGAGTATACTGAAAGCATAGTTTCTTTCCTCGGATAAGGAGGAAAGAAAAAGATTTGTGAAGGCGTGAAGGCATGGTAAGGAGAACGCTATGAGAGATTACAGAAAAAGAATTAAACGAAGTACTGGCACAGTATTCTTATTTGGGAGAGCTGGACTGCAAAGGCATTTATGGAAGCGGGCACATCAATAATACCTGTCTGGTAGAGTATATGGATCAGGAAGATCGTGCAAAACGGCTGATCCTTCAGGAGATGAACCGAGAAATCTTTACACATCCGGAAGAGCTGATGGAAGATATCATTGGGGTGACAACGTATCTGCGGAAAAAGATCGAGGAAAACGGCGGAGATCCGGAGAGAGACACTGCATGAGACCATTCCGGATTTTCATAATACGAAAAAACGGTTTGAGACTTTCAAAAAGGCTGTAGAAGCAGATGTGTGCGGACGTGCAGCATCTGTGCAGGAAGAGATTGAATTTGTACTGGCAAGAAAAGAATTTCCGCTTCGAGTGACACACAATGATACTAAGTGAAATAACATCATGATCGATAATCAGACCAGAAAAGGAATCTGCGTGATCGACCTGGATACGGTTATGCCGGGACTTACCATGCATGATTTTGGAAATTCGATCCGTTTTGGAGCAAGCACAGCAGCAGAAGATGAAGTGGATCTGGAAAAAGAAGTGGAGATGCTTCCCTTTGGCGCAAAGATCATGACCTATGAATGTGGAATACGTTTCCTGACAGATTATCTGGAGGAAGATCATTACTTTAAGATCCACCGTGAGAATCACAATCTGGATTGTGCGCGTACACAGTTTAAACTGGTTGCGGACATGGAGCAGAAGTGGGAGACGATGAAAGAAATTGTGAGCCGTTATTAAAAAGAGACTGTATGGATGTTGTGGGATACCAAGTATTTCACAACATCCATACGGTTTTTATATTGGATAAAAAGGTGGCATATGGGAAGAATAAGGACAAAAGGATAAGGGGGGAAGGTGTATGTTGGAAAAAATAGATTTGACAAAGAAAATGGAAAAAGCAGAGTATAAGGCAAAAATGGAAGTGTTGAAAACCCGGCTTGGAAAGCTCCAGAGACAGTGCCGGGAACAGGGGATTCCGATCATGATCGTGATGGAGGGATTTGATGCCGCGGGGAAAGGAATGCAGATCGGAAAACTGATCCAAAGTCTGGATCCACGGGGCTTTGAAGTCTTTCCGATCAAAGAAGAGACAAGTGAAGAAGCGATGCATCCATTTTTGTGGAGATTTTGGATAAAAATCCCGTCCAAAGGGAGAATTGCTGTCTATGATGGAAGCTGGTATCGAAAAGTATGCAGCGACCGGTTTGAAAAAAGGACTAAAGAATCTGAGTTGGAGGCTTGCTATCGATCCATCTGTTCTTTTGAGAAACAGCTCACAGATGATGGGACACTGCTGATCAAGTTCTTTTTAGATATTGATAAAAAAGAACAAAAACAAAGATTTGAAACGTTGCTTGCATCCAAAGAAACTGTGTGGCGTGTGACGAAAACAGAATTGGAGAAAAACAGACACTATGAAAGATATCAGTCGATGGCAGAGGAGATGCTGCGCAGAACAGATACCAGGGAAGCGCCGTGGACGATCGTGGAGGCAACAGACCGACGCTATGCAACCGTCAAGATCTATACGGTGATCCTGAAGATGCTGACACAGAGGCTTCAGGAGCAGAAACAGGAAAAAGCAAGGAGGGTAGCAGAAGAGGTAATCCGAAACGAGAAAGAGACCGCCTGCTGGACAGAAGAAAAAGCATGGTCAGATACTGCAAAACTGGGGCAATCCGTACTGGTAAAAGCAGACCTGACACGATGCTGCGACCGGGAAACATATGAAGAAAAGTGTAAGGCATACCAGAAAAAACTCGCAAAGCTCCATGGAGAACTTTACCGGAAACGGATTCCGGTGGTGATCGGATTTGAAGGCTGGGATGCGGCGGGGAAAGGTGGCGCAATCCGGCGTCTGACGGAAAAGATGGATCCAAGGGGGTATGTGGTAAGCCCCACGGCGGCTCCCAATGATCTGGAAAAGGGATACCACTATCTGTGGCGGTTCTGGAGAAAAATGCCAAAGGACGGGCATGTTGCCATTTTTGACCGGACCTGGTATGGAAGGGTGCTGGTAGAGCGGGTCGAAGGATTCTGCTCACAAGAGGAATGGAAACGGGCATACAAAGAAATCAACGATCTGGAAAGAGATCTTGCAGATGCGGGCGCGGTTGTCTTAAAATTCTGGATGCAGATCGATCAGGCAGAACAAAAGAAGCGTTTCCTGGCGAGACAGGAAAATCCCGAAAAGCAGTGGAAGATCACGGAAGAAGACTGGAGAAACCGGGAAAAATGGACACAGTATGAAGAGGCAGTCAATGAGATGCTGATTCGTACATCCACAGAATATGCCCCGTGGATCGTAGTGGAAGGAAATGACAAATATTATGCCCGGCTAAAGGTTTTAAAAACGGCGATCGAGGCTTTGGAAAAAAGAATTTCAAAAAAATAAAGGAAACCGGGAAGCAGCACAGAATATAGTTATTGTAGGGGATATTACGATTCTTAAAAAGGAAAAGGGATAAGAGACATACATGTATTATTCGGAAGAAATCATAGAAGAAGTCAGAACAAAAAATGATATTGTGGATGTGATCTCAGGATATGTAAGATTACAGAAAAAGGGAAGCTCTTATTTTGGACTCTGTCCGTTTCACAACGAAAAATCCCCCTCTTTTTCCGTCAGCAGAGAAAAACAGATGTATTACTGCTTCGGATGCGGTGCAGGAGGCAATGTTTTTACATTTCTGATGGATTATGAGAACTTTTCGTTTGTTGAGGCTTTAAAATTTCTGGCAGACCGGGCCAGAGTCGAATTGCCGGAAGCAGAGTATTCCAAAGAAGCCAAGGCAAAGGCAGACCGAAGGATGCAGCTTTTAGAAATCAATAAGCTGGCAGCTCAGTATTTTTATGTGCAACTGAAGGCTTCTCAGGGAACGACGGCCTATCAGTATTTGAAGGGACGGCAGCTTTCAGATGAGACGATCAAAGGGTTTGGGCTTGGATACTCCAACAAGTACAGTGACGATCTGTTCCGGTATTTACAGAAAAAAGGGTATTCCGAGGAGCTGATTCGGCAGGCCGGTCTGATCAATACCGATGAAAAGCACGGCGTGTATGACAAATTCTGGAACCGGGTCATGTTTCCCATTATGGATGTCAACAACCGGGTCATCGGATTTGGGGGACGGGTAATGGGAGACGGCAAGCCCAAATATTTGAACTCACCGGAAACAGAGATTTTTGACAAAAGCCGGAATCTGTACGGACTGAACCGGGCCCGCACGTCAAGAAAGCCATATTTTCTGATCTGTGAAGGTTACATGGATGTGATCGCTCTGCATCAGGCAGGATTTACCAATGCGGTGGCATCTCTGGGAACGGCACTGACAACGGGGCATGCATCTTTGATCAAGCGGTACGTGCAGGAGGTATATCTTACCTATGACAGTGACGAAGCGGGAACCAGGGCAGCCTTGCGGGCTGTTCCGATTTTAAAAGAAGCCGGGATCACAGCCAAGGTGATCCGGATGGATCCGTATAAAGATCCGGACGAATTTATCAAAAATCTGGGAGCCGAAGAGTTTGAGCGAAGGATCGGAAATGCGAGAAATGGATTCATGTTCGGTCTGGAGATGCTGGAAAAGCAGTATGATCTCAATACGCCGGAAGGAAAGACTGCATTTTTCCAGGAAGCAGCCAGAAGGCTGATCGGATTTGAAGAGGAACTGGAGCGCAATAATTACATAGAAGCAGTGGCCAGAACCTATCATGCAACGACGGAAAGCCTGCAAAAGCTCGTAGCTAAGACGGCAGTAAAAGAAGGAATGGCAGCGCCGGCAGCACGTCCGAGACAGCTTGTGGGAAATGAGAAGCCAAAAGAGGACGGAATCAAAACTGCACAGAAGGTATTGCTCACCTGGATGATTGAAGACCGGCACCTGTTCGGAATCATTCAAAAATATATTACCCCGGAAGATTTTCCGGAGCCGCTGTATCATACAGTGGCAGAGTTTTTGTATCAACAATATGAAGACGGGGAGCTGAATCCGGCGAAGATCCTGAACCATTTTACGCAGGAAGAAGAGCACCGGGAGGCGGCTTCTTTGTTTCATACCAAGATCCAGAAGCTGACTACAAAAGAAGAACGGGAAAAAGCACTGCAGGAGACGATCATCAAAGTCAAGACCTACAGTATTGATTATCGTACCATGCATCTGGCGCCCACAGATATTGCAGGACTACAGAAGCTGATGGAAGAAAAGCGAAAGCTGGATGATATCAAGAAACTGCATATTTCGATTGAATAAGGATAAAATAAAACAAGATCGTCTGCATATTGTGCAGACAGAGGAAGGATGGACACATGGAAGAGAATATTCAGAAGTTTACGGAAAGATTGAGAGAACTGGTAGCACAGGGAAAGAAAAAAAAGAGTATTCTGGAGATCCAGGAGATCAATGACTGCTTTGCAGATATGGAACTGGAAGCAGAGCAGATGGAAAAGGTATTTGAGTATCTGGAAGCCAACAATATCGATGTGCTGCGGATCAGCAGTGATGATGATCTGGATGTGGATATGGACGTCATTATGGCAGAAGAAGCAGACGATGTAGATATGGAAAATATCGACTTGTCTGTTCCGGATGGAGTCAGTATTGAAGATCCGGTCAGAATGTATTTAAAAGAGATCGGAAAGGTACCTCTTTTGAGCGCAGACAGAGAGATCGAGCTGGCACAGAGAATGGAAGAAGGGGATGAGGATGCCAAAAAAGAGCTTGCAGAAGCCAACCTCCGTTTGGTAGTCAGCATTGCAAAGCGCTATGTGGGACGCGGGATGCTGTTTTTGGATCTGATCCAGGAAGGAAATTTAGGTCTGATCAAAGCAGTCGAGAAATTCGATTATCACAAAGGATATAAATTCAGTACGTATGCTACATGGTGGATCCGCCAGGCGATCACAAGAGCGATCGCGGACCAGGCAAGAACCATCCGAATTCCGGTGCATATGGTGGAGACGATCAACAAGCTGATCCGTGTGTCCAGACAGCTTTTGCAGGAACTGGGAAGAGAACCGATGCCGGAAGAGATCGCAAAAGAACTGGACATGCCCGTAGAGCGTGTGCGTGAGATCCTGAAGATTTCTCAGGAACCGGTATCCTTGGAGACTCCGATCGGAGAAGAAGAAGACAGCCATCTGGGAGATTTTATTCAAGATGACAACGTACCGGTACCGGCAGAAGCAGCGGCACAGACATTGCTCAAAGAGCAGCTGGACGAAGTATTGGATACGCTTACCGAAAGAGAACAAAAAGTGCTGCGTCTCCGGTTCGGAATGAACGATGGACGTGCCAGAACACTGGAAGAAGTAGGAAAAGAATTTGATGTTACCCGTGAACGTATCCGCCAGATCGAAGCAAAAGCGCTCCGGAAATTGCGTCATCCAAGCCGTAGCCGTAAGCTGAGAGATTATCTGGATTAAGCCTATGATCGCAGAATTATCAAAACGGCTGCAGGCGGTAGCAGATCTGGTGACCGTTTCAGGTTGTGTAGCCGACATCGGGACAGACCATGCGTATATTCCTATTTATCTGGCAGGCGGGCAGAAGATCCGGCGGGCCTTTGCCATGGACGTCAATGAGGGACCGCTTGAGCGTGCCAGAGAGCATGTAAAGGAAGCAGGACTGGAGGATCGGATCGAACTGCGGCTTTCCAATGGGCTGGAGCGGTTACAGCCGGGCGAGGCGGATGCCATGATCGTAGCAGGAATGGGCGGCAGCCTGGTTATTCAGATCCTGACAGAAGGACAGGCTGTAGCCAGACAGATGAAAGAATGTATTTTACAGCCCCAGTCGGAGATTCCCAAAGTGCGCGCCTATCTTCTGCGGGAAGGCTATCGTATTGCGGAAGAAGATATGGTGCTGGAAGATGGAAAGTATTATCCGATGATGCGGGCCATCCCAATGGAAAATGGACAGACGTTTGAAGCGTGGGATGAGATAGAACTGTGCTATGGCAAACGACTGTTGAAGAGCAGACATCCGGTATTGGAACAATATTTAAAGCGGGAAGAGCAGATAAAATCCCGGATTTTGGACAAACTAGAAGAACAGAGCGGAGAACATATTACAAGAAGGCGGGCAGAATTACAACATGATCTGGCTTGTATCAGGAAAGGACTGAAATATTATGCTGTGTAAAGAGATTATGGCAATGATAGAAGGTACATATCCAAAAAGTGCGGCTTTGGGATTTGACAACGTAGGTCTTTTGGCAGGACGAAGCGAAAAGGAGATCCATCGGATTTATCTGGCATTGGATGCTACGGATGAAGTAATTGAGCAGGTCATTGCTAAGAAGGCGGACATGCTGATTACCCATCATCCATTGATTTTTTCGCCCATGAAGCATATTACGGATGAAGATTTTATCGGACGCAGGCTGATTGAGCTGATCCGGAACGATATTTCTTATTATGCCATGCATACCAACTATGATGTACTGGGCATGGCAGAGCTTTCCGGAACAGTCCTGGGACTGACAGATACCAAAGTGCTGGATGTGACTCTGAATACAGAGATGAAAGAAGAGGGGATCGGAAGAATTGGAACCTTGCCAGAGGAGATGACCTTGGAAGAATGTTGCGTTTATGTGAAGCATAAACTGAAACTGGGATCGGTGAAAGTATTTGGAGATATGAAGCAAAAGGTGCACACCATGGCGGTGTCCCCGGGATCCGGTAAAAGTGCCATTGATCCCGCGATCCAAAAAGGGGCAGATGTTCTGGTGACCGGAGATATCGGACATCATGAAGGACTGGATGCGGCAGCCCAGGGGATGGCGGTAATCGATGCAGGGCATTATGGAACCGAGTATATTTTCATGGATGATATGAAACGGTTTTTAGAGGAGAGACTTCCGGCAGCAGAGATCATCACGGCACCGGTCGTGCATCCTTTTCAGGTATTGTAAGATTCCAGACAGGAGGACAGTCTTATGGAAAAAGAATTTTGCAGTGTTCAGCTAGGAGAGCAGACAAAACAATATGAGAAGGGAATCACCTATCGAGTGATCGCCGAGGAGATGCAAAAAGATTATGATCATCGGATCGTGTTGGCTCTGGTGGATGGAACACGGCTTCAGGAGTTGAACAAGCGGTTGAAAAAAGACTGCAGATTGGAATTTCTGACAGTGTCAGATCCCATCGGATATGAAACTTATCGGCGGAGTCTGTGTTTTATGCTGGTCAAAGCAGTTTATGATGTGGGAGGACATGAGCATGTCCGAAATGTAAAGATTCATTTTTCTATGAGCAGAGGATATTACTGTACTCTGGATGGAGATCTGGAACTGGATCAGAAGTTTTTGGATCAGGTAGATGCCAGAATGCATGAGTTTGCGGATGCCGGGATCCCGATTGAAAAACGATCCGTGCATACATCCGATGCGGTGGATCTGTTCCGAAAACATGGAATGTATGACAAAGAGCGGTTGTTTGGGTATCGCAGGGTGTCCAAAGTCAATATTTATCGGATGAGCGAATTTGAAGATTACTATTACGGATATATGGTTCCGGATTCCGGGTATTTAAAGCATTTTGCATTGTATCTGTATGATGAAGGATTTGTGCTGCAGATGCCTCTTCGGAAAGAGCCGGAGGTGGTTCCGCCGTTTGAACCCCGTGAAAAGCTTTTCCAGGTATTAAAGAGCAGTGTACAGTGGGGAGATCTTCAGAATATTGAGACGGTAGGTGCGCTCAATGATATGGTGACCAAATATGATATGCGGGAGATCGTTCTGGTACAGGAGGCTTATCAGGAACGGCAGATCGCGCAGATCGCCGCACAGATCGCCAGAAAGCCGGAGACAAAGCTGGTCATGATCGCAGGTCCGTCTTCTTCCGGAAAAACGACGTTTTCCCACAGACTATCCATTCAGCTTCAGACGCAGGGAATGCGGCCGCATCCGATCGCAGTGGACAATTATTTTGTGGATCGGGAGAAAACGCCGAAAGATGAGGAAGGCAATTATAATTTTGAATGCCTAGAAGCCATCGATATCCAGCAGTTTAATGAAGATATGCAGGCACTGCTGGCAGGAGAGCCGGTACATCTTCCGATTTTTGACTTTAAGAAGGGAACCAGAAGTTATGATACCACACCGACTCGATTGCAGGAGCAGGATATTCTGGTAATAGAAGGAATCCACTGTCTGAATCCAAAGCTTTCCTGTCAGCTGTCTGCGGACAGAAAGTTTAAGATCTATATCAGTGCTTTGACCCAGCTGAATATTGATGAGCATAACCGGATCCCGTCGACTGATGGAAGGCTGATTCGCAGGCTGGTCAGAGATGCCAGAACGAGAGGCACATCTGCACAGAAGACCATCGCCATGTGGTCCTCTGTAAGACGAGGAGAGGAAGAGAATATTTTCCCGTTCCAGGAAGAAGCGGATGTGATGTTTAATTCTTCGCTGTTATATGAGCTGGCAGTTTTGAAGCAGTATGTGGAACCGCTTTTGTTTGGAGTGGAAAAGGATTCTCCGGAATATCTGGAAGCAAAGCGGCTTTTAAAGTTTTTTGATTACTTTATCGGGATTGGAAGCGACTATGTTCCGGCCAACTCCCTGCTTCGGGAGTTTATCGGAGGAGGATGCTTTCCTGTATAGAAGAAAAGAAGGGAACGCACATGAGATGGAATCAGAAGAAGATCAACAAAAAAGAACTTGCATTGGATATTTCTTATGATATTGTGGGGAGTATTTTGTATGCACTTGGGATTTATACCTTTGCCAAGACCGCGGATTTTGCTCCCGGAGGACTGTCAGGTCTTGCATTGATCATTCATCATATATGGGGAGCGCCCATCGGAATTACCACCCTGATCTTAAATATCCCGCTGATCGTTTTGAGCTTTCGGCTGGTGGGAAAACGATTCATGTTTAAGTCTGCAAGAACCATGATTTTTTGTACCATCTTTTTGGATCTTATTTTTCCTTATACAGATCCGTATACTGGAGAACCGTTTATGGCGGCACTGTTTTCCGGAGTCTGTCTGGGAGCAGCCCTGGCGTTGTTTTATATGCGGGGGTCTTCTTCCGGAGGAACAGATTTTTTGACCATGTCTATCAAAGCCATCAAGCCGCACCTGTCCATTGGATTTGTGACCATGGCCATTGATCTGCTGATTATTCTGCTTGGTTGGCCGGTTTTTGGAAATATTGATGCTGTTTTGTACGGGCTGATTTCTGCGTTTGTGACATCTGTTGTGATCGATAAGATCATGTATGGCATGGGTGCCGGAAAACTGATTTTGATTATCACCACAAAAGCAGGGGAGGTATCCCGTAAGATCGATCAGATTAGCGGCAGAGGTTCTACGGTGATCAAAGGAATGGGGACTTACACAAAAGAAGAAAAAGAAGTGCTGTTATGTGCATGTTCCAGTTCCCAGGCATATTCCGTAAGAAGTGCAGCGCATGAGGTGGATCCGGAGGCGTTTGTTATGCTGACGGAGACAAGCGAAGTGTTTGGAGAAGGATTCATTGATGTGAAAAAAGAATAAGAAAGAGCATTTGTTCTGCTGATCATGATCTGACAGAACAAATGCTCTTTTTGCTTATTTTGATTTTACTTCCCGCCACAGCTGGTTATACAGGGCATCGTATTTGTCTCCGAGGAAACGGAAAGTTTCACAATGCTCTAATTCCTGTGCTTCGGGGAATGCGATCGTACTGTTGCGGATGGCTGGATCTTCGATCAGCTCCCGTGCCGCCGTATTCGGAGTAGAATAGGTAATATAGTCAAAATTCATCTTGGCGATCTCCGGTCTGCAGAGGAAATTGATAAATGCTTCGGCATTTTCTTTATGTTTTGCATTTTTCGGGATTACCCAGGAATCGATCCATAGGTTGGAGCCTTCTTTTGGGATGACATATTCCAGATCCGGGTTTTCCATTTGTGTATAGATGGCTTCTCCGGAATAGATCACACCAATCGCAGCTTCGTTTCCGATCATTTTATCGCGAACCTGATCAATCACATATGCCTGTACCAGCGGCTTTTGCTCTATGAGAAGCTGCTTGGCTGCTTCCAGTTCATTGAGATCCGTGGAGTTTAAGGAGGCACCGATATATTTTAAGGCAACGGCAAATGCATCCCGCACACTGTCTTGCATCAGAATGTTGTCTTTGTAGGTTTCATCCCACAGAACAGACCAGCTGTCGATGGGTTCTTTTACCATCGTTTTATTATAAAGGATCCCAACAGTACCCCAGCAGTATGGAACCGAATATTTGTTTTCCGGATCAAACTGTCTGGACTGCTCCAGATAGGTCGCACCGATATTTTTGATATTTGGAATATTGTCAAAATCAATTTTGGCAAGCAGATCATTTTCGATCATACGCTGGATCATGTAATCAGAAGGACAGACGACATCATATGCGATGGCGCCGGACTGGATTTTGGGATACATAATCTCATTGGTTTCATATTCTTCATATACAACCTGGATACCGGTCTCTTTTTCAAACATAGGGATCACGTCAGGATCCAGATATTCGCCCCAGTTGTATACGATCAGCTGATTGTCTCCTCCTGTGACTCCGTTTTTGGAGCCGTAATAAAATCCGCCTGCGGTGATGACGATGGCCATTCCGACAGGGAGGATCCGTTTGCAGACGATCCTGGTGACGTTCTGCCATTTTCTCTGCCTGAGTGAAGCGGTTCGGTTTGATTTTTTTGACTCCGGTGTGAAATTGATCAAGAACAGCAGGACGAGTACCGTCAGGAACATGATCGTGGAGAGTGCATACATCTCTGGTTTGATTCCTTTGCGGACTTCGCTGTAAATCTTGGTGGAGAGTGTATCTATCCCGGGTCCTTTGGTAAAGTGGGTGATCACAAAATCATCCAGTGACATCGTAAAGGCCAGAAGGAATCCGGAAATGATCCCCGGCAGGATGTCGGGAAGCACCACTTTGACAAATGCATAGATGGGAGATGCCCCCAGATCCAGAGCTGCTTCATAGGTGCTTTTTTTCGTTTGTTTTAACTTTGGCATGACACTTAAAATCACATACGGAATATTAAATGTGATATGTGCCAGCAGAACCGTGGAAAATCCCAGTGTAAATCGAAATGCCACAAAAAGGAGCATCAGGGAAATTCCGGTGACAATATCCGCATTGAGCATGGGAATATTGGTAATGCCCAGAAACAGTGTCCGCATTTTGGGTTTCATAGCCTGGATCCCAAGGGATGCGGCAGTTCCGATCAGCGTTGCGATCAAAGCAGACAGCAGCGCGATGATCAGGGTGGTATAAAGGGCATTCATAATGTCTGGATTCTCAAATAGTGAGAGATACCACTTTCCGGTGAATCCCCCCCACTTGGAGCGGGTTTTGGAGTCGTTGAAGGAAAGTACGATCAAAGTGATAATCGGAGCATACAACAAAATGAGAATCAGAGCAAGGTAAATCCGTTTTGCAGTTGTTTTAATCAAAATGCAGTTCCCTCCCCGTCTTTGTCATATTTGGCGATCATGGCCATGCTGGCAATGATAAAGAGCATCAGCACCAGAGAAAGTCCGGAGCCGGTGTTCCAGTTGCTGCCCTGCTTGAATTCCTGTTCAATGACATTTCCGATGAGCAGGATCTTACTTCCGCCGAGCAGATCGGAGATGACAAAGGTAGTTAGGGATGGGACAAACACCATGGTGATCCCGCTGATGATGCCGGGAACACTCAGAGGCAGGATGATCCTTACAAATGTCTGGATGCTGTTTGCTCCAAGATCCCGGGCAGCAGAAATTACATCCCGGTCGATCTTAGACAATACATTGTAGATCGGCAGGACCATAAACGGCAGAAAGTTATACACCATACCGAGGATGATCGCATAGGGCGTGTTAATCAGATTCAGTTCTGGCAAATGAAAGAAGGAAAGAATCATATTGATCACGCCGTTTTTCTCCAGAAGATTCTGCCAGGCAAGTGTCCGGAGCAGAAAATTCATCCACATGGGAAGAATAAAGATCAGGACAATAAAGCTGGTCTGATTGACCTGTTTTTCCGAAAGGATCATGGCAAGCGGATAGGTCAGGAACAGACAGATCATGGTACTTACAAAAGAAAGCAGAAGCGCCAGCCCCAGTGCCTTTAAATTTTCCGGTGTGGTGATCAGTGCCAGGTTCGAAAGTGTGGCATGCCCGTTTTTGTCTGTCAGTCCATAATAAAGGATCATCAGAAGTGGGATGATGATAAAGGAGACTGCCCAGAACAGATACGGTCCGCTCAATAATTTTCTATTCTTCAACGCCTACTGCCTCCGCATCTTCAGATTTCGGTTTTTTCATGATCTGAATGTCAAACGGATCGACTCGAATCCCCACTTCTGTGCCCACCGGAAACAGATCGGTACTGTGTACCAGCAGTTCATAGTTATTTGCCAGTACTTCCATTTCGTAGTGTACCCCCTTGAAGATCAGATGAGTGACCACGCCTTCAATGATGCCTTCTTCCGGTTTGACCAGGTCGATATCTTCCGGGCGGATCACAGCATCTACGGGAGTGTTTCGTCCAAAGCCGACATCCACACACTGCCAGGTTGCTCCCAGCATTTTTACGACTTTGTCTTCCAACATGGTGGCAGGAAGAATATTGCTGTCTCCGATAAAGTCTGCCACAAATGCATTCTGGGGTTCGTTGTAGATATCCTCCGGAGTGCCGATCTGCTGGATATAGCCCTGATTCATGACCACAATGGTATCGGACATGGTCAGTGCTTCTTCCTGATCATGAGTGACGTAGACAAAGGTGATCCCCAGTTCGTTTTTCAGACGGATCAGCTCATATTGCATATCCTGTCTGAGTTTGAGATCCAGAGCGCCAAGCGGCTCATCCAGAAGGAGGACTTTTGGTTCGTTCACGATGGCTCTGGCAATGGCGATCCGCTGTTGCTGTCCGCCGCTTAAAGAATCGGGGTATCGGTCTTTGAAGTCTTCCAGATTGACCAGTTTTAATGCATATTTGATCTTATCATCAATGTAGTGTTTGGATTTCTTTTTGATCTTCAATCCAAAGGCAATATTTTCTGCAATCGTCATATGGGTAAAAAGCGCATATTTTTGGAACACAGTGTTAAGCTGCCGTTTGTTAGGCGGCAGCTTATTGATGTTCTTTCCATCAAAAATGATATCACCGGAATCAGGAGTTTCAAATCCGCCCAGAATGCGAAGCAGTGTAGTCTTTCCACAGCCGCTGGGACCAAGTAAAGTCAAAAACTCATTTTCACGGATATAAAGATTCAGCTGGTCTAAAATTACAGTTTCATCAAACGATTTGGTGACATTTACAATGTCGATCAGTTTATTGGGCATGGCGTTCCTCCTGATAAAATTTTTTAATGGAATCCATTCGGCAGGTCAGATTGGACAGAAGCAGATCTGCCAGTGTGATGGCGGTCATAGCTTCTACAACTACCACGGCGCGAGGTACAATGATGGGGTCATGTCTGCCCTTGATGGACACCTCGATCTCATCCAGATCCTGATTGACGGTGGTCTGCGGACGGGCAATGGATGGGGTCGGTTTGACAGCCGCCCGAAGGATCAGCTCGGAACCATCACTGATGCCGCCCAGCACACCGCCGGAATGATTCGTCTTTTTACAGACTGCCCCATCTTTGATAGAAAAGGCATCATTGTTGATACTTCCGCTGGAAGAAGCAGCGGCAAATCCGTCTCCGATCTCAATGGCCTTTATCGCGCCAATGGACATGATCCCCTTGGAAAGCTGTGCATCCAGTTTGTCAAAGACAGGTTCCCCAAGTCCGACAGGAAGTCCGCTGACCCGGCATTCAATCACACCGCCGCAGGAATCCATTTCCTCCATCTTATCATTGAGATATGCGGCAGCCTGGTCAGCCAGCGCATTGTTTGGCATGTAAAATGGATTCTCTGTAATCTCATCAAAATGATAGTTACACTCCGGCACATGGATGGGACCGATATCCCGGGAAAAAGTTGTGATCTGAATTCCAAGCTCTCGAAGAAGAGCAGAAGCAACCGCACCGGCTGCTACGCGGCCAATGGTTTCCCGGCCGGAAGTGCGGCCGCCTCCCCGGTAATCCCGGAAGCCATATTTTTCCGTAAATGTATAGTCCGCATGTCCGGGACGGTAATAGGAGGCAATCTCTCCATAGTCACGGGAGCGCTGATCTTGGTTGCGAATCAGAAGCGAAATGGGAGTTCCTGTTGTTTTTCCTTCAAAAACACCAGACAAAATCTCCACCTGATCTGTTTCGTTTCGTTTGGTCGTATAGCGGCTCTGGCCGGGACGTCTGCGATCTAAAAATGCCTGTATATCAGATTCACTTAAGGAAAGTCCGGCAGGACAGCCGTCGATCACGACACCGATCCCTGCTCCGTGGGACTCTCCCCAGGTTGTAATGCGAAATAAAGTTCCAAAAGATGAACCACTCATAAGTCAAAATCTCCTTTCCTTTGCACATAAAACCATTATATAAGAAGACATATTATCGTGCAATCCTTAATTTTATTTGAAAATTCCTATCTTGCATCTGTACAATTATAGGAAAGCGTAATATAATGAGGACTAGATATTGACCGAAAGGAGAACAGGGCTACTAAATGAAGGAAAAAGATGCAAAAAAAGTAACTAGCAGAAAAAAACATTCGACAAAATCCCGGAAAGCTCCTGCCGGATTTCCCGTGAAACAGGCAGGCATCATTGCAGGTGGTACTTTGGCAGTGCTGGTACTAATTTATCTGGGTGTTTCTGTATTTTTTATGAGTCATTTTTATACCAATACAAAAATCAACGGAAAGGATTTTTCCGGAAAATCTGCAGCTGCAGTGGAAACTTATATGAAAGAGCAGGTTAAGGGATATGAGCTGACCATCAAAGAACAGGGCAACCAATCAGATAGGATCAAAGGAAGCGACATTGCGCTTCAGTATCAGGAGAATAAGGACATTAAAAACGCCTTAAAAAAGCAAAATGGATTTGCATGGCCGGCAGCTCTTTTTTCTCATAAGACAGAAAAGATCTCCATTGATGTGTCATATGATGAGAAAGCACTGGATGAAAAGATCCAGAGTCTGCAGGCAGTGAAGGCAGAACAGACTCCGGCAGAGAATGCAAAACCGGAACTTCAGGGAGAGACTTATGTGGTGAAGCCAGAAGTGTACGGGACAGCAGTGGATATGGAAGTGCTGAATCAGAAGATCCATCTGTTCATTTCAGAGTTTCGGACGGAACTGGATATGGAAAAAGAGGGATGTTATGCACGACCGAAGTATACAAAGGATTCCAAGGAAGTACAGGCAGCCTGCGATACCATGAACAAGTATCTGAAAGCCAGCATTACATACAATATGTCAGAGCCGGTGGTGGTAGATAAGACTTTGATCGCTGCCTGGATCGGTGTGGATGACAATATGAACGTTGTGTTTAACGAGGAAGCTATGAAAGCCTGGTTTACAGAATTTGGAGATAACTATGATACGGTAGGAACGACCAGAAATCTGACTACACCGACCGGAAGAGCAACGACAGTAACAGGCGGAACCTATGGCTGGTCCATTGATGAGGAGACAGAACGTGTCAATCTTCAGAACAGCATCAAAAACGGGGAAGTGACGGCAAGAGAACCGTCATATTATGCCGGAGGCGCGGCAAAATCCCATGGAGAGCAGGACTGGGGAACGACCTTTATCGAAGTGGATCTGACAGCGCAGCATATGTGGTATATCAAAGAGGGAGCCATTGCCTTGGAGACCGATGTGGTGACAGGCGTACCGATTCCGGAAAAGATTACACCGGAAGGCGTTTATGATATTTTGGAGATGAAACAGAATGAAGTGTTAATCGGTGAAACAGATCCAAGTACCGGAGAGCCAAGTTATAGACAACCAGTTGATTACTGGATGCGAGTGACATGGACAGGCATCGGATTTCATGATGCAAACTGGCAGCCGGCATTTGGTGGAAACCTGTTCCAGAGTGGAGCTGGTTCACACGGCTGTATCAATATGCCGGTGAGTCAGGCGGCAGCATTGTTTGGCATGATCAGTGTGGGAACACCGGTTGTGATACATTATTGATAGAATCAGAGAGAAAAAATGGAGAAAAGGGGCAGCGTATGTTCGCGCGGTCCCCTTTTTCACGAAAATAAAGGAGACAAATTTATGTACGAATTGATCAAAAAAGACGGTCTGGCAAAGAGAGGGAGTTTTCATACCGTTCATGGAACGATTGAAACGCCGGTATTTATGAATGTAGGAACAGCAGCAGCGATCAAAGGAGCGGTATCGACCGATGATCTGCGGGGAATCAAGACGCAGGTAGAACTTTCCAATACGTATCATCTGCATGTCCGCCCGGGAGATGAAGTGGTGAAAAAGATGGGTGGTCTTCATAAGTTTATGAACTGGGACAAACCGATCCTGACCGATTCCGGCGGATTTCAGGTATTTTCTCTGGCAGGGCTGCGCAAGATCAAAGAAGAGGGAGTTCATTTCAACTCTCATATCGACGGGCGTAAGATTTTTATGGGGCCGGAGGAGAGTATGCAGATCCAGTCTAATCTGGCATCCACCATTGCCATGGCATTTGACGAATGTCCATCCAGTGTGGCAGACCGCGCGTATATGCGGGATTCGGTAGCAAGAACGACCCGCTGGCTGAAACGATGCAAAGTGGAGATGGATCGGCTCAATACCTTGCCGGATACGATCAATCCACACCAGATGCTGTTTGGGATCAACCAGGGCGGAATCTATGAAGACATCCGGATCGAACATGCAAAGCAGATCGTGGAACTGGATCTGGATGGTTATGCAGTTGGAGGACTCGCAGTAGGAGAGAGCCACGAGGAAATGTATCGGATCCTGGATGCAGTGGTTCCGTATCTGCCGGAGCAGAAACCGACGTATCTCATGGGAGTGGGTACCCCGATCAATATTTTGGAAGCAGTAGACCGGGGCGTAGATTTCTTTGATTGTGTGTATCCAAGCCGGAACGGACGTCATGGACATGTGTACACCAATCATGGAAAGCTGAATCTGTTCAACGCAAAATATGAGCTGGATGACAGACCGATCGAAGAAGGTTGTCAGTGTCCGGCGTGCAGAAGCTACAGCCGTGGATACATCCGCCATCTTCTGAAAGCAAAAGAGATGCTGGGCATGCGTTTGTGTGTGCTGCACAATTTGTATTTCTATAACACGATGATGGAAGAAATCCGTGCAGCCATCGAGGCCGGAGAGTATCAGGCATACAAAAAGAAAAAGATAGAAGGCATGACATCTGGAAAATAGACACTTACGGAATGTTTATAGAAAATTTACTTGAAGTATCAGGAGTTTTTGTGTACAATGGTAGTATTGTCAGATGCAGGAAACTGTGTGGCAAAATGAAGAGTATAGCACGGTAAGTGGAGGTGTGTTGGTAAGATGTTAGGTGTCATTTTGATCTATGTAGTATTATTCGGAGGTCTTTATTGGTTTATGATGCGTCCTCAGAAAAAGGAGCAGAAAAGACTTCAGGCTATGCTGGCTTCTATGGAAGTCGGAGATACTGCATTGACTACAAGCGGATTTTACGGAGTGATTATTGATATCACAGATGACGACGTGATCGTAGAGTTTGGTAACAATAAAAACTGTCGTATCCCAATGCAGAAAGCTGCGATCGCGCAGATTGAAAAACCAAACGCAGAGTAAGAAAAAAGAGAAGCTGTTTTATGACTGAGAGGTTGTAGAACAGCTTTTTTAGTAAAAAGACAGAGGCTGACCGTGAGAAATTATGAAAGTTGAGTTTATGGAGGCGAAGATCAAATAGTTGCTGCAGTATGGCATGGAACATTATTGTATAAACGAACTGGCTGTAAATGAACAAAAATCCTCAGACAAAAGGATTTTATGAGCATATGGGATTTGAAGTTTACAAAAGAACGGAATTGGATGAGCAAGAAAATCCGTACCTGCTATTGTATATGAAGAGAAAAAGAATCCCAAAGTTGATATAGAACTTCTAGAAAAATTGAAACGATTTCATTATTAAGTGGGACAGTGATTCCAAAATCTGAAGTGAGTGTCATTTTTATAGAGTTCACTCTGTTTTTTCACACTTTTGCGTGGTAAAGGGTTGAAATGAGAAAAGAAATGAGGTATTATTTAGAATAACACTTTGAAAATTGGAAGGATGAGTAAGATGAAGCTGAATATCGGAATGATCAAGGGAGATGGAATCGGACCGGAAATTGTGACAGAAGCCAGGAAAGTGCTGGATCGTGTGGCTGAAGTTTATGGACACGAATGTGAATATACAGAGCTTTTAATGGGAGGAGCATCTATTGATGTACATGGAATTCCGCTGACAGAGGAGACCATTCAGAAGGCAAAGCAGTGTGATGCGATCTTGATGGGATCAATCGGGGGAGATACAAGGACTTCTCCATGGTATCAGCTGGAACCTTCAAAGCGTCCGGAAGCAGGGCTGTTAAAGATCAGAAAAGCATTGAATCTGTTTGCAAATTTAAGACCGGCGGTGCTGTATGAAGAACTAAAAGGAGCCTGTCCGCTCAAAGAAGAAATCGTCAAAGATGGATTCGATCTGATGATCATGCGAGAGCTGACGGGGGGGCTGTATTTTGGAGAACGCAGTACGAAAGAGATCGACGGTGTGATGACGGCATGTGATTCCCTTACTTATAATGAAGCGGAAATACGAAGAATTGCAAAACGTGGATTTGACATCGCAGCAAAGCGGAGAAAAAAGGTGACCAGCGTAGACAAGGCGAATGTGCTGGATTCTTCCAGACTCTGGAGAAAGATTGTGGAAGAAGTTGCACAGGAATATCCAGATGTGACATTAGAGCATATGCTGGTAGATAACTGCGCCATGCAGCTGGTCAAAGATCCAGCACAGTTTGATGTGATCCTGACAGAGAATATGTTTGGTGACATTCTTTCGGATGAGGCAAGCATGGTGACGGGATCGATTGGAATGCTGGCTTCGGCAAGCCTCAATGAGACAAAATTTGGACTGTATGAACCAAGCGGCGGTTCAGCGCCGGATATTGCCGGAAAAGGGATAGCGAATCCGATTGCTACGATTTTGTCAGCGGCCATGATGCTTCGATTTACGTTTGACCTTGACAGAGAGGCAGATGCCATTGAATCAGCGGTTCAGCAAGTGCTGAAAGCTGGTTACCGGACGATTGATATCATGTCAGAAGGAAATACACAGATCAATACCTGTGAAATGGGAGATCAGATCTGTTCTTATATCAGATAACACAAGAAAAGAGGTTGATAGAAAATGAGAAGTGATACAGTAACAAAAGGAATGCAGCAGGCACCCCATCGTTCGCTGTTCAATGCGCTGGGGATGACACAGGAAGAGATGGATCGGCCGTTGATCGGAATCGTAAGTTCTTATAATGAGATTGTGCCGGGACATATGAATCTGGATAAGATCACGCAGGCAGTGAAGATGGGGGTTGCAATGGCAGGTGGGACTCCGATCATGGTTCCGGCTATCGCAGTCTGTGATGGAATTGCCATGGGGCATATTGGAATGAAGTATTCTCTGGTGACCAGAGATCTGATCGCAGATTCTACAGAGGCACTGGCTATGGCGCATCAGTTTGATGGTCTTGTGATGATCCCGAACTGCGATAAAAATGTTCCGGGGCTTCTGATGGCAGCAGCCCGTGTGAATATTCCGACGATTTTTGTCAGTGGCGGACCAATGCTGGCAGGGCATGTCAAAGGCAGCAAGACCAGTCTTTCCAGTATGTTTGAAGCAGTTGGTTCCTATGCAGCAGGCACACTTTCTGAGGAAGATGTGTGTGAATTTGAAGAAAAAGCATGTCCGACTTGTGGTTCCTGCTCGGGCATGTACACAGCCAATAGTATGAACTGTCTGACAGAGGCGCTTGGAATGGGACTGAAAGGAAATGGAACTATTCCGGCGGTATATTCTGCCAGACTGCAGCTTGCAAAACATGCGGGAATGCAGGTGATGGAACTGGTGCGAAAAAATATCCGTCCAAGAGATATTATGACAAAAGAGGCAATTCTAAATGCGCTGACAGTCGATATGGCATTGGGATGTTCGACGAACAGTATGTTGCACATTCCGGCGATCGCTCATGAGATCGGAATGGATTTTGAGATTGATTTTGCCAATCCGATCAGTGAAAAGACTCCAAATTTGTGTCACCTGGCTCCAGCAGGACATACATACATTGAGGATCTCAATGAGGCAGGCGGTGTCTATGCGGTCATGCATGAATTGAATAAAAAGGGACTGCTTCATACAGAGTGTATGACAGTGACCGGAAAGACACTGGGAGAAAATATTGAAGGATGTATCAATAAAAATCCAGAAGTGATCCGTCCTATCGAAAATCCGTACAGTGAGACCGGAGGTCTGGCAGTGCTCAAAGGAAATCTGGCTCCGGACGGAAGTGTGGTAAAGCGTTCCGCAGTCTGCGAAGAAATGCTGGTGCATGAAGGACCAGCCAGAATTTTTGAAAGTGATGAAGAAGCCACAGAGGCGATCAAATCCGGAAAGATCCATCCGGGAGATGTGATAGTGATCCGGTATGAAGGACCAAAAGGCGGACCGGGAATGCGGGAGATGCTCAATCCAACCTCTGCCATCGCAGGATATGGACTTGGATCTTCTGTAGCCCTGATCACAGACGGACGGTTCAGCGGGGCGTCCCGAGGTGCTTCCATCGGGCATGTTTCACCGGAGGCGGCAGTAGGCGGCCCGATCGCTTTGGTAGAGGAGGGCGATATCATTAAGATCAATATTCCAAAATTAAAGCTGGAACTGGATGTATCGGAAGAAGAACTGGAAAGAAGACGTGCTGCATGGCAGCCGAGGGAACCAAAAGTAACGACTGGATATCTGGCAAGATATGCGTCTATGGTAACATCTGGAAACAGAGGAGCCATTCTGGAAATCCCGAAAAACAATTAGGAGGAGAGCATCATGCAGTTAAATGGAGCAGAAATTGTAATCGAATGCCTGAAAGAACAGGGGGTAGATACGGTATTTGGCTACCCGGGCGGAGCGATTTTGAATGTATATGATGCATTGTATCAGCATAGTAATGAAATCAGGCATATCCTGACTTCCCATGAACAGGGAGCGGCGCATGCGGCCGATGGATATGCAAGGGCAACCGGAAAAGTAGGAGTATGCCTTGCCACCAGTGGTCCCGGAGCAACCAATCTGGTGACCGGGATCGCGACAGCATATATGGATTCCATCCCAGTGGTAGCGATCACCTGCAATGTGGGCGTCTCTTTGCTTGGAAAGGACAGTTTTCAGGAGATTGATATCGCAGGGATCACCATGCCGATTACCAAGCACAATTTTATTGTCAAGGATGTGGAAAAACTGGCAGACACGATCCGCAAGGCGTTTCGAATCGCAAGAAGTGGCAGACCGGGGCCGGTTCTGATCGATATCCCAAAAGATGTGACAGCAAAGGTAACCGAATATTTTCCGAAGGCAGTAGAATTTCCTCCGAGAAAGACAGAGACTATTACAGAAGAAGCACTTGTCCGTGCTCTTGAGATGATCGAAGCTTCTAAAAAACCATTTCTCTATGTGGGCGGCGGCGTGATCCTTTCTGGAGCCAGTCAAAAGCTTCGGGAGTTTGCAGAAAAAGTAGATGCACCGGTGACAGATACCCTGATGGGAAAAGGTGCTTTTCCGGGAACGGATCCCCGTTATACGGGTATGATTGGAATGCATGGTACCAAGACGTCCAATTACGGGGTGAGTGAGTGTGATCTTTTGATCGCGGTAGGAGCCAGATTTGACGACCGTGTGACAAGCGATACGGAGACGTTTGCTCCAAATGCAAAAATTCTGCAGATTGATATTGATCCGGCAGAGATGAACAAAAATGTACTGATTGATCATGGAATCGTGGGAGATATCAAGGAAGTTCTTCAGCGTTTAAATGCCCGCCTGTCTGCACAGTCTCATACCGAATGGATGGAGCAGATCCAGGAGTATCAGAGAAAGTATCCGCTTCAGTATGAAGACGGCAAGCTGACCGGTCCGTATCTGGTAGAAGAAATTTACCGCCAGACCCAAGGGGATGCGATCGTTACCACGGAAGTGGGGCAGCATCAGATGTGGGCAGCGCAGTATTATAAATATAAAGAACCGAGAACATTACTGTCATCCGGAGGATTGGGAACGATGGGCTATGGTCTTGGAGCTTCCATCGGAGCCAAAATGGGATGTCCGGATAAGACGGTTGTTAATATTGCAGGAGACGGATGTTTCCGCATGAATATGAATGAGATCGCGACAGCAGCCAGATATCAGATTCCGATCATTCAGGTAGTAGTCAACAACCATGTGCTTGGCATGGTTCGTCAGTGGCAGAATCTTTTTTATGATCAGCATTATTCACAGACCATTCTGGATGATGCGGTAGATTTTGTGAAACTGGCACAGGCTTTGGGCGCAGAAGGAATCCGCGTGACCACAAAAGAAGAGTTTGCAGAAGCATTTGCAAACGCAGTGAAGATGCAGCGGCCGGTGGTGCTGGACTGTCAGATCGATCAGGATGACAAGGTATGGCCAATGGTAGCGCCTGGAGCTGCGATCAGTGAAGTGTTTGATGAGACAGATTTGAACGAAGGGTAACATCTTTCGTTTTAATAAAAAACAAAAATTCAGGAGGAAGAGAAGATGAGTAGAGTGTACAATTTTTCAGCCGGACCGGCAGTATTGCCAGAAGAAGTGCTAAAAGAAGCAGCAGATGAAATGTTGGATTACAGAGGGAGCGGAATGTCGGTTATGGAAATGAGTCATCGCTCGAAAATCTTCGAGACGATCATTCAGGAAGCCGAGGAAGATCTCAGGGAATTGATGAACATTCCGGATAATTATAAGGTTCTGTTTTTACAGGGGGGAGCATCCCAGCAGTTTGCCATGATACCCATGAATCTGATGAAAAACAGAGTGGCGGATTATATCGTGACCGGACAGTGGGCAAAAAAAGCAGCGGCAGAAGCCGAAAAATATGGAACGGTGCACAGAATTGCATCTTCCGCAGATCAGACTTTTTCTTATATTCCGGATTGTTCCGATCTTCCGGTTTCAGAGGATGCCGACTATGTGTATATCTGTGAAAACAATACCATCTATGGAACAAAGTTTCATGAACTTCCGGATACGAAAGGAAAAACTCTGGTTGCAGATGTTTCTTCCTGCTTCCTTTCTGAGCCGGTTGATGTGACAAAGTATGGGGTCATCTATGGTGGTGTGCAGAAGAATATCGGACCGGCAGGGGTGGTCATTGTGATCATCCGGGAAGATCTGATCACAGAGGATGTCCTTCCGGGTACTCCGACCATGCTGACATACAAGACCCATGCAGATGCTGATTCTTTGTATAATACGCCGCCGGCTTATGGGATTTATATGTGCGGAAAAGTGTTCAAATGGCTGAAAAAGATGGGCGGTCTTTCTGTTATGAAGGAACGGAATGAAAAGAAAGCAAAATTGTTATATGACTTTTTGGATGAGAGCAAACTGTTCAAGGGAACGGTAGAAAAGAAAGACCGTTCTTTGATGAATGTGCCGTTTGTGACAGGAGATGAGAAACTGGATGCGAAATTTGTAAAAGAAGCCAAAGAAGCCGGATTAGAAAACCTCAAAGGACATCGTACCGTTGGAGGAATGCGTGCAAGTATTTACAATGCGATGCCGTATGAAGGAGTAGAAGCGCTGGTTGCGTTTATGAAGAAATTTGAGGAGGAGAATGTGTAGTATGTATCAATATCATTGCCTGAATCCAATTTCTGAGATTGGACTCGATAAATTTACCGGACAGTATCAAAAAACAGATTCTATAGAAAGGGCAGATGCGATTTTAGTCAGAAGCGCTGCGATGCATGATATGGAATTGCCGGAAAACCTGAAAGTTGTGGCAAGAGCCGGGGCGGGAGTCAACAATATTCCTCTGGACCAGTGTGCAGAGAAAGGAATCGTAGTATTTAATACACCGGGAGCCAATGCCAATGGTGTGAAAGAACTTGTGATCGCAGGGATGCTGCTGGCAGCCCGTGATATCATCGGGGGAATCAACTGGGTGCAGGAATATGAAGAAGACGGGGATATCGCCAAGATTACAGAAAAGAAGAAAAAAGCGTTTGCAGGAACGGAATTGGAAGGAAAAAAACTGGGTGTGATCGGGCTGGGCGCGATCGGCGTTTTAGTTGCCAACGCAGCAACTCATTTGGGAATGGAAGTTTACGGATACGATCCATATGTATCAGTGGATGCAGCATGGAAGCTGTCCAGAAATATCCACCATGCAAAGTCTGTGGATGAATTATATAAAGAATGTGATTATCTGACGATTCATGTTCCGGCGCTGGAAGATACCAAAGGGATGATCAACAAAGATGCCATCAGTCTGATGAAGGATGGCGTAGTGATCCTGAATTTTGCAAGAGATGTGCTGGTGGATCAAGAGGCCATCGTGGATGCACTGGTGTCTGAAAAAGTGCGCGGTTATGTGACGGATTTTCCGACAAAAGAGATCGTGGGAGTCAAAGGAGCCATCGTGATCCCTCATTTAGGAGCATCTACGGAAGAATCCGAAGACAATTGTGCTAAAATGGCAGTGGCAGAAGTGATGGATTATCTGGAGAATGGAAATATCACCCATTCCGTCAATTATCCGGATTGTGATATGGGAGTGAGAGGAGCAGGTGTGAGGATTACAATCCTGCACCGCAATATCCCGAATATGCTGGGGCAGTTTACAACTTTGCTTGCCGGAGAGGGAATGAACATTTCGCTCATGGCGAATAAAAGTAAAAAGGAATATGCGTATACCATGATTGATGTAGAATCCGAAGTTTCTGAGGAGATTATAAAAGAACTGGAAGCAGTAGAAGGAGTTTTGAAGGTCAGAGTGATCGTATAAGAAGAATGGCAGATGCAGTGATGTTGAAGATCATTGCATCTGCTTTTTTCGTAAAAACACTATTGACAATACATGTATGAATGTATACAATTATACAAGAACTTCTATTAAGTAAAGTGATGAAGATGATGAGGGAGGAAAAAGATCATGGAAAATAGAAAAGTACGTATGAACAGGCACACCAATCTTCTGGAACTGGAAGAGCATATGTATCCACTGGTAGATGTGGAGACTCCAAATGTGTTTCGGAATTTATTTCATTATGATGAGATTCCGAAGATTGCATTTAATGACCGTATTGTACCCCATCATATGCCGGATGAAATCTGGATCACAGACACCACATTTCGTGACGGACAGCAGTCCAGAGCGCCGTATACCACAGAACAGATCGTAACGATTTATGACTATTTTCACCGTCTTGGTGGTCCGAACGGAAAAATACGACAGAGTGAATTTTTCTTATACAGCCAAAAAGACCGGGATGCAGTTTATAAATGTCTGGAAAGAGGGTATCAGTTTCCGGAAGTGACCAGTTGGATCCGAGCCAGCAAAAAAGATTTTCAGCTGGTAAAGGATATTGGATTGAAAGAGACCGGAATTTTAGTGAGCTGTTCGGATTATCATATTTTTTATAAATTAAAGATGACCAGACGGGAAGCGCTGGAACATTATTTGTCTGTTGTCCGGGAGTGTATGGAGACAGGGGTTCGCCCAAGGTGTCATCTGGAAGATATTACACGTTCGGACATTTATGGATTTGTCATTCCGTTTTGTCTGGAACTGATGAACCTGATGGAAGAATACCAGATTCCGGTTAAGATCCGTGTCTGTGACACCATGGGATACGGAGTGAATTTTCCGGGGGCGGTGATCCCACGTTCGATTCCAGGCATCATCTATGGTCTGATGACACATGCAGGAGTGCCAAGTGAACTGATTGAATTTCATGGGCACAATGATTTTTATAAGGCGGTCAATAATTCTACAACTGCCTGGCTGTATGGGGCGTGTGGGGTGAATTGTTCGTTGTTTGGAATTGGAGAGCGTACCGGAAATACGCCGTTGGAAGCGATGGTGTTTGAATATGCCCAGTTAAGAGGAACTCTGGATGGCATGGATACGACTGTGATCACAGAACTGGCAGAATATTATGAAAAAGAAATCGGATATAAAGTGCCGTCAAGAACTCCGTTTGTAGGAAAGAACTTTAATGTGACAAGAGCAGGGATCCATGCGGATGGAATGCTGAAAAATGAAGAGATTTATAACATTTTCGATACGGATAAATTTTTAAACCGCCCGGCGCTGGTATCCGTCTCCAATACCTCAGGAGCAGCAGGGATCGCATACTGGATCAACGCCTGTTATAAGCTCTCCGGGGATCGTCAGGTGGATAAAAATTCTGAACTGGTGAGACGTTTGAAAGAGTGGGTGGACAAAGAGTATGAAGAAGGTCGTGTTACAGTCTTGACAGATGAAGAATTAATTGCCAAAATAGATGATATATGTAACGTGTTGCATATAAAATTGTAGCTGGGAGGCTGACAGATCAAAATGGGTGAATATCAGGATCATTCTCTGGGGAGCCGTGTGTTTCAGAGGCTCCGTGAGGATATATTAAGCGGAAGATATAAAGAACGCGAGGAATTGCGGGAAACGACTATCGGAAAAGAATTGGGAGTCAGCCGGACTCCGGTCAGAGAGGCACTCAGACAGCTGGAACTGGAAGGTCTGGTTACCATTGTTCCGAACAAAGGAGCCTATGTGACAGGGATTTCTGCAAAAGATATCAAGGACATTTATGTGCTTCGATCTATGCTGGAAGGATTGTGTGCCAGATGGGCGACCGAGCATATTACAGAAGAACAGTTGGATGAGTTGGAAGAAGTGATACTTCTTTCCGAATTCCATATGAAGAAGATCAGTGGAAGTAGTGCAGACCAGGTGACAGACCTGGACGGCAAGTTTCATAAAGTTTTGTATGAAGCATCAGACAGTCGGATTTTAAGCCACGTTCTGATGGACTTTCATAAATATGTGCAGCAGGCGCGAAGAACATCTGTTGTGTCAGAAGAGAGGGCAAGAAAATCGATCCGGGAGCACAAGCAGATTCTTCGGGCGATCCGGGACAAAGATGCAGATCTGGCAGAGCAGCTTGCCAACGAACACATTCTGCATGTGATGCAGAACCTGAAAAAGCAGGGATACGAAGAAATTTAGGAGGATACGGAACATGGAAAAAATTAAAATGACAACACCGATCGTAGAAATGGATGGGGACGAAATGACAAGAATTCTCTGGAAGATGATCAAAGACAACCTTCTGGATCCATTTATCGAGCTGAATACAGAGTATTACGATCTGGGACTGGAACACAGAAACGAAACAGACGATCAGGTGACCGTAGATTCTGCCAATGCAACCAAAAAATACAAAGTGGCTGTCAAATGTGCGACCATTACACCAAATGCCGCGCGGATGGAAGAATATGACCTCAAAGAGATGTGGAAGAGTCCAAATGGTACGATCCGTGCGATTTTGGATGGTACGGTGTTCCGTGCTCCGATCGTGGTAAAAGGAATCGAGCCCTGTGTAAAAAACTGGAAAAAACCAATTACCATTGCAAGACATGCCTATGGGGATGTTTACAAAGGTTCTGAGATGAAGATTCCAGGTGCAGGAAAAGTGGAACTCGTTTATACAGCGGAGGATGGTACGCAGACCAAAGAGCTGGTTCACGAATTTACGGGAGCGGGAATTGTACAGGGTATGCATAATATCAATGGATCGATCGAAAGTTTTGCAAGAAGCTGTTTTAATTATGCACTGGATACAAAACAGGATCTCTGGTTTGCGACAAAAGATACGATTTCCAAAAAATACGATCATACATTCAAAGACATTTTCCAGGAGATTTATGACGCAGAGTACGATGAGAAATTCAAAGCAGCAGGGATTGAGTATTTTTATACTCTGATCGATGATGCTGTGGCACGTGTGATGAAATCAGAAGGCGGCTTTATCTGGGCATGCAAGAACTATGACGGAGATGTGATGAGTGACATGGTATCTTCTGCGTTTGGTTCTCTTGCTATGATGACCTCTGTGTTGGTATCTCCGGAAGGATACTATGAATATGAAGCTGCACATGGCACAGTACAGCGTCATTATTACAAGCATCTGAAAGGCGAGGAGACTTCCACTAACTCTGTGGCAACCATCTTTGCATGGACCGGAGCTCTTAGAAAGCGTGGAGAACTGGATGGAAACAAAGAATTGATGGAATTTGCGGACAGACTGGAAAAAGCCACTGTAGATACGATCGAGGCAGGAGAGATGACAAAGGACCTTGCATTGATCACGACCATGGAGAATCCGACCGTATTAAACAGTGAGGAATTTATCAAAGCAATTGCGAAGAGACTGTAAAAGGAATAGAAAATAAAATTTTGGAAAAAGTGAAAAGTCCTGGAAAGAGTTTGCACCAAGTGGTGTTTTGACTCTTTCCAGGACTTTTTACTTTTGGAACTTTTTTGGGAAGACAGATCTTATACTGCTGATTTTTTTGACTTTCGGATATATCTAACCAAGAAAATAATACAGAGAAAGTCAATGAAAACGGCTGCGATAATAGACTGCATACCGTAATAAATTCCAGCTGTTTCTGCAATTTTTCCGATAATCGAAGGCATCAGGATCGATCCGAAACTAGCAATCGTTAAAATGAAGCTCCATGCCAGAGAATATTTCTGGATAATGGTTCCGGCAAAGGATACCGTTGTCGGATACAGTCCTGCCATGCTGAACCCAAAGCCCATGATACCGACAAGGATCAGAGGAGTGGACGTACTAAATAGAAGCAGGATGAAAAAGCCGACCAGTCCGAATCCCATGATAAGTAAGAGCCATTCTTTCTGGATTCTGGAAGACAGCCATGCACACAGCAGCCGTCCGGCTAGGATCATGATCCAGAGAACACTGGCTGTCACCTGGGACAGAGAAGCCGGCAGTAATCCGGTGTCTTTAAAGTATGTGATCATCCATCCGATCACACCCTGTTCTGCACACAGATAGAAAAATAAAGTCAGTGTACAAAGATAAAATAATGGCTCCTTAAAAAAGGCGAATCCGGCAACTGTCTGTCGGGTTTCCTTTTTTACAGGATCATTTGAAACAGGGACAATGAAGTATAAGATCCAGCTTAAGATTCCCATTGCAAGCATGAAATAGCATGCATAGATCCAGTTGGAAGGATCCGCGCTTGTAAGTGCAAGCAACAAAAGCGGAAATACAAAAGCACCGATCGCAAACATAGCATGAAGTCCATTTAAAAGCGATGCTTTTCCAGGGGCAAGCTCATTGATGGATTGGTTACAAAAGTTACTGGTAGCTCCTCGTGCCATACCTGTAAGAAGGAATGCCAAAGCCAGAAGATAGTTGTTATCTGAGAAAATAATGACCAGATAAGACAGTGCAAAAAAGGCATTGAACAAAAGAATGCTCTTTTTTCTTCCGAGGACAGCAGGAAGTGCACCGGAAATAAAGCCGGAAATCAGATTTCCTACAGAGTGGAGGCTTAAGATCATTCCACAGAAGGCATACTCCAATCCCCGGGTATCCCGGATATATGGCAGTAAAGAGCCGATAGACAGTGCAAGCATCCCATTGATGATAAAGACGCCATAGTTGCATAAAAGTTGTTTGTTTTGTGTTTTGTTATTGAATAATTGTATCATATTTTCCCTTTCCTCCCAGAATACAAAATCCAATATAGTCTAAAACAGAAAAGAAGATTTGTAAAGTCTTTGTTTTTGTTATGATAAATGAAAAACGTTGTAACATTCTGTAAAGAAATGCGTTATTAGGGTGAAAGGAGGGGGATATGTGGAATTTGAAGAAAATTTGATCGATGAAGAACAGGCATTTTTGATCCATCAGTTTCTTCACAATATGGAAGAGTCATACAAAGAGGTATTCAATCTGCGGGGGGGGGTGGAGAACTTTCCTATGAAAAGATCGGGATGTTGTTTGGAACAAGTTCCGGGTGGGTAAGAGTGACATTTTACCGTTGTATGTGGATGGAATTGTAAGTGAAGATACAAAAGAGATGGTGGAAGAACATTTGAGAGAATGTGAAAACTGCAGAAGAGAGACGGAACATATGCAGGAGTGGATTGTGCTGCCGGATAAGGGCGTGTTTTATTAGAAAGAGCAGGAAATATTGCAGAAATTAAAGCGCAGGCTGCTCAACCGAAGAGGTTTTTCTGCAATACTGGGAGCCGCATTTGTATGTGTTTTGCTGGCGGTGGTGTATACAATTTTGGTGATCCCAAAAGAGGTGATCCCATTTGATCCGGGTAAAATGAAAGTGGAAATTGTGGGAGAGGATGCATATCTATCGTATCAGGGAGAGAATCCAGTAGGTTCGTTTTTTGCCCATCCGGTCAAAGTCAGGGATGGAAACCAGGAAAAAGAAGTGGCACGGGTGTATCTGGAAAAGAATCTGTGGTCTGCTTATATACAGCGTTTCCCGAAGAGATGGCATTGGCCTGGCATTCATAAAATCTTGGAAAAGAGAAGCGGGAAGAACCCGCAGATTATTCTGCAAGTTCTTCCCATTTTTCATATAATTCTTCTAGTTCATTGTTGTTGGCATCTTTCTCCAGCGCAAGTTCCTGACATTTGACAGAGTTTGAGTATATCTCTTCTTGTGTCATCAGCACATCAATTTCCCCATTTCGCTCTTCCAGAACAGAAATTCGCTCCTCGGTCTTTTTGAGTTCATTTTTGCGTTTCCGCTCTTTTGCCTGTTGTTCTTTTTGTTCCTGCCAGCTGAGTTTGGAATCAGATATGGTTGCTTCCGGGGAATTTGTAATCGTCGCATTGACATCAGCAGCAGGAGATGCATAGGCAGCGGTCAGTTCTTCTTTTTTCTCCAGATAATAGTCATAGTTTCCGATATAATTGACAAAAGTCTGGTTGACCAGCTCCAGAATCCTGGTGGCAGTCTGATTGATGAAATAACGGTCATGGGATACGTACAGGACGGTGCCAGTGTATTCGTTGAGTGCCTGCTCCAAAATTTCTTTGGAAGTGATATCCAGATGGTTGGTAGGCTCATCCAGGATCAAAAAGTTTGCTTCCGACAGCATCAGCTTTGCCAGGGAAACGCGGCCTTTTTCTCCACCGCTTAAATTACGGATCAGCTTATAGACATCATCTCCGGTAAACTGAAAGGCTGCCAGGGTATTACGGATCTGGGTGTTAGTGAGTGTTGGATAGTCATCAGAAATTTCATCAAAAATCGTCTTTTCATTGTGCAGGACATGGTGTTCCTGATCGTAGTATCCAATCTGGACTTTGGAACCCAGTGTAAAACTGCCGGTATCTGGTTCTACGACCTGATTGAGGATCTTCAGCAGAGTAGTTTTGCCGGTTCCGTTGTCTCCGATGATGGCAACATGTTCTCCTCTTTTGATCTCAAAGCTGATATCTCGAAACAGCACTTGATTGTCAAATTGTTTTCCTAATGATTGGATACTGAGTACATCGTTTCCACTGATCTCGGAAGGTTCCAATGTAAAACGCATTTCTTTTGCAGCTTCTGCTGGTTTCTCTACAGGGGTGATCTTAGAAAGCAGTTTTTCCCTGCTTTCCGCACGCTTGATAGATTTTTCCCGATTGAATGAGCGCAACTTTTCAATTACGGCTTCCTGATGTTTGATCTCTCGCTGCTGGTTTAAGTATTCTTTTAACTGGGCATCTCGGATCATCTGTTTTTTCTGCGCATAGGCTTTGTAATTGCCGTCATACATGCGTACAGAACCATGTTCGATCTCGATCACTTTTGTGACCACACGATTTAAGAAGAATCGGTCATGGGAAACGATCAGAACCGCTCCGGGATAATTTAAAAGATAGGTTTCCAGCCAGCTGATGGAGGTTAAATCCAGGTGGTTGGTCGGCTCGTCCAAAAGAAGGATATCCGGCTTGGTGAGCAGCAGCTTTCCAAGTGACACACGGGTCTTCTGACCACCAGAAAGAGTGTTGGTGGGTTTGGAAAAGTCTTCTTCCGTAAACCCGAGGCCTTTGAGTACACCTGTGATCTCACTTTCGTAGGCATAGCCGTTTTTGCTTTCAAATTCAGACATCAGCCGGTTATACGTATTCAAACGTGTATTCAACGCTTCTCCAGTGAGAGACTTAAGTTCCAGCTCAATGGAACGAATCTGCTCTTCCAGAGAGATAATATCGGCTTTTGCAGTTTTTAGTTCTTCGTAGATCGTATTTTGGGTGTTCAGATTCTGGTGCTGTGCCAGATATCCAAGTGTTTTTCCCTTTGTCAGAACGACATCGCCCCCATCCAGAGGAAGCTCTCCTACGATCATTTTAAAAAGGGTTGATTTTCCGGCACCATTGACACCTACAAGGGCAGCTTTCTCACGGTCTTCTACATGAAAAGAGCCATCCCGGACAATGAGATGGTCACCGAATGATTTATTCAGATTATGACATGCGAGTATCATAACATTCCTCCTGTGTTTTAACAATCACTGATTTTTTCAATCATTTCTATTCCATTATAGCGAAAACCCAGCAAAATACAACTAAAAGTTTGACTTCTCTTTCACAATTCTATATAATAAGAAAAGATTAAATTTGGAGGATACAACAAGTGGAAGAGAGAAAAATATCCCGTGCGGTAATAAGCAGACTGCCCAGATATTACAGATACCTTGGAGATCTGATGGAAGCTCAGGTAGAGCGTATTTCATCCAATGACCTGAGTAAGAAGATGCATGTGACCGCTTCCCAGATTCGTCAGGATCTGAATAATTTCGGTGGGTTCGGACAGCAGGGGTACGGCTATAATGTGAAATATTTGTATACAGAGATTGGAAAAATTCTGGGGTTGGACAGAAACCACAATTTTATTATTATAGGTGCAGGTAATTTAGGACAGGCTCTTGCTAATTATGCTTCTTTTGAGAAGGGCGGATTTATCCTGAAAGGGATTTTTGATGTAAACCCACGTCTGGAGGGAGTTGCGATCCGTGGGATTCCGGTGCGTATGATGGATGAACTGCAGGAGTTTCTTCAGGAGAATGAGATTGAGATTGCCGCATTGACGATCCCCAAGTCAAAAGCAAAAGACGTCGCAGAACTACTGGTAGACAATGGAATTCAGGCAATCTGGAATTTTGCACATACGGATCTGAATTTACCGAAAGAGGTGATCGTGGAAAGCGTTCATCTTTCGGATAGTCTGATGAAACTGTCATATAATGTCAGCCGTCATCAGGAAGGAAAGAATAAGTAAGAATCACCCAGCCAACGTGCAAAGACGTGTGATCAGAGTGATCTGATCGCACGTCCTTTCTTTTGAAGCGCAGGAAAGGAATTAAGAACATGAGATATTTACCAAATGGAACCTGGATGCAAAAGGCAGATGAAGATACAATTCAAAACATCGGAATTCCATCGATGGTGCTGATGGAACATGCTGCTTTAAAAACAATCGATGTGATGAAAGAAAAGAAGATTTGCCGGGATCGCTGTCTGATCGTATGTGGCAGTGGGAATAATGGCGGGGACGGATTTGCGATTGCAAGACTTTTACAGGAAGAGGGAAAAAGTGTCTGTGCGGTATTTGTGGGCAGTGAGTCATCTATGAGCGAAGAGTGCAGACAGCAAAGGGCGATTGCAGAGAATCTGGGGGTTTTGATCGTCACAGATATTCCACAGGAAGAATATACTGTTGTCATAGACGCTGTGTTTGGAGTAGGTTTGAGTCGGCCGATTGTAGGTCGGTATGCAGAAGTAATTGAAACGATGAATCAAAAGAGCGGACAAAAAGTGGCAGTGGATATTCCATCCGGTGTCAGTTCTTTTGACGGCAGTATTCTTGGAACGGCATTTTGTGCAGATCTGACCGTTTCATTTGCCTGTGAAAAACTAGGTACTGTTTTGTTTCCGGGACATGAATACAGTGGAGAAATTGTTCCAGTGGAAATCGAAATTTCTACCCGGATTTTTCGGGATAATCCAGATGTATGCTACACTTTGGAAAAAGAAGATTTACCTGCAATGCTTCCAAAACGGCAAAAAAATTCGCACAAAGGAACTTATGGGAAGATTTTAATGATCACGGGAAGCCGGGGGATGTCAGGCGCTGCTTATCTGAGTGCCAAAGCAGCATATATTACCGGTGGTGGGCTGGTACAGATTTATACAGAAGAAAGTAACCGGGTAATCCTGCAGGAGCTGTTGCCGGAGGCGATTGTATCTACTTATACGGCATACGAGGAAGAAACTCTTGCTTCTTTGCTTGGGTGGGCAGATGTGGTCTGCATTGGCTGTGGACTTGGAAAAAGTGAGGTGTCCGGACAGATTTTAGAGTATGTGCTGAAGCATTTGGAAATTCCCTGTGTAGTGGATGCAGATGGATTGAATCTGCTGGCGCAGCGAAAGGATTTACTGCCGCAGAAAGCAAAGGAGATTGTATTGACACCCCATATGAAGGAAATGGCGGGAATGCTCGGATGTACGATTCCAGAACTTGCGGATGCCCGTTTTTTGACACTTCGAGAGTTTGTCAGAGCATATGGAGTGGTGTGTGCCTTGAAAGATGCCCGTACCCTGGTAGCGGCACAGGACAGACAGATGTTCTTAAATACGGCAGGGAACAGTGCCATGGCAAAAGCCGGATCCGGAGATGTGCTTGCAGGAGTGATCACGGGACTTCTCGCGCAGCATATGTCTGCCTATGAAGCAGCAGTTCTGGGAGTATATCTTCATGCCTGCGGAGGGGATGAAGCGCGGGATTGCTGCGGAGTTTACAGCGTTTTAGCACGGGATTTGACAGAGGGCATTAAAACTTGTATCAAAGAGACAAAAAGGGGAGAGAATTGATGGAAAAACACAGCAGAGTGTATGCAGAGATTGATCTGGATGCAATCCGTTATAATATGGAACAAATGAAACAGAGAGTCGGTACAGATGCAAAGTTTATTGCGGTTGTAAAGACGGATGGATATGGACACGGTGCGGTACCCATTGCCAGAATGTTGGAAAAGGATCCGGCAGTTTGGGGATATGCAACTGCCACATTGGAAGAGGCGGTAGAATTGCACGATGCAGGGCTTGAAAAGCCAATGATCGTACTGGGGTGTGTGTTTCCAGATCAGTATGAGCTTATGATCCGGGAAAGAGTACGCGCTACTGTATATACGATGGAAATGGCAAAAGAGATGTCAGAGGTGGCAAAAAGGCTGGGAAAAGAAGTTTATTTTCATATAAAGATTGATACGGGAATGGAACGGCTTGGATTTTCAGTCACCGAAGAAAGTGCAGAAATTATTGCAGAAATTGGAAAACTTCCAAATGTAAGGTTGGAAGGAATGTTTACACATTTTGCAAAAGCGGATGAGAAGGATAAAGCATTTTCCAGAGAACAATATCAGAAATTTTTATGGATGAAAGAAGCGATGGAAAAAAGAGGGGTACAGATTTCCAGATATCATTGTGACAACAGCGCGGGGATCATAGATTTTCCGGAGTGGAAGCAGGATCTGGTCCGTGCAGGAATCTCTCTTTATGGCATGTATCCGTCTGATGAGGTGGAAAAGCAAGCAGTAAAGTTAAAACCGGCGCTTCGTCTGGTCAGTCATGTCAGTTTTGTAAAAGAGGTAGAACCAGGGGTATCGATCAGCTATGGGGGGACGTTTACTGCAGACAGACAAATGAAGGTGGCGACGATTCCGGTTGGATATGGGGATGGATATGCCAGAGGGCTTTCCAACCAGGCAGATGTGCTCATTCATGGAAAGAGGGCGCGGATCCTGGGAAGAGTCTGCATGGATCAGTTTATGGTAGATGTGACAGATATTCCGGAAACTGCGTTTATGGATGAAGTGATCTTGATTGGGAAAAGTGGGGAGGAAGAGATCACAGTAGAAGAACTGAGTGAACTCAGTGGACGATTCAACTATGAATTTGTATGCTGTCTTGGTAAGCGGATTCCAAGAGTTTATAGAGGAGGAGAACTGTAAAAAATATCTGCAGATGCATACATCCGATAAAAGTGGAAATACTCAAGTATACTTCCTGATATGGAAGGGATTGAAGTATAAGAATCGGAGTGTGAAAAACGTGACAGTCAGACGAGGAGATATTTATTATGCAGATTTAAGTCCAGTGATCGGTTCAGAGCAAGGCGGAGTACGGCCGGTTCTGATCATTCAAAATGATGTGGGAAACAAACACAGTCCTACGGTGATCTGTGCGGCAATCACATCCCGGATGAATAAAGCAAAGCTGCCCACACATATTGAGATCAGTGCAAGAAAATACAGGCTGGTCAAGAATTCTGTGGTGTTATTAGAACAGATCCGAACACTGGATAAAAAACGCCTGAAAGAATATGTCTGCCATGTGGACGGACATTTTATGGAAGAAGTCAATGAGGCGATCCGGGTCAGTCTGGAACTGCCTACATATTGAAATGTGGGGGTTACAGCTTTACAGAACGAAAAAAGAGTGATAAAATGGAACAACGAGTTTATGAGATAAAAGGAGAATTGAGAAATGTCAGGACATTCAAAATTTGCAAATATTAAACACAAAAAAGAGAAAAATGATGCAGCAAAAGGAAAGATCTTTACAAAAATCGGTAGAGAGCTTGCTGTAGCAGTCAAAGAGGGCGGCGGTCCGGATCCGGCAAACAACAGCCGTCTGCGCGACGTGATCGCAAAAGCGAAAGCAAATAATATGCCAAATGATACGATCGACAGAAACATCAAAAAGGCAGCGGGAGAAGGATCTGGAGATAACTACGAACACATTACATATGAAGGATATGGTCCGAACGGAACAGCAATCATTGTAAAAACACTGACAGATAATAAGAATCGTACGGCATCTAATGTAAGAAATGCATTTACAAAAGGAAGTGGAAACGTAGGAACACCGGGATGTGTGTCTTTTATGTTTGATGAAAAAGGGCAGATTATCGTAGCAAAAGAAGACTGTGACATGGATGCGGACGAACTGATGATGATGGCTCTGGATTTTGGGGCAGAAGACTTTTCCGAAGAAGAGGAAAGCTTCGAGATCCTGACGGCTCCGGAAGATTTCAGTGAAGTGCGTCTGAAATTAGAAGAAGCGGGAATTGCCATGGTAAATGCGGAAGTGACCATGATTCCGCAGACTTATGTGGAGTTGACCAGTGAAGAAGATATCAAGAATATTCAGAAAACGCTGGACCTTCTCGATGAGGACGATGACGTGCAGGACGTGTACCACAACTGGGATGAATAGAAGGTATCTTACACAGATTTAAAAAATAACTCTGAGTATGTCGTGTTTATTGTGATAGACATGACAGAAAGGAGTTATTTTTATGTAATAAGATAACATTTCCTAAATTTCCGGGCATAATGAGAGAGTCGTGTCACAATCGAGTTTGCATAATTGACATGATAGAGTTACAAACTTGAAATAAAGGAGATGGCACTATGCTTTTTCGGGAAAGTGAAACCATAGAACTGAAAGAAGTTGTGGTAGATGACATAAAAAAGAAATCATTGCTTTTGCAAACTGTGATGGTGACAAACAAAGTTACAGTTTTTTAGGGAATAGACCAGACAATTTTTAAGGACCGCAGGGATTACCTGGAAGTTGCCGTCAGAGAAGTATTGCTGAATCTGTTGGTTCATCGTGAATATTCTTTTAGTGCCAGTACCTTTATCAGTATTTATACGGACCGGATTGGGTTCGTGTCCATTGGCGGTTTGATGCCGGGAATTGAGTTGAGAGATGTCATGGTTGGAATTTCTATATGCAGAAACCAGGATCTTGCGAATGTATTTTACCGGTTGCACTTAATTGAAGTATATGGTACCGGAATGGGCAAAATTATGAAGGTATATGAAGGGATGCAAGAAAACCTACGGTTGAAACCACTAAAAATGCCTTTAATATTATATTGCCCAATATTAACGCAAAGTACGAAACACACACTATATTATTACAAAATAAATAATGATACCAGACAGCCGATTGGAGAAATCCAGTCGGTTGTTTTCAATTAGGAGGGATACTATATCACACAAAATGAAGTGTGTTTTGCTTGTATCTATTGTAAAAGAAAATAGATTGGACTATTATAATGCTTTAGAAGACTAATGATTTGTCAAAAATAAGAGAAGCATCTATAGAAGACAAAACTTTGGTTGTCTGGTATAATTTTATATGGGAAGTGATATTATGGAACTGATTAAAGATATTATAAAATATTTAAGTAGTGGATTAGCAGAATACTTTTTGGAATGTAAAGTGAGTGATAAAAGACGAGAATATTTTAGGAATAAAGGTGGAAAGTGGACAAAATTTTGCTTTTATATGTCATTAATAGTTTCTATCATTTTAATAATTATAGGTGTTGTTGGATTAGTAAAAAAGAAAATGATAAGTATTTTCTTTTTGGCTGCAGGTATGGGTATTGCTTTGTTTATGCTAGTTGAATGGGGAAGTAATTAATGGCAGCAATCTTACACAGATTTAAAATAGTGATAACCAGATTGTTATAAACATATATTAGAATTGCATCGTAAGTTATTGGAAAGCAGTCTGGAGGAATCACAATGGTAAAAGAAAGAAGAAGTGCAAAAAGAATCAAATACGATATGATTCGTGTATATTCCAAGATGGAAACACAGGTAGATACAAAGGCAAAAAGTGTATTTAAAAGAAAGCCGTATGCACTGGCTAAAGAATAGACCAAACGAAAAAACAGGGAGGAAATTCCGGCATGTCAATCCGTGAGTTTTCTGCCTGTTTTTTGTTGTTGCAACTTTTGAGGATCAGGCTTTGAGATGTCATCATAAAGTATAATATAAATTGAAATGAATACGGGAATATGCTATACTAAACATCGGTATAAGAGGGGAAAATATGATAAAAAGAGGGATACCGATGAGCCAGGATGAATTAGAAAATGCATTGATCATGCTTTATGAAAAGACTCGGAAAAGTGCAGAGAAGTTTCATAAGAGGACGTATCATACAGAAATCGAACAGTTAAAAGAAGAGGAGCAGAAATTGCTGGAGCTTGTAAAAGAGCAGATTGAAGATTCCGAGGAGAGTATGCAGTATGTGGCAGTCTGTGTTCCGGAATATGTATCGGAATTACTTGCGGGAATACATTCCAGAAGAAAGCGTGAACAGTTCGCGATCGAGTATAATATGGCAATGGCAGCGTTTTTTATTCCGCTGATGGGTGAGATCCAAAGTTCAAAGACAAAAGCATTTACGCAGGCAATTGTATCGAGTTGGAATCAGAATATGCCGGAGAATAAGATCGGACATTCTACAGTGGCAGATATTGAACAGGGATTTCGAACAGGGATGCTCTGTTATATTACAACGGCTGTCTGCAAAAGTTTGCAGAAACCAGATGATTGTTACGAGCTGACATTGCTGCGGGATTACAGAGATAGGTACTTGATGGAGACAAGGGAAGGAGCAGCACTGGTGCAGGAGTATTACGATATTGCACCGACCATCGTGAAGCGGATCGATCATCAAAATGATGCATCAGAGATTTATGGAAGGATCTGGAAAGAATATCTGAAGCCTTGTGTGCATTTGATCGAGGCAGGCAGACAGGAAGCATGTAGAGAATTGTACACAGAGATGGTACGTTCGCTGGAAAAGCAATATTTGTATTCAACAGGAGGAGAAAAACATGAGTAATTACAAACCAGAGACAAAGTGTATACAGTCCGGATATGAGCCGGGGAACGGAGAAGCAAGAGTCCTCCCGATTTATCAGAGTACCACATTCCGTTATACAAGCAGTGAGCAGATGGGACGTCTGTTTGATTTGGAGGAATCCGGATATTTTTATACCAGACTGCAGAATCCGACGAATGATGCGGTTGCTGCAAAGATTTGTGATCTGGAAGGCGGAGTGGCTGCAATGCTGACTTCTTCCGGACAGGCAGCGAATTTTTATGCGATTATGAATATTGTAGAAGCAGGAGACCACATTGTATGTGCGTCAGCTCTGTATGGCGGTACTTATAATCTGTATGCTCATACGATTAAAAAAATGGGAGTAGAAGCGACATTTGTAGATCCAGACTGTACAGAAGAAGAACTCAATGCGGCTTTTCAGGAGAATACAAAAGCGGTATTTGGAGAGACCATTGCCAATCCGGCTCTGGTTGTTCTGGACTTGGAGAAATTTGCCAACGCTGCACATGCGCATGGCGTTCCGTTTATTGTGGATAATACATTTGCCACTCCGATCAACTGTCGTCCGATCGAGTGGGGCGCAGATATTGTAACACACTCTACGTCAAAATATATGGATGGACATGCCACTTGTGTAGGCGGAGCGATCGTGGACAGCGGAAACTTTGACTGGAAAGCACATCAAGAAAAATTCCCGGGACTGACAACGCCGGATGAGACGTATCATGGAATTGTATATACGGAAAGATTTGGCAAAGGGGCTTACATCACAAAAGCAACTGCACAGCTGATGAGAGATCTGGGATCGATCCAGTCTCCGCAGAATGCGTTTCTTTTAAATATCGGTCTGGAGACTTTGCATCTTCGTGTGCCGCGTCACTGTGAAAATGCAGTAAAAGTGGCAGAATATTTGAAAGGACATGAGAAAGTGGCATGGGTATGCTGTCCTTCACTGCCTGGTGACAAGTATTACGACACTGCACAGAAATATATGCCAAATGGAACCTGTGGTGTGATCACATTTGGGCTGAAAGGCGGAAGAGATGCAGCAGTAGAGATGATGGACAAACTGAAATTGGTTGCTATTGTAACACATGTTGCAGATGCAAGAAGCTGTGTATTGCATCCGGCAAGCCATACCCATCGTCAGATGAACGAAAAGGAATTGATGGAGGCTGGAGTGCAGCCGGATCTGATCCGTTTCAGTGTAGGAATTGAAAATGTAGAAGATATTATTGCGGACGTAGAACAGGCACTTCGTTAATATAAGATGGTATGGGTGGTTACAGATGACATCCATACCATTTTGTATAAAAAGGATCATTTTCCGTATAAATGGAGACAACTGACTGAATACTAAAGTATCCGGCTGTCTGCGTACAGACCTGAAAACAGAGAAAAGAAGGGAAGAAAAATATGGAAAATGAAGAAACAAAGCGTCTGGATCAAAATGAAGAAATTAAAGAAACAGGCACACTGAATTTGAATGGGAACAGGCAGAAAGCAAATATCCAGCTTTTGACGATTATAGGAGAGATTGAAGGACATGAGAGTGTTTCCGGAAATACAAAAGCAACTAAATATGAACATCTGATCCCGAGATTGGCAGAAGTGGAAGATGATGAAGCCGTAGATGGGGTACTGATCCTTCTGAATACATTAGGAGGTGATGTGGAGGCAGGGCTTGCCATTGCAGAGATGATCGCATCGCTGAGCAAACCTACAGTTTCTCTTGTTCTGGGAGGCAGCCATTCCATAGGAGGACCGCTGGCAGTTTCTGCAGATTATTCTTTTATTGTGCCAAGCGGAACCATGATCGTACATCCGGTGCGTTCTTCGGGAATGTTTATCGGAGTGATCCAAAGCTATCGGAATATGGAAAAGACCCAGGATCGGATCACCCGGTTTATTGCCTCCCATTCCCGGATCACAAAGGAACGGCTGGAAGAGCTGATGCTGGATTCTACGCAGCTGGTAAAAGATGTGGGGACGATGTTGGAGGGGGAAGATGCAGTCAGAGAGGGAATCATTGATGAAGTTGGCGGGATCAGTATGGCACTGAAAAAACTGCGGGAAATGATCGAACAGAAAAAATGTTAATGACACACTTTTCAATTGATGTTATACTAGACATAGTATGTGTAATGATCAAGGGGGAAGTATAATGGCTGCAAGGTCAACAGGAAAGAAAAAAACGACAAGAAAGAAGACGGCAAAAAAACAGACCGGTACATCCCTGAATCGTGAAATTTTAATTTTGATCATGTTTGCAGTGTGTGTTCTGCTCCTTTTGAGCAACTTCGGGCTGATCGGAATCGTAGGCAAAGCGGTGTCGTCGGTATCATTTGGAATATTTGGAGTGATGGCATATGTTCTTCCGTTTTTGTTGTTTGGTGTGGTTGCCTTTGGAATTTCCAATAAGGGCAACACACACGCTTACATAAAGATTGCCGCGGGGATTGTATTGCTGTTGGTGCTCTGTGCGTTTTTTCAGTTGGTGATGCATCCATTTCAGATAACAGAGGGTATCTGGAGTTATTATCAGTATGCCAGTGATTACAGAAAAGCCGGCGGGCTGATCGGAGGATGCCTGGTGAAGCTGTTATGTCCGCTTTTGGGTGTTGTAGGTGTGTATGTGGTCTTGATCGTATTGGGTATAATCTGTGTGATCCTGATTACAGAGAAGTCTTTGCTGGCACCACTTGGACGGGGTGGAAAAAAAGCATATGCGGATATGCGGCGCAGGCAGGGAGAGGCCTCTGTCCGTCGTGCAAAACAGCGGGAAGAACGAAAAAAGCAAGACCAGGAAGAAACAAAAACTTCTGAAAAACGCAGTGATCATAAGGTTTCCGGTGTTTCCTTTGCCACAACGCTGCAGGCACAGGAGACAGAAACTTTGGAAGGATCCGCAGTGAAAAAACGGAAAAAGACATCCTCTCAAAAAGCGCCGGATTTAAGAGAACTGACAGTACCGGAGGAGATGGGAGCATCAGAAGCTCTGCCGTCTCCGTTTGAAGCGTTTGTGATCAATCGGCCCGAAAATGAGCAGACGACGGCAGAGCCGGAGTATGCCGAAGGACAAGTCTGGGAAGAGTCTGCAGAGATTCCAAAAGAGGAACCGATCCAACAACAATCGGCAGTCAAAAAGAAAACAAAGGCAAGTGCGGCAGCAGTAGAGGCGGAGACCGTCCAGGTAGAGCAAACGGTCCAGGCCCAGGAAGAACAGCCGAAAAAGCAATATAAGATCCCGCCCATGAATCTTCTTATGCGGGGAAAAAAAGGCGGTGGAGATTCGGATGCACAGCTGCGTGCCACAGCGCAGAAACTGGAGCAGACACTGCAGAATTTCGGGGTGCGGGTGCATGTGACCAATGCAAGCTGTGGTCCTTCTGTGACCCGGTATGAACTGCAACCGGAGCAGGGAGTGAAGGTCAGTAAGATCGTGGGACTTGCTGATGATATTAAACTGAATCTGGCGGCTGCAGATATCCGGATCGAAGCACCGATCCCGGGGAAAGCGGCTGTTGGGATTGAAGTGCCGAATCAGGAGAATACCGCAGTGATGCTGCGGGATCTGCTGGAGTCCGGAAAATTTAAAAATTCTACAGCCAGTATTCCGTTTGCAGTAGGGAAAGATATTTCTGGGAAAACGGTGATCGCAGATATTGCCAAAATGCCCCATTTACTTGTGGCAGGAGCGACGGGTTCCGGAAAATCTGTATGTATCAATACATTGATCATGAGTATTTTATATCATGCAGATCCGGAAGAAGTAAAGCTGATCATGGTGGACCCGAAAGTAGTAGAACTCAGTGTATATAACGGGATTCCGCATCTTCTGATCCCGGTTGTGACAGATCCGAAGAAGGCAGCCGGTGCTCTGAACTGGGCGGTAGCAGAGATGATGAAGCGGTATCAGCTGTTTGCGGAGCAAAATGTCCGGGATCTGAAAGGTTATAATGAAAAGATTTTATACTCAGCAGATGGGGAAACAGCAAAGAAGTTACCGAAGATCGTCATTATCGTAGATGAGCTGGCCGATCTGATGATGGTAGCTCCGGGAGAAGTGGAAGGCGCTATCTGCCGCCTGGCACAGCTTGCACGAGCGGCGGGGCTGCACCTGATCATTGCGACCCAGCGTCCGTCTGTGAATGTAATTACGGGGCTGATCAAAGCTAACATGCCGTCCAGAATCGCATTTTCTGTTTCGTCAGGAGTGGATTCCAGAACGATCATTGATATGAATGGGGCAGAGAAACTGTTAGGAAAGGGGGATATGCTGTTCTATCCGACAGGATATCCAAAACCGGTCCGTGTGCAGGGTTCTTTTGTTTCAGATAAAGAAGTACAAAAAGTTGTGGATCATCTGATCGAGCACAACGGAAATGCCTCTTACAGCGAAGAGGTGGAGGAACATGTCAATTCGGATCTGCCGTCCCCTGTTCCGGGGATGCCTCAGATGAGTGCAGCAGATAGTGCAAGTGAGCAGGATGCTTATTTTGCGGATGCAGGACGGCTGATCATTGAAAAGGAAAAGGCATCCATCGGAATGCTCCAGAGGATGTTTAAGATCGGCTTCAATCGGGCAGCCAGGATTATGGATCAGCTTGCACAAGCAGGCGCTGTCGGAGAAGAAGAAGGAACAAAGCCAAGGAAAGTGCTGATGACAAAAGAAGAATTTGAACAGTACTTACAGGAACATAATTTATAATACACATGGAGGAAGAAATGATGAAAACAGATATTCAGATCGCACAGGAAGCAGAATTGATGCACATTAAAGATGTGGCAGCGTCCATCGGAATCTCAGAGGATGAGCTGGAATTTTATGGAAAGTACAAAGCAAAACTTTCCGATGAGCTCTGGGAACATGTCAAGGATCAGAAAGACGGAAAACTGGTTCTTGTGACAGCTATCAATCCGACTCCGGCGGGAGAGGGAAAGACAACGATTACAGTCGGACTGGGAGAGGCGCTCGCTAAGATGGGAAAAAAAGCGATGATTGCGCTTCGTGAACCATCTCTTGGACCTTGCTTTGGAATCAAAGGAGGGGCAGCGGGAGGCGGTTATGCCCAGGTGCTTCCGATGGAAGACTTGAATCTTCATTTTACCGGTGATTTCCATGCCATTACATCTGCAAACAACCTGCTTGCAGCTATGTTGGACAATCATATCCAGCAGGGAAATGCTCTGGGGATCGATCCAAGAAATATTGTGTGGAAACGCTGTGTGGATATGAATGACAGAGTTCTGCGCAATATTGTGGTAGGGCTTGGAAACAAGATGGATGGAATGGTCAGAGAAGATCATTTCGTCATTACGGTTGCATCTGAGATCATGGCGATTCTTTGTCTTGCAGATGATCTTGCTGATTTAAAACGTCGTCTGGGACGGATCATTGTAGCTTATACCTTTGAAGGCAATCCGGTAACAGCAGACGACCTTCAGGCAACCGGGGCTATGACCGCACTTTTAAAGGATGCGATCAAGCCAAACATGATCCAGACACTGGAGCATACACCGGCATTGGTTCACGGCGGACCGTTTGCCAATATTGCACATGGTTGCAACAGCGTGCGTGCCACAAAGCTGGCATTGAAGATCAGTGATATTACGATCACAGAAGCGGGATTCGGAGCGGATCTCGGGGCTGAGAAATTTATGGATATCAAGTGCAGAAAAGCAGGATTGAAACCAGATGCAGTGGTACTGGTGGCAACTGTGCGAGCTCTGAAATACAATGGTGGAGTTGCAAAGCAGGATCTGGGAGAAGAAAATCTGGAGGCACTTCAAAAAGGAATCGTCAATCTGGAAAAGCACATTGAAAACATTCAGAAATATGGAGTGCCGGTTGTTGTGACACTCAATTCTTTTGTGACAGACACAGAAGCAGAAAATGAATTTATCCGCAAATTCTGCGAGGAGAGAGGGTGCGAATTTGCCCTTGCAAAAGTATGGGAAAAAGGCGGAGAAGGCGGAATCGAACTGGCAGAAAAAGTACTGGATACCCTGGAACATAAGAAGAGCAATTTCCATGTGCTTTATGAAGACGACCTTTCTTTGACAGAAAAGATTGAAAAGATCTCCAAAGAAATTTACGGAGCCAAGGGGGTTGTTTATGAGCCGGCAGCAAGAAAACAGCTTGCAAAGATCGAAGAGATGGGATTTGGACATTTCCCGATCTGTATGGCGAAGAACCAGTACTCTCTGTCAGATGATGCGAAAAAGCTGGGACGCCCGGAAAACTTTGACATTCATATTCGGGAAGTGTATGTCAGCGCAGGAGCAGGATTTGTTGTTGCACTGACAGGTGCTGTGATGACCATGCCGGGACTTCCGAAAGTACCAGCAGCAAACAACATCGATGTCACGGAGGGTGGAAAGATTACAGGGCTGTTTTAAAGGAGTAAAGGATAGACAATGACACAGATTATTGACGGAAAATTTATTGCAAAACAGATTAAGGATCAATTAAAAGAGGAAGTATCCCTTCTCAAGGAGACAGGGACTTCCGTCTGTCTGGCCGTGATCCAGGTGGGACAGGATGCAGCGTCTTCGGTCTATGTAAATAACAAGAAAAAAGCATGTGCTTATATCGGGATAGATTCTGTTTCTTATGAATTGAAAGAAGATACAGAGGAAGAGGAACTGATAAAACTGATCGAGAAATTAAATGGTACAGAGAGTGTACATGGGATCCTAGTACAGCTTCCTCTTCCGACGCATATCAACGAGGATCGGATCATCCGCACCATCTCACCGGACAAGGATGTGGATGGGTTCCATCCGGTCAGTGTGGGAAGACTCTGGCTGGGGGAGAAAGGATTCATTTCCTGTACTCCGGCAGGGATTATCCAGTTGCTGAAGCGCTCCGGGATTGAGATCGAAGGAAAAGAGTGCGTGGTGGTTGGACGCAGCAATATTGTGGGAAAACCGATGGCTGCATTGCTCTTGCGGGAAAATGCAACAGTGACCGTGGCACATTCCAGAACCGCGGACTTAAAAGAAGTAACGCGCAGAGCAGATATCCTGATCGCAGCAGTGGGGCAGCCGAAGATGATTACAGCAGAATATGTCAAAGAAGGAGCGGTTGTGATCGATGTGGGAATGCATCGGGATGCGGACAATCATCTTTGCGGGGATGTGGATTTTGACGATGTATTTTCAAAGGTTTCGGCGATCACACCGGTGCCGGGCGGTGTTGGTCCGATGACCATTGCCATGCTGATGAGTAATTGTGTGGAAGCAGCACGCAGCTAGGAGGAAGATATATGAGATGTACGCATTGTAATGCGATCATTCCGGAAGGAAGAATGCATTGTCCCAGATGCGGAAAAGAAGTGCAGATCGTGCCGGATTACAATCCGCTGGATGATGTGCTGACCCAGGAAGTACGTGGATCTGTGGAAGATGTAACACGGCAGATCCACACAGAGGCAGTGCGAAATTACAGCCAAAGGCAGGAAGCGCAACAAGAAAAAGCAACTCGGGTACTCGATCAGGAAGAACTCGCTGAAATTCAGAGACGAAGGGAACATGCTGCCAGAAGTCGTTCCCGTGCAGAAGCAAGGCGAAGACAGCAGGAGCGGAAAAAACAGCTGATCAAAAGACGGAGAAAAGTACTTTTGATACTGATGGCATTTCTTGTGATCTTTGGTGTCGCATTTGGTTATTTTCTGTATCAGAATTCCTATGCAGGAAAGGTAGACAAAGGATATGATGCACTGCAAAGGAAAGAATATCAGACCGCAGAAAAATATTTTCACCATGCCATCGGGAAAAATGCCCAGAAAGCAGAAGCTTATTCCGGTCTGGCAGAAACTTATATGGAGCAGGATCAGGGAGAAGAGGCAGAGTCTGTTTTTCTCTCAGCAATCGCTTCGTATCCTTCGAATCAAGACCTGTATCAGGCGGCAATTGATTTTTATGAGAAGACAAAGCAGCCGGACAAGATTTCTGAAATCCTGGCAGACTGCGAGGATGAAAAGGTGTTATCCGCACTGAGTGCATATGTATCCAAAGCTCCGGTTTTTAGTCTGGAAGAGGGGACGTACGAAGAAGTGCAGGAAGTGACTTTGGAAGCAGGGGGCGGTTCGATTTATTATACTACGGATGGAAGTGAACCCACTTCGGCAAGTATGTCATATACAGAGCCGATTCTTTTAAACAATGAGGGAGAGACAGTGATCAAGGCGGTTTCTTATAATAAGAAAAAGATTCCAAGCCTGGTAGTTTCCAGGACATATGAGATCAAATTCCCGATAGCAGATGCACCGATCGTTACGCCATCTACCGGACAGTACAGTACGCCAATGCAGATCAGTATCACGGTGCCGGAAGGATATACGGCATATTATACCCTGGATGGGACAGAGCCTACGACAGAGTCAGAAGTCTATACAGGACCGATTTCCATGCCGGAGGGACCGACGCTGTTTAGCGCAGTTCTGGTGAGTAAAACTGGAAAAACAACACAGGTAACAAAAAGAAATTATATTTATCAGCCACAGTAGATGTGGCTGATTTTGCATATATACAGATTGCAGAAAAATGCAAGGGACTTTTTTTACAAAAAACGGAAGCGTTTTTTGTGCAATATTTAACGAAAAAAATCAACGCATTTGTTGTGTGAAAAGTTTGACAGTGGTATAATGAATTTAGTTGAAATTAACAGACTTTAATTAAAGGAGATGCAGTACAATGAGCAGATTTTGTTTACCAAGAGACATTTATCACGGAAAAGGATGCCTGGAAGAATTAAAGAACTTGAAAGGAAAAAAAGCAATCCTTGTAGTAGGCGGCGGCTCCATGAAGCGTCAGGGATTTCTTGACAGAGCAGTAGAATATCTGAAAGAAGCAGGAATGGAAGTACAGTTATTTGAAGGTGTTGAGCCGGATCCGTCAGTAGAGACTGTTATGAAAGGTGCAGAGGCAATGCGTGCGTTTGAGCCAGATTGGATCGTTGCAATGGGCGGAGGTTCCCCAATCGATGCTGCAAAAGCAATGTGGGCATTCTATGAGTACCCGGATGTGACATTTGAAGATCTTTGCATTCCGTTCAATTTCCCAGAACTGAGACAGAAAGCAAAATTCGCAGCGATTCCTTCTACATCAGGAACAGCTACAGAAGTGACGGCATTCTCTGTTATCACGAACTATCAGACAGGTGTAAAATATCCGCTGGCTGACTTTAACATCACACCGGACGTTGCAATCGTTGATCCGGATCTGGTAGCAGGACTGCCTGTAAAACAGGTTGCTTACACAGGTATGGATGCACTGACACATGCAATTGAAGCATATGTGTCTACACTGAACGGACCATTCACAGACCCACTTGCACTTCAGGCAATTGAGATGGTACTGGATAATCTTCCGGCATCTTATAACTGCGACATGGATGCAAGAGAGCAGATGCATTATGCACAGTGTCTGGCAGGTATGGCATTCTCCAATGCACTGCTTGGAATCGTACACTCTATGGCACACAAGACAGGAGCAGCATTCTCTACAGGACATATTCCTCACGGATGCGCAAATGCAATCTATCTTCCATATGTAATCAAATACAATGCGAAAGATCCAGTTGCAGCAAAACGGTATGCTGAGATTGCTCGCAGAATGGGACTTCCAGGAACTTCTGAAAAAGCACTCATTAACAGTCTGGTTGAAAAGATTGATGACTTTAATGTAAAACTGAATATTCCAAAGACACTCAAAGAGTTTGGAATTGAAGAAAATGAATTCAAAGAAAAAGTTGCCAAGATTGCAGAACTGGCAGTAGGTGATGCATGTACAGGATCTAATCCTCGTGCAATTGATCCTGCAACAATGGAAAAATTATTCACATGTACATATTACGGAACAGAAGTTGATTTTTAATCGAATCAGACTGGCCGTTTGTGAATGAACGAGAGGGACAGGCACAGTACGAAAAGAGGTGTCTGTCCTCTTTTAGTATCAAGATAAAATCACGAACAACTATTGCCATTATGCCAATAATGGCGTATTATTAAAAAAGGTGATTTATTACAAGGAGGAAGAACATGTATAAGATTTTGAAAGCAGAAAAATTATCTGAGAATATTTTTCTGATGGATGTGCATGCACCAAGGGTTGCGAGTCATTGTGAACCAGGGCAGTTTGTTATCGTAAAGATGGACGAAAAAGGGGAGCGTATCCCACTTACTATTTGTGATTATGACAGAGAAGCCGGAACGATTACGATTGTTGTACAGGAAGTCGGAGCTTCCACTGTAAAAATGTCAGAACTCAAAGCAGGAGATTCATTCCGTGACTTTGTAGGTCCTCTTGGATGTGCTTCTGAATTTGTCGAGGAAGATATTGAAGAATTGAAAAAACAGAAGATCTTATTTGTGGCAGGAGGACTTGGCACAGCCCCTGTCTATCCGCAGGTAAAATGGCTGCATGAGAGAGGTGTGGATGCCGATGTTATTATCGGAGCTAAGACAAAAGATCTTGTGATCATGGAAAAAGAGATGGAAGCAGTAGCGGGTAATCTCTATGTGACAACAGACGATGGTTCTTATGGACGTTCCGGCATGGTAACACAGGTGATCAAGGATCTGGTGGAAAAAGAAGGAAAACACTATGACAAATGTGTTGCCATCGGACCAATGATCATGATGAAATTTGTCTGTCTTCTGACAAAAGAGCTGAACCTTCCAACGATCGTCAGCATGAACCCGGTTATGGTAGACGGTACCGGAATGTGCGGAGCATGTCGCCTTCAGGTTGGAGACGAGATTAAATTTGCATGCGTAGACGGACCGGAATTTGACGGACATCTGGTAGACTTTGACCAGGCAATGAAGAGAAGTCAGATGTACAGAACAGCAGAGGGAAGAGCCATGCTGAAATTACAGGAAGGCGATACCCATCACGGCGGATGCGGACATTGTGGAGGTGACGACTAATGGCAAAGGGAATGGTGAGAGTACCTGTCAGAGAACAGGATCCAAAAGAACGTGCAACAAATTTTGAAGAAGTTTGTCTTGGATATAATCAGGAAGAGGCAATGGAAGAGGCAACCAGATGTCTCAACTGTAAAAATGCGAAATGTATCGAAGGATGTCCAGTATCTATCAATATTCCGGCATTCATTCAGGAAGTAAAAGAAGGAAATATCGAGGAAGCCTATAAGATCATTGGTCAGTCTTCCGCACTGCCTGCAATTTGCGGACGTGTCTGCCCACAGGAGTCCCAGTGTGAAGGAAAGTGTATCCGTGGCATCAAAGGAGATCCGGTATCCATCGGAAAACTGGAGCGTTTTGTCGCAGACTATGCTCTGGAGCATGACATCAAACCGGAAGGCGCAAAAGAGCAGAACGGTCACAAAGTAGCAGTGATCGGTTCCGGTCCATCCGGGCTGACCTGCGCAGGAGATCTTGCCAAGATGGGATATGATGTGACGGTATTTGAGGCGCTTCACGAACTGGGCGGAGTACTTGTTTATGGAATTCCAGAATTCCGTCTTCCAAAACAGAAAGTTGTTGCAAAAGAGATTGAAAAGGTAAAAGAATTAGGAGTTAAATTCGAGACAAATGTGGTGATCGGAAAATCCACAACCATCGACCAGTTGATCGAGGAAGAAGGATTTGAAGCCGTATTTATTGGTTCTGGAGCAGGACTTCCGATGTTTATGGGAATCCCTGGAGAGAATGCAAATGAAGTATTCTCTGCAAATGAATATCTGACAAGAAGCAATCTGATGAAAGCCTTTGATTCTTCTTATGATACACCAATCGCAGCAGGTAAGAAAGTAGCAGTTGTCGGTGGTGGAAACGTTGCCATGGATGCAGCGAGAACAGCACTCAGACTGGGAGCAGAAGTTCACGTTGTATACAGAAGAAGTGAAGCAGAGCTTCCTGCACGAGTAGAGGAAGTGCATCATGCGAAAGAAGAAGGAGTTATTTTTGACCTTCTGACGAATCCAAAACAGATCAATGTAGATGAAAATGGAAATGTCAAGAGCATGACAGTGATCAAAATGGAACTTGGTGAGCCAGATGCATCCGGAAGAAGACGTCCGGTAGAGATACCTGGATCAGAGTATGATATCGATGTAGATACTGTGATCATGTCTCTGGGAACTTCTCCAAACCCATTGATTTCTTCTACGACAAAAGGTCTGGAGATCAATCGCAGAAAATGTATCGTTGCAGAAGAAGAAAACGGACAGACATCAAAAGAGGGCGTTTATGCTGGTGGAGATGCTGTAACAGGAGCTGCAACAGTTATCCTTGCGATGGGTGCAGGAAAAGCAGGTGCAAAAGGTATTGATGAATATCTGAAAAATAAAGAAAACTAGAGACAGAACAAGATAACAGGCAAGGGCCTGTAAAAGAGAACTCCGCATGGATTCTTCTTCCGAATATTCGGGACCTGATGATATGCGGAGTGTTTTGTGTGTATAAGGAGAGAAAAAGAATGACAAAAAAAGAACTGGCATTGGAATACCATAAAAGAGGATACAACTGTGCGCAGGCAGTGGCATGTGCATTTTGTGAGGAATTCGGGGTAAATGAAGCAGAAATGTATAAAATTGCAGAAGGATTTGGACTCGGTATGGGAATGATGGATACTTGCGGAGCGCTGACCGGACTGTTTATGCTGATCGGATTAAAAAACAGCGGCGGAACAGAGCAGGCAGGAAAGACGAAGGCAAGTACTTACAAAAAGACGAAAGAGTATGCTGCAAAGTTTCAGGAGATCAATGGATCTGTTTACTGTAAAGAATTAAAAGGGGTAACAACAGGAAAAATCCTTGCACCGTGTGATAAATGTATTTTAGATGCAGTGGAGCTGGCAGAGCAGTTCCTGGAAGAAAATTAAGATGGAGAAGATGAAAGCAAGGCAGGTGCTGTCCATTACGCTGACATTGTTCGCGGTGTTTTTTGGCGCAGGAAATATGATCTTCCCGCCGGCAATGGGACAGCAGGCAGGAGAACATTATATCCAGGCGCTGGCAGGATTTATCGTGACAGATGCGGGAATCGCCCTGCTTGGGATGATTGCAGTGGTGTTGGTTGGAACAGAAGTCAGTGACCTGGGAGAACTGGTCAGCAGAAGGTTTGCGATTTTTTTATCCGTTTGCATTTATCTGCTGATCGGTCCTTTGTTTGCACTGCCGCGAACAGGAAGTGTTTCTTTTGAACTTGCAGTGCGTCCGTATTTGACAGAGCCGAATGTATGGTGGGTGTCTCTGATCGTGACAGGAATTTTCTTCGGACTGACCTATTATCTGAGTGGAAATCCAAAAAAAGTGGTGAATCTGATCGGAAAATATCTGACCCCCATTTTGTTGATCTGTATTGTCCTGATCTTTTTAGCCTGCATTTTTCTGGAGAAATCTCCGGATGGAGCGGTGCAGTATGGCAGTATCGGAGCTGCCCAGGGAGCTTATGCAGATATTCCGTTTTTTCAGGGAATGATCGAAGGATATTATGCGCTGGACGGTCCGGCGGGCTTGGTGTTTGCTATTATCATCATCAATGCGGTCCGAGGATTTCAGGTACATGAGAAGAAGAATATTATCAAATACACGTTGTTCTGCGGAGCTGGGGCGGCGCTGATTCTTTCGGTTGTGTATTATATGCTGACTTACATCGGGGCAGTGACGCAGACGCCATTTTCCAACGGTGGAACACTGCTTCATGCAGTGGCAAGTGACCTGCTGGGTCCTGTGGGAGGAATTGTGCTGGGAGTTGCGGTATTTTTTGCCTGTATGACGACATCCATTGGACTGACAACATCTTTTGCGGATTATTTCCATGAACTGTTTCCGAATGTGTCATACAAGAAAATCACAGCAATTGTCTGTCTGTTCAGTTTTGTGATCAGCAACATAGGTTTGGATATGCTGGTACAGGTATCTCTTCCGGTTCTGATGATGATCTATCCGGTGACCGTTGTACTTGTGATTCTTTCGTTTTTCAAAAAGTGGATCGGAAATCGGAAGATGGTATATGTACTGGGAATGTTGTTTGCGTTTTGTGTTGCATTTGTAGATGGGATGCAAAGTGTGAAAATTATGCTGGGACCGGTTACAAAACTCTGCCAGCAGCTTCCGTTTTATGAGCTTCGGCTTGGCTGGATCGTACCGGCAGTGGTGGGAGCTTTGTTGGGACTGTTGCCAATATGGAAGAGGAAATCTTAAGGAGTCCGAAAGGGCTCCTTATTTTCATGTGGAGATTTCCAGGACGGCATGGTATAGTAAAAGAAACAAAAATGACAGGAGTACAACATGATAAAAGAAATCAGAGAAGAGTTAGATCAGCTTGGGGAAGAAAGCTATAAGCAGTTTAATCAGAAGCTGATTCCCGGGACGGACTATATCATTGGTGTTCGTCTCCCGGTGCTTCGGAAACTGGCCAAAGAAATTGCAAAGCAGGATTGGAGACGGTATTTAAAAGAAGCTTCGGAAGAAATAAATGATCAGTCTGCGCATGAGGAAATCATGCTCCAGGGTCTGGTGATCGGATATGCCAAAATGTCAACGCAGGAGAGAATGTCTGCTTTAGATGAGTTCGTCCCAAAAATCCATAACTGGGCAGTCTGCGACAGCTGTTGTATGGGATACAAATTCATGCAAAAAGAGCCGGAAGTGTGGTTCTCTTATTTACAGACATATCAGAACAGCAGCAGGGAGTTTGAAGTGCGTTTCGCAGTAGTATCGCTTCTGGCACATTATATCGATGAGATTTATCTGGATCAGGTGCTTCAGATTTTGAATCGGTTACGTCATGACGGGTATTATGCCAAGATGGCGGTTGCATGGGCAGTCTCCATCTGTTATATCCAGTTTCCGGTTCAGACGAAAGCGTTTCTTTTGAAGAACAAACTAGATGATTTTACGCAAAATAAGGCAATCCAGAAAATTCGGGAATCGTATCGTGTGAGCAGAGAAGAAAAAGAAGAATTGAATTTATTGAAACGAAAAGGACAGACAGCATGAAAATTACATTGATCACTGTGGGAAAAATCAAAGAAAAATATTTAAAAGATGCCATTGCAGAATACACAAAACGTCTGAGTAAGTACTGCAAGTTGGAGATTATAGAAGTACCGGATGAAAAGACACCGGATCAGGCCAGTGAGGTAGTAGAAGACGGAATCCGGAACAAAGAAGGCGAAAAAATCTTAAGGTATCTGAAAGATGATATGTACGTGATTACACTGGAAATTGCCGGCAAGATGCTGACATCGGAAGAACTGGCAGAAAAAATAGAAAAACTGGGAATTCAGGGAAAAAGCAGTATTGCGTTTGTGATTGGTGGTTCCATTGGTCTTGGAAAAGAAGTATTGAAACGATCAGATTATGCACTCAGTTTTTCGAAGATGACATTTCCTCATCAGCTGATGCGGGTGATATTGTTGGAGCAGGTGTACCGAAGTTATCGGATCATCAATGGGGAGCCATATCATAAGTAGGAGAGATATATATGATTACAATAGACAGATATTACCGGAAAGCGAAAGTATAGAATATAACAAGCAGATTTTGTATTAGTGATGGCAGCGATGTGTGTAGCATTGGGGATTATTTTGCCAATGGCATTTCACACAATTCAGAATGCGGGGAGTATTTTTCTTCCCATGCACATTCCAGTATTGATCTGCGGGCTGCTGTGTGGATGGCAGTATGGCTTATTATGTGGAATTTTAGCGCCGCTTTTGTCCAGCATGTTTACAGGGATGCCTCCGGCTGCCATCCTTCCGGCAATGGTCTGTGAACTGGCGGTGTATGGGGTGATCACAGGAATTTGTATGCATGGAATCCGGGCAGAAAAGCAGATCATCAAAATTTACAGTTCTTTGATCGTAGCAATGCTGGCAGGACGAATCATCAGTGGAATCTTAAAAGCGCTTATTTTCAATGTAGGAGAATACAGTTTTAAGATTTTTATTACTTCTAGTTTTCTGACAGGGATACCGGGAATCTTGATCCAGCTTATTTTTATACCAGTGATCGTACTGGCTTTGCAAAAGGCGGGCATTACAGACACAAAAAAAGGAGATTAGTATGGATATCCGCACTTATTTTAATCAAAGAGCAGCACATTGGGATGACGGGGAGGTACCGATTGATGCTGTGAGGCGTATCATCGCATATCTGAGTGATGTTCACGGAAGAACTGTTTTGGATGTAGCCTGTGGTACAGGGGCAATGTTTGAGGCATTGAAAGAACAAAAGCCTTCCCATATTACAGCCATTGATCTGTCAGAAAAGATGATTGAGATCGCGATGCGAAAAGTAGAAAAAAATCCGTTGTTTGAAGTATATTGTGAAGATTTGTTTCAGATGCAGGGGCAGACGTTTGATCGGATTATGATTTATAATGCATATCCACATTTTATGGAGAAAGAAAAACTGGTGAAAAAAGTAGAAGAACTGCTCAATCCGGGAGGACGATTTGTCGTGGCACACGGGGCATGCAGAGAAAGAATTAATGGATGTCATACAAATGTACCCAAAGAAATTACAGCTGGTTTGCTGTCTGCGAAAGAAGAAAGCAGTTACTGGGGAGAATGCTTTCGAGTGGATATGCTGATCGATATCGAGCAGTTTTACTTGTTTTCTGGGGTGAAATAGAATTTTACTGGAAGATCTCTTGACCTTTGTCCAAGGTGAAGACTTAGAATGAGTGTAGAATAAAAAATTATGGGAGGATGAAAGATGGAACTACAGAAAGTATCACGCAGATACAGAATTAGATTGCTTGAAGAAGCAGATGTGGATGATATTTTACGATTAAGTGAAGGAAATCCCATGTTTTATCAATATTGTCCTCCAGTTGCAACACGAGAGAGTATCCTAAATGACATGAAAGCTCTACCAGCAGGAAAGCTAGAGGTAGAAAAGTATTATGTTGGTTTTTTTGAAAACAAGAAGTTAATTGCAGTTATGGATATGGTATTTGGGTATCCCGATGGGGAAGCTGTGTATATCGGGCTGTTTATGGTAGAACATAAAGTACAAGGGTATGGGATTGGCTCTATTATCATAAAAGAATATGCGGACTACATGTGTACGTTGGGAAAGAAAACAATTCAGTTGGCATTTGCAAAAGGAAATTCTCAAAGTGAGGCATTTTGGCAGAAAAATGGGTTTGTGAAAACAGGGAAAGAAGTAGAAAATGACGGATATATCGCAGTGTGTATGAAACGAGATTTGTAGAAGGAAGAAATACCATGTTATATTTAGAACAATTTAAGTTCCCGGATGCGGAAGCAGAGTTTGATTTTTTTGTTGGATGAGCCAGAAAACAGCCTTTCTCCGGGAAAACAGCAGGAATTGGTGAAATTTATCGAAGAGTCCGCACGATTTTTTGGATGCCAGTTTGTGATCGCCACACATTCTCCTTTTGTACTGGCAATTAAAGGGGCGAAGATTTATGATCTGGATGAGGAGCCAGTGGATGTGAAGCGCTGGACGCAGTTGGAAAATGTGCGAGTATACTATGAATTTTTTAAAAATCATGAATCAGAATTTTAAAAACGGACAGCAAGTGTCCTTCTGAAAGAATCAGAAGATGCACCTGCTGTCTTTTTAGATAGGATATTTTTTACAAAGAGATTCCAGAATTTCAATATGGAGTTCTTCATCCAGAATGATGCGTTTCAGGCATTTGTTGATGCGTTCATCCTGGATTTTCTGGCATTGCCGTTCATATTTTAAAGCCGCCTGTTTTTCTCCATTTAATGCACTTCGAAGAATTTGGGGAAGATCGGTAAAATAATTGATATATCCGGAACTCCAGTAGATCATGCGGTTTTGCCGATGTGTCCAGAGACGCGGAGATTCGCCCAGCTGCTCGGCAAGCTGACCAAATATTTTGAGATGGTGCATTTCTGTAATACTGATGTTTTTGAAAATTTCTGCAATACGATCCGCATCGGACGAGAGGAAAATACTGTTGTAGATATAAAGGCCGATGGTGGACATTTCCGATTCCTGACCGCCCATATTGTCCAGTATCATTCTTCCATAGAGTGGATTTTTTTCTCTGACACAGACAGGAGGGTAAGGGGATTGATGGGCATATAAAAAGTCAGGAGAATCATCCTTGGGAGATTGCTCCGGATTACAGCTGCAGTTACAGGTTAGATCATTGTTCATAGATGGCTCCTCATGATTTTGTTGTGATAACATTTTATGAATAGAATCGATAAAATATGTGCTACCACTTGAAAATTTAAAAATTACGTGGTATATTTATAACATAAAGATAGAAAAATACCACAAAAAAGGAGGAAGAAACAATGAAATGGAAATTTAATTATTTAAGTTTACTCTCTTTACTGAGCATGATAGGAATTTTGGGATTTTTTACAGAGAACAAAGGTTTTTTTGGATTTTTTGGATTTTTGGTATATGTTCGTTATTTTTCAGTAGTTCCGGATGAAATGTTTCAGCTAAATGTCAGAAAAGCGGCAACAATTTCTTTTTTTACAGAAATTATCAGTCTTGTCTTTTTTGTCTTTCTTTTTGTGATGCTGTATCAATCAAAGAGAGGAATTCCCATGGCATTTGGAATGAGTTTTGCAGTAGCAATTATTTTATTTAGTATTTGCCTGACGGTTTTAGAATGGCGAGAAATGAAAGGTGCTGAAAATGATTGAGAATAGAATCAAAGAATTTCGTGCCAGACATGATATGAAACAAGAAGAGCTGGCAAAGTTGGTTGGAGTTCGGCGGGAAACCATTGGAAATCTGGAGAAAGGGCGATATAATCCCTCACTTGTATTGGCATGGAATATTGCAAAAGTATTTGGAGTTACAATTGAAGAAATCTTTCATATTACAGAATAAGCAGTACTGCCGCACGGGAAGCAAAATCCTGTGCGGCAGTGCTGTTTTATGAAGTGGTATGTTCCAGATTTTTGTTTGCAGTGGAAAGCATCAGTTTGATTCGGTTAAGCTGGTTGACTTCGCTGGCTCCTGGGTCAAAATCAATGGCCACTACGTTGGAGGCAGGATATTTCCGCCGCAGCTCTTTGATCACGCCTTTTCCTACCACATGGTTTGGAAGGCAGGCAAACGGCTGTGTACAGACAATATTTGCAGCTCCTGCGTGGATCAGTTCCAACATCTCGCCGGTCAAAAACCATCCCTCACCGGTCTGATTTCCAATGGAAACAATCTCAGATGCCATTTCTGCCAGTTTTTCAATCTTGGCAGGTTTTTCAAAATGTTTGCTTTCTTCAAATGCTTTGGATGCCGGTGCGCGAAACCATTCCAGAGCGCGGATTCCAAGATTTCCAAGTATTGCTTTGGATTTTTTCATCCCAAGATGGGAAACCTTGAAATTCTGATTGTAGAAGCAGTAGAGCAAAAAGTCCAGTAAATCTGGAACAACTGCCTCTGCGCCCTCTTTTTCCAGCAATTCTACCAGGTGATTGTTCGCGGCAGGCAGAAATTTTACCAAAATCTCTCCTACGATTCCGACTCTTGGTTTTTTGATATCCTGCAGTTCGATCTGATCAAATTCCCGGATCATCTGCCGACATAATTTTTTAAACGTATGACGGCGCGGATATCCGTTGGAAACAAATTCTTTACAGATCTTTTTCCACTTTTCATGAAGCGCATCGGTTGTTCCAGGTACTGCTTCATAAGGACGCATCCGATAGATGCATTTCATAAAAATGTCTCCAAATACAATGGCATACAATCCGCGAAGCACCAGAAGTGGAGTGATCTTAAATCCAGGATTGACTTCCAGTCCGCTTAAGTTCAGAGAAATCACCGGAATGTGTGCATATCCCGCCTTTTTTAAGGCGCGCCGGATAAATCCGATATAGTTGGAAGCCCGGCATCCCCCTCCGGTCTGAGTGATGATGACAGCCAGACGGTCTGTGTCATATTCTCCGGACAGGATTGCATCCATGATCTGTCCGACAACAATCAGAGAAGGATAGCAGGCATCATTGTTTACGTATTTCAAACCAGTATTGACTGCCTGTTTGTTATCATTTGGCAAAATCTGTACATTGTATCCGGATGCTTGAAGTGCAGGTTCCAGAATCTCAAAATGGATCGGCGACATTTGCGGACAGAGAATGGTGTAGTTTTTGCGCATCTCTTTAGTAAATGGAATCTTCTCAATAGAAGACGGCTGTATGGTCCGCTCTGTCTGATGCTGTTCTCTGACGCGGATGGCAGCAAGCAGAGAGCGGACACGGATACGGGCAGCCCCCAGATTGTTGACTTCATCGATCTTCAATGAAGTATAAATTTTGCCGGAGCGAGTCAGGATATCTGCCACCTGATCGGTTGTGACGGCATCCAGCCCGCAGCCAAAGGAGTTCAGCTGGATCAGATCCAGATTTTCCTTGGTCTTCACATAATTGGCCGCAGCGTACAGTCTGGAATGGTACATCCACTGATCCATGACATTGAGAGGGCGTTCCACTTCGTGCAGATGGGAAATGGAATCCTCTGTCAAGACGGCAATGTTATAGGAGTTGATCAGTTCCGGCAATCCATGATTGACTTCGGGATCTGTATGATACGGACGTCCGGCAAGTACGATTCCTCGATTTCCGGTCTCATCCAGGAATTTAATCGTTTCTTCTCCTTTTTTGCGCATATCATCCCTGCATGAGGCAAGCTCCATCCATGCTTCATGAACGGCTGTGCGGATTTCTTCTGCGGAAATCGAGAACTTTGTACTCAGTTCTTCGATCAGTCGTGCAGAAAGGGTCTCTTCGCTCTGGAAGGAGAGAAACGGATGCATAAAGTCCACTTCTCCGGTTACGATCGGATCCATATTGTTTTTGATGTTTTCCGGATAGGAAGTGACGATCGGACAGTTATAGTGATTGTTTGCCGCTTCAAATTCGTTTCGTTCATAAGGAACACAAGGATAGAAAATATGCTGGATCCCTTCATTGATGAGCCACTGCACATGTCCATGGGCAAGCTTGGCCGGATAACATTCGGATTCACTCGGAATGGAGTCGATCCCCAGCTCGTAAATCTTACGTGTAGACGCAGGAGAGAGGATCACACGAAATCCCAGTTTTGTGAAAAAGGTATACCAGAAAGGATAGTTCTCATACATGTTCAGAACTCTGGGCAGACCGATGGTTCCTTTGGATGCCTTTTCTTCAGGAAGCGGAGTGTATCCAAAATAGCGCTGCATTTTATAGGCGAAGAGGTTTGGTAGATGATTTTCTGATTTTTCCTTGCCAAGTCCCCGTTCACAGCGATTTCCGGTAATGAATTTTCTTCCGCCGCTGAAATGATTGATGGTCAGTCGGCAGTTGTTGGTGCAGCCACGGCATTTTGTCATGGTTGTTTTGTACTCCAGTGTTTCGATCTCTTCGATCGGAAGCATGGTCGTACCTTCACAGTCCTGGTAACGTTCCCTTGCGATCAGAGCAGCTCCAAAGGCGCCCATGATTCCGGCAATGTCAGGACGGATGGCCTCGCAGTCTGCAATTTTTTCAAAACTTCGCAGAACTGCATTGTTGTAGAAGGTTCCTCCCTGTACCACAATATGCGATCCAAGTTCCGAGGCATCTGATACCTTGATCACTTTAAACAGTGCGTTTTTGATGACAGAATAGGCAAGTCCGGCAGAAATATCTGCCACAGAAGCCCCTTCCTTTTGTGCCTGTTTTACTTTGGAATTCATAAATACCGTACAGCGTGTTCCAAGATCAATCGGATTTTTAGCATAAAGCGCTTCCTGTGCAAAATCTTCCACGGTGTAATTCAGAGATTTTGCGAATGTCTCGATAAAAGAACCGCATCCGGAGGAACAGGCTTCATTGAGCTGCACACTGTCTACGGTCTGATTTTTGATCTTGATACATTTCATATCCTGTCCGCCGATATCCAGGATACAGTCCACATCCGGTTCAAAAAATGCAGCGGCATAGTAGTGGGAAACGGTCTCCACTTCCCCTTCGTCCAGAAGCAGTGCAGCTTTGATCAGTGCTTCCCCATATCCGGTGGAACAGGAGTGGACAATCTCAACTCCGTCCGGAAGCTGACTGTAGATCTCTTTGATCGCCCGGATGGTAGTTCCCAGAGGATCTCCGTCATTGTTGTGGTAGAAAGAGTACAAAAGTGTTCCGTCTTCTCCTACCAGTGCGGCTTTTGTGGTGGTAGATCCCGCGTCGATCCCGAGAAAAGCTTTTCCCTGATAGGTGTCCAGATCTTTGACAGGCACCTGATGCTTTGCATGTCTGGAAGTGAATGCCTCGTATTCTGCAGAAGATGCAAACAGAGGTTCCAGCCGTTCCACTTCAAATTCCAGTTCGATTTTGTTTGCAAGACGTTCCTGCAGTGTCTGAAGAGGAACTTCCACATCCCGTTTGGAATTGAGTGCGGAACCGATGGCTGCAAACAAATGAGAATGTTTTGGGGCAATGATGTGTTCATCATCCAGTTTCAGAGTCCGAATAAAAGCGGTCTTCAATTCGGACAGGAAATGCAGTGGTCCGCCTAAGAATGCCACATGTCCTCGGATGGGTTTTCCGCAGGCCAGTCCGCTGATGGTCTGATTGACAACCGCCTGAAAAATGGAGGCAGCCAGATTTTCTTTGGAAGCTCCTTCATTGATCAGAGGCTGGATATCCGATTTTGCGAAAACTCCGCAGCGGGCAGCGATGGAATACAGCGAAGTATAATTTTTGGCATATTCATTCAGTCCACTGGCATCGGTCTGCAAAAGAGAAGCCATTTGATCGATGAAAGAACCGGTACCGCCAGCACAGACCCCGTTCATACGCTGCTCCACATTTCCGCCTTCAAAATAAATGATTTTTGCATCCTCCCCGCCCAATTCAATGGCAACATCAGTCTGCGGCGCATAGTCCTGCAGGGCAGTAGAAACTGCAATAACTTCCTGAACAAATGGCACCTGAAGATGGGTGGCCAGGGAGAGTCCCCCGGATCCTGTGACAACAGGAGAAACCCGGATTGGCCCCAGTTTGTAGATCGCCCGTCCGAGAAGGTCAGAAAGAGTCTCCTGTATATTGGCAAAATGGCGTTCATAATCAGAGAACAGAACTTCATTGTCTGTTCCCAGGACTGCGATTTTTACCGTAGTGGAACCAATGTCGATTCCCAAAGTATATAGCTTATTATCGTTCATAGTAATCCCTCATCTTTTGCTGAAATATAGTAGTTCTTACTTATTAAATGCAGTCGTTCGTTTACAACATTCTATATTATACGACAAGAAGTTGAAAAACACAATTATGATTGTTACTATAAATATATAAAGAAATTTAAGAAAAAATTAGGAAATCTCATAAAATTTAACACAATCCTAACAGAAAAAACAAAACATCTATTTGACAAAAACTATTGCTCCCTGTACAATTACTCTCTGTAAGGGAATAAAATATATAAGGAGAGATTGTCATTGAACTGGTTAAACAAGCTGGAAAGAAAATTTGGACGGTATGCGGTTCATAATCTGACAACATACCTGATCGGAGCCTACATCATTGGTTACGGAATCCGTATGTTCCTGCCGGATATGATGGGATGGCTGTATCTGCAGCCTGGAGCGATCCTGCACGGGCAGATCTGGAGGATTGTTTCCTGGGTTTTGGTACCGCCGCAGGGCAGTCTGCTGACAATTGTCATTATGCTGATGCTTTACTATTCTCTGGGGACGACTCTGGAGAGGACATGGGGAGCATTCCGCTATAATGTATACATCTTTTCGGGAATTTTATTTACGGTACTGGGCGCATTTGTATTGTATTTCCTGTATGGAAATATGGCGGATTATCTGGGAGGCTATTTCAGCACATATTATATCAACCTCTCGATCTTTCTTGCATTTGCGGCAAGTTATCCGGATATGGAGCTTTTGTTGTACTTTATCCTTCCGATCAAGATCAAGTGGATGGGACTGGTATACGGCGTATATATCCTGTATCAGCTGGCCACAGGAAATCTGGTTTCAAGAGTTGTGATCATATCGTCTCTTTTGAACTTCCTGGTATTCTTTTTGTCCAGCAGAAACATGAAACCGTACACACCGAAAGAACAGGCGCGAAAAGCAAAATTCCGACAGCAGTCAAGGCCGCATATGACCTATACAAACGGTGCCAGACACCGGTGTGCTGTCTGTGGAAGAACCGAGCTGGATGATCCGAATCTGGAGTTTCGATTCTGCTCCAAGTGTAATGGAAACTATGAGTATTGTCAGGATCATCTGTTCACACACCAGCATGTGAAATAAGAATAAAGGATAAGGTAAAAGGAGAGTTATGAGCATGAAAAAAACAAAAGTAGTCTGCACAATGGGTCCGAATACGAATGACAGAGAAGTCATGAGAAAGCTGATCCAGAATGGAATGGATGTCGCACGTTTTAATTTCTCACATGGCGACCATGAAGAACAGAAATTCAGAATGGATCTTTTAAAAGAGCTTCGAGAGGAAGAACATGCGCACACAGCAATTCTTCTGGACACAAAGGGACCGGAGATTCGTACAGGTCTTTTGAAAGACGGGAAGAAAGTAACCCTCCGGGAAGGAAATACATTTGTACTTACGATGGAAGACATTGTGGGAGATGAGACAAAAGTATCTCTTTCTTATAAAGGTCTTGTGGAAGATGTAGAGCAGGGAACCGTGATTTTGATCGATGACGGTCTGATTGGTCTGAAAGTCAAAGAGATCACAGGACAGGATATTGTCTGCGAAGTGGTAAACGGCGGAGAACTTGGCGAGAAAAAAGGAGTCAATGTGCCGAATGTACCGGTGAGACTTCCGGCAATTACAGAAAAGGATAAAGAAGACATCAAATTTGGTGTGGAGCAGGAGATTGATTTTATTGCAGCATCTTTTGTACGCAATGCAGAATGTGTACTGGAGATTCGTGCATTTTTGAAAGAGCTGGATGCACCGTATATTCCGATCATTGCAAAGATCGAAAATGCAGAAGGAATCCGCAATATTGATGAGATTATCCGCGCAGCAGACGGAATCATGGTAGCCCGGGGAGATATGGGGGTTGAGATTCCGGCAGAAGAAGTTCCATATCTGCAGAAGATGCTGATCCAGAAATGTAACAGCAACTTCAAAACAGTGATCACAGCAACCCAGATGTTAGATTCTATGATCCGTAATCCTCGTCCGACAAGGGCGGAAGTGACAGATGTTGCCAACGCGGTATATGATGGAACAGATGCCGTGATGCTTTCCGGTGAGACTGCACAGGGAAAATATCCGGTAGAGGCTCTTCAGATGATGGTGCACATTATTGAAAATACAGAACAGCACCTTGATTACGATATGATTCTGGAACAGGCAGGAGATCATCTCAAAAAAGGAATCTCCAGTGCGATTGGATATTCTTCTGTTCTGGCAGCAGCGAATCTGAAAGCAAAAGCAATCATTACACCAACTGTTTCCGGAGCAACAGCAAGAGTAATGTCGAATTTAAAACCAATCCAGCCGATCCTCGGTGTGACTCCGAATGAAAGAGCTTTAAGAAGAATGTCGATTTACTGGGGCGTACAGGCACTTAAATCCATGGAGTGCCACACAACAGAAGATATCTGCAGTGAAGCGATTGAAATCTCCAAGATTAAGCAGTGTGTAGAGACAGGAGATGTGGTGGTGCTGACAGCAGGAATTCCGGCTATGGATGTGAAAGCTGCCCGCGAAGGTGTCAGCAACATGATGCGGATTGCTACAATCGAATAAAAATAAGCAATATGCCGTCCATAGAAAGTTTCTATGGCGGCATTTTTAGATTGACAAATCACAGAGATTCTATTATAGTGTTTCTTGAAAGAACTACTAATACAGTTTGGGAGAAAAATATGGAACAAAATCAGCATGTGGAATACCTGCTTCATTTTGGTTTGACCAGGCAGGAGGCTCTGATTTATGTAGAATTGTTGCTCAAAGGCAAACAGACAGGATATGAGATTGCAAAAGAGACAGGGATTTCCCGTTCGAATGCGTATTCGGCATTGGCGGCTCTCACAGAAAAAGGAGCCGCTTATGTAGTGGAAGAGTCTGCGAAGCGTTATATTCCAGTTAAGTTGGAAGAATTCTGTGGGAACTGTATCCGGAGGATGGAGCGGGAGAAAGAATGGATGGAGAATAATCTTCCCCAGGAAAAAGCAGAGATGGAAGGATATATCACCATTGAAGGAGAACAGAATATTCTGGATAAAGCAAAAAATTTGATGGCTTCGGCGAATGAAAGGATTTATCTGTCATGTGGAAAAATATCTTTGGATTTTTTTCGGAGAGAACTGGAGGAACTGCTGAGAAAGAAACGAAAAGTCGTGATCCTGACAGAGGCTATGTGTGAGCTGGAAGGTGCTATCTTTTATCAGACAGAAGAAAAAGGTCAGCAGATCGGATTGATCGTGGATTCCCAAAGTGTTCTTTCTGGAGAATGCGGACCGGGCAGCCTGAATACCTGTTTATATTCCGGGCAGAAGAATTTTGTGAGTGTATTTAAAAGTGCCATGGCCAATGAGATAAAATTGATTCAATTACAGCGAGGAGAACGGATATCATGAATAAAACACCATTTGTGACAAAAGAACAGTTGGATGAGATCGTAAAAAACTATCCGACACCATTTCATTTATATGATGAGAAAGGAATCCGAGAAAACGTAAAAGCACTCAGAGATGCTTTTTCCTGGAATCCGGGATATAAAGAGTATTTTGCAGTCAAAGCATGTCCCAATCCATTTCTGATCGACATTTTGAGAGAATATGGCTGTGGATGCGACTGTTCTTCTTATACAGAACTGATGCTGTCAGAAGCGATCGGAGCCGTGGGAGAAGAGATTATGTTTTCTTCCAATGACACCCCGGCAGAGGATTACGTACTGGCGGAAAAATTAGGTGCGATCATCAATCTGGATGATATTACACACATCGATTTTTTGGAAAAGACAATCGGATACATTCCAGAGACCATCAGCTGTCGATATAATCCGGGTGGATTATTTAAGATCAGCAATGATATCATGGACAATCCGGGAGATGCAAAATATGGAATGACGACAGAGCAGTTGTTTGATGCATTCAAAATCCTCAAAAGCAAAGGCGCGAAGGAATTTGGAATCCATGCATTTCTGGCAAGTAATACAGTGACGAATGAGTATTACCCAATGCTGGCGAAGGTGTTGTTTGAGCAGGCTGTCAAACTTCAGAAAGAAACAGGTGTCCATATTAAATTTATCAACTTGTCCGGAGGAATCGGAATTCCGTATACACCGGATCAGGAGCCAAATGACATCCGGGTAATTGGAGAAGGAGTACGCCGGGTTTATGAGGAGGTTCTCGTTCCGGAAGGAATGGGAGATGTTGCAATTTATACAGAGCTGGGTCGATTTATGATGGGACCGTATGGATGCCTGGTGACAACCGCGATTCATGAAAAGCATACACATAAAGAATATATTGGTGTGGATGCCTGCGCGGTGGATCTGATGCGTCCGGCAATGTATGGAGCATACCATCACATTACCGTGATGGGAAAAGAAGAGGCGCCACACGATCACAAATACGATATTACAGGATCGCTCTGTGAAAACAATGATAAGTTTGCCATTGACAGAATGCTTCCAGAAATAGAAAAAGGAGACCATCTGGTAATCCATGATACAGGAGCGCATGGATTTGCTATGGGATACAGTTATAACGGAAAATTAAAACATGCAGAACTTTTATTAAAAGAAGATGGAAGTGTCAAGATGATCCGCCGTGCAGAACGTCCGTCTGATTATTTTGCAACATTTGACTGCTTTGAAATTGGAAAAAAGTTGATAAAAAATTAAAAAAGGACTTGCAATAAAAAATAATTTGTGGTAGTATATTTTTTGTTCGGGAGCGAAGAAAGCTCCCAGACATAAGCGGATGTGGCGGAATGGCAGACGCACAAGACTCAAAATCTTGCGTAGGTGACTACGTATGGGTTCAAGTCCCATCATCCGCAGTATAGACCTCTATTCTACTGGATTACAGTAGAGTAGAGGTTTTTTTGTATATATATTTTCTGGTATCCTATCGCGCAAGATTATCTTGGAAAAAGTGTGTAATCTTGTGTGATAGGAGAGAAAGAAAAATGAAGCAAAAAATTCAAATGAATCCATCTAGTGACAGGTCAATCGAGCGATGCTTTTCGCTTAATGGAATTATTTGGCATGGAAGAGATAAAACTCTGATAGATGGCGGAATAGGGGAGTTTTATAGAATTATTGAAACATTATTGAAACATTAAAAGAACAATATTGATTGTAATTAAAAGGGGGGGTTATAATGTGAGTAACAAAAAGAAGGAGGAATCTAAGATGAACGCAATGACAAATATTGATAGACCTTGTACAATATCGGAATCAATTAAAAAATCATGTCAGGAAGTTAATGCGCGAAGGAAAGATTCCAAAGCGCAGTTGGCGAGAATTTCGACAACAGGTAAAAAATGATACATTAAAGGATGAATAGTGAATGTAGTTTGATGTTTTATTAACGCCTCAATTTGAAAATTCCGAGTAATAAAGAATTAGAAGGATTGGTTAGAACATATTGTATGTAAAAGCAAAGGGCATATCGGAGATTTGATTTCTTTGGTATGCTTATTTTTTGCCCTAAGTGGAATTACTGTGTGCGATGGGGAAAGTGAGAAGTAATTGAGAAGGGAAATAAATTTCTAAACTAAAGGGAAGAAAGCATATGGATATAAATAAATTATTAGAGAAAAAACAAATGGTAGAGGAAGGAAAAACTTCGATCGATAAGATAACATTATTTTCTTATGAAAAAGATTTTGAATTGACTTATACGCATAATTCAACTGCGATTGAAGGGAATACCCTAACGCTTATGGAAACGAAAGTTGTATTGGAGGATGGCATTTCTGTAGGAGGAAAAGCGTTAAGAGAGATATATGAGGTAGTGAATCATAAAAAAGCGTATAGATATATTAAGAAGTGTATTGCAAATGGGAAGAAGTTAGATGAAAATATTGTGAAAGATATTCATCAGATTCTGACAGAAAATATTATCGCAGGTGGTATATATCGTAATCAGGAAGTTCGAATTAGTGGTGCAGGTCATAGTGAGTACAGATGTGTATATTCAGATTAAAAATTTTTATGCTGACTTAGCATGGAAAGAACAAGTTTTAAATCCAATCGAATATGCAGCATGGACTCATGCGGAGTTTGTACGCATTCACCCTTTCATCGATGGTAATGGTCGTACATCAAGATTGATCATGAATTATCAGTTGATGTCGAAAGGCTTTTTACCTATATCTATAGCAAAGGAAAACAGGCTGGATTACTACAATGCTTTAGAAGAGTATGCTGTAAATGGGAATCTAAGTCTGTTTGCAGATTTGATCGCGGATTTGGAAGAAATTCAGTTGGATAATTATATTGGAATGATTTGTTAAAATGAAGCCGTTGGGTAAATAGTATGAAAATAAGAAAAGGCATATCAGAAATTAAGTTCTCCGGTATGCCTATTTTTTATATGCATATAACATGCTATAATAAATGTAGCAATCGCTTTGTGTGTGACAGAAGAATTACTTTTAGTATTTAAGGTATGAAAAGAGGGATATTTATGATATATGCGCATGTAATCGGCCTATTGGGAGAATAGGCGATACGAACATATTCTCCTTTGAAAATAAACATATTTTATGGACAGAAGGAGAACAAAATGGAAACTAGAAAAGAAATTCGAGAATTGCATCGGATGGCTTGTCCGATTTTATGTCATTATGTACTGACCAGTCTGTTTGAAATGTTTGATCAGGCAATCATAGGACAGTATTCCACCCGTGGCTTCGCCCTGGTTGGAATTGCATCTGTTGTGTTATATGGGGTCACGGGAGCTTTGGGAATGTTGTCTTCCGCATTTCACATTCTGGCTGCAGAAAAGAAGGGAAAACAGGATGAATCTGGATTTTGGACAGTCTTTCTTGTAAGCAGAGAACTGGTCATTTGGATCGGCTGTGGATTTTTCATTCTCAGTTTGATGTTTGGCAGGGGGCTTTTTCAGAGTATATATAAAATCCGGGGAAATGAACTCCAAGAATTATTGAGTTATTTTTATCCGGCATCCATTACGGTATTGGAAAATCTTATTATTTTTCAGTACAGTGTGTATTTCAGAAATCAGAAAAATACAAGGATTGCACTGGTAGTGACTGGAATCTCTACAGTAGTAAATTTATGGTTTGATTTTGTACTTGTTTATGGAGCTGCAGGATTTCCGCATATGGGGACAGCAGGAGCAGCTTGGGGAAGTGTCATCGGTTTGGGTTGTGGCGTGTTCATCTATCAGGTGGCATATTGGAAAGAAATCAGAAAAAATTTCAGACCATGTAGAGTTCGAGGTGTTGTGCGAAGGAAAGTATTACAAAAGATCGGGAAACTTTATTTTCCGCTGTTAGGACAGGATTTGTTTGAAAATACGATATTTGTATTTTTCGTGTCTGTGGCAGCAGCACGATTGGGCTCTGAGGAGATGGCGATTTATAAATTGTTGGATTTGATTGGTGGAATCTTGGAACTTCCGATTTATGCATATGCTGCGGCTGCGCAGACTTATGTATTACAGAGCAATGGGGCAGGAGACGATAAGAAGGCGAGACAATATCAGAAGGCAGGAATACGGACAGCAGCTATAGTTGTCCTGGCAGCGTCCGGGGTGTGCAAGATTTTTTCGGACCGCATATTTGGCTGGATCATAGCAGATCAAAAGATCATCGATGAAGCGGCAGGGATTTTCTGGATGCCTGCAGTGATTCTGATGATCAAAGTTTTCTATCGGTTTGAAATGCTGTATCTGCAGGGAATCGGAAAGGAACGTTTTGTATTCTGGAATACTGTGGCTGCTTCTATACTTGCAGGTGTGGGAGTGCTCTGGGCAGGGATGAGTATGGGACTGCCGGGGATTTATCTGGGAATATTTTTACAGTACGGGATTCTCGCCATACGATATATCAGGCAGAAGAAAGGAAAAAATGATGTGGTATCAGAAGGATTGGTTTACCGGGATTGATTATTATAATTTGAAAGAAAAACAGATCCATGTTGCAGAGCGGAGGATCACGAAACCTGTGGAGCAGCAGTTTCACGAACAGACGGAAATCTATTATGTAAAAAGCGGGGATGCAGATATCTGGATTAACGGCGAAAAATTTCAGGTACAGGCGGGCAGTTTTTTCTGTCTGTACATGCATTTGTTTTATCACATAGAGACCATTCGGAAACCACTGCACTGTGTTAAGGTTTCCTTTCATATTGGATTGTTTATGTTTTTGTGTTTTGAGAAGCGTCAGACACGGGAAAATGAAATTTTGATGTATGGAGTCCAGCCCGTTCTCCTGTTAGAAGAACGGGAACAAAAGCGGGTGGAACGGATTCTGGAAGATCTTTTGGAGGAAGAACGGGAACAGCGGTTTTCAGCGCAAAACATCAGTATTTATCTGGCGATGCAGCTGCATGCGCTGTATTGTAGGTATGCCATGGAAAAGAGACAAAAGAATTTGGAAAAGAAGCAGCCGGTCTGGAATGTGATCCAGAGAGTTCTTTTGGATACGAGCAAAACTGTTTCTTTGGAAGAATACGCAAGAGAAGCTGGCATGTCAGCTGTGACGCTGAACCGGAACATAGAAAAGCAGTGCGGATATACATTTTTCCAGCTTCAGAAGATGGGCAAGATCTACAATGCCTGCGCGCTGCTGCATTTTCCGGATCTGAATCTTCAGTATATTAGTGATTACCTTGGATTTACGAATATCGAGGATTTTTATAGAGTATTTAAACGCTATCAGAAGGTCAGTGTAAGAGAATATCAGACCCGACATATTGGGAATGGAGTACAGATGCAGTCGGAGGAAGAGGGACTGCAGATCCTAGAATATCTTCTGCTGCATTTTCAGAAGCCATTTCAGATCAAAGAGATGGAACAGGAGTTAAAAAAGAATACCTATCTGCTGGAAAAAAGAGCGAAAGAGCAGTTTGGAAAAAGCGTACAGGAATTATTGGAAGAAGTCCGTATCCGGATCGCCTGCAGTTATTTAAGCGCTACAGACCGGGCGGTGACCCAGATTAGCAGTGACGTTGGATTTGGCAGTATTTCCTCTTTTCAGAGAAGTTTTACCAAATACATGAATCAGACACCGAGTGAATATCGGAGATTTCATCAATGTAAATAATTGATAATCATATTGGAAAATATGCATATCTATTTCCTCTGTGCTGCCCTATAATAAAAGCAAAACGAGGAGGTATCACAAGATGTTTAAACATGTATTTGCTCCCATCCGAATTCGGGATATGGAGCTGAAAAACAGAATTATCCTGCCGGCAATGGGGACTAGAATGGCAGATGAGAACGGAGCGGTGACAGACAAGCTGATCGCTTATCACGCGGCACGGGCAAAAGGAGGATGTGCGCTGAATATTGTAGAGGTCGCGGCAGTACACAGTCCGAGTGCTCCGGCACATTTTGTATCGATTAGTGAAGATCATTTGATCGAAGGGCACAGGAAACTGACCGATGCGATCCATGAGAATGGGGGAAAAGCAGGGATCCAGCTCTGGCAGGGCTCGATCGCGGCTTCCATGGATCCAAAAGCACAGATGCTGGTGGTCTCTGATATGAATTTTGGACCGTATACACTGCCGGCTATTACAAAGGAGCAGATCCGGGAAGTGATCGCCTGCTATGGAAAGGCAGCAGCCAGAGCGGTAGAAGCAGGATATGACTGTCTGGAATTTCATCTGGCGCACAATTATCTGCCGCATTCGTTCTTGAGTGCAGGATTTAACCACAGAGAAGATGAGTACGGCGGAAGTTTTGAGAATCGCTGCAGATTCCCGTTGGAGGTCATTGATGAACTGAGACGAAATATGCCGGAAGAAATGCCGTTGTTTATCCGGATCGATGCACAGGATGATATGCTGCAAGATGGACTGACCATTGAGGATGTGATCCGATTCTGCAAGATTGCAAAAGAACATGGCGTAGATGTACTGGATGTATCCAGAGGAAATATTATTACGGCAGCTTCCATGTATGAAGTACCACCGATTGATGTGCCAAACGGATTTAATATTGAAAATGCAGCCAGAATCCGCAAAGAAACAGGTATGCTGACCGTTGGTGTTGGAAGGATCAATACTGCAGCGCTGGCAGAAGAAATTCTGGCAGAGGAGAAAGTGGATCTGGTTGTCATGGGAAGAGCACAGCTGGCAGATCCGGAGTTTGCGAAGAAAGCGCAGCAGGGAAGAGTGGATGAGATTGTACATTGTGTGGGATGTAATCAGGGATGCTACGATGGATTCTGTGATGTGGCAAACAGACCGCATATCACCTGTATGAGAAATCCGATGATCGGTCATGAAGCGGAATATGAACTAAAAAAGACAGAGGAGCAGAAGAAAATCTGGGTGATTGGCGGCGGAGTAGCCGGAATGGAAGCGGCGAAAGTACTCCAGGAAAGAGGACATGAAGTGATGTTGTTTGAGGCATCTGATGTGCTGGGCGGAGAATTTCTGCTGGCAGGAGAAGCTCCGGGAAAAGCGGAGATGAAATCCGCAGCCATGGAAATGGCGAATCAGGTAGAAAAACTGGTGACCGTTCATAAGAACACAAAAGTGGATGCACAGATGCTGGAAAGCGCCGATGTGGATGCAGTCATTCTGGCAATTGGTTCCTCCCCGATTGAGATCCGGCTGGAAGGAATGGATAAACTTTCTCATGTATCTGCCACGGAAGTGCTTCGTCATGAAGTGAACCCAAAAGGAAAAGTTGCAGTCATCGGCGGCGGTCTGGTCGGGCTGGAGACAGCAGATACACTGGCAACGGATGGATGTGAAGTGACCGTTCTGGAGATGAAAGACAGCATTGGAAGCGATCTGGGAAGTCTGCGTAAGATTGCAGTGATGATGAAGATGCAGCAATTACAGGTCAAACTGCTTCCAAACAGCAAAGTATGCAGATTTACAGAAGAAGGAATTGTCTTGGAAGACGGTACCTTGATCCCATGCGACTGTGCTGTGTTTGCGGTTGGATTTGCAGCCAATGATTCACAAGTACTTGCAGAAGTGTGTGAGAAAAGAAATATCCCATATCATGTGATCGGAGATGCTAAATCAGCAAGAAGGGCACTGGATGCCATTGCAGAAGGATTTGAAGTTGCCAGAACACTCTAGGAGGATCGGAATATGAAGAAGATGTATACACCGCTTCGGATTGCGGGGATGGAAATCAAAAACAGAACATTTATGGCTCCTATGTCACTAGGATATGAAAGCAAGGATGGAACGGTGAATGAAAAGATGGAAGCCTATTGGCTGAGAAGAGCCAAAGGTGGCGTGGGCTGCATTATCGTGGATGCTACCAGCGTGGATCCAAATGTACCGTATCTTGGAAATACACTTTGTTTCCGAGATGAAGAGAGCATCAAAAAGTATAAGAGTTTTACGGATCAGATCCATGCATACGGATGTAAGATCATTCCGCAGATCACACATCCAGGGCCGGAGAGCGTCAGTGCGTTTTATGGGATCCCTCCGGTAGCCAGCAGTGCATATCCCAACTCTATGGCGCAGATGACAAGGGAACTGGCAAAAGAAGAACTGCCGGATATCATCCAGCTTTATGCAAAAGCAAGTAAAGCGGCACAGGAAGCGGGGTTTGACGGAATTGAGCTGCATTGTGCACATGCATATATGCTGCTTGGATCGTTTTTGTCTCCGCTGCGCAACAAGCGGACGGATGAATATGGTGGAAGTCTTTTGAACCGTGCCCGCCTGTTGTTTGAAGTGCTGGATGCCATCAAAGAGACTTGTGGAACAGAGTTCCCGATCATCCTGAGAATGTCAGGAAGCGAAAGAGATCCACAGGGAAATACAGTAGAAGATATGAAGCGCCTGATTCCGTACTTGGAACAGCATGGTGTGGATTGTTTTGAAATCAGTGGCGGAACGCAATACGAACGTTGTAATAAAATCATCCCATGTCACGGAGAAGAAGAATTTACCAACCTTAAAGAAGCAAGAGAGCTCAAAGCAGTGGCAACAAAGCCTGTGATCACAGTTGGAAAAATCCTAGATGCAAAGATTGCAGAGGACGTGCTGGAGGCAGAAGAAGTAGATGGCGTTGTAATCGGAAGAGCGCTTCTGGCAGATCCTGACTTTGTGGAAAAGGCAAAAGAAGGACGTTATGAAGAAATCGCCCCATGTGCAGCATGTGGTGTTGGATGTGTGGGAGAGCAGACCAAGAGACGTCCGGCTTCCTGTGTGATCAATCCCCTGGCAGGAAGAGAAATGGAATTTGAAGAACAGACGGCAAAAGAGGCAAAGAAGATTCTGGTCGTGGGAGCTGGGATTGCCGGACTTGCGGCATCAAGAATCCTTGCAAAACGCGGACATCATGTCGTTGTGGCAGAAAAAGAACAGAAAGCCGGAGGTCAGTTAAATCTGGCATGCCGGGCGCCGTTTAAGCAGGAAATCTCAAAATGGATCGTATACCTGAAGACAGAATGTGACAGATATGGAGTCGAGATCCGGTATGAAACCCTCGCAGATCAGACTGTGATAAAGGAAATAGAGCCAGATGTTGTAATCCTTGCAACAGGCGCTGAGCCGCTGATCCTTCCGATAGAAGGAAAAGAGGACATGATCGCAGCGAATGACATTTTGAGCGGAAAGATTTCCATTCCGGGCGGAAATGTTGCTGTGATCGGTGGTGGAATGGTTGGAATCGAGACTGCAGAATACTTGATCCATCACTCCAGAGGTGCGGCAAAAGTGACATTGATCGAGATGACAGAGCGCATTGGACAGGGAATGGTTCCAAACAATCTGGTGCCAACGATGAAACGGCTGAAACAGGAGCAAATCAAAATCGTAACAGGAGCGAAAGTGAAATCCTTAGAACAGGGTACGGTCACTGTGGAGACACCGGCAGGAGAAGTCTGGTATCCGGAATTCACCCATGTGGTATGTGCCGTCGGTTCCAAAGCATGGAATCCATTGTATGAAGAAATCAAAGATACCTATGAGACCTATGTGATCGGAGACGTCAGAGAAGTCGCACAGGCACTGGAAGCTGTGCGGGCAGCGTATGAGCTGGGATACAGATTATAGTACAGGCAGAGAGAAAATAAAGAGTGCAGAATCATTGTGAAACAGGGCAGTGGCTCTGTGCTTTTTTGTTTATGGAAAGAAAATGAAAACTATTTAGAAAAAAATCAAAATAGATATTGCAAAAGATGAAAAAAAGGGGTATAGTATCCATAAGGAATTTAGAAAATAATCTAAATAGATTCCTGGGAAGGATGGTGCGAATGGCATTTGCGGAGACATTTAAAGCACTTTCGGATCCGGTACGCAGAGAAATCCTGGTCCTTTTAAAGAAAGGGAAGCTTTCAGCAGGAGAGATCGGAGAACATTTCGACATGACAGGAGCGACAATCTCCTATCATTTAAAAGTTCTGAAGAAGGCAGATCTGATACGGGAGACGAGATACAAGAATTACATTTATTATGAGCTGAATATTTCAGTGGTAGAAGAGCTGATGCTCTGGTTGTCAGACTTGAAAGGAGATACGACATTATGAAAGAGAATAAGTCAAAAGTAATTATTACAAGTATTGTTACAGTGTTTCCGATGTTTATCGGATTTTTACTGTGGAACCGTCTGCCGGACAAGATTGCAACACATTTTAGCGGCGGAGTCGCAGATGGATGGAGTACAAAATTATCGGCAGTTGTATTTTTACCGGTCGTATTATTCGTGATCCATTTGTTTTGTCTGGGTGTGACATTAAATGATCCAAAGAAACGAAACATTGGAAATATGATGATGTCAGTGATCTTCTGGATTGTTCCGGTATTATCTCTGGTGTCTAATTTGTCGATTTACGGATATGCTCTTGGCATGGATCTGAATATAGACATGATCGTCGGTATTTTAGTGGGCGTTCTGTTCCTGTTATTGGGAAATTATATGTCAAAGAGCCATCAGAATTATACAGTGGGAATCAAGTTGCCGTGGACGCTGAACAGTGAGGAAAACTGGAATCGTACGCACAGGCTGGCAGGAAAGCTGTGGATCTTTGCCGGTATCCTGTTTATCGGAAATATCTTTTTCGAAAATTGGCTGATCCCGTTTGTGGTGATGATCGCAGTTGTAGTAATTCCGATGGTCTATTCCTTTCTCCTTTATAAAAAAGGAATTTAGCCTTTGCTATTTCCCTCGATACCGTTTATAATAAAGCGGATACGAGACAAAGGAGAAAAGACAATGGAACAGAAAATTGTAGCAGTAGTAGCAGGAAGAGAGATTCAGGAATCAGAGTTTGAAAAATTCCTTCAGAATGTACCGAGAGAACAGCAGGCATATCTTTCCAATCCACAGTTTAGACAGCAGTGTCTGGATCAGTTTGTGGCACTGCATATGTTCGCAGAACTTGGCGGTGAGATGAAGCTGGAAGAGACGAAAGAATACCAGGAGATGGTAGAGAATGCCAAACGGGATATTCTTGCGCAGATGGCTATGCGTGAAGTGATGAAAGATGCAGTTGTGACAGAGGACGATATCAAAAACTTTTATGAAGAGCACAAGCAGCAGTTTACCAAAGGGGAGACTGTTCGTGCAAAACATATTTTGACAGATTCCAAAGAAAAATGTAATGAAATTTTCGCAGCGATCCAGAATGGAGAAACATCTTTTGAAGAAGCTGCAAAATCGCACTCCAGCTGTCCATCTGGTGCAAAAGGCGGAGACCTTGGAGAATTTGGAAAAGGACAGATGGTCAAAGAGTTTGAGGAGGCTGCCTTTACAGCAGAGATCGGTGCGATCGTGGGGCCGGTTCAGACACAGTTCGGATATCATCTGATCAAAGTGGAAGAGAAAAAGGATGCGGCAGTGGCATCTTTCGAAGAAGTGAAGGCTTCTATCCGCAATCAGCTCATGCAGCAGAAACAGAATCAGGTATATAGTGACAAAGTAAAAGAACTGCGGGAAAAATACGTGCAGGAATAAAAAAATAAGGAAGGCTGTGATGGAAAAGGAATCACAGCCTTCCTTATTCTCTTGAAGATTCTGATGAGAGAGTCTTATTTTTTATTCCAGATCATTGTATATTCCATTTCATTGGTATCTTCATCCAGGCTTTGCGAAAGGACAGAAAAGCCTTCCCTGAGATAAAAGGAAACCGCTTTTTGATTTTTCTGGTAGACACTTAAGGACAGCGCTGGGTGGAATTGTTTTGTAAAATCCAGAAGCTGTTTCCCGATTCCGCAGGAGCGGAATGGGCGGTCCACAAAAATTCCTGCAATATACCCGTCTGCGATGCCGATAAATCCCTGGATCACATGATCTGTTTCGCAGACAAAAAGTTCAGCCTGTAAAATCTGTTCCTGTACGGCAGAAAAATGAGCCAGCCAATATTCTTTTGGGATAAAGGGATGCGCATCTTCATTGCCGGAAAGCCACAGCCGCATGACATTGTCAATGTCTGTACTTTGAAGTGTTCTGATCATAGGGTTGGTTCCTCCTTGTCCGATTTCGTACAAAGTGCATTATATTCATTTTTACAGAGAAGTCAAGGTTTTTCGGTTCTTTTAGGGAAGCGAAAAACAGCCTTTCAAAAACAGTGCATTTGGTGTATAGTAATTTCTGTAAGTAAAATGAGGAGAATCGTCATGAGTGAAAAAATTGTTTTGATAGATGGACACAGCATTTTGAATCGTGCATTCTATGGAGTGCCGGATCTGACCAATGCGGAAGGTCTTCATACTAATGCCGTGTATGGTTTTTTGAATATTTTATTCAAAATTCTGGAGGAAGAAAAGCCGGAGTATCTGACCGTCACATTCGATGTTCATGCACCGACATTCCGGCATGAAATGTTTGCGGAGTACAAAGGGACAAGAAAGCCAATGGCAGAAGAACTGCGTCAACAGGTTCCTGTGATCAAAGAAGTTCTGAAAGCGATGGACATTGCCACCATAGAAAAAGCTGGTCTGGAAGCGGATGACCTGCTTGGTACGATTTCCAGGACCTGTGAGGAAAAAGGAATGGAAGTTGCAGTTATTTCAGGAGACAGGGATACGCTGCAGTTGGCTACAGAGCATGTGAAGATCCGGATCCCAAAGACAAAAGGGGGACGCACAGAGGTCGAGGACTATTATGCGGCGGATGTGAAAGAACGTTACGGGGTGACTCCCACAGAGTTTATTGATGTGAAAGCACTGATGGGTGACACTGCGGATAATATTCCGGGAGTGCCGGGTGTGGGAGAAAAGACAGCGACCAAAATTATTGTAGAGTATGGATCCCTGGAAAATGCTTACGCACATGTGGATGAGTTAAAACCTCCAAGAGCAAGTAAGAATTTAAAAGAATTCTGGGAGCAGGCAAAATTGAGTAAAGTGTTGGCAACGATTAACACCCATGCAGAACTGGAGTTTTCTCTGGAAGAAGCGAAGCATGGAAATATGTTTACAAAAGAGGCCTATACCTGGTTTCAGAAACTGCAGTTTAAAAATCTGCTTGGAAAGTTTGATGTGGAAGCGGCTGAAAATGAAGTTGAAAAAGCATTCCGGGAAGTAACAGAGAAGGAAGAAATCGAGCAAATTTTCGCAGAGGCAAAAAAGGCAGAGTGTGTGGGAGCGGCACTGATCAAATGCGACGGGAATGTGCTGCCGCTATTTGCACATCCGTCAGGATATGGAAGGATTGCGCTGGCTTATGCAAAAGATAAGGTATATTCTATCCCGTGCAGCATGGATACGGATATGGATGCCTTATTTGCAGGATTATGCGAAGTGGCATGTTCGGTAGAGCGTTTTGTCATGTTTGATCTCAAGAAATATCTTCCGGTATTGGGAAATGTCTGTCAGGAACATTGCTTGGATGCGACTGTGGCAGCCTATCTTCTGAATCCTCTGAAAAATGATTATACGTATGAGGATGTGGCAAGAGAACAGCTTGGTCTGATGATTGACGAAAAAGCAGAAGAAGGGACAAAGAGCTGTTACGAAGCGTATACGGCATATGCAGCTTCCTCTGTTTTGTTGGAAAAGCTCAAAGAGACGCAGATGGATGGATTGTTTTGGGATATTGAGATGCCGCTGGTGTTTACGTTGTTTGACATGGAGCAGGCAGGAGTGCGTATCGAAGCAGAAGAACTGAAAAAATATGGGGAACAGTTGGGAGAACAGATCGTACAGCTGGAGTCCCGGATTTATGAGATGGCAGGAGAGCAGTTTAATATCAATTCTCCAAAACAGTTGGGTGTGATCTTATTTGAAAAGCTGCAGATGCCACATGCGAAAAAGACAAAGACCGGATATTCTACTGCGGCAGACGTATTGGAAAAATTGGCACCGGAATTTCCGATCGTGGACAAGATTTTAGAATACCGTCAGCTTACCAAGCTGAAATCTACGTATGCAGACGGACTGGCGAATTATATCGGAGAGGACGGTCGGATCCACGGAACGTTTAACCAGACGATCACAGCTACCGGACGGATCAGCAGCACGGAACCAAATCTGCAGAACATTCCGGTGCGGATGGAACTGGGGAGATTGATAAGGAAAGTATTTGTACCACAGGATGGATACGTTTTTATCGATGCAGATTATTCTCAGATTGAGCTACGTGTGCTGGCGCATTGCTCCGGAGATGCCCATTTGATCCAGGCATACAAAGAAGCGCAGGATATCCACAGAATGACAGCCTCACAGGTATTTAAGACTCCATTTGATGAGGTGACGGATCTGCAGAGACGAAATGCCAAAGCTGTCAATTTCGGGATTGTCTATGGGATCAGTTCTTTTGGATTGAGCCAAGATTTAAGCATTACAAGAAAAGAAGCAGATCAGTATATTCAGAGTTATTTTGAGACCTATCCGGGAATTAAGAGATTCCTGGATGATTCTGTGGCTCATGCAAAAGAAGAGGGATATGCGGTGACTTTGTTCGGAAGAAGGCGTCCGATCCCGGAACTGAAATCCAGCAACTTTATGCAACGTAATTTTGGAGAACGTGTGGCAATGAATGCTCCGATCCAGGGAACGGCAGCAGATATTATGAAGATTGCAATGATCGGTGTGAACCGGGAGCTGAAAGAGAAGCGGATGAAATCCCGCATGATCTTACAGGTACATGATGAACTTCTGATCGAGACCCATCCGGATGAGATCGAGGCAGTGAAAGAGATCCTCAAGCGCCAGATGGAGACAGCGGCGTCTCTGGATGTGCCGCTAATCGCAGATATGCAGGTCGGAAACAATTGGTATGAGGCAAAATAGAGATGAAAGTAATTGGAATTACAGGTGGAGTAGGCTCTGGAAAAAGCGAAGTGCTCAAGCTGTTGGAGCAGGAATATCATGCAGTGGTGGTACAGCTTGATGAAGTTGCAAAGAGCTTGCAGAAAAAAGGAACTGTCTGTTGGAAACAGATTGTAGAGGTGTTTGGAACAGAAATTCTGGATGAAGAGGGAGAATTGGACCGGAAAAAGCTGGCTCGGATTGTGTTTCAAGATCCGGAAAAACTGGAACAGCTCAATGCCATCGTACATCCTGCAGTTAGGGAGTACATTCTTTGTGATATGAAAGCAAAGCATCAGGAGGATGTGAAGCTTTATGTGCTGGAAGCAGCGCTTCTTCTGGAAGCCGGATATGCGGAAATCTGTGAGGAAATCTGGTTTATTTATACAGAAGAAGTAATCCGCAGGGCGCGACTGAAGACTTCCAGAGGATACAGTGACGAGCGGATCACGGATATGATCCGCAGTCAGAGCCCGGAGAGTTATTTTAAAGAGAATTGTACCCGGGTGATCGACAACAGCAGTTCCATTGAGGAAACAAGAAGACAAATAGGAGAGATACTATTATGAGATTATGCAGCATTGCCAGTGGAAGCAGCGGGAACTGTATCTATGTAGGCAGTGACAATACACATATATTGATTGATACCGGGATTAGCAAAAAAAGAATTGATGCCGGGTTAAAAGAACTGGAGATCAAAGGGGAGGATCTGGATGGGATTCTGATCACCCATGAACATTCCGATCATATCCAGGGATTAGGGGTGTTCAGCAGAAAATATGAAATCCCGATCTATGCAACACCGGGAACCATCGCAGGAATCCAGGCATACTCCAGATTAGGAGCCATGCCGGAAGGACTGTATCATATGATACACAGTGATGAAGCGTTTCAGCTTGGCGATATCCGGGTGAACCCCTTTGCGATTTCCCATGATGCCAATGAGCCCACCGGATACCGCCTGGAATGTAAGGACAAATCGGTGGCAGTGGCAACAGATCTTGGCATTTATGATGAATATACCGTATCCCACCTTCAGAATCTGGATGCGATCCTTCTGGAAGCGAACCATGATCTTCACATGCTGGAAGTGGGACCGTATCCATATCCTTTGAAGCGAAGAGTGATGGGAGATCGAGGACATTTGTCCAATGAATTGTCAGGTCGTCTCCTTTGTGATATACTACATGATAATTTGAAGCATATTGTTCTGGGGCATTTGAGTAAAGAGAATAATTATGAAAGTCTGGCATATGAGACTGTCAAACTGGAAGTGACATTAGGAGATAATGACTACAAAGGGGAAGACTTGAATATGGCAGTGGCAAAAAGGGACAGTATTTCAGAGATTATTACCGTTTAACTTGAGGAGGAAAAACCATGAAAAAATGTATTGTAACCGTAGTAGGAAAAGACACCGTAGGGATTATCGCCCAAGTATGTACATACCTTGCAGAGAGTAAGATCAATATTTTAGATATTTCACAGACGATCGTGCAGGGATATTTCAATATGATGATGGTTGTGGACATTTCAGGGATCGAGAAGGATTTCAAAGTGATCTGTGAGGAAATGGAGCAGATGGGAGAAAACATTGGGGTGAAGATCCAGTGCCAGAAAGAAGAAATTTTTGAAAAAATGCACAGATTATAAGAATAAGCAAAGATGAGGAAAATAGCCATGATAAATATGTATGAAGTTTCGGAAACAAATAAGATGATCGAGCAGGAAAATCTGGATGTCCGTACCATTACATTGGGAATCAGCCTAATGGACTGTATTGATTCAGATTTAAGCGAACTGAACCGCAAGATTTATGAGAAAATCACAGTGACTGCAAAAGATCTGGTAGCGACAGGGAAGGACATTGAACGGGAATTTGGGATTCCGATCGTCAACAAACGAATTTCTATCACACCGATCGCACTGATCGGTGGGGCGGCATGTAGATGTCCGGAAGATTTTGTGACCATAGCAGAAACGCTGGATCGTGCTGCAAAAGAGGTGGGAGTGAACTTTATCGGCGGATATTCTGCGCTTGTTTCCAAAGGAATGACAAAAAGTGATGAGAACCTCATCCGTTCCATTCCTCAGGCTTTAGCAAGAACAGAAAGAGTGTGTAGTTCTGTCAATGTAGGTTCCACCAGAACTGGAATCAATATGGATGCAGTACGTCTTTGTGGAGAGATGGTAAAAGCAACTGCAGAAGCAACAAAGGAGCATGATTCATTTGGATGTGCGAAACTGGTGATTTTCTGCAATGCACCGGATGACAACCCGTTTATGGCAGGAGCATTCCTTGGGGTCACGGAAGCAGATGCGGTGATCAACGTCGGAGTCAGCGGTCCCGGAGTTGTGAAAAAAGCATTGGAAAAGGTGCGCGGCAAGGGATTTGAAGAGCTCTGTGAGATGATTAAAAAGACTGCGTTTAAAGTAACGAGAGTGGGACAATTGGTTGCAGGAGAAGCATCCAAGCGTCTGGGAATTCCGTTTGGGATCATTGATCTGTCCCTGGCACCGACTCCGGCGATCGGAGACAGTGTGGCAGAGATTCTGGAAGAGATCGGGCTGGAGCGGGTAGGCGCTCCGGGAACGACGGCGGCACTGGCACTTCTCAACGATCAGGTGAAAAAAGGTGGTGTGATGGCATCCTCTTATGTAGGAGGCCTCAGCGGTGCATTTATTCCGGTCAGTGAAGATCAGGGAATGATCGATGCAGTGAACGCAGGATCACTGACTTTGGAAAAACTAGAAGCCATGACTTGTGTCTGTTCCGTTGGTCTTGATATGATCGCGATTCCGGGCAAGACATCTGCAGCGACGATTTCCGGGATCATTGCAGACGAGATGGCCATCGGTATGGTGAATCAGAAGACGACGGCAGTCCGCATTATTCCGGTAATCGGAAAAGATGTGGGAGAAACTGTCGAATTTGGTGGACTTCTGGGATATGCACCGATCATGCCGGTGAATGAATTCGGCTGCGAAGCATTTGTAAATCGGGAGGGAAGAATTCCGGCACCGATCCATAGTTTTAAAAACTAGAGACAGGGGAGAAAAGATGAAAAAAATTGCAATCGTAACAGACAGCAACAGTGGGATTACGCAGGAAATGGGAAAATCGATGGGAATTCATGTGATTCCCATGCCATTCTTTATTAACGGGGCGCTGTTTCTGGAAGATATTACGTTGACGCAAGAGGAGTTTTATAAGCGTCTGGGAGAAAATTCTGATATTTCCACGTCTCAGCCCTCTCCGGGTGAAGTCATGGAATGTTGGGAGGAACTGCTGAAAGAGTACGATGAGATCGTGCACATCCCAATGTCCAGCGGATTGAGCAGTACTTGTCATGCAGCACAGTCTCTTTCCCAGGAGTACGAGGGAAAGGTTTATGTAGTGGATAATCAGAGGATTTCTGTGACACAGAAACAATCGGTGGAAGATGCGATCGTGCTTCGGGATACAGGAAAATCAGCAGCAGAGATCAAAGAAATCCTGGAAGCGGAAAAATTGCAGGCAAGTATTTACATTACCGTGGACACATTAAAGTATTTGAAAAAAGGCGGGCGGATCACACCAGCTGCTGCTGCACTTGGAACGGTGTTGAACCTAAAGCCGGTGCTGCAGATCCAGGGCGAAAAGTTGGATGCATTTTCAAAAGTAAGAGGATGGAAAGCCGCAAAACGCACCATGCTCAAGGCTATTGAAAAGGATCTGAAAGAACGCTTTTCAGAGGTTGAAGAAGATATGGTGCTGGGAATGGCTTATACTTGCAGCAAAGAAGAGGCACAGGAGTGGAAGCAGGAAATTGCAGAGAAATTTCCGGGATATGAGATTGTAGAAGGACCGCTTTCGTTAAGTGTTGCCTGCCATATCGGACCGGGAGCCATGGCAGTGACCTGTATGAAAAAAATACGGGGATAGTCAAAGATCAAAGGGATAACATGAAAAAAAGAACATGTCAGCAGGAGACAAATTTTTGCAATCCTGTTGACATGTTTTTTATGTAATCGTATCTTTTTAAGCATCCGGTTTTTGAAAAATCTTAGATCCTAGGAATGGAAGGAAGAAAATGCTATAGAGGAACAGATGTAGCAAAGCGGCCTTCCATTCGATCACAGCACCGGAAATGGAACCGCCGTTGAACAATCCGGCAATGTTGTTGTTCATAAAATGCAGGATAACAGGGATCCAGATGTTGTCTGTTTTCATATAGGCAAACGCAAAGAATACGCTCAGTGCAATACAGGTGATAAGCTGTGCGGCAATGCTCTGAAGCCTTGTGTCAGGGGCATAGTAAAACAAATTCAGAGGTAAGTGCCACAATCCCCAGAATACACCGAGGATGAGAACCCCTTTTCGCATTCCAAAATGCTCTTGCAGGATGGGCTGCAAAAAATAGCGCCATCCATACTCTTCTCCGAAGAAAGCGGAGAAGACAAGGAAAAAGCTGACAAACAAGGAAGCCAGGGACAGCCAGAACAGTGGAGCATTCAAAAGTCCAACAAAAGAAGCGGCTGTTCCTTCGATCAAACAGGAAACTAAAATATTTCCGATAAACAGCATAAAAAACAAAAGCGCATAGAGAAAATGTTTTTTGCTGTCAGGTCCGGACCAGGTCAGTCCCCAGATAAAGCGTACTTCCCGTTTATCCAGAAGAAATAAAACCCAAAGAGCCAGATTGCCTGCAATGGTGAGCGTATTCAGGATGGAAGTCCAATTCGCATCCGGCAGAAGAACGCTGAGTACAGAACTAACAGCAAACAGTACAGTCAGTATCAGATATCCATAGAAAAATCGGCGGGGGATCGGGAATTCCTGCTTGGTCAGCAGAAAGACAACAATCGCTCCCGCAGCGGGATAGTACATCTGGGCATTGGCAAAAAGATCCAGAGAAATCCCGTTGTGATATCCGAAAGCCATAGGGATCCCCATAAGATAGGGAATTCCAAAAGCAATCAGAGTAAAAATCAGCAGTTGTTTTTTCTCCAGTCGGGTAAATGGAAGTTTCATAGTGTAATCTCCTTTGAAAGTGTAGTGTTATATTTTCAGCAGGGGCTGTCTGTATTCATTCCGAAAAGCAGTCCGATATTTATCTGTGATCACGGATTGATACAGATTGGAAGCCAGAATGTCATCCCGGAGCATCTTCTGACCGATTTCGGAGATACTGTCAGTATCGGCAAGTCTGGTGAGCAGAGGAAGCGAGCTTTTTTTGGCGATCACAGAAAGCAGTTTTTGGTGATCTTTTCGGAAACCGAGCAGTTTTGCATAAAAGTGTCCGCCGTTTTCCATATATTCTCTGACATTATTTTTTTTCAGACCAAGCATGATATGGAGCAGTGCGCGATTGATCCGCGTTTGTGTGAGTTCCTTTGTCTTCAATAATTCGCAGAACTGTTTGTAATTAAAAAAGTCGTTCAGATTGTTCTGGATCCGATTGGCAAGAGTATCGGAAACATCCATATAACGAAGAAGACTTTTCGGTGTTTTGTTCAAAAGTTTGTATTTCATGAGCAGTGAAAAATCATTCTGGTAAACCGGATATAATACTTTGTGATAGTCTTTTAAAAGAGCCAGGCAGCATTGCGGCACCTGGTCTTCCAGCTGATTTAAAATACTGGAGAAAGGCGTGTTCTCAAAGGTGTCACCGGTAGGCTCTGTACGGATGACAGAACTGGAGTATGCAAGAAGCGAACGGATCGCCGATGCAGAACTGTAAGCAGAGCGCAATGTCTGATCGTGATAATCAGATCCCATACGTTTGATCGTAAATGGCCGGATTCTGCTTCCTACCCGCCGCAGTGCTTTTAAATATTCAATCCCCAGGATGTTGTTTGGGTCATTCAGCAGAAAAGAACTGTCAGAAATTCCCATATAAGAAGACAGTGCCCTCTGGCGGGCAGCAGGAAAGGACATCCCGTTTTTTAAATGCTTTTTGAGCAACTGTGTATATCCGACAGGTTCTTCAAAAAGAATTTCAGCAATCTTCTGGAGCGCGCTTAAGTCATTGCACTCACTGCCAAAACAAAGAAAGTCTACGATCCCAAGCTGCTCCAGAAAAGAAACTGCGCCAAGGGCAAACAGTTCCGCTGTGGCAGTAGCATAGCAGACTGGCAGTTCAAATACGGCAGCGGCACCGCATCGTAAGGCCATCTCTGCACGCAAATGCTTTGGCATAATGGCAGGAGTACCGCGCTGGACATAATCTCCGCTCATCACAACAATGGCAGCATCTGCACCGGTGATCTCTAGTGATTTCTGGATGTGATACTGATGTCCGTTGTGAAATGGATTATATTCTGTGATCAAACCGACAATTTTCATAAAAATCTCCTTGTATATCATTTTATTACCTATTATACTATAAAAGGACGGCAAGAACAAATCAAAAGAGGTGGATGTGATGATGGAATACGATGTATTGTTATCGATGCTGGAAAAGCGGGAATTTAAAGAACTAAAAGATGAACTGGAAAGCATGCACCCCGTAGATATTGTGGAGATGTTGGAAGACGGACTGGAGTATGGGAAAATAGACAAGCGGCAGATGACGCTGGTTTTCCGGCTGCTCGCAAAAGAAGAGGCAGCAGAAGTATTTACAGATATGACGAGTGACACCCGAGAGGTGCTGATCAATGCCCTGACAGACTCTGAGCTGGAAGAAGTCATGGAAGAGATGTATGTGGATGATACGGTGGACGTTCTGGAAGAGATGCCGGCCAACGTAGTAGACAGACTTTTGATGGCGACAGATGAGGAGACGCGCCAGAAGATCAATGCGCTGCTGAAATATCCCGAAGACAGTGCGGGAAGTATCATGAATATTGATTATATCAGTCTGAATAAAGAGATGACAGTTGCAGATGCTATTTTGAAGATCCGTCAGGTCGGTATCAATAAAGAAACCATTTATACATGTTATGTCACAGAAAAGAAAAAACTGATCGGTGTGGTGGATGTCAAGGATATCCTGACATCCGGAGAGTCCCGCAGGATCGAAGAGATCATGGATGAAAATGTAATTTATGCAAAGACTCTAGATGATCAGGAGGAAGTGGCAGAGACGATCCGAAAATATGGACTGATCGCCATTCCGATCATTGACCACGAGATGTGCATGGTCGGAATTGTAACTGTAGACGATGCGATGTTTGTCCTGCAGGATGAGGCCACAGAGGATATCAGTATCATGGCCGGAGTCAGTCCGAGTGAAGGCTCTTATTTTGGAACTTCGGTATTTCGACATGCCAAGAATCGAAGCCTCTGGCTGATGCTTCTGATGCTTTCTGCCACGGTAACCGGAGAGATCCTGGGACGTTATGAAAGTGCAATGGCGGTGATGCCGGTGCTGATTACATTTATTCCGATGCTGATGGGCACGGGAGGCAACTGCGGTTCTCAGAGTTCCACGCTGGTCATTCGGGGAATTGCAGTAGGTGAGATCGAATTCAAAGACATTTTTCGGGTGATCTTCAAGGAAGTGCGAATCGCGCTGGTAGTCAGTATGATCCTGGCGATGGTAAACGGGCTGCGAATCTATATCATGTATGATCGGGATGTGATGCTGGCAGTTGCCATTGGAATTACGATGGTGGCGGTTGTTGTTATGGCAAAGACCATTGGATGTGTGCTGCCCCTTGTGGCGAAAAAGATCGGACTGGATCCTGCGATCATGGCAGCTCCTTTGATCACTACGATTCTGGACACCTGTACGATTCTGGTGTATTTCCGGATCGTAACAGCATTTTTCCATATTTGAGGGATATTGACAGAAAAAAGACGATGTTGGACAGAGCTTTTTGGAGTGAATTCTAAAAAGCTCTGTTTTTTCTTGGAAATATGCAACTACTTCGCTCGGATAAATATAAAAACGAAGGAAGAGCTGTTAAATATTTGACAATATGACTGAAAACAGAGGGGGAAAAAGAACGATTGTATTTAAAAATGCACATAAGAGCTACTTGTATACAAAATTTATTTGCGGTATAATAAAACAAGTGAAACAAATGAAAGGGGCTTTAAACAATGGCATTTATCGATGAAATTAAAGCAAGAGCAAAAGCTGACAAAAAAACAATCGTACTTCCTGAGACAGAAGATGTAAGAACATATCAGGCAGCAGAAGCGGTTTTAAAAGAAGGAACTGCAGATCTGGTTCTGGTTGGAAGCAAAGAAGAGATTGAGAAAAATGGAGCAGGCTTTGATCTGACAGGAGCAGTGATCGTAGATCCTGCAACAAGCGACAAGACAGAAAGCTATATTGCAAAATTGGTAGAACTCAGACAGAAAAAGGGAATGACAGAAGAACAGGCAAGAGAGCTTCTTTTGACAAATTATCTGTACTATGGTGTGATGATGGTGAAAATGGGAGATGCAGATGGTATGGTATCTGGGGCCTGTCACTCTACTGCTGACACACTTCGTCCATGTCTGCAGATCTTAAAGACAAAACCAGGAACAAAACTGGTATCTGCATTCTTCGTGATGGTAGTGCCGGACTGCGATATGGGGGCAGACGGAACCTTTATTTTCGGAGATTCTGGTCTGGAGCAGAATCCGGATCCAGAAAAACTGGCAAACATTGCACTTTCTTCCGCAGAGTCTTTCAAGACACTGACTGGAAAGGAGCCGGTTGTGGCAATGCTTTCACACTCCACAAAAGGAAGTGCAAAACATGCAGATGTTGACAAAGTAGTAGAGGCAACCAGAATTGCAAAAGAGATGGCGCCGGAATTAAAACTGGACGGAGAACTGCAGCTGGATGCAGCGATCGTTCCTTCTGTAGGAGAGTCCAAAGCACCAGAAAGCCCGGTTGCAGGACATGCCAACGTTCTGATCTTCCCAGATCTGGATGCAGGAAATATCGGATACAAACTGGTACAAAGACTTGCGAAAGCAGAAGCTTATGGCCCTCTGACACAGGGAATCGCAGCGCCGGTTAACGATCTCTCCCGCGGATGCAGCGCAGAAGATATCGAAGGTGTTGTGGCAATCACAGCAGTGCAGGCTCAGGCACAATAATTGTTTAAAGACCTCAAAATTGGGGAGAAAGAAAAGAATAATCAAATTTTCAGGAGGAAAAAAATGAACGTATTAGTAATCAACTGCGGAAGTTCTTCTTTAAAATTCCAGCTGATCAATGCAGAATCCGAAGAAGTTCTGGCGAAAGGTATTTGTGAGAGGATTGGGATTGACGGACGTTTGACTTATCAGCCGGAAGGTGGAGAAAAAGAGAAATCTGAAAAGGCAATGCCAACGCATACAGAGGCGATTCAGTTTGTGATCGAGGCCCTGACAAATCCAGAGACAGGTGTTGTAAAAAGTCTGGATGAGATCGGAGCAGTTGGACACCGTATGGTACACGGCGGAGAGAAATTTGCATCTTCTGTCGTGATCACAGAAGAAGTGAAAAAAGCAGTGGAAGAGTGCAATGACCTTGCACCGCTTCATAACCCGGCAAACCTGATTGGAGTGGAAGCATGTGAAAAACTGATGCCGAACACACCGATGGTAGCTGTATTTGATACTGCATTCCATCAGACAATGCCGCCAAAAGCATATATGTATGGACTTCCATATGAATATTATGAGAAATATAAAGTAAGACGTTATGGTTTCCACGGAACAAGCCACAGCTTCGTATCCAAGAGAGCAGCAGAACTGTTAGGAAAACCATACGAAGAGACCAAGACGATCGTATGCCATCTTGGAAATGGTTCCAGTGTGACAGCAGTTATGAACGGAAAATCTGTAGATACATCTATGGGACTGACTCCATTGGAAGGTCTTGTAATGGGAACACGCTGTGGAGATATTGATCCGGCGATCATGGAATTTTTAGCACACAAACTGGATCTGGATGTTGACGGTGTGATGCAGATCTTAAACAAAGATTCCGGAGTATACGGACTTTCCGGCGGACTTTCCAGCGATTTCCGTGACCTGACAGATGCATCTCTTGCAGGAGATAAAAAAGCACAGGTTGCAATGGAAGTATTCTCATACAGAGTGGCAAAATACATCGGTGCATATGTGGCAGCTATGAATGGCGTAGACGATATCGTATTTACAGCCGGAATCGGTGAGAACGATGACATCGTAAGAAGACAGACATGCAGTTACCTGGGATATCTGGGAATTGAGTTCAATGACGAACTGAATACTGGTCTGAGAGGAAAAGAAGTAGAACTTTCTCAGCCGGGATCTAAGGTAAAAGTATTTGTAATTCCTACAAATGAGGAACTTGCGATTGCTCGTGAGACATTGGCTCTGGTATGCAAATAAGTTTCCTGAGATGAAAATGCAGCAGGGTTGCCCGCAAAAGCGGACAGCCCTTTTCATTGAAAAAGGCAGCAGTTCTGTTATGATGAGTAAAATATGAAAAATTCTGTTGACAAATAGAATGAACATGCTATAATAGTTGAGGTATGAATAGGAGTAATAATTATGTTAATTAACCTATCAGACGTTTTGTCAGAGCAGCATAAGACAGTAGATCAGATGGCAGAATTGGAAATGGATGTTTTCCAGTCAAAAGGAGGCTCTTTTCCGATTGTAAAAAAAGCGCCGGTTCATGTTGTTGCAGAACATGTGAAGGGCAGAGAACTTCTCATTCATGTGGATACCAGGATTTCGGTTCTGATTCCGTGTGACAGATGCCTGGAAGATGTAGAGCAGGAGTTTGATCTGGAGTTTACAAGACATGTGGATCTCAGTGTTTCGGATGCTGATCTGGGAGAAGAATTGGATGAATCAACTTTCATAAACGGATATCATCTTGACGTGGACAAAATGCTCTATAATGAGATATTGATAGGATGGCCGACGAAAGTTCTATGCAGCGAGAGCTGTAAGGGCATTTGCAACGTTTGTGGTCAGAACCTAAATATGGGTACCTGTAACTGTGAAGATACAGCTCTTGACCCAAGAATGTCAGTTGTCCGTGATTTGTTTAAGAATTTTAAGGAGGTGTAACCTATGTCTATCTGTCCAAAGAACAAATCTTCTAAAGCAAGAAGAGATAAGAGAAGAGCTAACTGGAAGATGAGTGCTCCAAACCTGGTAAAATGCAACAAATGTGGCGAGCTTATGATGCCTCACAGAGTATGCAAAGCATGTGGAGCATACAACAAACGTGAAATCGTTTCAGTTGACTAATTGAAAATGATATTAAGAGATGGGGACTTTGTAAAAAGTCCTCATTTTTCATATTCAAAAATCGGTGTTTGATATTGATTTTTGAGATGATGTTTAGTAGAATGTATGCAGTAGCGTTAGGAGGAAGAGAAATGTCTGATATTACAAGAGTTGCGCTGGATGCCATGGGCGGAGATCATGCTCCGACAGAGATGGTAAAAGGTGCGATTGAAGCTGTCAATCAAAGAGATGATATTAAGATCCTGCTTACAGGGCAGGAAGAACTGCTGAAAAAAGAATTATCAGAATATACGTATCCAAAAGATCAGATTGAGATCGTTCCGGCATCGGAAGTGATCGAGACGGCAGAACCACCGGTAATGGCGATCAGAAGGAAAAAAGATTCTTCGATCGTAGTTGCCATGAATCTGGTGAAAAAGGGAGAGGCTGATGCGTTTGTATCTGCTGGAAGTTCCGGAGCGATCCTTGTGGGAGGACAAGTGATCGTAGGACGGATCAAAGGCGTGGAAAGACCTCCTCTTGCACCGTTGATCCCGACGATGAAAGGAGTTTCCCTGCTGATTGACTGTGGAGCGAATGTGGATGCAAGACCGTCCCATCTGCTTCAGTTTGCAAAGATGGGATCCATTTATATGGAACATGTGGTAGGAAAGAAGAACCCAACTGTTGGTATCGTGAATATCGGTGCAGAAGAAGAGAAGGGAAACGCACTTGTAAAAGAGACATTTCCACTGTTAAAGAATTGCAGAGATATTAATTTTATCGGAAGTGTAGAAGCGAGAGATATCCCCTATGGGGCAGCGGATGTTATTGTGTCAGAAGCCTTTGTGGGAAATGTGATCTTAAAGCTCTATGAAGGAACAGGCGGAGCACTGACGAAGAAGATCAAAGCCGGTATGATGACCTCTCTGCGAAGTAAGATCGGTGCACTTCTGGTAAAGCCGGCACTGAAAGCTACATTAAAAGATTTTGATGCCAGTGAATATGGCGGAGCTCCCCTTCTGGGGCTTAATGGTCTGGTTGTCAAGACCCATGGAAGTTCTACTTCAAAAGAAGTGTGTAATTCCATCATCCAGTGTGTGACATTTAAAAAACAGCAGATCAATGAGAAGATCCGCGAGTCGATTCAGTCCGCACCGGAAGAGAAAAAAGAAGATTAAGGGAAAAAGAAAGGGAAGAAAATAATGGAATTTGAAAAATTACAGGAAATTATTGCAGACGTATTAAATGTTTCTAAGGATGACATTCATCCGGAGACGACATTTGTAGATGATTTAGGAGCTGATTCACTGGATATTTTCCAGATCATTATGGGAATCGAAGAAGAATTTGATATCGAGATCGACAATGATGAAGCAGAAAAGATTTCTACTGTGCAGGATGCGGTAGACCAGATTAAAAAAGTAGTAGAATAAGAAAAAGAACAAAGGATGGAAGTTCCTTGTATCTGAGAACGGATTTGGGTGCGTGATTCTGTCGCGCACCCAAACTGTATTTAGTAAGGAACCGGGAAACTTTCGAAAAGGAAAAAGATGAAAAAGAATTTAAAAGAACTGGAAAAAAAGATTGGATATAAATTTCAGAATGCATCTCTGCTGGAACAGGCTATGATGCACAGTTCCTATACAAACGAGAGACATCTGGAAAAACACTGCTGCAATGAACGTCTGGAGTTTCTGGGCGATGCGGTATTGGAACTGGTGTCCAGTGAGTTTTTGTTTCTGGAATCACCGACAGTTTCAGAAGGAAAGCTGACAAAGACAAGAGCAAGCATGGTCTGTGAGCCGTCTTTGGCATTTTGCGCAAAGGAAATTGATCTGGGCAGTTATTTGCTGCTTGGAAAGGGCGAAGAGACAACAGGAGGAAGAATGCGTCCGTCGGTTACTTCAGATGCGATGGAGGCATTGATCGGAGCGATTTATCTGGACGGTGGTTTTACTAATGCAAAAGAGTTTATTCACAGATTTATTTTGACGGATCTGGAGAATAAAAAACTCTTTTATGATAGCAAGACTATTTTGCAGGAGATCGTGCAGGCTGATATGGAAGAAGGCATTTCTTATCACCTGCTCAAAGAAGAAGGACCGGATCATAATAAATCTTTTACGGTAGAAGTGAAGATTGGGGAGGCGGTGTATGGAACAGGATGCGGACGGACCAAAAAAGCGGCTGAGCAGGAAGCGGCCTACAAGGCAATCCTGAGACTGAAAGAACAAGACTAGAGCGGGTGTTTTATGTATTTAAAATGTATTGAAGTACAGGGTTTTAAATCTTTTGCCAACCGGATCAAATTTGAATTTCACAATGGGATCACAGGAATTGTAGGTCCCAATGGAAGCGGAAAGAGTAATGTTGCAGATGCTGTCCGTTGGGTGCTGGGAGAGCAGAGGGCAAAGCAGCTTCGCGGCGGTTCCATGCAGGATGTGATTTTTTCCGGTACAGAGAACAGAAAACCATTAAGTTATGCTTCTGTAGCGATCACACTGGACAATTCGGATCATCAGCTTCCCATAGATTACGAAGAGGTAACAGTGACGAGAAAACTGTATCGTTCGGGGGAAAGTGAATATCTGATCAATGGAGCGGGATGCAGACTGAAAGATATCAATGAGATGTTTTATGATACCGGAATTGGGAAAGAAGGATATTCTATCATCGGGCAGGGGCAGATTGACAAGATCTTGAGCGGAAAGCCGGAAGATCGAAGAGAGCTGTTTGATGAAGCAGCCGGAATCGTAAAATTCAAACGCAGGAAGATGCTTTCCTTGAAAAAGCTGGAGGAAGAACAAAATAATCTGACCAGAGTCAATGACATTCTTCTGGAACTGGAAAAACAGATCGGTCCTTTGGAGAAGCAGTCTGCTGTGGCAAAAGAATATCTGAAGAAGAAAGAAGAATTGAAATTCTATGATATCCACATGTTTCTTCTGGAAATGGAACGGTTAAATGAACAGATTGGAACGCTGGAGCAAAACATACAGAACACATCAAAAGAGATGGACAACGCGAAACAGCAGTATGAAGAAACGAAGGAGCAGTACCAGGCAGTAGAAACTCAGGTGGAAGAGATTGAAGAGGCGCTTGAGAAAGCAAAGACGCAGTTAAATGAGACTACGTTGTTAAAGCAGCAGCTGGAAGGGCAGATCAATGTCCTGCATGAGCAGATCAATACGGCACGGATCAACGAGGAGCATTATGCGAGCCGACGTCGTACCATTTGGGAAGAGCGGGAGACAAAAGAAAAACAAAAAGTCGGATTTTTGAAAGACAGAGAAGAACTTCTCAAAAAGCTGGAGCAGGCATCCGGTCAGGATGCACATGCGGGGGAGCAGTTGATCCAGGTCCAGTCTCAGATTGCAAAAGAGACGATGGAGATTGAGCAGAGCAAAGAAGAGATTATGCAGCTTTTGAACAATCGTGCCTCGACACAGGCAAAGCTCCAGCATTTTGATACCACTCAGCAGCAGATCACTACCAGAAGAGCTCAGATCCACAGAGAGATCCTGGAGGTGTCCAGTGAGACCCAGCAGTATGAGCGCAAGCTGGAAGAGCACAGTCGGGTATTAGAAGAAATTACAGAGGAGATCCAGGCTTTTCGGACACAGATTGCAGAACATGAACAGAATATTGCAAAGTTACAGAAGGAGCTGAACGAAAAACAGGAAAAACTGAGGATCGGCCAGATTGCTTACCACCGAGAATCTTCCAGGCTGGAGTCTTTGAAAAATATGACAGAGCGGTATGACGGATATGGAAACAGTATCCGGCGTGTGATGAGTTGTAAAGACCGGGAGAAGGGCTTGATTGGTGTTGTGGCGGATATCATTAAAGTGGAAAAAAAATATGAGATCGCAGTCGAGACTGCGCTGGGTGGAAGTATTCAGAATATTGTCACAGATGAGGAAGAAACTGCAAAGCGGATGATCGCATATCTGAAACAGAACAAATACGGACGTGCCACATTCTTGCCGTTGACCAGCATGCAGGGCGGGACAGAACTCAGGCAGCCGGAGGTATTAAAAGAGCCGGGAGTGATCGGGCTGGCACATATGCTGGTGCGGGTAGAAGAGAGGTTTCTGGGACTTGCAAAACAGCTGCTTGGGCGCACAGTTGTCGTAAAGGACATTGATTGTGGGATTCGGATCGCCAGAAAGTATAAACAGTCTCTGCGCCTGGTTACACTGGAAGGAGAGCTGATCAATCCAGGAGGCTCCATGACCGGAGGGGCATTTAAAAATTCCAGCAATCTTTTGAGCAGACGGCGGGAGGTCCAAGAATTTGAAAAGACAGTCCGGATGCTGAAAAAAGAGATGGAAGAGATGGAGCAGTCTGTTTCTGAGATCAAAGGGAAGAGAGCACAACAATATGCAGGGATTGATGAGATCCAGCAAAAGATCACAGAGGCGTCGGTGCGTCAGAATACGGCACGGATGAGCTTGGAACAGGTGAAACTGCAGCAGGCCAAACTTCGTCAGCGTTGTGAGGGATATGCAAAAGAACAGGAAGAGTTGGAGATCAGCTTACGGAAGATTCGTGAGGACGGAGAGTCGATCCAGACGGAAATGGAGATATCCAAAGAGTTGGAGCAGCGTCTGAATGAAAAGATCGAGACTTTGCAGAAGAGTCTGGATTCTCACAGAGAAGTGGAGGCGCAGCAGCAGAAACATTCTGAGGAGGTGCATCTGTTACTGGCAGGTTTCCGGCAGCAGGATGCATTTATCAAAGAAAATATTTCCCGTATTGAAGAAGAAATCCGACATTTGCAGGAAGAAGCAGACGGGTTGGATCAGAACCAGGCAAATACCACGCAGGAGATCCGGCAAAGGGAAGCGCAGATTGAGAATCTCAAGCAGGCGATTGCAGAGTCTGCGGAAGTGTTTTCCGAGATTGAAGCAGAGATTACACAACAGACACAAAACAGAGAATACCTGAATAAAAAGCACAAGACATTTCTGGAGCAAAGAGAAACTCTATCCAGACATATGGCAGAATTAGATAAAGAACTGTTCCGTTTGAACAGTCAGAAAGAAGAGGGCGGGGAAACTGCGGAAAAGCAGAGAAACTATATGTGGGAAGAATATGAGATGACCTACAATGGTGCATTAAAGCTGCGGGATGAGAGTTTGACAGACCGTGCATTTATGAAAAAGCAGATTCTGTTTTTGAAAGGTGAGATCCGGAAACTTGGAAATGTGAATGTGAATGCCATTGAAGACTATAAGCAAGTATCAGAACGCTATGAATTTTTAAAGGAGCAGCATGAAGATCTGGTAGAAGCGAAAGAAACGCTGATCCAGATCGTGGCAGAACTGGATGCCGCCATGCGTGCCCAGTTTGAAGAACAGTTTGGTAAGATATCCAGAGAATTTGACGCTGTGTTCAAACAGCTTTTTGGAGGTGGAAAAGGGACACTGGAGCTGATGGAAGATGAGGATATTTTGGAGGCCGGAATCCGGATCATTGCACAGCCGCCCGGGAAAAAGCTGCAGAACATGATGCAGCTTTCCGGAGGGGAAAAAGCACTCACAGCGATTTCCTTGCTGTTTGCCATCCAGAATCTGAAGCCGTCTCCGTTCTGTCTTCTGGATGAGATCGAAGCGGCTCTGGATGACAGCAATGTAGAACGGTTTGCCCGGTATCTGCACAAACTGACAAAACATACACAGTTCATCGTGATTACACACAGGAGAGGCACGATGACAGCAGCAGACCGCCTGTACGGGATCACCATGCAGGAAAAAGGTGTTTCTACACTGGTATCGGTGGATCTGCTGGAAGAGGAACTGACATAATATCAGATAAAAGGGAAGGAGAGCATATGGGAGAGAAAAAAGGTTTTTTCAGGAGACTTGTTTCGGGTCTGACCAAGACAAGAGATAATATTGTATCGGGAATGGACAGTATTTTTCATGGATTTTCCAAGATTGATGACGAATTCTATGAAGAACTGGAAGAGACATTGATTATGGGGGATCTGGGAGTCCATACGACGATGGAAATCATAGAAGATCTGCGCAGGAAGGTAAAAGAACAGCATATCAAAGAGCCGGCAGACTGTAGACAGTTGTTGATTGACAGTATCAAAGAACAGATGGATGTAGGAGAGACTGCTTATGAATTTGAAGAAAAGCAGTCGGTGGTGTTTGTCATCGGAGTCAATGGAGTAGGGAAAACCACAACCATTGGAAAACTGGCAGGAAAATTTCGGGATCAGCATAAAAAAGTGATTCTGGCAGCTGCCGATACATTCCGTGCAGCAGCTGGAGAACAGCTGAAAGAGTGGGCAAACCGTGCAGAAGTAGAGATGATCGGCGGTCAGGAAGGGGCAGATCCGGCTTCCGTTGTGTTTGACGCGGTGGCAGCGGCACGTGCAAGAAAAGCCGATATTTTGCTTTGTGATACGGCAGGACGTCTTCATAATAAGAAGAACCTGATGGAAGAATTGAAAAAAATCAATCGCGTGATCGACCGGGAATACCCGGAGGCATATAGAGAGACCCTGGTTGTTCTGGATGCAACCACAGGACAGAATGCACTGGCACAGGCCAAAGAGTTCAATGAAGTGGCAGATATCACAGGGGTGATCCTGACAAAGATGGATGGAACGGCCAAAGGAGGAATCGCAGTGGCAATCCAGTCAGAACTGGGAATTCCGGTCAAATATATTGGAGTGGGAGAATCCATTGATGATCTGCAGAAATTTGATGCAGATGAATTTGTGAATGCTTTGTTTTACAGTGATTCCAAAACAGGGGAAACAGAAGAATAGAACAGGTCAGAAGTGACAGAAAGAAGGATGAAAGATGTTGACTTTGGAGAAATTTGAAGAAGCAAGCGAAGTCGTAAAACAGGTGACGACTCCGACAAAATTGATGTACAGTGAGTATCTCAGTGCACAGACAGGGGCAAAAATTTACTTGAAACCAGAGAATATGCAGCATACTGGTGCATACAAACTGCGTGGAGCTTACTACAAGATCAGTACACTGTCGGAAGAAGAGAGAAACAAAGGGTTGATCACAGCATCTGCGGGAAATCATGCACAGGGAGTTGCCTATGCGGCAAAACGATATGGCTGCAAGGCAACGATTGTGATGCCGACAGGTACCCCATTGATTAAAGTAAACCGCACCAAGAGCTATGGAGCAGAAGTGATCCTTCATGGAGATGTGTATGACGATGCCTGTGCGTATGCCTATCAGCTTGCAGAAGAACATGGTTATACATTTGTTCATCCATTTGACGATCTGGATGTTGCTACCGGTCAGGGCTCGATCGCCATGGAGATCATCCAGGAACTTCCGACTGTGGATTATATTCTGGTTCCAATCGGCGGTGGCGGTCTGATCACCGGTGTTGCAACACTTGCTAAAATGCTCAATCCGAAGATCCGGGTGATTGGTGTGGAACCAAGAGAAGCAGCGAGTATGACTGCGGCATTAAAGGCCGGAGAAGTGGTGGAACTTCCAAGTGCCAACACGATTGCAGATGGTACAGCAGTAAAAGCAGTTGGAAAACAGAATCTGCCATATGTGCAGAAATATGTGGATCAAATCCTTCTGGTGGATGATGACGAACTGGTCGGTGCATTTCTGGATATGGTGGAAAACCATAAGATGATTGTAGAAAATTCAGGACTCCTTTCTGTGGCAGCATTAAAACAACTGGATTTGAAAGGGAAAAAAGCGGTCTGCGTGTTAAGTGGGGGAAATATGGATGTGATCACCATGTCTTCGATCGTACAGCATGGATTGATCCAGAGAGACCGTATATTTTCGGTTGCAGTTCTTCTTCCGGATAAACCGGGCGAACTGGTCAGAGTAGCATCGATCATTGCAAACGAAAAAGGAAATGTCATCAAACTGGAACACAATCAGTTTGTCAGCACGAATCGAAATGCGGCTGTGGAGCTTCGTATCACGATGGAGGCATTCGGAACCGAGCATAAGCATAAAATTTTGAATGCGTTAAAAGAAGCAGGATATGACCCGAAAAAGGTAGGGGCAAAATTGTATTAGATTTACAAGGGAAGATCGAATCGGAACAGAGTGTTCGGATAGCCTGGGTGCAGGTTGTTCGGGCACTTTTTATTTTGGGTTAAAATATATGGTTATGAAAATCTTTTTCTAAATTGGCTTTGGCTGTTTCTGCTGTATATGCTAATCTGTAGTTTTTTCTACTTGGGGATTTTAATGGTTAATAAGATCGGAAAAACAAGTTCTCTTTATCTAGCTATCGTGCTGGGCGGTATGATACTGCTTTTGATTGCCTTGTTCCGATTTGTATTTCCATCGGAAATGTTGACGGATTGTAACATTTCTTCTGATAGTTGGTGCTTCGGGAATTGGATCTTATGTGATCCTGCAAAAGACAGAGTTAAAATAAAGCGGACTCCGGAAAGACGTCAGAAAATCTTTCCGGAGTCCGCTTTATTTTAACTTTATACCTGATGGTATTTTTTAAGCAGTCTGTGAATCTTGTCCGTTGGGTTCATAACCGCACCGATGGTCAGATCGTGATTTAGGGAATCAATGATCAGAGCCAGGAATTTACTCATGTCTGCTTTGACAAAATATTCTCTTTCATCAACAGCAGGCGGAAGATACGTCAGATTCGTTGTGACAACTTTATCAATATATCCTTTTTGGTAGTACTCATCAAACTTCTCAAATCCGTCTGTAAACAGTCCGAATGTAGTACATACAAATACGCGGGCTGCGTTGCGGTCTTTTAATTTTTTGGCAACATCCAGCATACTCTCACCGGAAGAAATCATGTCATCTACGATGATCACGTCTTTGCCTGCCACGTCGTCTCCAAGGAATTCATGAGCTACGATTGGATTCTTTCCATTTACGATCGTAGAATAGTCTCTTCTTTTATAGAACATACCCATATCCACGCCAAGTACGTTGGAAAAGTATACGGCACGGTGCATCGCTCCTTCGTCAGGACTGACGATCATTAAATGTTCTTTGCTGACTTTGAGGTCCGGAACAGCACGGAACAATGCCTTCATGAATTGATACTGTGGAGTGAAGTTGTCAAATCCGCTCAAAGGGATCGCATTCTGTACACGAGGATCGTGCGCATCAAATGTCAGAATGTTTGCAACTCCCATATCATTTAATTCTTCCAGTGCCAGAGCGCAGTCCAGAGATTCTCTTTTGGTCCGTTTGTGCTGACGGCTTTCATAGAGGAACGGCATGATAACATTGATTCGGTGCGCTTTTCCTGTGGATGCGGCAATGATACGTTTGATATCCTGGAAATGATCGTCCGGGGACATGTGGTTGAGATGTCCGTTGACAGAGTACGTAAGGCTGTAGTTGCATACATCGGCCATGATAAAAAGATCGGTTCCGCGGATCGTCTCTTTGATCACACCTTTTGCTTCTCCGCTTCCAAAGCGGGGACAATTACATTCTACCAGATAGTTATTTGTACGATAATTGACATACAACGGGGATTCTGTTACCTCATTGATCGTATTTTCGCGGAATGATACGATATAATCATTGACTTTGTGAGCCAGATCTTTGCAGCTTTCCAAAGCGGCCAGTTTCAATGGGGCAACCGGAAGGGTTTTTTCCAATAATTCAATATTTGCCATGGTTTTCTCCTGTGTTTTGTTTTTCCATATCCGGCATCCGGACATATGATTTCATATAACGTTATATCATTTTTTGCGGGGAAATTCAAGCTTGGCTTTGCTATAGAAGAAAATTGTGCTATACTGGTACTGTTAATATGCCCGAAATATGAGCAGACAGGAATTTTGTTTTGCCAGAAGAGAGAATAAAGTTTGAAAATAGAAGACGTACAAGGAGTTTAAAAATGAAGAAGCATGAGCATATTGTAAAGTCTCTGATGCCAGGAGGGATCGGAGAAGAGATGGGAATCGAGCCCGGAGATAAACTGCTTGCCATCAATGGAAACGAAATACAGGATGTGTTTGATTATTATTACTATGAAGAAAGTGAGGAATTACTTCTTCTGATCGAAAAACCAGATGGAGAGCAGTGGGAGCTGGAGATCGAAAAAGATGAGGATGAAAGTCTGGGGATTGAATTTGATCAGAGCCTGATGGACGAATACCGTTCCTGCCGAAATAAGTGTATGTTCTGTTTTATTGACCAGATGCCAAAAGGAATGCGGGAAACGCTGTATTTTAAAGATGATGATTCCAGACTGTCGTTTTTGCAGGGAAACTATATCACGCTGACGAATATGAGTGATCATGATGTGGAACGAATTGTGAAGTACCGCCTGGAACCGATCAATATTTCATTTCAGACAACCAATCCGGAGCTGAGATGTAAAATGCTGCACAACCGGTTTGCCGGAGATGCATTGAAAAAAGTGGATATTCTCTACCAGGGACAGATTGAGATGAATGGGCAAATCGTACTTTGCAAAGGGGTCAATGACAAAGAAGAGCTGGAGCGCACGATCCGGGATCTGACAGGATATCTGCCGTATCTAAAGAGTGTTTCTGTAGTTCCGGTGGGACTGACGAAATACAGAGACGGGCTGTATCCGCTGGAGCCTTTTACCAAAGAAGATGCAAAAGAAGTACTTTCTGTGATCCATTGCTGGCAGGAGAAAATTTACAAAGAGCATGGAATGCACATGATCCATGCAGGGGATGAGTGGTACGTATTGGCAGAAGAGGAGGTACCGGAGGAAGAGCGGTATGACGGGTATCTGCAGTTGGAAAATGGTGTGGGAATGATGCGCCTTTTGTTTAACGAGGTACAGGAAGCGCTTTCGAAAGTGACCGGTGATGACAGAAAGCGGGAGATTTCTCTTGCAACCGGATATCTGATGTATCCGTATATCGGAAAGATTTTGGAAGGGATCCAAAAGAAGTTTCCCAATATCACCACACATTTATATGCCATACGCAATGAATTTTTTGGAGAGAGGATCACGGTATCCGGACTGATCACCGGGGGAGACCTGATGAAACAGTTAAAAGACAAACCGCTTGGAGAGCGGCTTTTGCTTCCATGCAACATGCTGAAGATCGGGGAGCCCGTTTTTCTGGATGATTTTACACTGCAGGAAGTAGAGGATTCTTTACAAGTGAAGACAGATATTGTAAAATCAAGCGGGCAGGATCTGCTGGACGCAGTGATCGGTGCGTATGAAAATGAAGATTTCAGTACCGACAGAAGAAGAGGCAGATTTCAGGAAATGTAAGATTGAATGAGAAGAAAGGTAGTTAAAAATATGAGTAAACCAGTTGTAGCGATTGTAGGAAGACCGAACGTGGGAAAATCTACATTGTTTAATACATTAGCCGGAGAGCGGATTTCCATCGTGAAAGATACTCCTGGTGTGACAAGAGACCGTATATATGCGGATGTGTCATGGCTGGATAAAGAATTTACGATGATCGATACCGGGGGAATCGAACCCGACAGTAGTGATATCATCCTCTCCCAGATGAGAGAGCAGGCACAGATTGCCATTGATACGGCAGATGTGATCGTATTTATTACAGATGTGCGTCAGGGACTTGTGGATTCCGATTCCAAAGTAGCGGATATGCTCAGACGCTCGCAAAAGCCGGTAGTACTTGTGGTCAATAAAGTGGATAATTTTGAGAAATTTATGCCGGATGTATACGAATTTTATAATCTGGGGATCGGGGATCCGGTTCCGATCTCCGCGGCTTCCAGACTTGGGATCGGGGATCTTCTGGATGAAGTGGTTTCCCATTTCCCGGAAGGAACTGGAGAGGCGGAAGAAGATGAGCGTCCGAAGATCGCCATTGTCGGAAAACCAAACGTCGGAAAGTCTTCCATTGTCAACAAACTTCTAGGAGAAAACCGCGTGATCGTATCCGATATTGCAGGGACGACAAGAGATGCCATTGATACAGCGATCAAACACGAAGATAGAGAATACATTTTTATTGACACCGCAGGACTTCGAAGAAAAAATAAGATCAAAGAAGAGCTGGAGCGTTTCAGTATCATCCGTACTGTAACCGCAGTGGAACGGGCTGATGTAGTATTGATGGTGATCGACGCCACAGAAGGTGTGACAGAGCAGGATGCGAAGATCGCCGGAATCGCACATGAGCGCGGCAAGGGAGTCATTATCGTAGTCAATAAATGGGATGCCATCGAGAAAAATGACAAGACCATGAAAAAGTATGAGAATGATATCCGCACAACACTTTCCTATATGCCATATGCAGAAATTATGTACGTTTCTGCAAAAACAGGACAGCGTCTGAATAAACTGTATGATATGATCGATATGGTCATTGACAGCCAGACCCTGCGGATCCAGACCGGTGTGCTCAATGAGATCATGATGGAGGCTGTGGCTATGCAGCAGCCGCCGTCAGATAAGGGAAAACGTCTGAAATTATATTATATTACGCAGGTATCTGTAAAACCGCCGACTTTTGTTATTTTTGTCAACGACAAAGAACTGATGCATTTTTCTTATACCCGGTACCTGGAAAATAAGATCCGGGAAGCATTTGGATTCCGGGGAACTTCTTTGAAGTTCTTTATCCGTGAGAGAAAGGAAAAGGATCAGTAATATGGAACGAATCATCTGTCTTATCATAGGATATGTATTTGGTCTGTTTCAGACCGGATATTTTGTGGGAAAACTCAATCATGTGGATATCCGCAAAGAGGGCAGTGGAAATTCAGGTTCCACCAATGCTCTGCGTGTCTTGGGGATGAAGGCGGGACTAATGACATTTGCCGGAGATGTTTTAAAATGTGTACTTGCAATTTTACTGATCCGTCTGATCTTTGCAGACAGCGAGTATCTTCCGCTGCTTTCTATGTATACCGGAGCAGGGGTGACACTGGGACATAATTATCCGTTTTATCTGCATTTTAAAGGTGGAAAAGGGATTGCAGTGCTGGCAGGTTTGGTGTTGTCCACAAGGCTTTGGATGGTGCCGATCCCTCTGGCAGCATTTATTTTTGTGGTAGCGGTGACCCGCTATGTATCCGCAGGTTCACTTCTGGTCACAATTTTGTTTTTGGGCGAAGTGGTCTATTTTGGACAGACCGGTGGATTTTCGATGGCTCAGCCATATTTGTATGAATTGTATCTGGTGACATTTCTTTTGATGGCGCTGGCATGGTGGAGACACCGTGCGAATATCAAAAGACTGCTGCAGGGGACAGAAAATAAAATTGGTTCTTCAAAGAAATAAAAAGGAGGCAGAATATGGCAAATGTAGGTGTTTTGGGAGCGGGAAGCTGGGGAACAGCGCTTTCTGTACTTTTGAGTGACAATGGGAATCAGGTAACGATCTGGTCCATTGATCCGTCAGAGGTGGAAATGCTTTCAACAGACAGGGAACATAAAACAAAACTGCCGGGGGTTGCAATCCCGGAAACCATTCAGATTACCGGGGAACTGGAAACGGCGATCCGGGGAAAGGATTTTCTTGTGCTGGCGGTTCCGTCTCCGTTTACGAGGGCAACAGCCAGAAAGATGTGTCCATTCGTGAAAAAGGGACAGATTATTGTGGATGTGGCAAAAGGAATTGAAGAGAGCACACTCCTTACTCTTTCCGAGCAGATCAAAGAGGAAATCCCACAGGCAGATGTGGCAGTTCTTTCCGGACCGAGCCATGCAGAAGAAGTGGGAAAGAAACTTCCGACTACCTGTGTGGTGGGTGCCGGAACGCGTAAAATTGCCGAATATCTGCAGGCAGCATTTATGAGTAAGGTATTTCGGGTTTATACAAGTTCAGACATTCTGGGGATCGAACTGGGAGGTTCTCTGAAAAATGTAATTGCTCTGGCAGCCGGAATTGCAGATGGTCTGGGATATGGCGATAATACCAAAGCAGCTTTGATTACAAGAGGAATTGCAGAAATTGCAAGACTCGGTGTCAAGATGGGCGGTCATATTGAGACTTTTACAGGATTGACCGGAATTGGCGATCTGATTGTGACTTGTGCCAGCGTACACAGCCGGAATCGAAAAGCAGGGTATCTGATCGGACAGGGTAAGACGATGGAAGAGGCAATGGAAGAAGTGCAGATGGTGGTAGAAGGTGTTTATTCTGCCAAGGCTGCCAGAAAGCTGGCTCAGAAGTACGAGGTATCCATGCCGATCGTAGAGCAGGTGAACGCGGTGCTATTTGAGGGAAAGAACGCTGCACAGGCAGTGGACGAATTGATGCTTCGGGAGTCAAAAAGTGAACATTCTCTCCTTCCGTGGCCGGATGAAACCCCATAGTTTTCGAAAATTTCAGAAGACCGGAGATGGAATAATCCCCTTTGTTTCTGCATAGATTGGTATCAGCAGAACAAGGGGGTATTTTTTATGGATGCATTTCAAGTATACAAAGATATGAAAGCAAGAACCAATGGAGAAATTTATATCGGTGTGGTCGGACCGGTTCGGACAGGCAAATCAACGTTTATTAAGCGTTTTATGGATCTTTTGGTGCTACCCAATCTGGAGGATGTTCATGTAAGAGAACGGACAAAAGATGAACTTCCACAGTCCGCGTCCGGAACCACGATCATGACAACGGAGCCCAAATTTGTTCCCAAAGATGCAGCAAATGTCCGACTTTCCGAAGATGTGGAAGTGAAAATCCGTTTAATCGACTGTGTGGGATACATGGTCGAAGGAGCGTCCGGTCATATGGAGCATGAAGAGGAGAGAAAGGTCAAGACGCCCTGGTTTGAGCATGAGATTCCTTTTACAAAGGCAGCGGCGATCGGGACAGAAAAGGTGATCCACGATCATGCCACCATCGGCATGGTGATCACAACAGATGGGACCATTGGAGAACTTCCGAGAGAAAACTATATTCCGGCAGAAGAAAAGACCATTCAGGAGCTGAAATCCATCGGTAAGCCGTTTTTGGTCGTACTGAATACACAGAAGCCTTACAGTGAGGAAACTAAAGCGCTGCGGGATGCCATGGAAGAAAAATATCAGGTGTCGGTACTTCCTGTTAACTGCGCACAGCTTCGGGCAGAAGATGTCCATCAGATGATGCGCCAGATTTTATATGCATTTCCGGTTTCCGAAGTAGAATTTTATATTCCGAAATGGGTAGAAATGCTTTCCAGAGAGCATCCGATCAAAAAGCAGGTCTTATCCAGTGTGTCAGCACTTCTTGGGAACATGGAAGATATCCGCAGTGTAGCGGAGACAACACCGGAATGTGACAGTGAATACATAGAGAACATCCGGGTAACACAGATTGGAATGGATAGCGGGATTGTGAAAATCCAGATGGAATTTAAAGAACAATACTATTATCAGATCCTCAGCGAACTGACCGGAACACAGATCAATGGAGAATATGAACTGATTGCTGCCATGAAAGAGCTGGCAGTTATGAAAGAGGAATATACACAGATCAAAGATGCGTTTGCAGATGTCAAAATGAAAGGATACGGGGTTGTGAGTCCGAAGAAAGAGGAAATTTTACTGGATGATCCGGTAATCATCAAGCAGGGAAATAAATACGGGGTCAAGATTCGTTCAGAAGCTCCGTCTGTGCATATGATCCGGGCGAATATTGAGACGGAGATCGCTCCAATTGTAGGAAATGAGACTCAGGCGAAAGATCTTGTGGAGTATATCAAAGCAGAAAGCGAAACGCAGGAAGGAATCTGGGGAACCAATATTTTCGGGAAGTCTGTGGAAGAGCTGGTGATGGATGGAATGCAGAATAAAATTCGGATGATCAATGAAGAAAGTCAGGTGAAATTGCAGGATACCATGCAAAAGATTGTCAATGACAGCAATGGAGGGCTGGTCTGTATTATTATTTGACAGATTCTTCTAAAATTTTGTGCTGGATACTTGGACTCTTATTCCTACATGTGGTACAATGAGAACGCAGAATATGTCTGCAAAAAAGCGATATGGATTGTTTCACTTAGTGGAGTACAAGGAAAGGGGTACAAATATATGAAAGCAGCGATTTTTACATTGGATACAGAAAGTTATCGTGCAAGAAAAGCCAGCGCGGCAGGTGTCGTGCTGAAAAAAATGCTGGAGCAGGCAGGGTTTGAAACAGCCGCTGTGCGTGTGATCCCAAAGGATCATAAAGTGGCAGCCTCTGTGCTGAAACGAGTGGCAGAAGATCATTCTGCAGATCTTGTTTTGACAACAGGTGGTGTGGGATATCAGGCTGGAGAGTGTGCACCAGATGCATTGGAGGAAGTAGCAGAGCGTCTGCTTCCAGGAATTCCGGAGGCAATGCGTGGATGTTTGCTTTCTTCTTTCAAAGGTGCGATGTTTAACCGAAGTACAGCCGGAATCTGCAAACAGACAATGATGATCAATCTTCCGGGAGATGCCAAAGAAGCAAAAGATGCACTGGAATATCTGCTTCCGGAGCTGATGCAGGCATTGGAGTCTTTGAACGCATGATGCAGGTGACATATCTGGGACACAGTGGATTTTTGGTGGAAGTAGACGATGCGCTCTTCTTGTTTGATTATTATCAGGGGGAGATTCCGTGGATGGATCCGGAAAAGATATTGTTTGTATGTGTGAGCCATATGCATTATGATCATTACAATCCGCAGATTTTCCAGTTACGAGAGAAGATGTCGGATATTCAGTTCCTTCTTTCGGATGACATTTTGAATGTCGAAGAAACAGAACAGGTCTGGCAGTTATCTCCCCAAATGACATTGGAGATAAAAGGAGCCAGGATCCAGACATTACCGTCGACAGATGAAGGAATTGCATTTCTTATCAGTTATCAAGGACATGTGATCTATCACGCAGGAGATTTAAACTGGTGGCATTGGGAAGGAGAGCCGGAGGAATATAACCGGCAGATGAAAGAGGCGTACCAGAGTGCTCTGTTACAGCTTCCAGATACCAGGATCGACGTGGCGTTTGTTCCGGTCGATTTACGTTTGGGAAGACAGTATGTGTGGGGATTGGATTATTTTATGCGCCACACAGATACCAGCTGTGTATTTCCTATGCATTTCTGGGGGGATTATGATGTGTTTTCCAGACTTTTGGAGGAACCGTGTACCAGGGAGTATCGAAAGAAGATTGTTTCAATCGAGAAAGAGGGGCAGAAGTTTGACATTCCAGCTGAGACATAGTATAATAAAAAGCAGTGTTAAGTAAGACAGACAATCGCGGCTGCATGTGCCGAAAGGCCGCAGACGAGGAAAGTCCGGGCTTCGCAGGGCAGGATGCCGGATA
>Snoopy_p1__coassemble_139_pt1 | contig 110124 bp, 97 predicted proteins | sample Snoopy_p1__metabat2_high_PE_024 | metagenome-assembled genome bin Snoopy_p1
CATTATGAGTTTAAAAACGTAGACAGTAAAGCTACCCAAGATTTAAGCGCTTACGGTAAATTAAATGGGTTCAAAAAGAGGTACATTAATTTCAGATGAATAGAGAAGGAGAACCCTAGCGCTTTTTGCTAAGGTTCTCTGTTTTGATTATTTCCATATGTTCAGATCAGACAAGATAGATAAAGTGATATCAGCTGCTACACTACCAGTAGCATGTTGTTCACTTTGGATATTGGTAGCAAAAAAGTAGGTATTATCTCTATTTTCTACGAAACCGATAAACCAGCCGTTGATATCCTGCCCGTTCACTCGACCTGTTCCGGTTTTTCCGTAGAAGTCCCCAAAAGAAGAGGATGAGATATGGATAGCGTCTTTTACTGCATTCACATTTTCCGGTGTAAATCCTAAGTTCTGAGTCTGCAATCGGGTTAAAAGTTCTACCTGTTCTATCGGAGAAATTTTCAAGGAAGATTCCATCCAGTAGGAAGAAAAATTACCGCTTAAATCTTCGTTTCCGTATCCGATTTTGTGAAGATATTCTTGAACGGAAGTCTCTCCAAGTTGTTCATCAATGTACCCAAAATACCAGTTGACGGAGGCATTCATGGCTGACGGTAACGTTTGATCTGCGTTCCATGCTTCAAAGGGATAAGGGATCCCATTCCATTTGATAAAAGAATTTTCTGGAGTGATGATGTCCTTTTCCAATCCGAACAAAGCGTTGTATATCTTGTAGGTAGAGTTTGGAGAAACCCGTAAAGTGGCACGTTCCATATCATGTATCTTCCATGTGTCTTTTTTCAAATCATATAATACAAAACTGCCTTCATATTTTCCAAAATAATGCGTAAAGTCTATTTCAGAACAATTCTTTGAGGAAGTGTTCCAATGATAGTGATTTTCATCTGCAGCATAAGTAGAAACAAACGGTGTAAGTCCGAGAAGTAGAATGGATATCAGCAGAAAAGCAGTAATACTTTTTAGCTTTTTTTGTAAGTTCGGTCTTTCATAAGATGCAATGTTTAGAATTCTTCGTTTCATCTGTTTCATATTTCCACTGATTCCTGAAGCAAAAGGAAAGGGAGTCAGAGAAATCTTTTCGGCAAAGTTAATCAGTGTATTTCCATAAGCTACATAATCTTCGGATTTCAACAGCTTTAAAACAGAAGTATCACAGGCAATTTCCCGATCACTACGCATTTCTTTCAGCGCATACCAGACAAGAGGATTGAACCAGTAAATAATTCCGGCAAGGTTCATCAAATAATTTGCAATTCCGTCTTTATGTTTATAGTGTTGCAGTTCATGTAACAGCATATATCGGATATCTGTCTCATTATCATCTGCTATAAGATGAATGGGAAGATAGATGCACGGTTTCAAAAATCCAACAATAACAGGCGATTTGAGATGAGCAGTGCTGTATATAGGAACATTTTTTGTAATACCTGTATCATTTAAGCAACGCTGATATAGTTGTTGAACCTTGTGACTTTGAAGTGGCAACGCAGATTTCTTTAAAATGTGCAGACATAGGGCAGAACGGATTACTAGTATCAACATGGCAATGATACCTGATATCCAAAGTGCAAGTAATAGATAGCCAATGATAGACTGCGTTTCTCTGTTTACAGAAAGGGTGAAATCTTCCATCCAGTTTTGGGTGTCGGTAATATTAGTATGGAATGTTTGACCTACTGTAGTTTCTGTTTTAGCAGTGGGAACAAGGTTCAAGCTTTTAAACCATACAAACATTTCTGATGATTTGAAAAAGCGGAATGGTAAAAAGGGAACTGCCAAAAGTCCAAGTAACAGAAACCATAAATTATACTGCATCCGGCTGGATAAACTGTTTCTCAAAATATGTTTCATAAGCAAAAAAATGCCAATGATGCCGCAGAGCAGTATATTGCAAATCAGAAAGCGGATCATAAAATCAGCCATATTATTTTCCCCCTTTTTCTATTTCTGCGAAAGAAGAGTACGAAGCGTGTCCAGTTCTGATTCCGATAATTTGTCATTTTCTATATAGGCAGATACCATAGCAGTAATATCTCCGTCATAATAGCGGTTTAGAAAGGAAGAACTTTCTTGTCCAATATATTCACTTTCTTTTACTACCGGAGTATAAACGAACATACGACTCTGCTTTTCGTATGTGAGGGCACCTTTTGTTACAAGACGTTTGATCAGAGTTTGGATTGTTTTGGGACTCCAGTTCGTGGTCTGCAATAGTTTTTCTGTGATTTCATTTGTACTGATGGGTGCGTATTTCCATATAACTTTCATGACTTCAAACTCAGCTTCAGAAATTGGGGGAAGTGCTTTCATAATAGATCTCCTTTAAATCTTACGATTGTAATATAAATAGTATAGATGCGAATGAGGGGATTGTCAATTTTCATAAATATTTATTTGTGAAAACACATCTTGCTTTCCGTAGAATAGAGTTGCTTAACAATCAAAGAAAGAATGGGTGCTTGATGGGGCAACCGTTATGGACGGTAGTGCTTCTGAACTGAGAGCAACGCTTGAATATGATTTTTCGCAGGAGAAAGATTTTAGCTATAGCGGTTTTTCAATGGACGAGATTATTCATCATCTTGCGGCATTCATTTCAAGGTTATGGTAAATTCACATTTTTAGCGAAGGCAATACGAGAACAACGGCAGTGTTCTTCATTAAATATTTGATGACACTTGGTTTTTCTGTAACCAATGATATTTTTGCGGAAAATGCGTGGTATTTCAGAAATGCACTTGTCCGTGCAAACTACACGAACCTACAAAAAGGTATTTACGAAACAATAGAATATCTGGAAGTATTTTTTAGAAACCTACTTTTGAATGAGAAAAATGAGCTCCACAATCGAAATCTTCACATAAGTGGACATTGAAAGTGTACTTTCTGAAAAGGCAGTGATTTCTCAGTGAAAACGACGGTCCATATCCATAGACTTTTTGAGAAGTTTGGTTATGATGGAGTGTTTGGAAGAAGTGCAGTTATGGAACTTCTTGAGTTGAAAGGTTCAGGGGCTTCCCAACTTCTTTCCAATTTGGTACAGGCAGATATTATTGAACCGGTATCCGGTCACGGAAAAGGAAAATATAAATTCAAGAAGTAATTTTGCTTATGAAGAAAGTTTGTGCAGACGGTTTGCACAATTCAATCTGCAAAAGCGGAAGTGGAAAGAAAAGTGTGGGGATTTATTGGATCCTTTTGTCGGCAGTTGCACAGAGCCGTGCCAAGAAGAACAGAAAAAAATATTATGGAAATCTGGTTGTTTCCTATCATGCGAAAGATTTTGAAGAAGAGACAAGCCGGTATATTGAGGTTTACCGGGACAAAGAAATGGCAGCTCTTTTTGTTTCAGAAAGTGATTTTGAAATATATGGTTTATAAATATGCAATGTATCGGGCGGAAAAGATTGTAATGTGAAAAATGTTCACAAATGTAATGAGGGTAAGAGTTTTGTGCTCTTACCCTTATTTTGTTGTTTGTTTTTCGACGATACTTCCCGAAAACATGGTCCTGGAAGGTAAACTTTCTTTTTGGAATACCTGCATCATCTGGGATACGGCTGTGACACACATGTATTCCACCCGGTTGTCTACTGTTGTGATCTCCGGTGTACTGCAGGCGGACAATACAGAATTGTTGTATCCGGTGACCTGAAACTCTTCGGGAATTCTCAGATGTTTTTTAAACGCATATTTGACAGCGCCGGCAGCCAGTTCGTCGTCTGCAGTGAGAACGCAGTCAAAAGATATCTGTGTTTCGTTCAGGTGTTCCAACAGGTCACAGGACTTGTGCAGCCCGACGGGAGCACAAAAAACCCGTGCTTCAGGGGCAGAAATCCCGTGTTCCAGACAGGAATCCAGAAATCCCTGTCTCTTTTTCTGACCGCTGTAATTGAGTGTGCGGTACAGATAGATTGGAGACTGGCAGCCCTTTGAAAAAACAAGATCTGTCATTTCTTTTAATGCCATATAGTCGTCGCACAGAATGGAATAGAGATTTTCTCCCTTGAGTTCTCCATTTAAAATAAAAACCGGGATTTTGGCTGCGGCATCCAGAATGTATCGGTTTTCTTCCGGAGAATTCTCGATGAAATGCGACCCGATCAGCAGAACGGCATCTACGTTGCGTGATAAAAGCAAATTCAGATAGCTCTGTTTTTCCTGCAGTTCATATCCGGTACAGCAAAGCATGGATGCATAGGAGTTTTTACGAAGCTCCCGCTCCAGATAGTAAATGGCCTGTGCCTGATAAACATCTGAAGAGTCTGAACAGAGGATTCCCACGGTATGCATGGAATTTAAGCCGAGACTTCTGGCAAACGCATTTGGAGTATAGCTGTTTTCCTCCATAACCGCCAGTACTTTCTGTCGCGTTTTTTCGCTGACTTTATCACTGCCATTTAAAACCCGCGAAACTGTAGCGATGGAAACCCCTGCCTTTTGGGATATATCATAGATATTCATGGTGATGGAACCTCCTAAATGTAAGCGCTATCATTAGTTAAAATAAAAGAAAAATTGAGAAAATTTTAATTTTCTATCATCATAACATACTGTGAAAAGAAATGATATTGTATATTTCTGATAAAGATTTTGCTGAAAATTATAGAGAATGCACGATTGACAATAGGAAAATGCAATGATACGATACGTGTGAAACAGAAAATAAGAAGATAAATAGGTAAAAATAAATAATGTAAGCTGTTCCAATATATTTAAATTTCACAAAGAAGAAAGCAAAATCAATTTCTGGAATGGAGGAAGAATGAACATGGATTATCAAATTACAGAATATGGAGCAATCGCAGATGGGGTGACCAACAACAGCCAGGCAATACAGAAAGCAGTGGATGCCTGTGCAGCGGCAGGAGGCGGACGGGTGATCGTTCCGACAGGAAAGTTTTTAAGTGGCACGATCCAGCTGAAAAGCCACGTGACTTTATATCTGGAAAAGGGCGCAGAACTGATCAGCAGTCTGCGAAAAGAAGATATTTTGGATTTTTTTGGAGACAGTGAATTTGAAGACCCAAGTGAGGCGACCGGATGGGAAGGTGGATGTTTTTTATATGCGCTGCATGAAAAAGACATCAGTATTCTGGGAGAAGGTACGATTTACGGACAGGGAGACCTGGTATTTTATGATGACGGGGCAGATGGAGGGCTCGGAGAATGTCCGAAAAACGCCCGTATGGAAGACCGGCCGCGCACCACGTATTTTGAGGATGTAGAGAATCTGACAGTCCAGGGCATCACGTTTCGGGATGCCGCATTCTGGACACTTCATATGGCAGGATGCCGGCACGTGCTGGTAGACGGAATCCGGATTTTGAATGACCAGAGAGGAGCCAACAATGACGGGATCGATCCGGATACCTGTCAGGATGTAGTGATCAGCAACTGTATCATCAAATCTGGAGATGATGCCATTGTAGTGAAAAATTCCGTACCTATGGCAAAGAAATACGGAAGCTGTGAGAACATTGTGATCCGGAGCTGCGTGCTGTACTCACACGATTCTGCTTTGAAGATTGGAACAGAGACGGGATGTGCAATCCGTCATGTGATCTTAAGCGACTGTGTGTTCCGGGAATGTTCTCGCGGAGTCGGGATCTGGGTCAGAGATGGCGCTGTTATCGAAGATATCCACATACATCATGTCACCGGAAATACTAGAAGGTATGCGGATTGTCCGCAGCGGGAGTTTGCACCGCGCTGGTGGGGAAAAGGAGAGCCGATCTTTCTTAGTGCGACGCCAAGAAAACAGGGCGGACATCCGGGCGTGATCCGTAATATTACCTTTGATCATATTTCCATGACAGCTGAATCTTCTTTGTTTATTGCAGGAGAGAAGGATTCGGTGATTGAGGATGTGACCGTGGAGCATCTGGATCTGACACTGAGACAGCAGGGAAGCCATAAACCGGGACTGTTTGATGAACAGCCGTCCGGCAGAGATGTATATCCGCATGATATTCCTGCCATCTATGTAAGATCTGCAAAGGGTGTCGCTATCCAGGGAAAAATCCGACGCGAAGGGATTTATAAGGACTATCCATTGTGTCAGATGGAACAGGCAGAAGATGTGGAACTTGCAGTAAAGGAGAGATAAAACATGAGTCAGATCATTCGGGCGCAGTACCGCGCCGTTCTTCGAAAAGAAGCAGCGCCGGAAAGGATCCAACAGGCATTTGCAGCATGGGAAGAGCGGCTGCAGACAGAACAGACCAACGATCAAATTCTGACAGGAACCATGTGCCGTTATGGAGAACAGATCTTTTTCTATCTGGAATACATTATAGGGGAAGAAAACACTGTGGATGGAGCAGAATGGAGATCTAAGCTTCCAAGTCTGGCGCAAGAGCTTCTCGGTCATGAGAATGTGCTGGAGAAGTGGCCATCCTTTGATGCTTCAAAAATACAGAAGGAAGAAAGATATTGGGTATACATGTATCCGGTATTCTGGTTCGATGAACCAAGATCATTGGATACCTGGAAGCGGGAAGAACTGCCGGATCAGAGATGTGGCCGGATTGCTGTGCTTCATCCTGAAAAGTTACTTTCCTATGTCTGCCATCATCAGGCGATCGTAGAAGAAGGGTTGCTGGTGGGGGATCGATATCAGATGATCTCACAGCATGAAAATCTTTTGTTTTCATATTTTGAAACACCAAGAGACCGGGAACAGGTGAATATCCGTAGAAAACAAGAAGTGTCTGAAGAAATCAAAAGGTGGGAAGAGGTGGATCCGGAAAGCCACTTCTATCATTTTCCGGAGGCACAGGGAGAAAACTTTCTGGTGATCCCTACGGTGTTTTCGGTAGGATAGCGGTATACAGTCAAATCATAATGTATGATACTGTACCTATGAACCAAGGAAAGAGGAACGTATATGCAGGAATTAGAATTATATCTGCATATTCCATTTTGTGTGCAGAAGTGCGCGTATTGCGATTTTCTGTCTGCACCGGCAGGTGACGCAGCGAAAGCGGAATATGTGGATGCATTAAAACAAGAGATACAGAGATACCGGAAGATGGCACGATCTTATCGGGTCTCTTCTGTTTTTGTGGGCGGAGGAACTCCGTCCATTTTGTCGTGTGGGCAGATTTTGGAAATTTTTAAAACTCTGCGCCAGGTGTTTGTGATCCAGAGTGATGCGGAGGTTACGATTGAGGCAAATCCGGGAACTGTGACAAAAGAAAAACTGGCCGCGTGGAAACAGGCGGGGATCAATCGGATCAGTTTTGGGCTGCAGTCTGTCAATAATGAAGAACTGAAAATGTTGGGAAGGATTCATACTTATGAAGAATTTTGGGAATCCTATGATCTGGCACGACAGGAAGGGTTTGAGAATCTCAATGTGGATCTGATCTCAGCAATCCCGGGACAGAGTGTACAAAGCTGGCAAGAGACACTTCGCACCGTGGCAGAACTTGGTCCGGAGCACATTTCGGCGTACAGCCTGATCATAGAAGAAGGAACGAAGTTCTATCAGTGGTATCAGGAAGGAAAGCAGTCAGAAGGACATCCTGCACTTCCGGATGAAGAGGCAGAAAGAACGATGTATGAGCAGACACAAGAAATCTTAAAAGAGTATGGATTCCATCGCTATGAGATTTCCAATTATGCAAAAGAGGGAAAAGAGTGCAGGCACAATCTTGGCTACTGGAACAGGACGCAATATTTAGGTATTGGCCTGGGCGCCTCATCCCTGATCGCAGATACCAGATACCATATTTGTACAGATCTGACATTTTATATAGAAAGAATCGGATCAGGAGAAGACTTGCGGGAAGAGATCGAGGTTCTGACAAAGGAAGAGATGATGGAAGAATTTATGTTTCTGGGATTGCGGAAAATGCAGGGAGTTTCCAGAACTCAATTTGAACATTATTTTGGAAACCCGATTGAAGAAATCTATGGAGACGCACTGAACAAGCTGTCAGAAAAGGGGCTGTTAGAAATAACAGGGGATAACATCCGGCTGACAAAAAGAGGGATTGATGTCAGTAATTCTGTATTTTGCGAATTTCTGCTGTAACCTGGGAAGAGGGAAAGAGGAAAGAAAGGTTACATTATGCTTGCATATCAGAAATTTCCATAAATTATCATTGTTTGGAAATTGTGTGGGACTAATGAATTTTTCAAAAACAGTAAAATGTAAAAAATAAAAATATAAAGAATATATAAACATAGTTGACAAATACTGGACGTGGTGCTATCTTAATATACGGAAGGTGTTAGCACTCAAAACAAAGGAGTGCTAATAAGAACATTTCAAGAGACAGAAAGGAAGGTCTGATGGGATTGAATACAGAACTTAGCGAGCGTAAGCTCACCATTTTAAAAGCGATTATCCAAAACTATCTGGAGACCGGAGAGCCTGTCGGTTCCCGAACACTTTCCAAATATACGGATTTGAATTTGAGTTCTGCGACCATACGCAACGAGATGGCTGATCTGGAGGATCTGGGATATATCTTTCAGCCTCACACTTCAGCAGGCAGGATTCCTTCTGACAAAGGATATCGTTTATATGTCGATATGCTGATGGAAGAGAAGGAGCATGAGATCACAGAGCTGCGCAACACCATGTTGGAAAAAACTGACAAAGTAGATCAGGTGCTTAAGCAGGCGGCAAGAGTCCTGGCTGCGAACACCAACTATGCGACCATGGTTTCCGCTCCGTTGAACAGTCGGAACACATTGAAATTCATTCAACTCTCCCAGGTGGATGAAGAGCAGATCGTAGCAGTGATTGTGATGAACGGCAATGTGATCAAGAATAAGATCATACAGGTCGACGAGATGCTTGGCAGTGAGACGCTCTTAAAACTGAACATGCTGTTGAATACAACACTTAACGGAATGTCTATCGAACAGATCAATCTTGGGTTGATCGCGAGGTTGAAGGAGCAGGCAGGGATTCATAGTCGGGTGATCAGCGATGTACTGGATGCGGTGGCAGATATCATCCATGTAGATGAAGATATGGAGATCTACACAAGCGGTGCGACGAACATTTTCAAATATCCGGAGCTGAGCGATAAGCAGAGTGCTCAGGAGATTATCAGTGCATTTGAAGAGAAGCAGCAGCTGGCGGATCTGGTGACAGAGACACTGGCAAGTGAAGAAAATCATGGGATTCAAGTTTATATCGGAGATGAAACTCCGGTCAAGACCATGAAAGACTGCAGCGTCGTAACAGCGACCTACGAATTGGGAGAAGGCATGAAAGGTACGATCGGTATCATCGGTCCCAAACGTATGGATTACGAACATGTCATGAAGACGCTGAAAACTCTGCAGAGCGAGTTGGACGCAATTTATTATAAAGACCCAAAAGAATAGGAAGGTGATTGCTGGTGGCAGAGAATATGAGTAAAGAAGAGATGGTCAAAGAAGCAGTAGAAGAAGCGAAAGCAAAAGCGGCAAAGGAAGCTGAAGAGCAGGAAGAAATCACAGAAGAAACTGCGGAGGAAACTGTGGAGCCAGAAGAGATTTCTGAAGAAGATTCGGAAGAGACAGCAGAAGATGCGGAGAACACAGAAGAAGGATCCGGCTTCATGAAAAAATTTGGCCGAAAGAACAAAAAAGATAAAAAAGACGAGAAGATCGAGGAACTGACTGACAGACTCACTCGTCAAATGGCAGAGTTTGATAACTTCCGCAAACGTACAGAAAAAGAAAAATCTCAGATGTACGAGATCGGTGCGAAAGATATCATAGAGAAGATCCTTCCGGTTGTGGATAACTTTGAGAGAGGTATTGCAGCTGTACCGGAGGATGAAAAATCGAATCCATTTGCAGAAGGTATGGAAAAGATTTATAAACAGCTGATGACAACACTGGAAGAAGTTGGAGTAAAGCCGATTGAGGCGGTTGGCAAAGAGTTTGATCCTGATTTCCACAATGCAGTGATGCATGTAGAGGATGAGGAGTTTGGAGAGAACATCATCACAGAAGAGTTCCAGAAGGGATATCTGTACAGAGACAGTGTTGTAAGACATAGTATGGTAAAAGTAGCAAACTAATAAGGAGGAAATGATCATGGGAAAAATCATTGGTATTGATTTAGGAACAACAAACAGCTGTGTAGCCGTTATGGAAGGTGGACAGCCGACAGTTATCGCCAATACAGAAGGAGCAAGAACAACACCATCTGTTGTTGCATTTACAAAAACAGGAGAACGTCTGGTAGGAGAGCCTGCAAAACGTCAGGCAGTTACAAATGCAGACAAAACAATCTCTTCTATTAAAAGAGAGATGGGATCTGATTATAAAGTAGCGATTGATGATAAAAAATATTCTCCACAGGAGATTTCTGCAATGATCCTTCAGAAACTGAAAGCAGATGCAGAAGGATATTTGGGAGAAAAAGTAACAGAAGCAGTGATCACAGTACCAGCTTATTTCAATGACGCACAGCGTCAGGCAACAAAAGATGCCGGAAAGATCGCAGGTCTGGATGTAAAACGTATCATCAACGAGCCAACAGCAGCAGCTCTGGCTTATGGACTTGATAATGAAAAAGAACAGAAGATCATGGTATACGACCTTGGTGGAGGTACATTCGACGTTTCTATCATTGAGATTGGAGACGGAGTCATCGAAGTATTATCTACAGCTGGTAACAACAGACTTGGTGGAGATGACTTTGACCAGAAGATCACAGATTATATGCTGGCTGATTTTAAAGCAAAAGAGGGTGTAGACTTATCTACAGATAAGATGGCGCTTCAGAGACTGAAAGAAGCAGCAGAGAAAGCGAAAAAAGAACTTTCTTCTGCAACAACAACAAACATCAACCTTCCGTTCATCACAGCAACAGCTGAAGGACCGAAGCATTTTGATATGAACCTGACAAGAGCAAAATTTGACGAACTGACACATGATCTGGTTCAGAAGACAGCAGAGCCTGTAACACGTGCACTGTCAGATGCAGGAATTTCCGCATCTGAACTGGGTCAGGTACTTCTGGTAGGTGGATCTACACGTATTCCGGCAGTACAGGAAGAAGTAAAACGCCTCACAGGAAAAGAGCCTAGCAAATCATTGAACCCAGATGAATGTGTTGCTTTGGGAGCATCTGTTCAGGGTGGTAAACTTGCAGGAGATGCAGGCGCAGGAGATATCCTTCTTCTGGACGTAACACCACTGTCACTGTCTATCGAGACAATGGGAGGCGTTGCTACAAGACTGATCGAGAGAAATACAACGATTCCGACAAAGAAGAGCCAGATCTTCTCTACAGCAGCAGATAATCAGACAGCAGTTGATATCAACGTTGTACAGGGAGAAAGACAGTTTGCAAGAGATAACAAATCTCTCGGACAGTTCAGACTGGATGGAATCCCTCCGGCTCCACGCGGAATCCCACAGATCGAAGTAACATTCGATATCGATGCAAATGGTATTGTAAATGTATCCGCAAAAGATCTGGGAACAGGAAAAGAACAGCACATTACGATCACAGCAGGATCCAATATGTCTGATGCAGATATCGACAAAGCAGTGAAAGAAGCTGCTGAATTCGAAGCACAGGATAAGAAGAGAAAAGAAGCGATCGATACAAGAAACGAAGCAGACGCCATGATCTTCCAGACAGAGAAAGCACTCAAAGAAGTGGGAGATAAACTGGATGCAGCAGACAAGTCTTCTGTAGAGGCAGATGTACAGGCACTCAAAGATGTTCTGGCAAAATCTACACCGGAAGATACATCTGATGCACAGGTAGCTGAGATCAAGGCTGCAAAAGAAAAACTGATGGAAAGTGCACAGAAACTGTTCACAAAGATGTATGAGCAGGCAGGCGCAGGAGCAGGAGCAGCAGGCGGACCGACACCGGAAGCAGGACCGGCACCGGAAGGATTCCAGGGTGACGATGTAGTAGACGGAGATTACAAAGAAGTTTAAGCAACATGATCTGACGGGAGAGCCTGGCTTCTCCCGTTCAGTTATGAGTTGAACAGGGATGAAAGGTAGATTATTATGGCGGAGTCAAAAAGAGATTATTACGAGGTGCTTGGCGTAAGCAAGGATGCTGACGATGCTGCAATTAAAAAAGCGTATCGTGCACTGGCGAAGAAGTACCATCCGGACATGAATCCGGGCGATGCCGAAGCGGAAAAGAAATTTAAAGAAGCATCCGAAGCCTATGCGGTACTAAGTGATGCTGAGAAACGTCGTCAGTACGATCAGTTTGGTCATGCTGCGTTTGAAGGCGGCGCAGGCGGTGCTGGCGGATTTGGAGGCTTTGACTTCAACGGCGCTGATTTTGGAGACATTTTTGGAGACATTTTTGGAGATTTGTTTGGCGGCGGGGCCAGAAGAGGCGGACGTGCGAACAATGGACCGATGAAAGGTGCCAATATCCGTAAGAGTATTCGTATCACATTTGAAGAAGCTGTGTTTGGATGTAAGAAAGAACTGGAAGTGATTCTGAAAGATCCATGTACGACATGTGGCGGTACAGGTGCAAAACCGGGAACATCACCGGAGACTTGTCCGAAATGTGGCGGGAAAGGTCAGGTCGTTTATACCAGTCAGTCCTTCTTCGGAACGGTACAAAATGTACAGACCTGTCCGAATTGTGGTGGTTCCGGTAAGGTGATCAAAGAGAAATGTACGTCTTGTTCCGGAACAGGATATACCTCAAGCAAGAAGAAAATCGAAGTGACGATCCCTGCAGGTATCGACAATGGACAGAGCGTACGCATTCGGGAAAAAGGAGAGCCGGGTACGAACGGTGGTCCAAGAGGAGATCTTCTGGTAGAAGTGAATGTATCCAGACATCCGATCTTCCAGCGTCAGGATATGCATATCTTCTCTACTGTGCCGATTTCTTTTGCACAGGCAGCACTTGGCGGAGATGTGAAGATCCAGACTGTGGACGGGGCAGTGCTTTATAATGTAAAACCGGGCACAAAAACCGATACAAAAGTACGTTTAAAAGGAAAAGGAGTTCCTTCTCTTCGAAATTCCGCAGTACGGGGAGACCACTATGTTACATTGGTGATTCAGACGCCGGAAAAACTCAGTGCAGAGGCAAAGGAAGCGCTGCGAAGATTTGATGAGCTGAGTGGAAATTCGTTGCATCAAAACGACAGTGATCCGGAAAAAGGAGAGAAAAAGTCGAAGAAAAAAGGCTTTATGGATAAAGTAAAAGAAGCGTTTGAAGGGGAAGAATGATCATTCTGACACGAAAACAGACAGAGGCAGTCTCAGTGGAGGGCTGCCTCTGTTTTTGTACCGACAAATAGGATCACGGAGCGTTCGCCAAGCAGAATGTTCTGACCGGCAGCTGGCATGTCATCTTCTTGAAATGTCTGCTGCATGGGATCTCCGGTGTTGACGGCGATCCTCCAGATATAACCTTCCGGAAGAGGGGGCAGTGTCAGTTGTCTGGAGAACCAGTGTGTGTTGATGGCCAGAAAGACAAGATCTTCCTTGTGAGCCGTCTCGTTAAACCCGGCAAACAGGATACAGCAGATGTGAGAGTCGTGGGATGGGGCGGCTTCCGGGGATAGATGTGGACTGCTCATTGCCGGATATGTGGTATAACTTGGCTCCAGATCTTTCCGGATCACAGGATGCTGTTTGCGGAATGCGATCATATACTGAAAGAATGCAAATAAAGTCTGGTGTTTCGATAACAGACTCCAGTCCAGCCAGGAGATCTCATTGTCCTGACAATACGGATTGTTATTGCCGAACCGGGTATCTGCAAATTCATCCCCAGATAAAAACATGGGGGTTCCGCGGCTGCACATGAGGATGGCACAGGCATTCTGCATCATTTTCAGCCGGAGACGAAGTATCTCTGGATTGGAGGTTTCTCCTTCTTCCCCGCAGTTCCAACTGTAGTTGTCATTGCATCCATCGGAATTATTCCAGCCATTGGCTTCGTTGTGTTTTTGATTATAGCTGTACAGATCATACAGGGTAAACCCATCGTGACAGGTCAGGAAATTGACAGAAGCATTTCCGCCACGATAGAGTGGATTGTACAGATCAGGAGAACCGCAGATCCGTTTTGCGGCGGTTTCGCCCAGTCCGTCATCCCCTTTCAGGAAGCGGCGCATATCGTCCCGGTAACGTCCGTTCCATTCTGCCCAGCGCCTCCAGGATGGAAAAGAGCCTACCTGATAAAGGCCGCCGGCATCCCACGCTTCGGCGATCAGTTTGACGTTTCCAAGAATGGGGTCAAAGGCAAGGCTCTGTAAAAGGGGCGGTTGGCTCATGGGAGAACCATCTTCATTTCTTCCCAGGATAGAGGCAAGGTCAAATCGGAATCCATCTACCCGGTAATCTGTGACCCAGTAGCGCAGACAGTCCAGGATCAGTTCCCGAACGACGGGGTGATTGCAGTTGAGCGTATTCCCGCATCCGCTGAAATTGTAATAGTGACCGTCCGGTGTCAGCATATAGTAAATGTTATTATCAAAACCTTTGAAAGAAAAGCAGGGACCAAGCTCATTGCCTTCCGCTGTGTGATTAAATACCACATCCAGGATGACGTCGATTCCGTTGGCATGTAATGTGCGGATGAGATGTTTCAGTTCGGTCCCTTCATCGTTGTCTTCTTTTTTGGAGGCATAGCTGGAGTTTGGAGAGAAAAAGCTGACCGGATTGTATCCCCAGTAGTCGATCAGCTGATTTTCATCGATCAGACGGGAATCCCGCATTTCGTCAAATTCAAAGATCGGCATCAGTTCCACAGTATTGATTCCTAGTTCTTTCAGATAGGGGATTTTTTCTTCCAGCCCGCGGAAGGTGCCGGGACATTTGACTTGGGAAGAAGGATCCTGTGTAAACCCTCTGACGTGTAATTCATAAATGATCATATCTTCCATGGGGATCTGTGCATGACGGCTGTTGCCCCAGTCAAAGTTATTATGGGTAACGCGTGCCCGGTATCCGTGAGAAGTATGATTGACACAGCCCCAGTGATTCTGTCCGGTGACTGCTCTGGCATAAGGATCCAAAAGGATCTTGCTGGAGTCAAAACGAAGCCCTCGTTTCTCCTCATAAGGACCGTCCAGCCGATATGCATATTCATATTGTTCGATGTCAAATCCAAACACGATCATAGAGTAGACAAATCCAATCCGATAATGCCTGGGAAATGGGAGGACGGCAAATGGTTCTTCCTCACCTTTTCGGAAGAAAAGCAGTTCACAGGACGTTGCGCCGTGGGACTGGATCGTAAAGTTGACGCCGCCTGGAATGACAGTTGCCCCGAAAAAACGGAAAAATCCGGGACGCACCTGAAATCCGGAAATGGTCTCAAGAGGGGGCAGCTGCTGTCCGGGGACAAGTACCATATCTGAAGTGTGAAGTGACATAAAATCAGCTCCTTTATAAAATCGTTTTTTCTTCTTCATTATAATATAAAGTACGTGCAGGAAAAAGGTCAAAAATCTCTGAAAAAATCATGAGATATGGTATATGAAATTTCTGAAAACATGTTATAATTGCCGTGGGTTTTCTATAAAAGAAATCCAGAGGAGGGCAAGAGATTTATGAGAAAAAATGAAAAAGATCTGCAGATCGACTGGAAGCATTTTTACCTAAGCGTACTCGCACTGGTGATCCCCATGGCGCTTCAGAATCTGATCAATGTGGGAGTTACAGCAGCCGACGTGGTGATGCTGGGGCGAGTAGGAGAGACTGCCCTGTCCGGGTCTTCCCTGGCAGGACAGGTACAGTATATTATGACGTTATTTTTATTTGGACTGACATCAGGTGCAACGGTTCTGACTGCGCAGTACTGGGGAAAGAAGGATATCCGTACCATTGAAAAAATCCTAGGATTGGGAATGCGGGCAGCGGTGTTTGTAACAGCCCTGTTTTTTCTGGCAGCACAGATCATGCCGCAGCAGCTGCTTCGGATCTTTACCAGTGAGCCAGCAGTGATCGCAGAAGGTGTGAAATATTTACGGATCGTCAGCTTTTCTTATATTTTCATGGGGATTACGCAGACTTATCTGTATATTATGCGAAGTGTGGAACGGGTGGTTGTAGCTACTGTTGTATATTTATGTTCTCTGGTGTGCAATATTACCATCAATGCCATTCTGATCTTCGGATTGTTGGGAATGCCGGCTATGGGGATACAGGGAGCAGCTATCGGAACGCTGGTTTCTAGGATTCTGGAATTGGTTCTGGTATTTGCGTACTCCAAAGGATGGAATCGGGATATCAAGTTTCGGATTGCTTATTTTTTCAGGACAGAGCGTGTGTTAAACAGGGACTTTTTGAAATATGCGTTCCCGGTTATTTTAAATGAAGTGCTCTGGGGACTTGGGACAGCCACCAATACAGCAGTGCTGGGACATATGGGAAGCGCGGCAGTTGCGGCAAATTCGGTAGCGCAGGTGGCAAGACAGCTTGCAACAGTGGTAGCGTTCGGATTGTCCAGTACAACGGCAATTTATCTTGGAAAAACCATTGGCGAGAAAAAATATGAACATGCCAAAGCCTATGCCAGAAGATTTGTGTGGTTAAGTGTGATCATGGGAGTGGCAGGAGGAATTTTAATCCTTTTGATCTCTCCAATCATGGCAGACACGATGACCTTGTCAGAGACAGCAAAAGGATATATGAAATTTATGTTTTTTGTGATGTCCTATTTTGTAGTGGGACAGGCATTCAATACTACGATGGTGGTGGGAACGTTCCGTTCCGGAGGCGATACCAGGTTCGGACTTCTTTTGGATATGTCCACCATGTGGGGATGCTCTATTCTATTTGGAGCGCTGGCGGCATTTGTGTTCCAGTGCAGTGTTCCGGTGGTCTATATGATCTTAATGAGCGATGAAATTATAAAAATCCCGATCACCTGGCATCGATATAAAAGTTATAAATGGCTGAAGGATGTAACAAGAGAAGAGTTGTAGACTTGTCTGAAAGCAGCAATCTGTGGTACAATACAATCAGTCTGAAATCCTGTTTTCAAGATGGAGACAGATGAATTTATAGAGTAAAGAGAGGTAATGAAAATGGAAGAACAATATACAGGCGAATGTTCGGAAGAATCCTGTGCAGGATGTTCTCATTCCGGTTCTTGTGAAAGCCAGAAGCAGAATGCAGGCAATATGGCGCCATCCAAAGCGCCGGCGAATGTGGGATCGCAGGTGAAAAAAGTGATCGGGGTCATCAGTGGAAAAGGAGGCGTTGGAAAATCTTTGGTAACCGCTTCTCTGGCACGTATGATGATCGAAAAGGGATATACAGCCGGAATCCTGGATGCGGATATCACAGGTCCGTCCATCCCAAAGATGTATGGCGTCCATGAGATGGCGATCGGCAATGAAATGGGAATGCTCCCATGTAATGCACCGGACGGCACGCGGATCATGTCTGTCAATCTGCTTCTGGAGGAAGAAGATACTCCGGTAATCTGGAGAGGCCCTGTGATCGCAGGTGTTGTGACACAGTTCTGGTCCGATGTAATGTGGGGAGATCTGGATTATCTGTTTGTGGATATGCCTCCTGGAACAGGAGATGTTCCGTTGACAGTGTTCCAGTCGCTTCCGGTAGACGGCGTTGTGATCGTCACTTCTCCGCAGGATCTGGTACAGCTGATCGTGAAGAAGGCATACAACATGGCAAAACAGATGAACATTCCGGTTCTTGGAATTGTGGAAAATTACAGCTATGTAAAATGTCCAGATTGCGGAAAAGAGATCAAAGTATTCGGTGAGAGCCATATTGATGAGATCGCAGCAGAGCTGGGAGTACCGGTACTTGGTAAGATGCCGATCGATACTGCCATTGCAGAAGCGGTGGAAGCAGAGAAGTTTTATGAAGTGACCAATCCATATTTAAAAGACATCGAATTGTAAAATGAAAAGAAAGAGAAAGTTGGATACACAAAGCAGTGTGGGCGACTTTCTCTTTTTTATAAAACTCGATTTGAATTTTATAGTTCCCATTTCCGGATAGAAAGAAAATGATTTCATAAAAAGTACCGGAACGGGAACTAATATTATAGGGAGATTCATGTGCGAGTGACAGTGACATTTTCAGTACAAGATATCAAGATTGGTTTATTATAGTGCAAGAATTACGATATTTCAAGCATTAACTACTATGTAAAAAATAGTGATTCTTGCTATACTGTATTTAAAAGTGAAAAAATATCAATTTATCAAAGGAGGGAACAAGTTATGAAACAACGTCGCAGAGTGCTTGCTGCAATGCTGTGTATTATGGGCATGGCTGCGGTGGCACTTTCCGGTTGCAGTGCAGAAGGAGGAGAGCACAGGAGGATCGTCAGAGTAGGACATAATCAGGCCACAGATCATCCCACGAACATTGCACTGACAGTATTTGAAGAGTATATTGAAAGCGAGTTGGGGGACAAGTATGACGTGGAGGTTTATCCAAGCGAACTGCTTGGTTCTCAGACAGACATGGTGCAGTTGACGCAGACAGGTGCGATTGATTTTTGTGTAGCCAGCAATTCAATCCTGGAGACATTTTCAGAGAATTATACCTTGTTTAATATGCCGTATTTGTTTGCTTCTGCGGAGGCGTATCATGCGGCAATGGACGATCCGGAAGTGGTGGATCCGATTTTCGAGTCAACGACCCAGGCGGGATTTGAGGCAGTGACCTGGATCGATGCCGGTACCCGTAATTTTTATACCGTTTCTACACCGATCGAAAAGCCTGCAGATCTCAAAGGACTGAAGATCCGTGTACAGCAGTCGCCGACGAATGTGCAGATGATGAACCTGCTGGGGGGTTCGGCCACTCCGATGGGATTTGGAGATGTGTATACAGCGCTGCAGTCTAAGGTGATAGACGGAGCCGAAAACAATGAGATGGCACTTACATCCAATGGGCATGGAGATGTGTGCAAATATTATTCATACGATATGCACCAGATGATCCCCGATATCTTGATCGGAAACTGTGCATTTTTGGAAGAACTCACAGAAAAAGAGCGGGAGATCTTTGAGGAAGGGTTTGAACTTGTCAATCAGATCGAGCGGGAAGAATGGGTCAAAGCGGTAGAGGCGGCCAAGGAAAAAGCAGAGAATGAACAGGGTGTGATGTTTTTATATCCGGACACGAAGCCATTTCAGGAGATTTGTGAGCCTATGCATGAGAGTATGCTGAAATCTTACCCAGATCTTCAGCCAATCTACAATAAGATCCAGGAATATAATAAGCAGTATCCGGCAGCGGCAGAACAGGAGGCGGAAGCAGATGAATAAAATTCGAAAAGGGATTACCTGGTGTTTAAACGGACTGGCAGGAATTAGTTTTATTGCGATGGTAGTGCTGACTTGCTGGCAGGTATTTACGAGATATGTATTGAAGAATCCGTCCACATGGTCAGAAGAACTGGTTGGCTATCTGTTCGCATGGATGAGTCTTTTGGGAGCTTCTCTGGTGACGCAGGAGAGAGGGCATATGAATATCCCGATTCTTGTGGAGCAGTTTGGAAAGAACGGACAGAAGGTGATGAACTGTCTGGGAGAGATTATTGCGTTTTTGTTTTCTGCGGTCATTCTTGTGTTTGGCGGTGTGCAGATCACAAACCTGGCAATGGGGCAGATGACTTCCTCACTTGGAGTGCCCATTGGGATTTTTTATATTGTGCTTCCTCTCTGTGGGGTGCTCAATATGATCTATACCGTATTTAATGTGATCGAGATCTGTAAGGGAACATCAGAAGAAAAGGAGGCAGTGTAAATGGCAATTGAATCTTTATTGATCATTCTGGGTGTTTTGCTGGTCCTGCTTGCGCTGGGGGTGCCGATTGCATATTCAATCGGGATCTCTGCATTGGTTGCGATCCTGCAGACCGTACCGCTGGATGTATCGGTTGTGACTGCGGCTCAGAGAACCTTTGTAGGAATGAGTAAATTCAGTCTGACGGCGATCCCGTTCTTTATCCTGGCAGGCAATCTGATGAATCAGGGTGGAATTGCAAAACGACTGGTAGATTTTGTGATGGCAATTCTTGGAAAACTGCCGGGAGCACTGCTTGTTACGAATGCAGGTGCGAATGCATTGTTTGGTGCGATTTCCGGTTCTGCTTCTGCAGCAGCTGCTGCTGTTGGAAGCATGGTAAAAGAAGGAGAAGAGGAACTTGGCTATGACCCGGCTCTGTGTGCTGCTACCAATGGGGCTTCCGCTCCATCCGGGCTGTTGATCCCGCCGTCCAATGCACTGATCACGTATTCTCTGGCATCCGGAGGTACTTCAGTGGCAGCTTTGTTTCTTGGCGGTTATATACCGGGGATACTCTGGGCATTGTGCTGTATCGTGGTAGGAGTATTTCTTGCAAAGAGAAAAGGCTATCAGGGCGTGAAAGGCAAATACGACTGGAAGAATCTTGGAAAAACGACAGTCCGGGCACTTCCGGCTCTTTCTCTGATCGTGATCGTGATCGGAGGAATTGTAATTGGAGTCTTCACAGCAACAGAAGGTTCTGCGATCGCGGTAGTATATGCGCTGATCCTTGGAATCTGTTATCGGAATATTACCGTGAAATCTTTCTGGAAGATCGTAGTAGACAGCGCCAAAATGAGTGGTATGGTCGTATTTTTGATCGGCGTATCGAATATTCTTGGCTGGGTCATGGCATTTTTACAGATTCCACAGGCAGTCTCTGCTGCATTGTTGGGAATTACAGATAATTATGTGCTGATTCTGCTGATCATGAATGTGATCCTGCTGATCGCGGGAACATTTATGGATGTAACTCCGGCAATTTTGATCTTTACACCGCTGTTTTTGCCAATCGTACAGACCTTTGGCATGCATCCGGTACATTTTGGCCTGATCCTGGTGTATAACCTGTGTATTGGAAACATTACACCACCGGTTGGAAATACGCTGTTTGTATCGATCAAAGTTGGAAACACAACACTGTCAAAAACTATGCCGTATATGATGTGGTATTATTTTGCGATTTTAGTCGGGCTTCTTCTGGTGACTTACGTACCATTTTTGAGTACGGGTCTTCCTATGGCAGCAGGGCTGATCTAAGCAAAAGAGATGCAGAAAAAAGACCATTCGTTCCAGGAAATGATATCCCCTGGAGCGAATGGTCTTTTTGGAGCTTATGAGAAAAATTATAACTGAATGTTTTTGAACAGATCTCCAAGATTGGTTCCAATTTCCTCGGCTTTTGGAATCTCTACTTTTTCGATCACTTCTTCTTCCGGTTCTTCCAAAGCCTTCATGCTTAAGCTGATCTTTCCGTCTTTGATACCGATGACTTTCACCTGTACTTCATCTCCGATATGTAAGACAGCAGAAGGGCTCTTTACATGTTTTTGAGAAATCTGAGAAACGTGTACCAGACCGGAAAGTCCGTTTTCCAGTTTGATAAATGCGCCGTAAGTCTGCAGAGTCTCAACAGTACCGGACAGGACAGTATCTACCGGAATACTTGCGATCTGTGCTTCTTTTGCTTTTCGTTCTTTTTCTTTGAGAAGTTCACGGGCAGAGAGCACAAGGCGGTTGTTTGCCTGATCGACATCGATCACCTGTACTTCGATGTCTTTGAGAAGATAGCTCTCCAAATCTTCAATATAAGAAAGCGACAGTTTGGATGCCGGAATAAATCCGCGCAGTCCTTCTACCATGGCAATGGCACCGCCGTTTACAATTCCTTCAATCTTAACCGGAAGAACTGTCTTTTCTTCCAGATATGTAAGAACCCGGTTCCAGGGGTTCGCATCATCGAAATGATCTTCATAATCTGCCATGGTCTCTGTGTGTTCTGCTGTGTTCTGCAATTCTTCGGTTCTTAATTCTTCACTCATTGTTGCACCTCGACTTTCTAAAACTTCCAAACAAAGCAGTTCGAAAAGAATCTGTTTTGTTCCATATTAGAAACAGTATAGCATAGATGGATGGAAAAAGACATGGAATCTTGAAAATTGGGTTGACGAAATCAGGAAAAGGTGGCAATCTACATATAGAGAAAATTAGAAAAGGAAGTTTGAATATACATGAATGATGGAGTGAGCAACAATAAAGTATATGTGGTAGGTCATAAAAATCCGGATACAGATTCCATTTGTTCTGCGATCGCCTATGCAAACCTGAAATCAAAAGTCACAGGGGAAGATTACAGTCCAAGAAGAGCAGGACAGCTCAATGAAGAGACCCAGTATGTGCTGGAGCATTTTCAGGTGGAGCCTCCGAAGCTCTTGTCAGACCTACGGGTGCAGGTCAAAGATGTGGAGCTGCGCAGTATCGAAGGGATCAAAGCCAGCGTTTCCATTAAGACAGCCTGGAAGCATATGAAAGAACTAAAGATTAAGACCCTTCCGGTGACGCGGGCTGGGAAGCTGGAAGGACTGATCACCATCGGAGATATTGCAACCTCATATATGGATGTGTATGACAGCGGAATTCTTTCCCGTGCTAGAACACAGTACCGCAATATTGCGTCTACTATTGATGGAACAGTCATTGTGGGAAATCCTCACAGTTATGTTTTGAATGGAAAAGTTGGGATTCTTGCATCCAGCCGGAGTCTGATGTCGGAATTTGTAGAGGAAAATGATCTGGTGATCTTAGGAGATCGTCAGGAGGCGCAGCAATATGCGGTAGATCTGAATGTGAGTTGTATGGTAGTGTGCAATGGTGCCCGTATTGGAACCGAGATTTTGAAGCAGGCGGAGAAAAAGGAAATTGTGATCATTTCTTCTCCTCATGATGCATTTACAGTGGCACGTCTGATCAACCAGAGTATTCCGGTGAAGCAGTTTATGACAAAAGAAGGGATTGTTTCGTTTCAGCTGGATGACTATGTCGATGACGTGAAAGACGTGATGGCCCGCAGAAGATTCCGTGATTTTCCGATTTTGGATGAAGAAGGTGATTTTCTGGGATTTATATCCAGAAGAAGACTGTTAAACAGCCGGAGAAAACAGGTGATCCTGGTAGACCACAATGAGAAAAATCAGGCAGTGGACGGTGTGGAAGAAGCAGAGGTGCTGGAGATCATCGACCATCACCGGCTGAGCAGCATTGAGACTATGGGGCCAGTATTCTTCCGGAATCAGCCGGTAGGATGTACCGCCACCATTGTTTATCAGATGTACCAGGAAGAGGGGGTGGAAGTTGAGCCTGTGATCGCATCGCTGCTGTGTTCGGCTATTATTTCAGATACCCTGATGTTCCGCTCGCCGACTTGTACGGCACTGGATGAACGTTCTGCCAGACAGCTGGCAGAGATTGCCGGGATCGATATCGAACAGCTGGCACTTGAGATGTTCAATGCGGGAAGCAATCTGAAAGGAAAGACAGCAGAAGAAATCTGTTTTCTGGATTTCAAACAGTTTACGGTCAATGATATCAATTTTGGAGTGGGTCAGATCAGCTCTATGAGCGCAGAAGAACTGCGGGAGATCAAAGGAGAAGTGTCTTCTTATCTGGAGCAGGCAAGAAGGAATCATGGATTGGATATGATCTTCTTTATGTTGACGAATATTCTTGCTGAATCATCGGAATTGCTGTGCGCCGGAAATGGAGCCAGAGAGAAAGTGATCGCAGCGTTTGACTTAAAAGGCAATCCGGAAGTTTTGGAATTAAAAGGAGTGGTATCACGAAAGAAACAGCTTGTGCCGACCCTGGTAGCGGCAATGCAGCAATAGGAGGAAAACAGCATGGGAAAACAAGTTTGGAAAGCCGGAAATATGGTGTATCCCCTTCCGGCAGTGATGGTAAGTACAGCAGATAAGAATGGCAGCAGTAATATTCTGACTATCGCGTGGACGGGGACAATCTGCACCAATCCGGCTATGGTCTACATTTCTGTCCGCCCTGAACGCTATTCGTATCATATGATAAAAGAGAGCGGGGAATTTGTGATCAATCTGACCACGGAGCAGCTTGCTAGGGCGACAGATTACTGTGGAGTGCGTTCCGGGAAAGATGTAGATAAATGGAAAGAGGCACATCTGACACCGGGAAAATCTGAAAAGCTTGCGTATGCACCGGTGATCGAAGAATGTCCGGTCAATATCGAGTGTAAAGTGACAGAGATCAAAGAGCTGGGAAGTCATCATATGTTTCTGGCAGAAGTGCTGGCAGTACAGATCGATGAAGAGTATTTGAATGAAAAGAATAAGTTTGAGCTGAACAAAACAGGTCTGATGGCATATTCCCATGGAGAATATCTGTCCCTTGGGAAAAAAATTGGGACATTTGGATACAGTGTAAAAAAGAAAAAGTCAAAGAGCAAACAGAAGAAAAAGAAGAAATAACAAAAAAGAACATTTCCGCCGCATCTGACGGGAATGTTCTTTTTTTCTGACAGAAGGAGCCTTTAAAAATACAGTTATAATGTGTCAATAAATCTGCCAAACGCAGCCAGACCTTCTTCTGTGCATTTGTATACGCCGGCATCTTCCAGTACCTGGCAGAAGACTTTTCCGACTTCCTGTTCCAGGATATGGGAAATATTGTCTGCATTGAGATTCGGGTAAGACGGCAGAAATTCTTCTGTCCAGTCTGCATGTTTTGCGATGGTCTCATTGCTGCGGATATCTTTGTGCTCCAGTATATAAGTCTTTAACAGTTCCAGTTCATCTTTGAGACGTGCCGGGAGGACTGCCAGTCCCATAACCTCGATCAGACCAATATTCTCCTTTTTGATGTGATGGAGCGCTTCATGAGGGTGATAAACACCGAGAGGATGCTCTGTTGTCGTGATGTTGTTTCTCAGAGTCAAATCCAGCTCATATTTTCCGTCCCGCATTCTGGCGATTGGAGTGATCGTATTGTGCGGCTGTCCGTCTGTCTCTGCGAAAATAAAGGCAGATTCATCGGTATAGCCTCTCCATGCCTGCAGAATGTGATCAGCAAGATCGATCACCCGTGTCACATCTTCGGACTGGAGACGGATGACGGAAAGTGGCCATTTTACAATGCCGGCTGTGACGTCTTCAAAGCCTTCCACTACAAATTCGCGGATAACAGGAGCCTTTTCCATGGCAAACGTATAATGTCCGCCCTGGAAGTGATCGTGGCTTAAGATGGAGCCGCCTACGATCGGAAGGTCTGCATTGGAACCCAGGAAATAATGTGGGAACTGCTTGATAAAGTCAAACAGTTTGACAAAAGTCTGCCGCTCGATCTTCATCGGCGTATGTTCTCCGTTAAACACGATGCAGTGCTCGTTATAGTAAACATATGGAGAATACTGGAATCCCCACTTGCTGTCATTGATCGTGAGCGGAATGATACGGTGATTTTCCCGGGCAGGATGATCCAGGCGGCCTGCATATCCTTCGTTTTCCATACACAGCTGACATTTTGGATAAGCAGAAACGGCAGCATTGCGTGCAGCAGCAATTGCTTTCGGATCTTTTTCCGGTTTGGATAAGTTGATGGTGATATCCAGGGTGCCGTATTTGGTATCGACTGTCCAGCGGCGGTCTTTTTTGATCCGGTAACGGCGGATATAGTCACTGTCCTGGCTGAATTTATAGTAGAATGCCGTGGCAGCTTCCGGGGAGATCTCATACTGTCTCCAGAAGTCACTTTGTACCTGGGCAGGGCGCGGCAGCAGGCAGTTCATCAGTCTGGTGTCAAACAGATCGCGATAGCCGATGCTGTCTTCGATGATGCCCCGGGATACCGCTTCCTGCAAAAGATCTGCAAGAATATGTTCCAATACAAGATCAGTCAGATCGCAGTCCGTATCCTCCCAGTTGTCTTCGTGAAATACGTCCAATAATAAGTTTGTGGTATAAGCGCGTTCACATTCCGGTGTCAATCCGGTGTCGATCCCGTACTGTACCAGTTTTTTGATCGATTCATATAACATGGATAAAGCCCTTCTTTCTTACAGTGTTTCCAGTTTCTGAGCGCCGTTTCCGATATCAACGGTATAAAATTCGGCTTCGTGTCCTACTTTTTCTTTGTATGCAGGTCCGATGGTGCTGATGAATGTGTCTACTGCTTCGTTTTTTACAATGCTGACCGTACATCCGCCAAATCCGCCGCCTGTGATGCGGGAGCCTACAACACCCGGGATCTGCCATGCAAGATCCACCAGGATGTCGATCTCATCGCAGGATACGGCATAATCATCACGAAGAGAAATATGGGACTGGTTCATCAGTTCTCCAAAGCGGTCAATGTTGCCGGCTTTTAATGCAGCAACCGCTTCGATCGTCCGCTGGTTTTCATAAACCGCATGTTTTGCACGTTTTTGTTCTACCGGATCGGCAATGAGAGCTTTGTGTGACTCAAAAGTTTCGATATCCAAATCGCCCAGTGCATGGATGTCCAGTTCTGTCTGGAGAAGGGAGAGCGCATTGCTGCATTCCTGGCGTCTCTGGTTATACTGGGAATCGACCAGGCTGTGTTTTACTTTGCTGTTTGTGATGATGATCTTGGAATCTTTCAGTTCTACCGGAGCATATTCATAATCTAAAGTGCTGGTATCCAGGAAAATGGCACAGTCTTTTTTCCCCATTGCGACAGCAAACTGATCCATGATCCCGCAGTTGCATCCATTGAAATTATTTTCCGAATACTGTCCGATCAATGCGATCTCTGTCATAGTCAGGTCATCAAATCCGCACAGATCTTTTGCAATCACACCGGTCAGAACTTCCAGAGAAGCGGAAGAGGACAGTCCGGAGCCATTTGGGATATTTCCATAAATAACAAGATCCATACCGCAATCTACAGTATATCCTTTTTCTTTCAGCGCCCAGAATACACCCAGTGGATAGTTTGCCCAGTTGTATTCCGGTTTGTTAGTCAGATCATCCAAAGAAGCAGTTACCACCCCCAGATGATCCAGATTCATAGAATAAAGGCGCACAGTACGGTCACTGCGTTTTTTTGCGATGCCATAAGTCCCCAGAGTCAGCGCGCAGGGGAAAACATGTCCGCCGTTGTAGTCTGTGTGTTCTCCGATCAGGTTCACACGCCCCGGAGAAAAATAAAAGCCTGCACCGTCTGTGCTGCTGAAAAGCTCTTCAAATTTTTTGATCAGATTTTCTTTTATCATTTCGTTTCCTCACTTTCCATAAAAGACTCAATATCTATCACTTATTATTATAGAAATCAAAGTGGAAAAAGTCCATAAAAAATACGTGCATATATATGGAATTATGTTGTATAATGAAGGGGCGAAAAGATTCGGAGCAGAGGTATGAAAAAGGAGGCAGAGGCGTGGAGCAGACCTATAAATATTCTTACAAAGTGGGAGACAGTCTTTTAAGCTCCCTTTCTGTATATAATGTAGGATATCAGCAGTGCGGTCCGGAGCAGCAGTGGGGGCCGGGAATCCGGGATCACTATTGTATCCATCATATTATTGCGGGAAAAGGCACTTATGTGGCAGATAAAAAAATATATCATTTAGGCGTGGGGGACAGTTTTATTTTATACCCGGACACCGAGGTAAAGTATTTTGCAGACCCGGACGATCCTTGGGAATATGCCTGGGCAGGATTTATGGGGACGGATGCGGCGGTCATGGTGCGGGCTACAGATTTTACCAAAAAGCGGCCGGTCATCCGGAAAGAAAAAATTCCGGGACAGCTGATCCAAAAGCAGTTGGAACAGATCTATCAGGTGAGAGGAACTACCTATGAGGCAGCTGCAGCTATGACAGGGGCGCTGTACACATTGCTTTCTGTCTTTATCCATTATGGGACCAAAGAAGAACCGAAAGATGACCTTCGTCAGGTGTATGTAGAGAGAGCCAAAGATTATATCGCATCCAGCTATTCCTATCCGATCACCGTGGAAGATGTGGCAGATTATACAGGAATCAGCAGGAGCTATCTGTTTCGGGCATTTCAGATGTACCAGAAGCAGTCTCCAAAAGAATATCTGACGGAATTTCGAATCCGGCAGGCATGTCATCTGCTGCGGGAGACCAGTCTGTCTGTTGCGTCCATTGCATATTCTGTCGGGTTTGAAGACAATCTGTATTTTTCCAAAGCATTTAAAAAGAAGATGCAGATCAGTCCCTCTCAGTATCGAAAACATCATCTGCCATAAATGGGGGATACGGAGCATATACTTGCAGCAATGAGGGAAAAGGATGTGAGTGGAATGGGTTGGAAATGGATGGGGAAAGCTCTGACCATTTTCTATGTTTTTTTGTTGCTGCAGATTCAGCCATTTGTAGAGATCACGCAAGAGAAGGGAGCGCAAAGTGTCAGCGCAGATATCGCATCAGAAGAAGAGATCAGACCGAAGATCGCATTGACATTTGATGACGGTCCCAGTGCAGCCTATACGGGGAAACTTCTGGAAGGGCTGCGAAAACGGGGAGTGCATGCTACTTTTTTTCTGATCGGAGAAAATATTGAAAAAGAAGAAAATGCTCTGCTGGTACAGCAGATGGCAAGGGACGGGCATCTGATCGGCAATCACACGTACCATCATGTCCAGCTGACAAAGATCGGGGAAGAGGAAGCGATCAAAGAATTGCAGGAGACGAATGAACTGATCCAGAAGATCACAGGAAACCCGGTGGAATATGTCAGACCGCCATTTGGAGAATTGCCGGAAGGATTGTCCGGGAAAATTTCCATGATCCCGGTGATGTGGACAATAGATCCCCTGGACTGGTCTGTGAAAGATACCCATAAAATTGTCAGCAGGGTAGTGACGCAGGCAAAAGAAAATGATATGATTTTGTTGCATGACTGTTATGGCACCTCTGTGGAGGCGGCGTTCCAGATCATAGACAGTCTGCAGGAAAAAGGATTTGAATTTGTGACGGCAGATCGATTGCTGCTGCCATAGACAATAGATGAGGAGAGATACAAGATGAATGAATATTCCAGAACAGAACTTTTGCTCGGTAAAGACGGGATGCAAAAATTAAAGGAAGCCACCGTGATGGTATTTGGCATTGGAGGGGTGGGATCTCACTGTATTGAGGCGCTGGCAAGAAGCGGTGTGGGCAGACTGATCCTGATTGACAATGATACAGTGTCTCTGACCAATATCAACCGACAGTCCATTGCCAGCCACAGCACCGTTGGACGGATGAAGACAGAAGTGATGAAAGAACGGATCCGGGACATCAATCCGGATATTCAGGTGACGACCTATGAGACATTTGTACTGTCTGATAACCTGGAGTCCCTGTTTTTGGAGACTCCGGATTACATCATTGATGCCATCGATACGGTGACTGCCAAAATTGCCATTGTGGAGCTGGCACAACAGCGAAACATTCCGTTGATCAGCAGTATGGGAACCGGAAACAAACTTCATCCGGAATTATTTGAAATCACAGATTTGTCGAAGACAACTATGTGTCCTCTTTGTAAAGTGATGAGAAGAGAATTGAAAGCAAGGGGGATCTGGCATCTGAAAGTGTTGTATTCTCCGGAAAAACCAGTGGATACAGCCGGTCGGGAGACGGGAGAGGACAAAGGAGCGCGGCGCACATTGCCGGGCAGTCTTTCTTTTGTGCCGCCGGTGGCAGGGCTTCTGATCGCGGGAGAGGTCATCCGGGAAATCAGCGGAGTCTGAGATAGAAGAAGCATTGGGAGGAATCATATGGATTTATTTGATTATATGAGAGAAAAAACACAGGAACAGGAGTCTCCGCTGGCGTCCAGGATGCGTCCGCAGACTCTGGAAGAAGTAGTAGGGCAGCAGCACATTATTGGAAAAGACAAGCTGCTGTATCGTGCCATCAAGGCAGATAAGTTGGGATCGATCATTTTTTACGGACCTCCGGGAACCGGAAAGACCACTCTGGCAAAAGTAATCGCACACACTACCAGTGCAGAATTTAAACAGATCAATGCCACGGTTGCAGGGAAAAAGGATATGGAGCAGGTGGTCAATGAAGCCAAAGAATTGTTGGGGATGTATCATAAAAAGACCATCTTGTTTATTGATGAGATCCACAGATTTAATAAAGGACAGCAGGATTATCTGCTTCCGTTTGTGGAAGACGGCACCATTACTCTCATCGGAGCAACCACAGAGAATCCCTATTTTGAGGTGAATGGGGCGCTGCTTTCCAGATCCAGTGTCTTTGAACTGAAGTCATTGGAAAAAGAAGATATCCGCACACTTTTAATGCGGGCGGTCTATGATGAAAAAAAGGGGATGGGAGGCTTTCATGCAGAGATTGACGAAGACGCACTGGAGTTTCTGGCAGATGTTTCCGGTGGAGATGCCAGAAGTGCCCTTAATGCGATTGAACTTGGGATTTTGACGACAGAACGAAGTGAAGATGGAAAGATCCATATCACATTGGATGTAGCTTCCGAATGCATCCAGAAGCGGGTGGTGCGTTATGATAAGGGAGGAGACAATCATTATGATACGATTTCTGCATTTATTAAGAGCATGAGAGGGTCGGATCCGGATGCGGCAGTCTATTATCTGGCAAAAATGCTGTATGCAGGAGAAGATATCAAATTCATTGCTAGAAGGATCATGATCTGTGCATCCGAAGATGTGGGTAATGCAGACCCCATGGCCCTGACGGTGGCAGTGTCTGCTGCTCAGGCGGTGGAGCGGATCGGAATGCCGGAGGCACAGATTATCCTGTCGCAGGCGGTGCTTTATGTAGCCAGTGCGCCAAAGAGCAATTCGGCAGTCAATGCAATCTTTGCTGCAAATGAAAATGTAAGACAGTACAGGACAACTGTGCCATCCCATCTGCAGGATGCCCATTACAAAGGCTCCAAAAATCTGGGGCATGGCATTGGATACAAGTATGCACACGATTATCCAAACCATTATGTAGAACAGCAGTATCTTCCAGATGAAATTAAAAACGCCAGGTTCTATGAACCCGGCGATCTTGGCTATGAAAAACAGATCAAAGAGCATTTACAAAAGCTTCATAAGCAGTAAGGTGTAGATATCCTGACTCTTGGAAGCCCAGTTTCCGGCAATGGCTTCAGCCTCTGATTCGGTAGGAACGGTGAGTTTCAGATCGATCAGACTGAAGCCATTTTCTACGATCTGACAGCAAACTTCATATTCGTGGTTGGTGTTCAGATAATAGTCGGACTTTACGGCAACTTCTTCTTTTAGATCATATTTCTTTTCTTTTAAGAATTCATCAATATCCCGTTGAATGGCGGGAGAAATCTTGTTACGGAAATACTGGATCGTGTCCAGCCCGTTGTCTGTCAGGTGATATAGTGTACGGTTATGCGTGGTCTCTGCCCGCAGAAGGTCTGATTTTTCCATCTCGGCGAGAGTTTCCTGAAGCTTGAAATAAGTGGTGTATTCTTTTTCCAGGATAAATTCGGAAATCTGCGAAGTTGTCAATGGAAAATCCACTTTCTCCAACATGTACAATACGATCAGTTTATACAGTGTGTAAGTTTCAGACATAATACTCCTTTCCCTGCCAGATATCCTGTTCTTTCAGGTGGCTGTGAAGCTGATTTAATACGGTTCGTTTTTGGCTGGTCCAAAGAGGCGCGATCAGCAGTTCTTTTGGACCGTCTCCGGTCAGCCGGTGAATGGTGATCTCCGGATCCAGGTGGGAGATACAGGTGCCAAGAAAGCGGATGTACTCCTGCATGTCCGGAGTATAAAAAGGCTGTGCTTCGTAGTCTGCGGCAAGATCGGTATGCTTGAGGATATGCAAAAGCTGCAGTTTGATTCCCTGGATATCCATGTGATTCAGATAGTGGATCGTGTCTAACATATCCTGTGTGGTTTCTCCTGGAAGATATAAGATCGTATGGACGATCACTGAAATACCGACGGACCGCAGATTCTTTACGGCCTCCTCAAATACCGGCAGATCATATCCCCGGCGAATATAGGCGCTGGTCTTTGGATGAATAGTTTGAAGACCAAGCTCGACCCAGACTGGTTTGATCTGATTGATTTCAGAAAGAAGCGCCAGGACATCTGGTCCCAGACAATCCGGCCTTGTGGCAATGGAGAGAATCTTCACCTCCGGATCGGCAATGGCTTCCATATAAAGAGCCCGAAGCGTTTCCACAGGTGCATAGGTGTTCGTAAATGCCTGGAAATAGGCAATGTAGGAGTGAACCGGGCGCTTGGAGGAAATATCTTGTTTTCCCTGACGGATCTGTTCTGCAATGGAGAGGCGGGAAGAGCCGGAAAAATCGCCGGATCCTTCAGCACTGCAGAAAATGCAGCCGCCATGTCCCACATGCCCGTCCCGATTGGGACAGGTCATTCCGCCATTTAAGGCAATTTTGTACACTTTTTCACCGAACATCTGTCTGAGGTCATAGTCCAGAGAATGGTATCGTTTTTCTCCCCAGCGCATCATCAAATCAGTTCCTTTACAGCTCGGCTGACAGCTTCAGAAACCCGGGAATCAAAGGCTTCTGGAAGAATATTGTCTTCGTTTAATTCGTCATCAGAAACAAGTTCTGCGATGGCTTTTGCAGTAGCCAACTTCATTTCCTCTGTAATCTGAGAGGCACGTCCTTCCAGCGCACCTTTGAAGATTCCGGGGAAAGCGACTACGTTGTTTACCTGATTCGGAAAATCGGAACGTCCGGTTCCAACCACACGTGCTCCGGCTTCTTTTGCAAGATCCGGCATGATCTCCGGCACCGGATTTGCCATGGCGAACAAAATAGCATCAGAATTCATGGAAGCGACCATCTCTTTTGTGACAATTCCAGGGGCAGAAACACCAACGAAAATGTCAGCTCCGCACATAGCATCTGCCAGCGAACCTGTCCGTTTTTCCAGATTGGTCACTTCGGTCATCTTTTTCTGCATCCAGTTTAGATCCGGGGATGCACTGCTGATGATCCCGTTGATATCGCACATTGTCAAATGTTTGAAGCCGTATGTCAAAAGCAGTTTTGCAATGGCGATCCCGGCAGAACCGGCGCCGTTGACAACAACCCGGCAGTCTTCTTTGTTCTTGCCGGTCACTTTCAGGGCATTGATAATCCCTGCCAGAACGACAATGGCTGTTCCGTGCTGGTCATCATGGAAAACAGGAATATCCAGCAGCTCTTTTAAGCGCTCTTCAATTTCAAAGCAGCGTGGCGCTGAAATGTCTTCCAGATTGATCCCGCCGAAAGCAGGAGCAATGTTGACGATGGTCTGGATGATCTCTTCCGTATCCTGTGTATCCAGGCAGATCGGAACGGCATTGACACCTCCAAATTCTTTGAACAGAACGGCTTTTCCTTCCATCACAGGCATGGCGGCAAGGGCACCGATGTTTCCAAGGCCAAGTACGGCACTTCCGTCAGATACTACGGCGATGGTGTTGGATTTGATGGTGTATTTGTAAGAGGCTTCCGGATCCTGGGCAATGATTTTACATGGCTCAGCCACACCCGGTGTGTAAGCAATCGCCAGATCCTCTCTGGAATTTACGTGCGCTTTTGCTGTGGTCTCCAGTTTTCCGTTCCACTGTTCGTGCATCTGTAATGCTTTTTCGCTGTTTGTCATAGTTCTTTTTACCTCGCTGATTTCTATATTTCCTGTGCAGAACACATTCTTTCTTAATCATAACACTGATAGGGAGTAGGTGCAAGGTTGCAAAAAAAACTTTCTTTTTCAGAAAAAGTGCGTTATAATAAAGCACAAGCTTTACAAATAGTTCAAATTTAAGTCAATTCAGACAAAGATTCCCGATAGATTGAATGTAAAATAAATAGATCAAATGTGATTTTGAGAAAGGCAGGTCATTATGACAAGAGAAAAATATGAATCATTACCTCTCGCTACATTGCGTGAATTGGCAAAAGCTAGAAAAATGAAAGGTATCTCTACGTTAAAGAAAGGAGAACTGATCGAAGCAATGCTGACACAGGATGAAAAAGAAAAGCAGGAAGAGGCAAACGCACAGGCGAAAGAAGAAGTGAAAGAGAAAAAAGAGGGGACAGATATCGAGCAGCTGGACAGCGGTCGTACGGCAAATGGAATTTTAGAGGTACTGCCGGACGGATATGGATTTATCCGCTGTGAGAACTATCTTCCGGGAGAAAACGATGTGTATGTTTCTCCGTCCCAGATCCGTAGGTTTAATCTGAAGACAGGAGATATTATTACTGGAAATACGAGGATCAAGACCCAGTCTGAAAAATTCAGCGCACTGCTGTATGTGTCCACGATCAATGGGGTTCGTCCGGCAGAGGCGGCAAAACGACACAATTTTGAAGATCTAACGCCGATCTTTCCAAATCAGAGGATTTCTCTGGAGACACCTGGAGCAACCACAGCCATGCGGATTGTGGATCTGCTGTCTCCGATCGGAAAAGGTCAGAGAGGGATGATTGTATCACCACCGAAAGCAGGTAAGACAACGCTGTTAAAAGAAGTGGCGCTCTCTGTGCAGAAAAGAGAGCCGGATATGCATCTTTTGATCCTCTTGATCGATGAACGTCCGGAGGAGGTGACGGATATCCGTGAGGCCATCGCCGGACCGAATGTGGAAGTGATCTACTCCACATTTGACGAGCTTCCGGAGCATCACAAACGAGTATCAGAGATGGTGATTGAGCGGGCCAAGCGTCTGGTAGAGCATGGAAAAGATGTTATGATTCTGCTGGACAGTATCACCCGTTTGGCAAGAGCATATAACTTGACAGTGCCGCCTTCAGGACGGACCCTTTCCGGAGGTCTGGATCCGGCTGCCCTGCATATGCCAAAGCGGATCTTTGGAGCAGCGAGAAATATGCGGGAAGGCGGAAGCCTTACCATTCTGGCAACTGCTCTTGTGGATACCGGAAGTAAAATGGATGATGTGATCTATGAAGAGTTCAAAGGAACCGGCAATATGGAACTGGTACTGGATCGAAAATTGCAGGAAAAGAGAGTATTCCCTGCCATTGATATTCCGAAATCTGGAACAAGAAGAGAAGATCTGCTGTTAAATAAGGAAGAACAAGAAGCGGTGTATATCATCCGCAAGGCGTTGAACGGCATGAAAGCCGATGAATCTGTGGACAATCTTTTGAATATGTTCTCACGAACAAGAACGAATGCAGAACTGGTACAGACCGTTATTCGTCAAAAATTTATCTAAAATCCGTCTTGTACGGAAGAAAATACTTGATTCCGAAGCTTAAAACAGATATGATATTCTGGTTGGTGTCTTGTAAAAGTACGAGAAATGCGGGGCATCCAAGAATACTTGAATGGTAAGAAGCTGAGGAGGAAATCAAGATGTTTCGTGAAGAAATTGACAAGGTAGGAAGCGCTGCCAAAACGAAAATCCAGTTTCTGCGTCAGAAAAAGGCGGGATATTTTCTGTCAGCCATGCTGGCAGGAATGTTTGTTGGATTTGGAGTTCTTCTGGCATTTACAGCCGGTGGGATGTTAAAAGAAGGCGGCGTGCCGGGTGTGAAATTTATTATGGGAGCATGCTTTGGCGTTGCGTTGAGCTTGGTGCTGATGGCAGGAGCAGAACTCTTTACGGGAAGTAATTTTGTGATGGCTGTCGGTGTGTTTCAGAAAAAAGTAACGATCAAAGATGCGGTGACAGTATGGGTGATTTGCTGGCTGGGAAATCTGGCAGGTTCTATTTTGCTGGCAGGGATGTATACGCTGACAGGGCTTTGCAGCGGAAGCGTAGAAGCACTTCTGGCAGAGACGACTCTGATGAAAATGACGATCGCTCCCGGAGAGCTGTTTATGCGGGCAGTCCTTTGTAATATGTTAGTCTGTCTGGCAGTGTGGTGTGGAACAAAGATGAAGTCAGAATCTGGAAAACTGATTATGGTATTTTGGTGTCTGATTACATTTTTTACAGCCGGTTTTGAGCATAGTATAGCAAATATGTCTACAATGATGATTGGATTGATGAATCCGGCGCAACTGGAGATCGGACTGGGAGGATATGTCTACAATCTGGCAGTTGCAACCATCGGAAATATGGTAGGAGGTATCCTGTTCCTGGCAGTTCCATATTTCCTGATCGCAAAAGAAAAGACCCCGGGAAAGCAGTAAGAAGCGAAAAAATAAAAAAGATCGAGTTTTCTTATGAAAAAAACTTGCAAAACAAAAAAAACTATGCTATTATGGGGTAGCTGTTTAGAGATTAAATAATAATTTAAAATAGAGAGGTGAAAATCATGAGAGAAGGAATCCATCCAGAGTACCATCAGGCAACAGTAACTTGCAACTGTGGAAACACATTTGTAACAGGGTCTACAAACGAGAGCATCCACGTAGAAATCTGTTCAAAATGTCATCCATTCTATACAGGTCAGCAGAAAGCTGCTCAGGCTCGCGGACGTGTTGACAAGTTCAACAAAAAATATGGTATTAAATAAGAAAAGATTATGGCAGGCTGAGGTGAATGTATCTCAGCCTGTTTTTCGTATACAGAAAAGCAGGAGGACAGTATGAAGTCATCAAATATAGGGGGACAGGCAGTGCTGGAAGGGATTATGATGAAAAATAAGACCAGGTATGCAGTGGCTGTCAGAAAACCGGATCAGGAGATAGAGGTCTGTGTGAAAGAGTATCGGGGGATCTTTCCCTGGCAGGGAGTTTATAAAATCCCGTTCATCCGGGGAATTTTCAATTTTATAGATTCACTTGTATTAGGAATGAAGACCTTGACGTATTCGGCCAGTTTTTTTGAGGAAGAGGAAGGAGAAATTCTGACAGAAAAAGAGGCACAGAAACAGGAGAAGCAGGAAAAGGTCGTGATGGGACTTACGATGGCATTTTCGGTTGTGGCAGCAGTCGGGCTTTTCATGGTCCTTCCTTACTTTTTAAGTGGTCTGCTCAAACCGTATATTTCTTCTAGAGGTGTGCTTACGACACTGGAAGGTGTGATCCGGATGGTTGTTTTTCTTTTGTATCTCAGTCTGATTTCCAGAATGAAAGATATTCAAAGGACGTTCATGTATCATGGTGCAGAGCATAAGTGTATCAACTGTATTGAGCATGGAATGCCTCTTACAGTTGAGAATGTAAGAAAGAGTTCCAGACAGCATAAGCGCTGTGGAACCAGTTTTTTGTTTTTTGTGATGATCGTGAGTATTATCGTATGCTTTTTTATCACGGCAGAATCCCAGGCATTGAAAGTAGGGCTTCGGATCGCGCTGATGCCTCTGATCGCAGGGATTTCTTATGAAATCATCCGGTTGGCAGGAAACAGTGAGAATCCAATTGTCAACGCTTTGAGTCAGCCGGGGATGTGGGTGCAGAATATGACGACGAAGGAGCCGGATGACAGTATGATCGAAGTGGCGATTCGGGCAGTGGAAGAAGTGTTTGACTGGAAAGCATATCTGGAAGAAAATTTCAGCCAGAAAGAACAGCCGGCAGATTTGCAGGAGGAATGTGCTTTATGACATGGAAACAGGCGTGGCAGAAAGGAGCGCAGATCTTACAGGAAGCAGGTATTTCAGAATATGATCTGGATGCCTGGTATCTGCTGGAGTATGTGACTGGGATCACAAAGGCTTCTTATTATATGGAGCCGGAGCATCCGATGCATCCGGAAGAAGAGAAGGCGTATCAGGAATTGATTCAAAAAAGAAAAAACAGGATCCCACTGCAGCATCTGACAGGGGTGCAGGCGTTTATGGGGCTGGAATTTGAAGTGAATGAGCATGTGCTGATCCCGAGACAGGATACAGAAGTTCTGGCAGAAACCGCTTTGGAGGTGTGTAGGAACGATAGGGCAGAGAATCTTCATCTGCTGGATATGTGTACAGGTTCCGGCTGTATCCTGTTAAGTCTGCTACATGAATTACAAGCCAGAGCAGTATCTGGCGTGGGAGTAGATGTTTCCAAAGAGGCGCTTCTTATAGCAGAAAGAAATGCAAAGAAACTGAAAATTCCGGCAAAGTTTCTGGAGAGTGATCTGTTTGAACAGGTAGAGGGGATTTATGACGTGATTGTATCCAATCCTCCGTATATCAGGACTTCAGTGATCGAAACACTGCAGGAAGAAGTGAAAGATCATGATCCTTATCTTGCATTAGATGGCAAAGAAGACGGATTGTATTTTTACCGAAAGATCATCGGACAGGCGCCAAAGTATCTGAAGGCAGGCGGATGGTTGCTGTTTGAGATTGGGTCTGATCAGGGAGAAGAGGTAAGACAGTTGATGGAACAGAACGGGTACACGCAGATCTGTGTGAAAAAGGATCTGGCAGGTCTTGACCGCGTGGTCTTTGGCGTGTATGATAGGAACGATAAGTAATAGAAAGGACGAGGAAAGAGATGTTTGATAAATTAGAGGATTTACTGATCCGCTATGAGGAAGTAATGGGCGAGCTTCAGGAGCCGGGTGTTGCAAACGATCCCGAGCGCTTCCGAAAGCTGATGAAAGAACAAAGTGATCTTGCTCCGATTGTAGAAGCATATAATGAATATAAGCAGTGTAAGCAGAATATAGAAGACAGTTTGATGATGCTGGAAGAAGAGTCTGATGAAGAAATGCGGGAACTGGCAAAGGAAGAGTTAAATGAATCCAAAGCCAGAGTGGAAGAACTGGAGCAGGAATTAAAGATCTTGCTTCTTCCAAAAGACCCGAATGATGACAAGAACGTAATCGTAGAGATCCGTGCCGGTGCCGGCGGTGATGAGGCAGCACTGTTTGCAGCAGAAGTGTATCGGATGTATGTGCATTATGCAGAAAGCCGCAGATGGAGAACCGAGATGATCTCTCTCAATGAAAATGGGATCGGTGGGTTCAAAGAGTGTGTGTTTATGATCACAGGACAGGGAGCATATTCCCGTATGAAATATGAAAGTGGAGTGCACCGTGTACAGCGTGTACCGGAGACAGAGAGCGGCGGCCGGATCCATACTTCGACGATCACAGTCGCAGTGATGCCTGAGGCAGAAGATGTGGACGTTGTGATCGATGATAAAGATATCCGGATCGATGTCATGAGAGCATCCGGAAATGGAGGGCAATGTGTAAACACCACAGACTCTGCAGTGCGTCTGACCCACTATCCGACAGGGATCGTGATCTACAGCCAGACAGAAAAATCACAGCTGCAGAATAAAGAAAAGGCATTTCGTCTGCTTCGATCCAAGTTGTATGAACTGGAATTGGAAAAACAGCAGTCCGCAGAGGCAGAGGCGAGAAGAAGCCAGATCGGTACAGGGGATCGCTCTGAGAAGATCAGAACCTATAACTTCCCACAGGGACGTGTAACCGATCACAGGATCAAACTGACTCTGCATAAGCTGGATACGATCTTGAATGGAGATCTGGATGAGGTGATCGACAGCCTGATTGCAGCAGACCAAAGTGCAAAACTCGCAAATATGAATGAACAATAGAATATATAAATAGGATAGAAATCGGTTTTACAGATGAAAATGTAGCCGATTTCTCTTTTTGTTATTCAAAGACATATCCCAAGAGTTACAATGCCAGACAATTATGAAAGATTATATCAAGAAATAGAAAAATTAAAGCCAGAAGATACATTACAACTTGTGTTAGAGGCTGAAACAGAAGAACAAAAGGAGTTCTATGAAATGGTCGGAGATTTCTTGCTTCAGAAAAAACAGAGAGAAATAATTGAAAGGAAACTGTTTTAGTGAAAAGGTACATCTTGTGGAAAGGCTATTAAAAAAATATAAGAAAAGCAGCTGTTTTTTAGAAATTATATAGTATACACAGAAGGTTGGCCAATGCCGTCAGTCTTTGTTTCTGCAAATATATAATGTTTATAATTTGCCATAGGATAAAACTTTTGCCTGTTGTTTTTCGTTTTGCGTTTCTAAAAAGAATATGCTATACTAACAAAATATCAGCGACATATTTTGGAAACATGAGATTAGAAAGAGAAAGGATATTATGGAAGAGATTATATTTAGAAGACCTGCGCTGGAAGATCAGGAACTGATTCGTTCTTATTTTGGAAAGGCTCCCAGCAGGAGTTGTGAGAGAACATTTGTGGATGTTTTTTTGTGGGCACGTCATTATCAGGTAACTTTTGCGATCATAGAGGATACCCTTGTTTTCCGGGATGGAGGGGAAGATCCTGGATTTTCCTATCCGGCAGGAGAAGCGGCAAGTGTTAAGAAAGCGTTAGAATTTTTGATGAAGTATAGTGAACAGCAGGGATATCCATTTAAACTGTATAATGTGACAGCAGAGAATTTTGCCCAGATCGAAGAATGGTTCCCAGGAGAATTTGAGCTGGAATATGATAGAGATCAGGCAGATTATGTATATGAATCAGAAAAGCTGGCTACTCTGGCGGGGAAAAAGCTTCATGCAAAACGCAATCATATCAATAAGTTTCAAAAATTGTATCCAGACTGGAGTTATGAGGCACTGAGTGATAAAAATATGGAAGAGTGTTTTCAGATGGCTCTAAAATGGAGAAATCAGAACGGATGCGAAGAAGATACTGGGAAAAATGCGGAAATGTGTGTTGCATTGAATGCGTTGCGTCTTTACAAAGAACTGGATCAGCGAGGCGGTGTTCTTCGTATAAATGGAGAAGTGGTCGCCTTTACGATTGGAGAAGAACTCTGTGAAGATACCTTTGTTGTGCACATCGAGAAAGCTTTCGCAGACATTGATGGAGCGTATCCGATGATCAATCAGCAGTTTGTACAGCATGAATGTACGCAGTATCAGTATGTGAACCGGGAAGATGATGCAGGTTCTGAAGGCCTGAGAAAAGCAAAATTATCGTATCGGCCGGCATTTCTAGTTGAAAAGGGAATTCTGACCAGAAAAAAGGCATAAAACAGCAGAAAAATGAAAATGGGGTGGGAATATGATTTCAAAGAAAATGGAGCAGATGGTGGCAAACAGTTCGGCGATCCGGGCGATGTTTGAAGAAGGCACCAAAATGGCGGAAAAGTACGGAGCCAGTCATGTTTATGATTTTAGTCTTGGAAATCCAAATGTGCCGGCGCCGAAAGCAGTGAAAGAAGCCGTTCTTTCTATTCTAGAGTCGGAAGATCCGGTCTGTTTGCATGGGTATACGAACAGCAATGCCGGGTATGCAGATGTCAGGCAGGCAGTTGCCGATTCTTTGAATGCACGTTTTGGCACCCGATTTTCAGAACATAATATTACCATGACAGTCGGAGCCGCCGGGGGCTTGAACGTGATTTTAAAAGCGCTCTTAAATCCACAGGAGGAAGTGATCACGTTTGCGCCGTATTTTGGAGAATACCGCAGTTATGTCAGCAATTTTGACGGCATCCTGGTAGAGATTTCTCCAGATACCGAGACATTTCAGCCAAGATTGGATGAATTTGAAGAAAAGATCACAGAACACACAAAAGCGGTGATCATCAATACGCCGAACAATCCGACTGGGGTGATTTATTCTGAGAAGACGATCGAGAAGATCGCAGCAATTCTGCAGGAAAAGCAAGAGGAATTTGGAACAAAGATCTATCTGATCTCGGATGAGCCGTATCGAGAACTGGCATATGACGGGGCAGAAGTGCCATATCTGACAAAATATTATTCCAATACGGTTGTGTGCTATTCTTTTAGTAAATCATTATCTCTTCCGGGGGAACGGATCGGGTATCTGGTCATTCCAGATGAGGCGGCAGAGAGTGAAATGCTGATCCGAGCCGTGAATGTGGCAACCCGGATCCTGGGATTTGTCAATGCTCCGACTCTGCAGCAGAAGCTGGTGAAGTACTGTCTCGACGAGAAGACGGATATTTCTTATTATGACCGCAACCGGGAGACTTTGTATCAGGGATTGAGCAGAATGGGATTTTCCTGTATCCGACCGGAAGGTGCATTTTATTTGTTTGTAAAATCTCCGGTTGCTGATGAACGGCAGTTTTGCGAAGCGGCAAAAAAATACCGTATCCTGATTGTTCCTGGCAGTTCTTTTGCCTGTCCGGGATATGTCAGACTGGCATATTGTGTATCTTATGAGACGATCGTAAATGCACTGCCTGAATTTGAAAAACTGGCGGCAGAATACAAAGGAGGAGACTGATGAGAAGAGAACTTGCAGAAAAGATTCGAAGAGTCGAGCCTTATGTACCGGGGGAACAGCCCAAAGGAGCGGTGATCAAACTGAATACCAATGAGAATCCCTATCCGCCTGCACCGGGAGTGAAAAGAGCACTGCAGGAGTTGGATGCGGATCAGTTTCGATTGTATCCAGATCCAACAGCGGAGCTGCTGGTATCAGAATTGTCTGCATTTTATGGGGTAGAAAAAGAGAAGATTTTTGTGGGAGTTGGATCGGATGATGTACTTTCCATGTGTTTTCTGACATTTTTTCATTCTGATTTGCCGATTTTGTTCCCGGATATTACGTATTCATTTTATAAAGTATGGGCAGAACTGTATCGGATTCCCTATCACTGCCCGAAGCTGGATGCGCAGTTTCGGATGGCAAAAGAAGAGTACCAGATTCCAAATGGGGGTATTATTTTTCCAAATCCAAATGCGCCGACAGCGATTTATGAAGAACTGGATTTTATTGAGGATATCTTGCGCCAAAACAGGGATTCTGTGGTGATCGTGGATGAAGCATATATTGATTTTGCAGGAAGATCTGCAATAGAGCTGATCGATCAGTATGAGAATCTGCTAGTGGTCCAGACATTTTCCAAATCCCGATCTATGGCGGGTATGCGGATTGGCTTTGCAATGGGCAATCCGGAGTTGATCCAATGTCTTTTGGATGCAAAGTATTCATTTAATTCTTATACAATGAATCAGACGTCTCTGGTTTGTGGAGCAGAAAGTATCCGGGATGAAGAATATTTCAGAGCGTGTATCGATAAAATAGTGGAGACCCGGGAATGGGCAAAAGAAGAGCTTGCAAAGATGGGATTCCAATTCCCGGATTCCAGGGCGAACTTTTTATTTGTCACACATCCACGGCTGGATGCGAAAGAATTGTTTGAAGCGTTACGGCAGGAGAATATTTATGTTCGATACTGGGATGCTCCAAGAATTGACCAGTATTTAAGAATTACAGTAGGTACTAGAGATGAGATGCAGGTGCTTCTGGAATTTTTGAAGGATTATATAAGAAAGAAGGAAAGGTAAAAAAGAATGTTAAAACAGATTTTTCAGGGAATGGTAGTTGGAATTGCAAATATTATTCCAGGAGTCAGCGGTGGAACGATGATGGTAGCAATGGGGCTGTATGACAGACTGATCCATGCGATCACCCATTTAAAAAGTGAATTTAAAAACAGTATGAAACTTCTGATCCCGATTTTTGCAGGAGCAGGAATTGCGATTATTGTATTGTCTCGTATTTTTGAGTATCTGTTGGCAGTTTATCCGATCCCGACCAATTTTGCATTTTGCGGATTGATCGTGGGAAGTCTTCCGTTTATTTTTAAGAAGGTGGAAGGGCATAAAGTGACCGTCGGCAAGATGATCCCGTTTCTGATCTTCTTTGGAGTTGTGATCCTGATGGCTCTTTTGGGTGAAACCAATGGTGAGGCAGCGAATGTGAGCTTTAACCCGATCAATGTTGTGAAACTGCTTCTAGTGGGCGTGGTCGCCGCTGCTACCATGGTTGTTCCCGGAGTGAGCGGTTCCATGATGCTGATGCTTCTGGGGTATTATGATACGATCTTAAAGACCATCAATCAGTTTATTGATGCGCTGGTGGTATTAGATGTACACGGGCTTTTCATGCAGTGCGGAGTGCTCGTTCCATTTGGAATTGGAGTGGTGGCAGGAATCTTTTTGATTGCAAAGCTGATCGAATTTATTTTTATGAAAGCGGAGATCCATGCATATTATGGAATCATCGGTTTGATTCTGGCTTCACCGATCGCAATTCTGCTCAAGACAGATTGGAGCGGATTTTCTGTAGTTACAGTAGGAGTTGGTGTTTTGACATTTATCCTGGGATGGTTTACAGCGAGCAAGCTGGGAGGAGAATAAAGAAAAGGGAAGGATGCGGATTATTTTGGCATTCTTCCCTTTTTAGATTCCAGATTCTGGAGAAATTCAGTGTATTCAAAAAGCTGTTCTCTGGAGTCAGACGACAGATTTAGATATGCACAGAGCAAACGGTATTCCGAAGAGTCTGGTGCGATAGAAATGCAGTCGGAATCAGAACCTGTCAGCAGATAGTCAACAGAGACATGAAAGTAATCGGCAATCTGGAGCAGGCGTTCATAATCGGGCTGCTTTCCTTTTGTTTCGTAGCCCGCAATGGTAGAGCGGGTCAGCTTCAAATGGGAAGCTAGTTCGTTTTGTGTGACATGATTTTGTTCTCTTAATTCTTTCAAAGTAGATGAAAACTTCATATGCACCTCCTGAATCATGTGTATTTTATCAGCTTGTTTCCGTTTATTGAGAAAAAGTGACAAATATCAACAAAATGAATAGAAAAGTGACGAAAAGACACTGTAATGGGGAGTTAGGAAACACGTTGACACCATATAAGAAAATTCGTATAATGAAACAGAGGAAAAGAAAGGATGACGTGAGAGATGTTTGCAAAAAATGATGAAGAAAAAAGAAATCGTCTGTGGAAGACGGCAATTTCCGTTTCTACAGTTGTGATCATTTTGATTGTAGTGTTCTTTGTGATAAAGCTTTTTACATCCAATCCGATCGAGGGAACCTGGGAGCAGGAAGATGGAGGCGTGCTTCTGATGATTCAGGGGGACGGAAATGCATATGCGCAGTGGCCTCAGGAATTTGAGACAGAAGATGTAAAGCTTCCTGTAAGCTGTAGTGTGGATACGGATATGAAGACCCTGACACTTCACAGCAGTACGAAGGAGGTACAGAAAGCAGCAGAGACGTTTCAGATAGAAGCAGCGGATCTGGAAGCGGCAGTGCAGAAGTTGGATGGGACATATGAGTACAATCTGGTACAGAAAGAGCTGACACTGACAGAACGTGAATATGGTGGTCAGATGACATTTATAAAAAAATAGAGAACAAAATAAAAGCGGTGGATGCAGGACTTTGAAGCAGAGTTTTCATCCGCCGTAAATTTAACACTATTTTTCGCAGAACAGGAGGAGAAAGATGGAAATGTTGAGAAATCAGACAAAAGAGATTAGGATCGGAGATGTCTGGATTGGTGGGGAACATCCGGTGGCGATTCAGTCTATGACAAATACGAAGACCGAGGATGTGAATGCTACAGTTGCCCAGATCCGCGAACTGGAAGCAGCAGGCTGTGAGATTATCCGCTGTGCGGTTCCGACCATGGAAGCAGCGCTGGCGCTCAAAGAAATCAAACGTCAGATACATATTCCGCTGGTTGCGGATATCCACTTTGATTATCGCCTGGCGATCGCAGCCATTGAAAATGGAGCAGATAAGATCCGGATCAATCCAGGAAATATCGGTTCCAGAGAACGGGTTCAGGCAGTGGTGGAAAAAGCAAAAGAATATCAGGTTCCAATTCGTGTTGGTGTGAACAGTGGTTCTTTGGAAAAACAGCTGGTAGAAAAATATGGCGGCGTGACTGCAGAAGGGATTGTAGAGAGTGCGTTGGATAAGGTACATATGATCGAAGAGATGGGATATGACAATCTGGTGGTGAGCATCAAATCTTCTGATGTGATGATGTGCGTCAAAGCCCATGAACTGCTGGCGTCGAAGTGTGTCTATCCCTTGCATGTGGGGATCACAGAGGCGGGAACCCTCTATTCCGGCAATGTTAAATCTTCCGTAGGGCTTGGGATCATTCTTCATGAAGGAATTGGAAATACCATCCGGGTGTCACTAACTGGAGATCCTACAGAAGAAATCCGTACGGCAAAACTGGTGTTAAAGACATTGGGCATGAGAAAAGGCGGGATTGAAGTCGTTTCCTGTCCGACTTGTGGACGGACGCAGATCGATCTGATCGGACTTGCGAACCAGGTTGAAAAGATGGTTCAGGATATTGATCTGGATCTGAAAGTTGCGGTGATGGGATGCGTGGTAAACGGTCCGGGAGAGGCAAAAGAGGCTGATATTGGAATTGCAGGAGGAATCGGAGAGGGACTTTTGATCAAAAAGGGTGAGATCATAAAGAAAGTCAAAGAAGAATCGTTGTTAGAGACACTGCGTCAGGAGTTGTTAAATTGGAACAGGTAAAGAACGAAAAAGTATTTTTTGAAGTGTTTCCGACATTGCGGGCAGAAGGAGAACTGCAGATGCTGTTTGGCGATGTGGAGGTGACAAAGATCACAACCAATTCATCCAGGGATTTTTTGCATATCCACATGGTCAGTCATCATCTGATTCCGAAAAAGATGATCTGGAAGATGGAAGAGTACATCAAGGAGCAGTTGTTCGGGACGGTTCCAGTCACAATCCGGATCGAGGAGCGATATGTACTTTCGGGACTGTACACACTGGAAACTTTGATGGCGGAGTATAAGGAAAGTCTGGTACTGGAGTTGGAAAAGAAAAGTGTACTGGCGGCGAACATGTTTGAACTGGCAGAACTGCGGTTTGAGGGAGAACAGATCCTTTGTGTGGAGCTTTTGGATACGATCGTCTCCGAAGGAAAGAAAGAGTATATCGTAGAACTTCTGGAAGAAGTGCTGCACAATCGGTTTGGAATGCCGGCAGAGATCCGGGTGCTTTACCGGGAACAGGAGGAGAACCAGAACCGGGAGTACGATGAGCAGAGGATCCAGCAGGAGATTAATGCAATTTTTGAACGAAGAGCAAGGCAGAGAGGAGAGTCTGTGGAGAAGCCGGCTGCTGTTGCAAAGGCGGAGCCTTCAAAAGAGAAAAAACAAGCGGAAAATGGAAAGAAAGATCCAGCAAGATCAGGATTTAAAAAGGGAGAATTCCGAAAGAAAGAATTTCATCGTCCGCTGAAGCAGGGGGATGATCCGGCTCTTGTTTACGGAAAGAATTTTGAAGAGGAACCGATGATACTGGATCAGGTTGTGACAGAGATGGGCGAGATCACGATCCATGGAAAGATCATCAGTTTTGATACGCGGGAAATCCGAAATGAAAAGACGATCCTGATGTTTTCTGTTACGGACTTTACGGATACGATCACAGTCAAGATGTTTGTAAGAAACGACCAGCTGACCGAATTATTAGGTGAGATCAAGAAAGGTGCGTTTGTGAAGATCAAGGGAGTGACTACCATTGATAAGTTTGACGGAGAACTGACCATCGGTTCTGTGACCGGAATTAAAAAAATCGGAGATTTTACGGTATCGAGGGAAGACTTAAGCCCGGTCAAAAGGGTAGAGCTGCATTGCCATACCAAGATGAGTGACATGGATGGTGTGTCTGAAGTAAAGAACATCGTGAAACGGGCCCATGATTGGGGACATCCGGCCATTGCGATCACGGATCATGGAGTGGCACAATCCTTCCCGGATGCAAACCATTACATCGAAACTTTGGAGAAGAATGACCCGTTTAAGATCATTTATGGGGTGGAAGGATATGTAGTGGATGATCTGACAGAGATTGCAGTCAATGCAAAAGATCAGACGCTGGATGATACGTATATTGTATTTGATATTGAGACAACCGGATTTTCGGCGATCAAAGATAAGATTATTGAGATCGGGGCGGTGAAAGTCCAGAATGGGGAGATCACAGATACATTCAGCACTTTTGTCAATCCCAAACGGCCGATTCCTTTTGAAATCACGCAGCTGACCAGCATTACAGATGAGATGGTACTGGATGCGCCGGACATTGAGACGGTATTGCCGCAGTTTCTGGAATTTGTCGGAGATGGAGTGCTGGTGGCACACAATGCCGGATTTGATGTAGGATTTATCGAGCAAAACTGCAGATATCAGGATATGGAGCCGGATTTTGTATCCGTAGATACGGTTGCTCTGGCTAGAGTGCTGCTTCCTACTTTGTCTAAATATAAGTTGAATATTGTAGCGAAAGCGCTTGGAATTTCCCTGGAGAATCATCACCGCGCGGTGGATGATGCGGGAGCTACCGCGGAGATTTTTGTTAAATTTGTGGAGATGCTCAAAGACAGAAATATCACAACCCTCAAAGAGATGAACCGATTTGGGGATATGAATGTAAATGCTATCCGAAAGCGTCCGACACACCATATTATCATTCTGGTAAAAAATGATATTGGGCGGTTCAATCTCTATCAGCTGATTTCTGCTTCCCATCTGACCTATTTTGCAAGAAGGCCGAGAATTCCGAAAAGTTTGTTAAATGAACACAGAGAAGGACTGATCATCGGAAGCGCCTGTGAAGCGGGAGAACTGTATCAGGCTATTTTGAACCAGAAGTCGCCACAGGCTATTGCAAGACTGGCAGACTTTTATGATTATTATGAAATCCAGCCGGTTGGAAATAATCAGTTTATGATCGAAAGTGACCGGTACGGAGATGTCAATTCCATAGAAGATCTCCAAAACATAAATCGTGAGATCGTCCATCTTGGCGAAACGTTCAAAAAACCGGTGGTGGCAACCTGTGATGTGCATTTTTTGGATCCGGAGGATGAAGTATACCGAAGGATCATTATGGCGGGAAAAGGATTTGGAGATGCAGATACCCAGCCGCCGTTGTATCTTCGGACTACGGATGAAATGCTGGAAGAGTTTTCTTATCTGGGTGCGGCAAAAGCGCGGGAGATCGTAATTGAAAATCCGAACCGGATCTGCGACATGGTGGAGAAGATCTCTCCGGTCAATCCCAACAAATGTCCGCCGGTCATTGAAAACTCGGAGCAGAATCTGCGGGATATCTGCTATAACAAAGCCCATGAGATTTACGGGGATGAACTGCCAAAGCCGGTGCAGACCAGGCTGGAACGGGAATTGACTTCGATTATTTCCAATGGATATTCCGTGATGTACATCATTGCCCAGAAGTTGGTATGGAAATCCAACGATGACGGATATCTGGTAGGGTCCCGTGGTTCGGTAGGGTCTTCGTTTGTCGCTACTATGGCGGGGATTACGGAGGTGAATCCGCTCAGCCCTCATTATTACTGCAGCGAGTGTCATTACAGTGATTTTGATTCCGAAGAAGTCCGTGCATTTGCAGGCGGATGCGGATTTGATATGCCGGATAAGCAGTGTCCGAACTGTGGGGCAAAGTTGGTCAAAGCCGGATTTGATATTCCGTTTGAGACATTCCTTGGATTCAAAGGGGACAAAGAGCCTGATATCGACCTGAACTTTTCCGGGGATTACCAGGCAAAGGCACACCGCTATACGGAAGTGATTTTCGGGGAAGGACACACCTTTAAGGCGGGAACCATAGGAACACTGGCAGATAAGACTGCATTTGGATATGTGAAGAACTATTATGAAGAGCGTGGACATCGAAAGAGAAAATGTGAGATTGACCGGATCGTGCAGGGATGTACCGGAATCCGAAGAAGTACCGGACAGCATCCGGGCGGAATTGTTGTTTTGCCTCACGGACATGATATCAATGAGTTTACGCCGGTTCAGCATCCGGCCAATGATATGACAACCGATATCATTACCACCCATTTTGATTACCACTCCATCGATCATAACCTTTTGAAGCTGGATATTCTGGGACACGATGATCCGACCATGATCCGAACACTGGAAGAGTATATCACGTCGGATGCATTGGAAAATGAATACAACGAAGACAATCCCTTCGATGCTACCAAGATTCCACTGGATGATAAGGCGGTGCTGTCTTTGTTCCATGATACCAGTGCACTGGGGATCAAGCCGGAAGATATTGACGGCTGTAATCTGGGCTGTCTGGGAATCCCGGAGTTTGGGACAGACTTTGTAATCCAGATGGTACAGGATGCCAATCCACAATCGCTTTCTGATCTGATCCGTATTTCGGGATTGTCCCATGGAACGAATGTGTGGCTTGGAAATGCGCAGGTTCTGATCGAGTCCGGAAAAGCAACGATTTCTACGGCAATCTGTACCCGAGATGATATTATGATCTACCTGATCAATCAGGGGGTAGACAGCGCCCTTTCTTTTACGATCATGGAAAGTGTACGAAAAGGAAAAGGACTCAAGCCGGAATGGGAAGAAGCCATGAAAGAAAAGAATGTGCCGGACTGGTATATCTGGTCCTGTAAGCAGATCAGCTATATGTTCCCGAAGGCACATGCAGCGGCATATGTCATGATGGCATATCGTATTGCGTACTGCAAGATCAATTATCCACTTGCTTATTATGGGGCATATTTCGGGATCCGTGCCAATGCGTTTTCTTATGAACTGATGTGCCAGGGAAAAGAAAAACTGAATTATTATATGAAAGATTATAAGCGTCGTGCGGATTCCTTAAGCAACAAAGAACAGGATGTTTTAAAAGACATGAAGATCGTGCAGGAAATGTATGCGAGAGGGTATGAATTTTTGCCTCTGGATATATACAAAGCGAAAGCAACGAAGTTCCAGATCATTGACGGGAAACTGATGCCGCCCCTTTCCAGTATCGAAGGAATGGGAGAAAAAGCGGCGGAAGCAGTGGAAGAGGCTGCAAAGGACGGACCATATCTGTCTCTGGATGATTTCCGGCAGAGGACTAAGGTCAGCAAGACCGTGATCGAATTTATGTCAGATCTGGGATTATTTGGAAATCTTCCGCAGAGCAATCAGCTTTCTTTGTTTGATTTTTAGAAAAGGTGTGATATAATAGGACAACTGATACTCTGACGCATCACACGGATAAAGTGTTGGTGCAGCAGGAGAGAATGGAGGAAGATGAGATGTATGATTTTGAAGAAATAAGAAAAGAAGATCCCGAAATTGCAGCAGCCATCCAGGCAGAGATGGAAAGACAGAATTCTCATATCGAACTGATCGCTTCGGAAAACTGGGTTAGCAAAGCGGTGATGGCAGCAATGGGCAGCCCTCTGACCAATAAATATGCAGAAGGATATCCCGGAAAACGTTATTACGGCGGGTGCGAATGTGTGGATGTGACAGAGAATCTGGCAATAGAACGGGCAAAAGAGCTATTCGGATGTGAATATGTCAATGTACAGCCACATTCTGGAGCCCAGGCGAATATGGCAGTCCAGTTTGCCATGCTGACACCGGGAGACCGGGTGATGGGGATGAATCTGGACCATGGCGGTCATCTGACTCACGGATCTCCGGTCAATATGTCCGGAAAGTATTTTGAGATCACGCCATATGGAGTCAATGAAGAGGGAATGATCGATTATGAGGATGTGCGAAGGATTGCAAAAGAGTGCCGGCCAAGGCTGATCATTGCAGGAGCCAGCGCTTATGCCAGGATCATTGATTTTCAGAAATTCCGTGAGATCGCAGATGAAGTGGGCGCTTACCTGATGGTAGATATGGCGCATATTGCAGGTCTGGTGGCAGCAGGGCTGCATCCAAGCCCCATTCCGTATGCACATGTGACCACAACGACAACCCATAAGACACTGAGAGGGCCTAGGGGAGGCATGATTTTAAGCAGCAATGAGATGAATGAACGTTTTCATTTCAACAAAGCGATTTTCCCGGGGATCCAGGGCGGACCTCTGATGCATGTGATCGCTGCGAAGGCGGTTTGTTTCAAAGAAGCACTGAGTCCGGAATTTATCACGTATCAGGAGCAGGTTTTGAAAAATGCAAAGGCATTGTGCAGTGGCTTGCTGGAAAGAGGTGTCAAGATCGTATCCGGAGGAACGGACAATCATCTGATGCTGGTGGATCTTACCGGAACCGATGTGAGTGGAAAAGAGCTGGAAAGACGTTTGGATCAGGCGCACATCACCTGCAACAAAAATACCATTCCAAATGATCCAAGGTCTCCGTTTGTGACAAGTGGTGTCCGGTTGGGAACTCCGGCAATTACAAGCAGAGGAATGAAAGAGCAGGAAATGGATCAGATTGCGGAAATGATCGAGATGGTGATTCGGGATACAGACAATATAGAGAAAGTAAAAGAGATGGTACAAAAGCTGACCAGGGCTTATCCTTTGTGCGGATCAGTGGAATGATAAAAAGAATCTGCTTCCTTTTTGGAAAGCAGATTCTTTTTATAATCTTATTTTGTTGTATAACTTTTAAATATTAAATCGGAATTATATAATTAAAAGGTACATCTAAAATCTGATTAAAGCTTTACTACGTTTGTTGCCTGAGGTCCTTTTGCGCCTTCTGTTACTTCAAATTCAACAGCCTGGCCTTCTTCTAAGGATTTGAATCCATCCATTACGAGTCCTGAATAGTGTACAAATACGTCATTTCCTTCAGAATCAGAGATGAATCCATACCCTTTTTGGTTGTTAAACCATTTTACTGTACCTGTCATTGTGTTACCTCCATAAAATTGAAAATAAATAATAAAGTATATCGTATTGTATACTAAAGTGAAAACAATACTGTATTAGTCTAGCATATTCAACAAGTGGTGTCAAATGATTTCTTTTTAAATTTGTAAAAATATACAAAAAATGTCGAAGTGTGGGAAGGCGAAGAAAAGAAAAAATGAAAGATTGTATTTCTGGTGGAATTCTATTAAAATAGGAAAAGCAGGAAAAGTTACAAAAGGAGAAACATACTATGAAGATGTCTACAAGAGGACAGTATGCGCTGGAAATTGTGGTGGATCTGGTGATGCATTCCGCGCCAGATCATTTAGAAAGCCTGAATGATATAGCAAAAAGAAGAAATCTTTCGGAAAAATATCTGGAGAGGATTGTGAAATTGTTAAAAGAAGCCGGTATTGTAAAAAGTGTGAGAGGGGCATATGGAGGATATTGTCTGATGAAATCCCCGGAAGAGATTTCGGTATTGGAAGTCTTGAAAGCAGCAGAAGGCGAGATGGCGCCGGTGGCTTGTTTGACAGAGGATAAGGACTGCAAAATGGACTGTGATCTTTGTTCTACCAAGGCTACCTGGGGAGAGCTGTGGGATCAGATCCTGGATGTGGCAGCAGATGTAACTGTAGCCAGGATTGCTGAGAATGCCATGCATAAGAAAAAGATGTGAAAACACGATCAGAGAAGGTGAAGAGGCAGAAATTGTCTGACACCTTCTCTTTTTGATTTTAGTAAAATCAATAAAATACATATAATATATTGACATAGTAGGAAAAAGAAGGTATAACAATAAAAAACATAATGAAAAGAATAGGAATTGAAGGAGGGTGTTATGAAAGTATCAACAAGAGGCAGATATGGGCTGCGTGCGTTGGTGGATATGGCAATTCATTCCGGGGATGCTCCGATTTCTCTGGTTCAGGTTGCAAACAGACAGAAGATTTCTTTAAATTATCTGGAACAGGTATTTGGAACTTTGCGAAAGGCAGGGATCGTAAGCAGCATCAAAGGTGCCGGAGGCGGATATAAACTGGCAAGAGCAGCAGAAGAAATTACAGTCAGAGAAGTATTGGAAGCATTGGAAGGGGAGTTCTCGATCATTGACCGTGTTGCGGGAGAAGAGCGGGATGAGATACAGGAAGCAATTGAAGAACTGGTGTGGAGTAGGATCGATACCACAGTCAACATGTTTTTGGAACAGAAGACTTTGAAGATGCTTGAGGAAGAGTACAAGAAAAAGTTGGAAGATAGCACACAGATGTATTATATCTGACAGTAATGGAGCATGGATTAAGGAGGAGATGCAAATGGCAAAAATTTATCAAAGTATCACAGAACTGATTGGAAGAACCCCACTTCTGGAAGTGAAGAATCTGGAAAAGAAAGAAGGACTGCAGGCAAGAGTTCTGGTAAAATTGGAATGCTTTAATCCGGCAGGAAGTGTAAAGGATCGGGCGGCTCTGCAGATGATCGAGGCAGCGGAACAGGAAGGACTCCTGAAACCGGGGGCTACGATCATTGAACCAACCAGCGGAAATACCGGGATCGGACTGGCATCCATTGCGGCTTCGAAAGGATACCATGCAATCTTTGTGATGCCGGAGACGATGAGTGTGGAACGCAGAAAACTGCTTGGAGGATATGGAGCCAGGATCGTACTGACTGAAGGGAAAAAGGGAATGAAAGGTGCCATTGAGCGAGCGGCTGAACTGGAAAAAGAACTGGATGATGCAGTGATCCTGGGACAGTTTGTCAATCCGGCGAACCCCTTGGCTCATAAGAAGACAACGGGTCCGGAAATCTGGGAAGATACAGAGGGAGCAGTCGATCTGTTTGTAGCCGGAGTGGGAACCGGAGGAACGATTACCGGAACCGGAGCATATTTGAAGTCTGTAAAACCCTCTGTAGAGATTGTGGCAGTAGAGCCGGCAGGTTCTCCGGTGCTGTCAGGAGAAAATCCGGGTCCCCATGGATTACAGGGGATCGGAGCGGGATTTGTTCCGGAAGTGCTGGATACTACCGTGTATGATAAGATCTGCCAGGTGAGAGAAAAGGATGCCTATGAAACGGCACAGATACTGGCAAAAACAGAAGGAATCCTGGTGGGGATCTCTTCTGGTGCGGCATTGTGGGCAGCGCTTCAGGAGGCCAAAAAAGAAGGAAATAAAGGAAAGACGATCGTTGCACTGCTTCCGGATACAGGAGAACGTTATCTCTCAACCCCTTTGTTTGCATCAGCAGAAAACGATGGTTGAAAAACAGAGAAATATGGTATATACTACAAAAAAAGGTAAAAAGGAGTTTGAGATTATGAAAGAATTTAAATATGTAGTGACAGATGCAGAAGGGATCCACGCAAGACCGGCAGGACTTCTTGTGAAAAAAGCAGCAGAATTTACATCTGCTGTTACAATTACAAAAGGAGAGAAATCTGCAGATGCAAAAAGAATTTTCGGTGTAATGGGTCTGGGAGTAAAGACAGGAGAAGAAGTTACAATTTCAGTAGATGGCGCAGACGAAGATACAGCAATCGCAGAACTGGAAACATTCTTTAAGGAAAATTTATAATTCCGGATACAGAGGAAGGTATTTATGATTACATTAACAGGAAAAAGTGTGTTTGGTGGAGTGGCCATTGGAAAGCTTTCTTTTTATAAGAGAAATCAAAAAGTAATCAAAAGAGAGCGTGTAGAGGATGTAGAAGCAGAATGTAAAAGATTTCAGGATGCCAAAGCAGAAGGAATCCAGCAGTTAAAAGAATTATACGAAAAGTCGGTTGCAGATGTCGGCGAGGCAAACGCAATGATTTTTGAAATCCATCAGATGATGCTGGAAGATCTGGATTATATCGAATCCATTGAGAATATCATTCGTTCGCAGGAAGTCAACGCAGAGTTTGCAGTTGCTACAACTGCAGATAATTTTGCACAGATGTTTGCAGCCATGGACGATGCATATATGCAGGGACGTGCAGCAGATGTGAAAGATGTATCCGAGAGAGTTCTGGATATCCTGTGCGGTGTAAGCGATGGATTTAAACAGACGGATGAACCGTCCATTATCGCAGCGAATGATCTGGCGCCAAGTGAGACGGTACAGCTGGATAAAAGTAAAGTACTTGCCTTTGCTACGATGTATGGCTCATCCAATTCCCATACAGCTATCCTGGCAAGAACGATGAATATCCCGGCTGTGATCGGACTTGGAGAGAGTTTAAGTCCGCAGTATGATGGAAAGATGGCTGTGATTGATGGATTTACAGGAACTTTGTATATTGATCCGGATGAAGAGACTCTTGCCAGAATGCAGGAAAAACGAAAAGAAGATTTGGAACGAAAAGCTCTTCTGGAACAGTTAAAAGGAAAAGAGAATGTAACAAAGAGTGGTCAGAAGATCAATGTATATGCGAATATTGGAAATGCTTCTGATGTGGGAGCGGTTCTGAAAAATGATGCAGGCGGGATTGGATTGTTCCGAAGTGAGTTTCTGTATCTGGAGAATGAGACATTCCCGACAGAAGAGCAGCAGTTTGCAGTATACAAACAGGTTGCAGAGAATATGGCGGGGAAAAAAGTGATCATCCGTACATTGGATATCGGTGCAGACAAGCAGGTAGATTACTTTGATCTTGACAAGGAAGAGAATCCGGCGCTGGGGTATCGTGCGATCCGAATTTGTCTGACCAGACCTGAGATTTTTAAAACACAGCTTCGTGCACTTTACAGAGCTGCTTTCTATGGAAATATTTCCATTATGTTCCCAATGATCATCTCAGTGTCTGAGATTCGTCAGATTAAAGAGATGATTGCGGAAGTAAAAGCAGAATTAAAAGAACAGGGCGTTCCATATAAAGAAGAGGTAGAACTTGGTGTGATGATCGAGACTCCGGCATCTGTGATGATCAGCCGTGAACTCGCAAAAGAAGTGGACTTTTTCAGTGTTGGTACCAATGATCTGACCCAGTATACACTGGCGATCGATCGTCAGAATTCCAAACTGGATCCTTTCTACGATCCGCATCATCCGGCAGTGCTTGCGATGATCCGTATGGCTGCGGAGAACGCTCATGCAGAAGGTAAGTGGATCGGTATTTGTGGTGAGCTTGGAGCGGATCTGGAATTGACAGAAGAATTTCTGAAGATGGGGCTGGATGAATTATCGGTTTCTCCATCCATGATCCTTCCATTGAGAAAACGAATTCGAGATTGTGAATAATGCGAATAGAAAGAAGAAAAAAGGTGTTGCTTTTGGCAATGCCTTTTTCTTTTCTAAATCTACTTGCAAACAAACGTTCGAAATGCTATAATCCTTAAAAGAACATACGTTCTAAAAAGAGGAGAGAGATGGAAGTGATACAGGAAAAGACATCCATTTATGAAAAACTGCAGATTTTATCAGACGCGGCAAAGTATGACGTTGCCTGTACATCCAGTGGGGTGGATCGAAAAGGAGATGGAGCGGGCATGGGAAATTGCAGCAAATCTGGAATTTGTCATAGCTTTTCGGCGGATGGACGCTGTATTTCATTGCTGAAGATCCTGTTTACCAATGAGTGTATTTATGACTGCAAGTATTGTATCAATCGTTCTTCTAACGATGTAGTACGTACCTCATTTACTCCTGAGGAGATCTGCACTTTGACGATGGAGTTTTACAGACGTAATTACATTGAAGGATTGTTTTTGAGTTCGGGGATTTTGAAGAGTCCGGATTATACCATGGAGTTGATCTATACCGCACTTTATAAGCTTCGTTACATATATCATTTTCAGGGCTATATTCATGTGAAAGCAATTCCGGGGGCAGATCCTTGGCTGATCCAAAAGACGGGATTTCTTGCAGACCGGATGAGTGTCAATCTGGAGCTGCCTACTGCAGAAAGTCTGCGGCTTCTTGCGCCCCATAAGTCTAGGAAGAACATTCTGGCGCCCATGCGCCTGGTGCAGGAAAAAACAGAAGAGAACAGGCAGGAACTGGCTTTGTATCAGCATACTCCAAGATTTGTACCGGCAGGACAGAGTACTCAGATGATCATCGGGGCATCGCCGGAGACAGATTATCAGATCTTACATGTAGCAGAGTCTCTGTATCAGAAATTTGGTCTTAAAAGGGTGTTTTATTCTGCTTTTGTAGCAGTGAATGAGGACAAAGTACTTCCAGCAAAGACAGAGGAAGGACCGCCTCTTTTGAGGGAACATCGATTGTATCAGGCAGACTGGCTGCTTCGATATTATCATTTTGCGGCCAGTGAACTGTTAGATGAACGGAATCCTAATTTTAATATTTTCCTGGATCCAAAATGCAACTGGGCATTGAAACATCTGGAATGGTTTCCAATGGAAGTGAACCGTGTGCCATATGAGATGCTGCTTCGTGTTCCAGGCATCGGATATAAATCTGCGTCCCGGATTGTAAAGGCGAGAAAGTTTGGGATTCTTGGATTTGACGATCTCAAGAAAATGGGGGTTGTCTTGAAACGTGCGCTATATTTTATCACCTGCAATGGAAAGATGATGTATAAAACGAAGATAGAGGAAGACTATATTACAAGGAACCTTTTAAATACCCAAGAGAAATTGCCGGATACAGTGTCTGGAATCCGTTATCAGCAGTTGTCTCTATTTGATGATGTAAACTTTACGCAAAGTCAGTCTTTGCCGGGATAGGAACAGGAGAGCAGAATGAAGAAGATTTATGTTTGCAGGGATGAGAGAACGGAACTTCTCTCTGCCATTTATGATGCATGGAAAGAAAAACGAGATAAAGAAGCCGGGATTGAAATCTTGGGGAAAATGCAGCAGCAGCTTTTCTGTGAATATGCAGAAGTCAGAGGATCCGAGAAAAAAGCACAGGCAGTAGAGAGGCTGATACAGACGCACCTTGGGAGCCAGGCCTATGAAGATATTTCTTATGCACTGCTTTCTGAGGATCCGATGAAAGCAGAGGCAGTATTTCATATAATGCAGGCCGCCAGAACAGTGCGGCCAAGTAATAGGATTATGGATGTACTCGGCAATCCATTTGTTGCAAAAGTATTTGAATTAAGACGCAGAGTTTCAAATGAAGCACATTATTTTGTAGAATTTGTGAGATTTCGGGAATTGGAAAACGGGGTGCTCCTTTCGAAAATTGCACCGAAGAATCGGATATTGACTTGTATCGCAGAACATTTTTCGGATCGGTTTCCATTGGAAAACTGGGCGATTTATGACAGTACTCACAGGGAATTTCTGGTTCATCCGGCCAAGCGGGGATGGATGATCGTAAAGGGAGAAACTCTGGATCCTGAAACGGCAGAACAGGTAACGCAGGCAGAAAAAGAGTGCCAGGAATTGTGGAAAGGATTTTTCCATGCGGTGTCTATTGAAGAGAGAAAAAATTGCCGTTGTCAGCGCAGCCATCTGCCTTTGAGGTTTCGGGAGAATATGACAGAATTTCAGGCAGATACTTTAGAAAAAAATATTGTATAATCAGAAGACTTAGTTTAAGATAAGAATAACAAACGAGCGTTAATTCATGAGAGAAAGGAAGGAGAGTTATGGAGAAAGAAGCAATTGTGTGGCTGGCGCTTTTTGTTATTTTCCTGATCATTGAACTGGCCACAGTGGGGCTTACCTCGATCTGGCTCGCAGGAGGCGCTCTGGTGGCATTACTTCTGCAGATGGCGGGTGTAGGACTGGTTTGGCAGATTGGTTCTTTTATCGTGGTGTCATTTTTGTTGTTGTATTTTACAAGACCATTTGCGGTAAAATATGTCAATGCACACCATGAAAAGACGAACTATGAACGTGCAGTCGGAAAGACAATAAAGATCACAGAACGGGTGGATGACCTGGCACAGACCGGAAAAGGCATTCTTGATGGAATGGAGTGGACGGTACGTACTGACAGGAAAGAAATTGTGCTTGAAAAAGACGCTCTGGCAAAGGTGGTTCGTATTTCTGGAGTGAAACTGATTGTAGAACCATATGAGGAGGAATAGGATATGGGATTGATGGTACTTGGAATCATACTGATACTGGCGATATTGATTTTGGCAGCGAATATCCGGATCGTGCCGCAGGCGCATGCGTACATTTTGGAACGTCTGGGAGGCTATAAAGAGACCTGGGGTGTTGGAATCCATTTTAAGATTCCGATCCTGGATCGTGTGGCAAAGAGGGTATCCCTCAAAGAGCAGGTTGTGGATTTTGAACCGCAGGCAGTGATCACAAAAGATAACGTTACGATGCAGATCGACACGGTGATCTTCTTCCAGATCACCGATCCGAAGCAGTATGCATATGGGGTGGAGAATCCAATCGCAGCCATTGAGAATCTGACTGCGACAACCCTGCGTAATATTATTGGAGATCTGGAACTGGATGAGACATTGACTTCCAGAGAGACGATCAATTCAGAGATGCGTACTTCCCTGGATCTTGCGACAGATCCCTGGGGAATCAAAGTCAATCGTGTGGAGCTGAAAAATATCATGCCGCCGACTGCAATTCAGGATGCCATGGAGAAGCAGATGAAGGCAGAGCGTGAGAGACGAGAAGCAATCCTGAAGGCAGAGGGAGAAAAGAAATCTACAATCCTGGTAGCAGAAGGTAAGAAGGAGTCTTTGATCCTAGAGGCAGAAGCGGAGAAGCAGGCAGCCATCTTGAACGCAGAAGCAGAAAAGCAAAAAAGGATCAAAGAGGCAGAAGGTCAGGCGGAAGCAATCCGTACGGTTCAGAAAGCGACTGCAGAAGGAATTGAGTTTATCAAACAGGCAGGTGCAGATGATGCGGTATTGACGCTCAAGAGCCTGGAAGCATTTGCCAAAGCCGCAGACGGAAGAGCAACCAAGATCATCATTCCTTCAGAACTGCAGGGGATTGCGGGGCTGACCAAGACGATCGCAGAAGTTGCAAGACCGGATAGAGTAGCAGAGTAGGAAACATGAAAGACGAAAGAGTAATTAGAATATCTGTTCGAAACCTCGTGGAATTTATTTTGAGGGAAGGGGACATTGATAACAGAGTGTCCGGCAGCATGGAGAAAGATGCCATGCTGCTGGGCAGTAAAATACATCGCAGAATACAGAGTCGTATGGGCGCAGATTATACTGCAGAAGTTCCGCTAAATCTGCAGGTCGCCTGTGACGGTTTCATTCTGCAGATTGAAGGGCGCGCCGATGGGATCCAAAAGAATGACGAAAAAGTCCTGATCGATGAGATCAAAGGAATTTTGCGAAATCTGGAACATCTGGAAGCGCCCGTTCCAGTTCATCTGGCACAGGCAAAGTGTTATGCGTATATTTATGCAGTACAGAATTCTCTGGAACGGATCTGGGTACAGATGACATACTGTCAGATGGAGACGGAAGAAATTCGTAGATTTTCAAAGGAATTTTGTATCGAAGATCTGGAAGTGTGGTTTCAGAACTTGGTGAAGCAGTATGAGAAATGGGCAAAGTTTGAGATCGAATGGAAAAAGGTACGAAATACCTCGATTCGTCAGATCGAATTTCCCTTTCCGTATCGCGAAGGGCAGCGAGATCTGGTGGCATCCGTATATCGTACCATCCTGCGTAAAAAGAAATTGTTTATCCAGGCGCCTACCGGAGTTGGAAAGACCATGGCGACTGTATTTCCGGCAGTGCGCGCAGTCGGAGAAGGGCTTGGAGAAAAGATTTTCTATCTGACGGCCAAGACGATCACAAGAACTGTGGCGGAACAGGCATTTTCTTTGTTGAAAGAGCAGGGACTTTCTTATAAGATGATCACCCTTACTGCAAAGGACAAAATCTGTTTTTGTGAAGAAGTGGAGTGCAATCCAGATGCCTGCCCTTATGCGAGAGGGCATTTTGACAGAGTGAATGATGCAGTGTTTGATCTGATCACAAATTGTGACGAATGGAACAGAGGGGTACTGGAAGAACAGGCAAAGAAATATGGGGTTTGTCCGTTTGAGATGTCATTGGATGTTTCCAACTGGGCGGATGCGGTGATCTGTGATTATAATTATGCGTTTGATCCACAGGCGCATTTGAAGCGTTTCTTTTCAGAAAATGGAAAAGGAGAGTATTTGTTTTTGATCGATGAGGCACATAATCTGGTGGAACGCGCAAGAGAAATGTACAGTGCATCTTTGTATAAAGAAGATGTTTTGGAGATAAGAAGACTGGTCAAGGCAGAGGATCCAAAACTTGCAAAATGTCTGGCGGAATGCAACATGCAGCTGCTGGAATTAAAAAGAGAGTGTGAGCAATATCAGGTGTTGGACAGCGTGTCTCATCTTGCGTTGAAGTTGATGAATGTTCTTTCCAAGCTGGAGGACTACCTAGAAGATTGTCAGGATGCAGAGAAGAAACGGCAGGTACTGGAGTTTTATTTTTCTGTTCGCAATTTTTTGAACATTCATGAGAGTTTGGATGAGAATTATGTGATTTTTTCTGAGATGCTGGGGGATGGACGGTTTCAGATCCGGCTGTTTTGTGTAAATCCGGCAATGAATCTTCAGCGTTACCTGGAACAAGGCAACAGTACGATTTTCTTTTCCGCAACGCTGCTTCCTGTTCAGTATTATAAAAAACTGCTCAGTGTAGGAGTGGATGATTATGCCGTTTATGCACAGAGTCCATTTCCGGAAAAGAATCGACGGCTGTTTGTCGGAACGGATGTAAGCACCAGGTATACCGTGAGAGGCAAAGAAGCATATCAGAGATTTGCCTGTTATATTGTAAGAATGGCAGAACAACGAAAAGGAAACTATATGGCATTTTTTCCGTCATATCGTTTTCTGGAAGAGGTGCATCTGTGGTTTCAGGAGTATGGTGCAGATTCGGCAGAGAGTATTTGTCAGTTGCCTTCTATGGATGAAAGACAGCGGGAAGAATTTTTACGGGAATTTGACCGGGACAGAGAGAAGAGTCTGGTTGCGTTTTGTGTGATGGGAGGGATTTTTTCAGAGGGGATCGATCTTACGGATGACAGGCTTATCGGCGCTGTGATCGCCGGTACAGGGCTGCCTCAAGTCTGCACAGAGCGGGAGATTTTAAAGCAATATTTTGATGCAGAGCGGATGCGGGGATTTGATTATGCGTATCTTTATCCGGGGATGAACAAAGTTCTGCAGTCAGCTGGCCGGGTGATCCGGACGGAGCGTGACAAAGGAGTGATCCTGCTTTTGGATGAACGGTTTCAGGAGCGGAGATATCGAGAAGTATTTCCGAGAGAGTGGAGTCGACAGACGTTTGGAACGATCGGAGATCTGGAAAAAGAACTACGGACTTTCTGGGAAAGTCCGTAGTCGTGAATCAGTCAAAAAAGCTTAAGAATTCTTTTGCTGCCTTAGAGGTCAGCACTTGTTCGTTGTAGGCGATTACAAGTTCGCGTTCCGGAAGTTCTTCCTCCGGTTCTACGATAAACAGATCGGAAGTCTGCTCGGAGAGACAGAAATTCGGAATAAATGCGATTCCCAGTCCAATTCTTGCAAGGTCGATCAGAAGGTCATTGCTGGTCAGTTCGATTTCAGGGACTAGATCCAGCTGATGCTGCTGGAACAGACGATGCAGATATTCGCTGGTCGTGCTGTGCTTGTCCAGCATCAGGATCGGATACTTGGAAAGTTCCTGATAGGAAAGTTTCTTTCCTTTTAATTCCGAGAAGGCATGATTTGCGATAAAGACATCGTGGAATTTTTTGATCTTTTTGATCGAGGAAACATTGCTTAAGTAGCTGTTTGGATAGTTGACCACAATCAGATCGACCTGTCCGGATTCCAGAAGCTCCACACATTTGATCGAAGTCTGATTCACGACTTTGATATGGGCATTGGGAAATGCTTCATGGAATTTTTTTAAATATGGCACCAGAAAATATCTGCAGATCGTGTCACTGGCGCCGATACGGATCTGACCACCGGTAGAGGCTGCATCCAGGAGCTGAGATTCTCCGCGCTGGATCAAGTGCATGGCCGGTTCAATGTGGCGCAGCAGAATTTCTCCTTCCGGAGTGAGCTGGACTCTCTTGGTGCTTCGAATAAAAAGAACCTGATCCAGTTTGCGCTCCAGTGTTTTAATGGACTGGCTGACAGCAGACTGGGAGATGAAAAGCAGCTTGGATGCCTCAGAAAAACTTAAAGTAGATGCCACGTGATAAAATACTTTATATAGCTCATAGTTAATATCCATTATTAGACCTCCTAATAAGTACTCTCTGTATTATAGGGCAAAAGTACATGAATTACAATCTGTAATGTGATAAAATGTATGAGAATCGCAGAAGAATAGAAAAAATGACGAAAGCAGAAGGAATCGGGAGGTGAAATGCATGAAAAAAGTACAATGGTTTTTCGGAATGTTGTTCTCATTTGCGTTGTTGCTGGTACTTCTGATCAGCAGTTTTGAGTTTGCGGCATATGGAGACTTTCATTTTTATGAAAAAGAGTACCGAAAATATGATGTGGTTTCAGACCTGGATATGAAACTGGAGGATGTGATGGATGTCACTCATGAGATGATGGAGTATCTGATAGGGAATCGGGAAAATCTGGATGTGTATACCACAGTGGAAGGAAAAGAGCAGGATTTTTTTAATGAACAGGATAAGCTGCACATGGCAGATGTCAGGAATCTGTTCCTGGGCGGGATCACAGTGAGACGTGTTTCACTGGTTGTGATGTTGATAAGCCTGGGGATTCTTTTGGTGACCAGAGCAGACTGGAAACGCATATTGGCCAGGGAATATCAGATCAGTCTCGGAATTACCGTGGTTGGAGTAGGAATTTTGGCTGGAACTCTGATCCTGGATTTCGACAGGGCGTTTACGGTGTTCCATGAGATTTTTTTTACCAATGATCTGTGGATATTCGATCCTGCTACAGATTATATGATCCGGATGCTTCCGGAAGGATTTTTCTATGACATGGCGCTGCGTATTGGAGAAATTTTTCTAACGGGGATGCTGGTGTGTTTCGGGATCAGTATGCTGTTGATCAGAAAAAGTGCCGGAAACAGAAAAAATAAAATTTAACAATACTTATCAGTGAGTTTAATTATATTAATTATACTTATGACGAAAAGTGTGGTAGAATTACCATAAAACGAGTTACTTGATGACTGAAAGAAGTGCAAAGGAGATTGTATATGAGCAACGTAAAGCGCGTATATGTAGAAAAAAAGGCAGAATTTGCCGTACAGGCAAAAGAATTGAGGCATGAGATTAGAAGCTATCTTGGAATCAAGACTGTGACAAATGTCAGAGTGTTGATCCGTTATGATGTAGAGAATCTTTCAGAAGATACATTTGAGAAAGCATGTAGCGGGATTTTTGCAGAACCACCGGTTGATGTGCTTTATCAGGAATGTTTCCCAATGGCAGAAGAAGATCACGTATTTTCTGTAGAATATCTTCCGGGGCAGTTTGATCAGAGAGCAGATTCTGCCGAACAGTGCGTACAGTTTATCAAAGAAGATGAGAAACCGGTGATCAGGACAGCGACTGTCTATGTAATCGAGGGACAGGTGACAGAAGAAGAGTTTGCAGCCATCAAGAATCACTGCATCAATCCGGTGGATTCCAGAGAGACTGGAATGGAAAAACCAGAAACATTGGTTACGGTTTTTGAAGAGCCGGAAGACGTAAAAGTATTCGATGGCTTTGAGACGATGCCGGAAGGAGAATTGAAAGCGCTTTATGAATCTCTTGGACTTGCAATGACATTGAAAGATTTTCAGCATATCCAGAAGTATTATTATGAAGAAGAGCACAGAGATCCGACGATGACAGAAATCCGTGTGCTGGATACATATTGGTCAGATCACTGCCGTCATACAACATTCTCTACGGAATTAAAAGATGTAACGTTTGGCGAGGGAGATTACAAAGAGCCGATCGTCAATACATACAAGCAGTATTTGAGCGATCACAGCGAGATTTTTAAAGGAAGAGAAGATAAGTTTGTCTGTCTGATGGATCTTGCGCTGATGGCAATGCGAAAACTGAAAAAAGAAGGAAAGCTTGCTGATCAGGAAGAATCTGACGAGATCAATGCGTGCAGTATCGTGGTTCCGATCAAAGTAGACGGAGTGGAAGAAGAGTGGCTGATCAACTTTAAGAATGAGACACATAATCATCCCACAGAAATCGAGCCATTTGGTGGAGCAGCTACCTGTCTTGGCGGTGCCATCCGCGATCCTCTGTCAGGACGTACTTATGTATATCAGGCAATGCGTGTAACAGGTGCGGCAGATCCGACGGTTTCTGTCAAGGAGACATTGAAAGGAAAGTTGCCACAGAAAAAACTGGTCAGAGGTGCGGCTCATGGGTACAGCTCTTATGGAAACCAGATTGGTCTGGCTACAGGTTTGGTAAAAGAAATTTATCATCCGGATTATGTGGCGAAACGTATGGAGATCGGAGCGGTATTAGGCGCTGCTCCAAGACGTGCAGTAATCCGTGAAAATTCAGATCCAGGAGATATCATTGTACTGCTTGGCGGACGTACCGGACGTGATGGCTGTGGTGGAGCGACAGGTTCTTCCAAAGTACATACAGAAGAGTCTATTGAGACCTGTGGTGCAGAAGTGCAGAAAGGAAATCCGCCGACAGAGCGCAAGATCCAGCGTTTGTTCCGCAGAGAAGAAGTAAGTAAGCTTATCAAAAAGTGCAATGACTTCGGAGCCGGCGGTGTGTCAGTTGCGATTGGAGAACTGGCAGATGGACTTCGCGTGGATTTGGATAAAGTTCCGAAAAAATATGCAGGTCTGGATGGAACAGAAATTGCTATTTCAGAATCGCAGGAGAGAATGGCAGTTGTTATAGATCCAAAAAATGTTGCAGAGTTTATGTCTTATGCAAAAGAAGAAAACCTGGAGGCAGTGGAAGTTGCAGTTGTCACAGAATCTCCGAGATTAGTTCTGGTATGGCGCGGCAAAGAAATCGTGAATATTTCCAGAGCCTTTCTGGATACCAACGGGGCTCATCAGGAGACAACAGTAGAAGTGGAGATCCCGGCGAAGAAAGATAGCTTATTTGTGAAAGAAGAAGTAACCGATGTCAAAGCAAAATGGCTGGAAACGCTGAAAGACTTAAATGTATGTTCTCAGAAAGGGCTTGTAGAAATGTTTGACGGTTCTATCGGAGCAGGTTCTGTCTTTATGCCATATGGCGGTCAGTATCAGATGACAGAAACACAGGCAATGGTTGCAAAAGTTCCGGTTCTGAATGGAACAACAGATGCTGTTTCTATGATGAGTTATGGATTTGATCCGTATCTGTCCAGCTGGAGCCCATATCACGGTGCGATTTACGCAGTGGTGGAATCTGTGGCAAAGATCGTGGCAGCAGGTGGAGATTACAGCAAGATCCGCTTTACATTCCAGGAGTACTTCCGTCGTATGACAGAAGATCCGAAGAGATGGAGTCAGCCATTTGCAGCTCTGCTGGGTGCATATGATGCACAGCTTGGATTTGGACTTCCATCGATTGGAGGAAAAGACAGTATGTCCGGAACCTTCCAGGACATTGATGTTCCTCCGACATTGGTTTCCTTTGCGGTGGATATGGCTACCGAGGATGAGATCATCACTCCGGAATTGAAAAAGGCAGGCAACAAATTGGTGTGGATGAGAATGGAAAGAGATCAGTATGATCTTCCTGTTTATGCTCAGTTGATGGATCAGTATGGAAAATTTGCATCTGACATTCACAGTGGAAAGATCGTATCTGCATACGCTCTGGATCGTCATGGTGTGATCGCTGCGGCAAGCAAGATGGCATTTGGAAATAAACTGGGCGTGAAGATCGAGCATCATATGGATGCAGGGGAATTATTTGCGCCGGCATTTGGAGATATCATTGCAGAAGTTCCTGCAGATAAAGTGAGTGAATTGAGCATCACTTATACGGTCATCGGTGAGGTGCTTTCTGAACAGAAATTTGTATATGCAGATACAGTGATCAGCCTGGACGAAGCAGAAGAAGCATGGACCGGTACATTAGAAAGCGTTTTTGCAACAAAATCTTCTGCAGACAGCAAAGAAGTAGTGGAAGAAAAACTTTACAATACATCGGATATTCATATTTGCAGCCATAAGATTGGACAGCCGACAGTATTTATTCCGGTGTTCCCTGGAACAAACTGTGAATATGACAGCCGCAAAGCATTTGAGAGAGCAGGAGCGAACGTGATTACAAAAGTATTCCGCAATATGAATGCAGAAGATATCCGTGATTCGGTTGTAGAGTTCGAAAAAGCGATCGGACAGGCACAGATGATCATGTTCCCGGGTGGATTCAGTGCAGGAGATGAGCCAGACGGTTCTGCAAAATTCTTTGCAACTGCGTTCCAGAATGCAAAGATCAAAGAAGCAGTTGAAAAGCTGTTGAATGAAAGAGATGGACTGGCACTTGGTATCTGCAATGGATTCCAGGCGCTGATCAAACTGGGATTGGTTCCTTACGGTAAGATCGTGGGTCAGACAGCAGACTCTCCGACTTTGACATACAATACAATCGGACGTCATATTTCCAAGATGGTGTATACAAAAGTTGTGACAAACAAATCACCTTGGCTTGCAGGGGCAGAACTGGGAGGTGTTTATACGAACCCGGCTTCTCATGGAGAAGGACGTTTTGTAGCCAGTGAAGAGTGGCTGGATCAGCTCTTTGCAAATGGACAGGTGGCAACGCAGTACTGCGATCCGGCAGGTGTGATCAGTATGGATGAAGAATGGAATGTTAACGGTTCCTACCGTGCGATCGAGGGTATCACGAGCCCTGACGGAAGAGTGCTTGGAAAGATGGCACACTCAGAACGCCGTGGAGATTCCGTAGCAATCAACATTTATGGAGAACAGGATCTCAAGATTTTTGAATCCGGTGTGAAATATTTCAAATAAGAAATAGGAAAGGGACTGCTGCAAAGGTGGGTAGATCATCATTGCCTGCGCGGCAGTTCCTTCGTAATTGGGAAAAATGTCAAAAAAGTGAAAATTAGTATTGACATTCTGAAAAATCAATAGTATACTAATCAAGTAAGTTGCGGTTGAGAAAACAGCGATTGTACAATATGGGGTCTTAGCTCAGCTGGGAGAGCATCTGCCTTACAAGCAGAGGGTCACAGGTTCGAGCCCTGTAGGCCCCATAGATTAAAAAATGAATATGGCGGAATAGCTCAGTTGGCTAGAGCACACGGTTCATACCCGTGGTGTCGCTGGTTCAAATCCAGTTTCCGCTACTAAGAGAGGTCTGAGGTTCAGATCTCTTTTGTTTTATCTGGGTTTATGGTTTGAAAACGGAGGAGAAAGAAAATATGTTGCTTAGTATTGCTTTGATATTGTTGCTTGGCATGATGATGGGATGGATTTGCAAGAAAGCTCATCTTCCGGGATTGATCGGAATGTTGATGACGGGGATTATGTTGGGTCCATACGCCCTGAATTTGATCGATGCCTCCATTTTGGGGATTTCGGCAGAGCTTCGAAAGATTGCATTGATCATTATTTTGACAAGAGCGGGGTTGTCTCTGGATCTGGAAGACTTAAAAAGAGTAGGGCGTCCGGCGATTTTGATGTGTTTTGTCCCGGCTTGTTTTGAAATACTGGGAATGGTCTTTCTGGCGCCCAAACTGTTGGGTGTGTCTGTAGTGGATGCAGCTGTTATGGGAGCTGTTGTGGGGGCGGTTTCTCCGGCTGTGATCGTGCCCAAAATGCTTCGACTGATGGAAGAAGGCTATGGGACCCAAAAGAGTATTCCGCAAATGATCCTTGCAGGAGCTTCTGTGGATGATGTGTTTGTAATTGTGTTATTTACTGCATTTACCGGGCTTGCCCAGGGAGAGAGTGTATCGGTGAAGAGTTTTGCGGAGATTCCCGTTTCGATCATACTGGGAATTGCAGCAGGACTGGCAGTCGGATGCGGACTGGCAGTATTTTTTGAAAAAGTTCACATTCGGGATACCTCTAAGGTTATGATTGTTCTGTGCGTATCTTTTCTGCTGGTGACACTGGAAGAACAGGCTGGGGAAGTGATCCCATTTGCGTCTTTGCTTGCGGTGATGGCAATGGGAATTGCACTGCAGAAAAAGCGGGAAGTGGTTGCCAGACGTTTGTCTGTAAAGTTCAACAAGCTGTGGAGTGTTTCGGAAATTCTTTTGTTTGTGCTGGTGGGAGCTACGGTGGATCTTCGATATGCACTGTCGGCGGGAGGCATGGTTATTGTTTTGTTGTTTGGTGTGTTGTTCTTCCGTATGATCGGTGTGTGGCTCTGCTTATGGAGAACTGGGCTGAATTGGAGAGAGCGGTTGTTTTGTATGATCGCATATATGCCGAAAGCAACGGTTCAGGCTGCGATCGGAGGAATTCCGTTGGCTATGGGGCTTTCCTGCGGAGAGATGGTTCTGACAGTAGCAGTGGCAGCGATTCTTGTGACTGCTCCTCTTGGCGCCTTCCTGATGGAACTGACGTATCAGAAATTGTTGAGCAGGTAGGGTATATTTTTAGCGGGAAAACTGCTATACTAGGAAAGAAAATAAATACTTACAAAAAGGAGCGTGTCAAATAGAGATGAATTTTCAGGAAAAACAGCAGGAATATGCAAGGCTGATCGTAGAAAATGGAGCAGCGGTGCAAAAAGGGCAGGAATTGGTGCTGCGTTGTCCCGCAGAATGCTGGGAGTTCGGTCGGATGATTGTAAAAGCCGGATATGAGGCAGGAGCCAAAGAGGTGATCGTACACTGGGGAGATGATGAGGTGGCGCGTCTTCGGTATGAATATGCGCCTATGGAAGTGTTTGAGGAGGTTCCGAAGTGGCGTGCAGATTCCATGAACAGCTATGCGGAGAATGGCGCGGCCTTTATTGCCATCACAGCCGAAAACCCAAACGCATTCAAAGGTGTTGACAGGGAGAAACAGATGGCAGCCGCAAAAGCCAACGACAAAGCCATGGAGCCGTATTACAAACGGATGGTATCCAGTCAGGTGCAGTGGGTTGTGGCGGCAGTTCCAGGAAAAGAATGGGCCAGTCAGGTGTTTCCGGAAAAGACGCAGGCGGAAGCGGTTGAAAGTCTGTGGGAAGCGATTTTCTGTGCAGTACGGATCCAGGATGGAGATGCAGTGCAGGCATGGAAAGATCATGATGCATTATTGTCTGAAAAGTGTGAGATCTTAAATCAATATCAGTTTACAGAATTGCATTATGAAAATGAAGCGGGCACGGATTTCCGGGTAGGGCTTGTAAAAGATCATATCTGGGAAGGTGGTTCCGAAGAATCCGGAGCAGGAGTACGTTTTATCGCGAATATGCCGACAGAAGAAGTGTTCACGATGCCGGATTACAGAAAAGCAGAAGGTAAAGTGGTAAGTTCTCGTCCGCTTAGTTATCGGGGAAATCTGATCAAAGACTTTAGTCTGACATTCCGCGAAGGTAGAGTGGTCGATTTTGAAGCAAAAGAAGGATACGATGCCTTGAAACAGCTTTTGGATACGGATGAAGGCTCGAAAAGTCTTGGAGAAGTAGCGCTGGTTCCATATGCATCTCCGATTTCCGAGATGGGGATTTTATTCTACAATACGCTGTTTGATGAGAATGCGTCCTGTCACCTGGCATTTGGAGAGTGCTATCCGACGACGGTTCAGGGTGGAGAGAAGATGAGTGAGGAAGAGCTGCATCAGATTGGAGGAAATCATTCCATCAATCACGTGGACTTTATGATTGGGACAAGTGATATGAAAATTACAGGAATTACAGCGGATGGCAAAGAAATTTCTGTATTTGTAAATGGAAACTGGGCGCTATAAATGCATCATTTGTAGCAATAATTTGAAAAATTAGAAAAAATGCAAAAAAAGGTTGACATTTTTTGAAACAGATAGTATACTAACAAAGTCGGTTGCGAGAAACGTAGCCGACAGATATGGGGTCTTAGCTCAGCTGGGAGAGCATCTGCCTTACAAGCAGAGGGTCACAGGTTCGAGCCCTGTAGGCCCCATAGATTAAAAAATGAATATGGCGGAATAGCTCAGTTGGCTAGAGCACACGGTTCATACCCGTGGTGTCGCTGGTTCAAATCCAGTTTCCGCTATTGAAAAAGAAGTCCTTGAATGAGGGCTTCTTTTTTGTTACAATCAGAAAATGAGAAAGAAGAGCCGAAAAATCCGGCTTACAAGGAGGCAGAAGATGAACAAAAAATCATGGATGGTATTACGGATCGTGGCAGGAATGTATCTGGCATTTCTGGGGATCCAGATTATTTCGCAAGTATCAAAGGAGCAGCCCACAAATTTGGCGCTGATGATGTGTGCAGCGGTTCTGTTTATTGGAGTAGGAGTGGCGTATGCGGGTGCCGCGATCCGAAACGTCTGGAAGATGGGGAAGGGAGATGCGCCCGAGGAGGATCTTCGGATTGCAGAGCAGAATGAACTGAAAGCAGAGCCGCAGGAAACACGCAGAGGCATTCCGGATATCCAGCTGAAGCAGGATGTGACAGAAGAAGAGCAAAAGGAAGAGATTTTGTCAAAAGAGGAAGAAGAATCAAATGCTGAGTAAAAGGAAACGTCAGCCAGAATAAAGAAGGGAGCAGAAGTGATGAGAATTGGAATGGGATACGATGTGCATAAATTAGTGGAAGGAAGAAAGCTGATCCTTGGCGGTGTGGAGATTCCATATGAAAAGGGACTTCTTGGACATTCAGATGCGGATGTTCTGCTCCATGCCATCATGGATGCGCTGTTGGGAGCGGCTGCACTTGGAGATATCGGGAAGCATTTTCCGGATACGGATCCTGCATACAAAGGGATTTCCAGTATCAAACTACTGGAGCATGTTGCGGGACTTCTGGAAGAGCATCGGTTTGTGATTGAAAATATTGATGCGACGATCATTGCACAGAAGCCTAAAATGCGTCCTTATATTGATAGCATGCGGGAAAATATCGCAGCTGCCCTGCAGGTGGAGCTGGATCAGATCAATGTCAAGGCGACCACGGAGGAAGGACTTGGATTTACCGGAAGCGGAGAAGGCATTTCTTCCCAGGCAGTCTGTATGCTGGAAAAAGTGCTGAATTACAGCAGTGTGGATGTCACAGATCGGAAAGACGGGTGTGCAGGCTGTGCCGGATGTAAAAGAGAGTAGACAGGAGAGAAACCATGGAGCTTCGCAGACTGGAAGAGAAAGAACACGCAAAGACAAGAACGTTGTGGGAAGAAGTATTTTCAGAAGATACGAAAGCGTTTTTGGATTACTACTATTTTATTAAGACCAGAGAAAATGAGATCTGGGTTGTGGAAGAAGATGGAGAGATTCAGTCCATGCTTCAGTTGAATCCGTATTCGATCCAAGTAGCAGACAGAGAGTTTGTCTGCAATTATATCATTGCAGTTGCGACAAGAAAAGAATATCGAGGCCGGGGGTATATGGGAAGTCTTCTGCGTAGAACCATGCAGGAGATGTATGGGGAAAAGCAGCCCTTTACATTTTTAATGCCGGCAGCAGAAGCAATCTATACTCCTTATGATTTTCGCTATGTCTATCAGCAGTTGCAAGCTGTATTTGAGACAAAAACGGTGTCAGAATCAGCAGAAGAGACCGATGCGACTATGTTTCAGGCAGAAGAACTGGCAGAATTTGCCGGAGAACTGATAGGAAAAGAGAAGCAGGTGTATGCAAAAAGAAATCCGCATTATTATCAGACCCGCGTATTGGAGCAGCAAAGTGAAAACGGAGGGATCCGGATGCTGAAACAAGACGGGAAGCTGACAGGAATTTACTGTTATGCAAAAGAGGACACCTGTGAAGTATTGGAACCGCTGATACTTCCCGGATACGAACGTGCATTTTTGGCATCTCTATCCAATCTGAGCGATCGACCAGTAAAAGCGCTGGCATGTCCCGAAGCGTTAAAGCCATACGCCGGGTCAGCAGAGAAAAAGCCGCTGATCATGATCCGGATCTTGCATCTGGAAACGTTGTTGTCAGCACTTCAAGTGAAAGAGGGAGAAGAAGTATGCTGCTCTTTTGCGGTGATTGATCCCATTTTGACGGGAAACAGTCGGATCTGGCGTCTGTGCAGCAGGGAAGACGGTAGCATACAGGTGACAGAGACAGAAGACTCCCAGGGAGTTCTTTCGATTGCTTCCTTGACAGAAGTGTTGTTTGGATATCGAAGTATGGAGGAGATCTGGGCAGACGAGGGTGTTTCGGTAAGTGAGGAACTGATCCGTCAGTTTGAGAAGATCAAGCCCCTGGCTCCGGTATTCTTCAATGAGATTGTGTGAAAGAAGTTGACAAAACAGAAAAATTTGCATAAGATATAATCTGTATTGAGAAATAAAGCAAAGGCTTGGAACGGAAAGAGTATCTGGTCATACGCTCACAGAGAGGGATTGTCATTGGCTGAAAGCAGTCCCGAGAAAGTATCCGGAGAAGTGCATTCGGGAGCTGATCCTGTGAACATCCATAGGAAGTATCAGTAGCAGGGTACGTATCGCATACGTTACATGCAAGGAGTGAAAGAATCAGATTCTTTTAATAGAGTGGAACCGCGGAAAAACTTCGTCTCTAGTACAGAGACGGAGTTTTTTGTTCCTTTCAGTATTTGCAGCAAGAGTCAGGAGGGTGGCATATGGGAATGCTGTCGTATATCCGGGAAGAGATCCAGGTCATCAAAGAGCGGGATCCGGCGATCAAATCAAACATGGAAGTATTGTTATATCCCAGTTTTAAAGTGATCCTTCGATACCGGGTGGCACATAAATTATATAAAAAGAAGCATTATTTTCTGGCAAGATTGATCTCTCAGAGAGCAGCCAGAAAAACCGGGATCGAGATCCATCCGGGGGCACAGATTGGGAAAGGGTTGTTTATCGATCATGGAAGCGGGGTGATCATCGGTGAGACGACGATCATCGGAGACAATGTGACTCTGTATCAGGGGGTTACCCTTGGCGGTACGGGGAAAGAACAAGGAAAACGGCATCCGACGCTGGAAGACAATGTGATGGTCAGCGCAGGCGCGAAAATCTTAGGCTCGTTTACCATTGGGGAAAATTCAAAGATCGGGGCAGGTTCGGTTGTGCTGGAGGAAGTGCCTCCAAACTGTACGGTAGTGGGAGTTCCTGGGCGGATCGTAAAGCGGGATGATAAAAAAGTACCGCGAAGCGAGATGGATCAAGTTCATCTGCCGGATCCCATGCTTGCCGACATCCGCAGCCTTCAAAAAGAAAGCCGGGAGCTGCACAGTCAGCTGACAGAGATGGTGCAGAACATGAGGTGTATGAAACCATGCAAAACAGAACAATCAGGAGAGGAGAAAAAAGATGAAGTTATATAATACCATGTCAAAAACAAAAGAAGAGTTTGTTCCGTTGGAGGAAGGAAAGGTGAAGATGTATGTCTGCGGACCGACAGTTTACAATTTCATCCATATCGGAAATGCAAGACCGATGATCGTGTTTGATACGGTCAGAAGATATTTTGAGTATAAAGGATATGATGTTAATTTTGTGTCCAACTTCACAGATGTAGATGATAAGATCATCAAAAAAGCCAATGAAGAAGGTGTGACAGCAGAAGAGATTTCCAAACGTTACATCGAAGAATGCAAAAAAGATATGGAAGGCATGAATGTCAAACTGGCAACTAAAAATCCGCTGGCGACAGAAGAAATCGGCGGGATGATCGACATGATCCAGACTCTGATCGACAAAGGGTACGCCTATGAAAAAAATGGAACGGTGTATTACCGTACCAGAAAATTTGAAGGATACGGAAAACTTTCCCATAAAAATCTGGATGATCTGCAGTCCGGCGGACGTTCTCTCCTTGTGACAGGAGAAGATGAAAAAGAAGATTCTCTAGACTTTGTACTTTGGAAACCAAAGAAAGAAGGAGAACCTGCATGGGAGTCGCCATGGAGTGAAGGACGTCCGGGATGGCACATTGAATGCTCGGAAATGTCCAAAAAATATCTGGGCGAACAGATTGATATCCATGCTGGTGGAGAGGATCTGATCTTCCCGCATCATGAAAATGAGATCGCACAGAGTGAAGCTGCTAACGGAAAAGAATTTTCTAAATACTGGCTGCATAATGGATTTCTGAATATTGACAACCGCAAGATGTCCAAGTCTCTTGGTAATTTCTTTACAGTACGGGAAATCGGAGAAAAATATGATCTGCAGGTACTGCGATTCTTTATGCTGAGCGCTCACTATAGAAGTCCTTTGAATTTCAGTGCAGAACTGATGGAGGCGGCAAAGAACGGTCTGGATCGTATCGTGACGGCAGCAGAGCATCTGAAATTCCTTCTGGATGGGGCAAAGGCAGATGTCATGACAGAAGAAGAGCAGGCTAAGATTACAAAAAGCCGGGAATTTACAGAAAAATTTGAAAAAGCCATGGATGATGACTTTAATACAGCAGATGCCATTGCGGCTGTCTTTGATCTGGTGAAGTTTATCAACACCAGCACAGATGGTGACAGCTCCAGAGCATATCTGGAAAGCCTGTTAGAACGTCTGGTTACCTTGACCGATGTACTTGGGATCATTGTGGAAAAAGAGCAGGAAATGCTGGCGGACGATATTGAGGCCTTGATCGCAGAGCGTCAGGCTGCAAGAAAAGAACGGAATTTTGCAAGAGCAGATGAGATCCGTGATGAACTGCTTGCAAAAGGAATTATTCTGGAAGATACAAGAGAAGGGGTAAAATGGAAAAGAGCGTAAATTTTGAATTTCAGGATCTGATGGAAGAGATGCTGGAGTTAAAAGAAGTGGAAGCATCTGCATATTCTCCGCTTGTACTGGCTTACATCGGAGATTGCGTATACGATCTGATCATCAAAAGTATGGTCATCAACGAGGGGAACAGACAGGTACAGAAACTGCACAAAGAGACCAGCAGATATGTACAGGCTTCGGCTCAATCCTATATGATGCGTGCCATGCAGGAATGTCTGACGGAAGAAGAGCATGGTATTTATAAGAGAGGACGAAATGCCAAGTCCATATCCCCGGCTAAAAACCAGTCCATTACGGATTACCGCAGAGCTACGGGATTTGAGGCGCTGGTTGGATATTTATATCTGAACAGACAATATGAGAGATTACTGACGCTTATCAAAATCGGACTGAACAGTCTGGAAGAAAATCAGGGAGAAGAAGATGCAGGAAAATAAAAAAGAATTTGAGAATACAGAGCATACCCTTGTGATCGAGGGGAGAAATGCAGTGCTGGAAGCATTCCGTTCCGGGAAACCGATCGACAAAGTTTTTGTGCTGGACGGCTGCCAGGACGGACCGATACGTACCATTGTAAGAGAGGCAAAAAAGCACGATACAATCCTTAATTTTGTAGGAAAGGAGCGGCTGTCCCAGATCTCCGTAACCGGAAAGCATCAGGGCGTCATCGCTTATGCGGCTGCGTACGAATATTCGGAAGTGGAAGATATGCTGGCACTGGCAAAGGAGCGGGGCGAAGATCCATTTTTGATCCTTTTAGACAATATTGAAGATCCCCATAATCTGGGAGCGATCATCCGAACTGCCAATCTGGCAGGTGCACACGGGGTGATCATTCCCAAGAGAAGAGCCGTGGGGCTGACAGCTACGGTAGCAAAGACTTCTGCAGGAGCATTAAATTACACGCCGGTGGCAAAAGTGACCAACCTGGCAAAAACGATGGAAGAGCTGAAAGAAAAAGGACTCTGGTTTGTATGTGCGGATATGGGCGGAGAATCCATGTATCGTCTGAATCTGAAAGGACCGATCGGTCTGGTAATCGGAAATGAAGGAGAAGGGGTCGGACGTCTGGTGAAAGAAAAATGTGATTTTGTTGCCAGTATCCCGATGAAAGGAGAGATTGATTCTTTGAATGCGTCCGTTGCGGCAGGTGTATTGGCTTACGAGATCGTGCGGCAGAGAATGATGTAAGAACAGCACATAAATGATCAGGAGAAGAGGGGGAGCAAAAATGCAGAGAAACCGATATGAAAGGCTGACAGATGAAACGTTGATAGAAGAGCTGCGAGGCGGAGACTCTGCCATCACAGACTTTATCATGGATAAGTACAAACCAATGGTTCGTAAAAAAGCTAGAGCCATGTTCCTTCTGGGAGGAGAAAATGAAGATCTGATCCAGGAAGGCATGATCGGGCTGTTCAAAGCTGTCCGCGATTATGATAAAGAGCAGGGAACCTCTTTTGCGAGTTTTGCAGAACTGTGTGTCTCCAGACAAATGTACAGTGCGATTGAAGCATCTCAGAGGAAGAAACATCTTCCTCTGAATTCTTATATATCTTTGTATGAAGAGTCTGTGGAAGAAGGAAAAAAAGTCCCTTTGATCGATACCATTGAGCCACAGGAAGAGAATAATCCCGAAGCGTTGTATTTTGGGAAAGAGTTTACAGAAATTTTTTCAGAACGTTTGAAAGAAACGCTTAGTACTTTGGAGAATCATGTTTTGGAACTCCATCTGATGGGAACGGATTATCGGAAAATTGCAGAATTGCTTGGGAAAAGTCCGAAAGCGGTGGACAATGCGCTGCAGAGGATTAAAAGCAAGGCGCAAAAGCTGCTTCAGATGGAAAGCAGGGTATAAAAAGTCCCTCTTAAAAATAAGAGGGAAATAAAAAGCTGCCAAGGGGACTTGAACCCCCGACCTCCGCCTTACCAAGGCGACGCGCTACCGACTGCGCCATAGCAGCTTATGTGATAAACACAACACTAATACTATACATTAAAATGGATGTATTTGTCAATGTTTTTTAGACAGAAATTTCAAAATGAAAAAATAATTGCGGCAATATCTCAGGAACAGAAGATACTGCCGCAGTTTTTAGGTATGTTCGTCCTCTTCTTCCACCAGTTTTAAAATATCAGTCAGATCACATTTTAAATATTCGCATAGCCTGGCAAGAATTTTCAAATCAATCCGGGAAATCTTATTTTTACAGTAGTTGTTTAATTGTGTCCGTTGCAAATTGCAATGTTTGCAGACAGAATTTTTACTGATCCCTTTTTCTTTCATTACCACATCTAAATCAATCACGATCTTGTTCATATCTACACCTGCCTTTCCTAAAGTATATGTGCAGTTGTATAAAAATATAAGATGCAATATAATATAGATGTAGAAATATACACCTGTATTAAAATTTAATGGAGAAGGAACGTGAAAAGAATAAAAAAAGGAATCTGCCTGCTGACAGGATGTCTTTTTGCCGTATGGATCTGGACAGTCATACAGCAGGAACCGGATGTACGATCTACGATGATCCGTCAGCGTGGCATGGAACGGAGTTTGTGTGTGGAAGTGAGGGCGAATCCGTGGAAAATAAAAGATCGGGAAAAGTTTGCGGAGACATTGCTGCAGATGGCAGAAGAAAACAATTTCCAGAGTGTACAGTTTAGCGAAGAATTGGAAGCGGTTTCCAGCATTGTTTTTCGGGTATATACGATGCCGTATCACTCCCGGTGGGAATTTGAACTTCAATGTAGGAGAAAGGAAAAAGACACGCATTCTTGGGAAATACGTGTCTTTGAGAATCCGCTATAGTGTCTCGGAATTTAAAATGATGGTAAAAGGTCCATCATTAACCAGTGCAACTTTCATATCAGCTCCAAATTCGCCGGTTTCTACGCAGGATACAGACTGGCGGCATTTGGAAATGATGTACTCATAAAGTGCATTTGCCTTATCAGGAGCACCTGCTTCTATGAAGCTTGGGCGGTTTCCTTTTTTGCAGTTGGCATACAGTGTGAATTGGGAAACAAGAAGCAGGCTTCCGTCTACATCCGCGAGGGAAAGGTTGGTTTTTCCGTTTTCGTCTTCAAAAATGCGCAGTCCGATCATTTTTTTGATCAGCTTGTCGGCAACTTCTTCCGTATCTGTGTCAGAGACGCCGATCAGGACGAGAAATCCTTTTTGGATGCTTCCGATGGTGCGTTCGTCCACAGTGACAGAAGCTTCTGTCACTCGTTGAATGATAAATTTCATCTGTAAAATCTCCTGTTTGTTTTGTTGATATTTTGGATGATTTCAATCGAAATCAATCGGGTTCGCTCTTAATTGTATACCCGAATTTCCTGAAAGTCCAGAAGAAAGCTCAAACTGCAGGATATGAATGTCTGTACTGTCACCAAAATGTGTCGAAAAACCATGAGAAAAGGGGATTCTCCTACTTTTTCCTGAAAGAAGTATGGTATACTGAACATATGAGAAGCGTGGTCGTTTTCTGGGAGGAGACAGAGGGGGAACATATGAGCAAACTGAGGAAGCAGAATCTGGAGCCGCTTAGAGAGGCATTGCAGGAACTGACAGATTTTGTCCGGAATATGGACCAGACAGAGTATTCCTATTTTTACAGGCAGGTTGAACGTATGGGGAATAACGTAGAGATCTGCATTCTGGTAAGGTATGACGGATGGGAGCAGCTGGAGCGTATTTTGCTGCGGGACTGGAATTCTGTAAAGAGAATGTATGAGGATGCCTGGATGATGGAGTGGAGGAATGGAAAAGAAAAGTATCGATTCTTGCAGCTACTTACAGAAATTGAATGGTATTTAGAGGGAAAGGGACTGATCTTTATGGAAGATCAGAATTATCAGTATGCCAATTGAAGATGCAGCAGTGGATTGCAAAAATTACAGATGTCTGCTATATTAAATCATTATAATACGAATCAGAGAAACTGTGGAGGATGTTATGGATCAGACAACCTATGAAAGCTATATTAAAATTCTCAAAAAAGAACTGATACCGGCGCTGGGGTGTACAGAACCGATTGCATTGGCATACGCAGCGGCGAAAGCCGGAGAAGTATTGGGAGTATTTCCCGAACACATGACAGTCTGGTGTTCCGGGAATATTATAAAAAATGTAAAAGGAGTAAAAGTACCCAACTCGGATGGCATGAAGGGTGTGGAAGCAGCAGCTATCCTGGGACTTGTAGGAGGAGATGCCTCGCAGGCGCTGGAAGTGCTGGAATCTGTGACAAAAGAAGAGATTGAGAAGACCAGAAAGCTGTTATCCGCTGATTTCTGCAGGTGCATGCTGAAAGAAGGGGTTGCAAATCTTTACATTGAGACGCATGTGGTATGTGGAAATCAGGAAGCGGTTGTTGTGATCGAACAGGAGCATACCAACATTACAAGGATCGAGAAAAACGGGAAAGTATTGTATCAGCATCAGACCGAGGAAAAAGCAGATGAGGAAGAAGTGGATAAAAGTCTGTTGAATCTGGAAGACATTATAGCATTTGCAGATCAGGTGGATCTGGAAGAGATCAGACCCGTTCTGCTGCGGCAGATGCGCTATAATTCCAGGATTTCGAAAGAAGGGCTGACACACGAATGGGGTGCTCAGGTTGGAAAAGTGATTGCAGAGGAATATGGTGAGGATGTGAAGTGGAGGGCGGTGGCTGCCGCTGCAGCCGGTTCGGATGCCAGGATGAGCGGATGTTCCATGCCGGTGATCATCAATTCCGGTTCGGGGAATCAGGGAATGACCTGTTCGCTTCCGGTGATGGAATACGGAAAAGAGCTGCATAAAAGTGAAGATGAGATCTGCCGGGCCCTGTGCGTATCCAATCTGGTTGCATTGAACCAGAAGCGATACATCGGTTCCCTCTCCGCTTATTGTGGAGCTGTCTGTGCGGCGGCAGGGGCCGGAGCCGGGATCACATACCTTTGCAAAGGCAGCCTGGAGCAGATTCAGAATACTGTAGTCAACACCATAGCAGATGCAGGCGGGATCGTATGTGACGGAGCGAAACCAAGCTGTGCGGCTAAGATCGCAACCGCCTTGCAAGCAGCGATCTTAAGTCATAAGATGGCCATGCGGGGACTGACCTTTTCCTGCGGAGAGGGACTTGTCATGGATTGTCCGGAAGATACGATCAAAGCGGTCGGATATGTGGGAAGAGCGGGAATGAAACAGACCGATGTAGAGATTTTAAATCTGATGATTGGAAAGACAAAAATAGAAGATATTGAAAAATAAGCAAAAATCAGTCTCATGAAAATTACCGAGACTGATTTTTTTATGATGGGATGAAACTTTTTTGAAAGAAGTATGGTCTAATGAGTGTAAAGAGCCAAAAAACAGGAAAGCGGGGTGAGAAGCGATGAAATATCTGGTGAAGCGGGCGCAGAAGAAAGACGATCAGGCATTTGTGGAACTGATGGAACACTGTAAAAGCAGCATGTACAAAGTGGCAAGGAGTTATCTGAAAGAGGATGCAGACATTGCAGATGCGATCCAGGAGACGGTGATCGATTGTTACGAACACATGGACCGTCTGAAACATGCGGAGTATTTCAAGACATGGCTGACCAGGATCCTGATCAACAACTGTAAAGATATACTGGCAGAAAAGAGGCGGGAATATCCGTTGGAACAGGTAGAAGAACAGGAGAATACGTGTATGGAGATGCAGAATTACGAATTTCAGGAATTGATGAATTCTCTGGATGAAAAATACCGGACAGTGCTTCTTTTATATTATGGAGAAGGTTTTAAGATTAAGGAGATCGCACAGATCCTGGAGATGGATGAGAATACGGTGAAAACCAGACTGTCCAGAGGGCGAAAAAAATTTGAACATGCGTATTCCATGTGTTAGAAAAGGAGGCAGTGATAATGAAGAAAGATTATTCTGTAGATGAAATGAAGAAAATTATGGACCGGGATATGGATATCCCTGAATGCGTAGATGACGGAATGAAACGCGCATATGAACAGCTTGGGATCCGGACCACGAGAAGGCGCGGCAGAACATACAAACTTTGGACAGGTCTGGCCGCAGCGGCAGTGCTGACGGCGGGACTTTCCATCACGGCATTTGCAGTGACCAAATATCTCAATGTCACGCGAAGTGAGGACGGGGATACCCTGCAGTATCAGATTGAAGTGGATACCAAGCAGAAAGAGGCACATCAGATCAAGGTGGAGCCGACCTATCTGCCGGATGGGTATGAATATCAGGAAGAAGGACCGTATGGTGGAAAATGGCGCAACGAAGAAGCAGACAGTGGGATTTCGATCCTGCCGTATAATGCGGCAGAGCTATACAGGATGTCCAGAGTGGATGATTCGTTCCAGAAATTCCGCAAGGACAGTCGGGTGAAGACCGCAGATACAGAACATACAAAACTGGATCTGTTTCTGATGGACTCTGAGTATGTGGACAGTGAGAAGACCAATAAATCATTGTATCTGTTCAATGAAGAAGAGGGATATGGAATCCATATCCAAAGTACCAGTGATCTTCCGAAAGAAGAGATTGAGAAAGTAGCGGAAGGATTGAAAGTCACTGTTTTAGACGAGACAGTACCATACCCTTCAGAAGAGGAAATTCAGGCAGAAATTGAAGAGAAGGAATGGCTGAAAGAAATGGAAGCGCAGGCGGGAAATACAATTTCGGCAGAGAGTGTGCGCGTAGTTGGAGAAGAAATCAGAAATCCATTTCATGAGGAAGGTTCCACAGAGTTTGAGGATATCCGCTTTACGGTAAAAGATATCAAGATACAGGATACCCTGCCTTTGGATCAGTTCCCAAAAGAAAATTTTGTGGAATATGAAAAGATTGCGCCGTGGATCAATGAAGATACCTCTTTGAAACCGCATGAAAGATATCTGTTTGATGCGGGAGAGACGATTACAGCAGATACAAAAGCAGCAAAAGAAGCAGAGACCGTGAATTCTAAATATGTAGTTGTAACGATGCAGGCAGAGAATTGTTCTGATTTCCAGACGGAGTGGAATGCGGCTGACGGAGTCAGCATTGCGCCGGATCTGACTGCAATGAAAACCAATGAAGACGGAAGTCTGTCAAAGACAGATTATACGCTGACTAGTGCAAATGAAAATTATGAACTGCAGTGGCTGTCAAATGATATGGCATCTTTCCCGATTTATTTTGACAAGATCTACTATACAGAAGGTGTTCAGAGAATCAAGCATGCGCTGTTCCGGCCGCTGGCAGCAGGAGAAACATTGGAATATACACTGGTTTATGTGGCGGATGAGGATCAGTTGGATTCCTTATATCTAGATATCTATCCGGGATATGGAAACGCAGAAGAGGGTGCAGCCGCTCCATATGTAAAAGTAAAATAAGTAGTTTAGATTTCTTTACAGAAACTGGAAAAACGCCTATACTGTTAGGAAAAGAACGATTCGGACAGGAGGCAGACACAGATGGCGGCGTTTTTAAAAGAAATTGACAAGTTTTACGGGACAAAAGAGAAAAACAGGCAGGGAGAAGACCTGGAGACCTTTCTGGAGCACTACGATCCTCATAAGTATGAGACACCAAGCTGTACCACAGATGCGGTGATCTTTTCCAAAACAGGCAAGCTTTTGGATGTAAACCAGTTAAAGGTGATTCTGGTACGAAGAAGCAATCATCCAAGCATCGGGTTCTGGGCGCTGCCCGGCGGGTTTGCCGAAATGAGAGAGAATCTGGAAGATACGGCAAGACGGGAACTGGAGGAAGAGACGGGAGTCAAGGGACTTCCGATGGAACAGTTTGCGGTCTATGGAGATTACGACAGAGATCCTAGAACCCGGGTGATCACCACCGCATATCTGTCCCTTGTGGAGGAGAACGATGTCACCGTACAGGCAGGGGACGATGCGGCGGATGCCGCCTGGTGCAGTGTTGATTTACAGAGAAAAGAAAGTCATCCGGGAGTTCTCGAAAGAAATATCTGGGAGCTTCGGATCACCAATGAGGAGAAAAAACTCGATACCTGTGCAGCGGTGGAAGAGATCCGCAGAGAGGGTCTGATCCGGGAACGAAAATACAGAGTGCTTTCAGGAGGAAAGATCGCGGTGGATCATGCGGCGATCCTCGTACAGGCGCTGTGTCTTTTAAGAGAACGACTGGCAGAATAAGAAGAAAAAGAACCGATACCGGCAAAGCAGAGAAAAGCCTGCCGGTATCGGTCCTTTTTATTTTTTGCGGCTTCTTGAAATGTAAAAAATGAATCCAAGGCAGCCGAATGCGATCAGCATCCAGATCACAAAGGTGAGAGTACCCTGTGGATGGAACATGTCGTAGTATCCTTTCAGATAGATGACCACAACGATCCATGGCAGGATATGGGTCATATAGAAGCGGACTTTTGTCGGAAACTTCAGCCCGTTGCCGCTGTTGGCCTCCTGTATGAAATATTTCCATCCCCATCCGTTTTTATGGGTACAGAACAGAAGGTATACAACAGAACCCAGAGGAAGAATATTGTTGGAGACAATAAAGTCTTCCAGATCCATGATATTTGTTCCGGGACCCAGAGGCTGAAATCCGGACCACACGCTGAATCCGAGAATGCAGGGGATGCTTAAGACGGTGATCAGAACAATATTGATCCCCACCGCTTTCGTCCGTTTCCATCCGAACAGATCCATCCAGAAAGAAACAATATTCTCGAAGACTCCCACGATAGTGGACAGCGCCGCACAGAATAAGAACAGGAAAAATAAGGATCCCCAGATCCGTCCTCCGGTCATCTGTGTAAAAATATTCGGCAGTGTAATAAATACCAGTCCGGGACCTGCATCCGGTTCCACCCCAAACGCGAAGCAGGAAGGGATTACGATCAGTCCTGCCATCAGCGCCACACAGGTGTCCAGAAGTACGATGCTGACAGATTCTCCGGCAAGGGATCGTTTTTTGTCCAGATAGCTTCCGAAGATCGCCATGCCTCCCATTCCGATGCTTAAGGTGAAAAATGCCTGGCTCATGGCTCCGAAGATGACGTTTCCGATTCCGTTTTCCACCATGCGGTTAAAATCCGGAACCAGGAAGAAGCGAAGTCCTTCCGAAGAACCGGAAAGCGTCACAGAACGGATCGTCAGGATGACCATGATCGCCAGAAGACAGAGCATGGTCACTTTCATGATCTTTTCCACACCCTTTTGCAGACCGATGCTGCAGATGCCAAAGGACAGCAGGATGACCAGCACCGTCCAGAAGGACAGCGTAGGAACGGAAGAAAGCATGCCGGCATATTTTTCGGACACTTCAGAAGCGGTTACCCCTGTAAATTCTCCTTTTGCCATGCGGAAGCAGTAGTAGAGCATCCATCCTCCGACCATGGAATAAAACATGACCAGAAGATAGTTTCCGGCGATGGCTGCCCAGCGTGCATAATGCCATTTGGTATGGGGCGGCTCCAGTGCGTTGTAAGAAGTAGCGATACTCTTCTGGCTGGCTCTTCCCACGCTGAATTCACATACGATGATCGGAAGTCCCAAAATGACCAGAAACAGCAGGTAGACTAAAATAAAGGCTGCTCCGCCGTATTTTCCGGCCATATATGGAAACTTCCAGACGTTCCCAAGTCCGATGGCACATCCCGCAGATACCAGGATAAAGCCCAGACGGGAACCAAATTGTTCTCGTTTCATAATAACCTCCATAAACATACGATATTTTCTCTCCCTGAAAGGAGTTTCCTTTAGAAGCTTCATCAGTATATCACGTTGGCGCGGCGAAGTAAAGAAAATGTTTTGCATGTGCCTTGTCCAAATGGCGGATTTATGATAAGATAATCGGAAGAATGTTTGTACACGAGGAGGAATTTATGGAAAACGAAGCAGTTTCAAAAAATTTCATTGAACAGGAAATAGACAAAGACCTTGCAGAAGGCGTTTACGATCATGTGTGTACCCGTTTCCCGCCGGAACCAAACGGATATCTGCACATTGGACATGCCAAGTCCATCCTTTTGAATTACGGACTGGCAAAAAAATACAATGGAACATTCCACATGCGTTTTGACGATACCAATCCGACCAAGGAAAAAGTAGAGTTTGTGGATTCCATCAAAGAAGATATCCAGTGGCTGGGAGCAGACTGGGAGGATCATCTTTACTTTGCATCCGATTATTTTGAGCAGATGTATGAGTGTGCAGTGAAGCTGATCAAAAAAGGAAAGGCTTATGTCTGCGACCTGACTCCGGAAGAGATCAGAGAGTACAGAGGGACACTGACAGAGCCTGGAAAGAACAGCCCGTACAGAGACCGTCCGATCGAAGAGAATCTGGAATTATTCGAGGCTATGAGAGCCGGAAAGTTCCAGGATGGAGAGAAAGTACTGCGCGCCAAGATCGATATGGCGTCTCCGAACATTAACATGAGAGATCCGATCATCTACCGGGTGGCTCACATGACACATCACAATACAGGAGACAAGTGGTGCATTTATCCGATGTATGATTTTGCGCATCCGATCGAGGATGCCATCGAACACATCACACACTCCATCTGTACCCTGGAGTTTGAAGACCACCGTCCATTGTACGACTGGGTGGTCAGAGAATGTGAGTTTGAGATGCCTCCAAGACAGATCGAATTTTCGAAACTGTACCTGACCAATGTTGTGACAGGAAAGCGTTACATCAAAAAGCTGGTAGAAGAGGGAGTGGTAGACGGATGGGATGATCCGCGTCTGGTCTCCATTGCAGCACTTCGCCGCAGAGGATTTACACCGGAGTCGATCAAGATGTTCATCGATATGTGCGGTGTGTCAAAAAGCCAGAGCTCCGTTGATTATGCCATGTTAGAGTACTGCATCCGCGAGGACTTAAAGCTGAAAAAACCGCGTATGATGGCAGTTCTGGATCCGATCAAACTGGTGATCGATAACTATCCGGAAGATCAGGTGGAATATCTGGATGTGATCAACAATCTGGAAAACGAAGAACTTGGTATGAGAAAGATCCCGTTCTGCAGAGAGCTGTATATCAACAGAGATGACTTTATGGAAGAACCGCCGAAAAAATATTTCCGTCTCTTCCCGGGGAATGAAGTGCGCCTGATGCAGGCATATTTTGTGACATGTACCGGATTTGAAAAGGATGAGGACGGCAATATCACGGTGGTACACTGTACGTATGATCCGGAGACAAAGAGCGGAAGTGGATTTACCGGAAGAAAAGTAAAGGGAACGATCCACTGGGTGCCGGCTCCGTATGCAGTGAAAGCAGAAGTACGTCTTTATGAGAATCTGATCGATGAAGAAAAGGGCGTTTACAATGAGGATGGATCCATGAATCTGAATCCAAATTCACTGACAGTCTTAAAAGACTGTTATGTAGAGCCAAATTTTGAAGATGCAAAAGCATATGACAGTTTCCAGTTTGTGAGACAGGGATATTTCTGTATTGATGCCAAAGATTCCAGACCGGATGCACTGGTGTTTAACCGGATTGTGTCACTGAAAAGCTCTTTCAAACTGCCGAAATAAACGAAAAATAACGTATGAACGAATTGACGATCAATCTTCAGACACGGTCTGAAGTACCGCTCTATGAGCAGATTTATCAATATATGAAACGAGAGATTCAGGAGGGAAGGATTGCCAGTGGGGAAAAACTTCCCTCCAGCCGTTCTCTGAGCAGACATCTGGAGGTCAGCAGAAGCACGGTAGAACTTGCTTATGAGCAGCTGATCTCAGAAGGATATGTGGAAGCAGTCCCATGCAAAGGATATTTTGCGGCAGATCTGGAGGGGCTGTACCGTCTGGATGCAATGCCCGCTTTGTCGGAACCGGAAGCAACAGCAGAAGAAAAAGAGTGGAAGTATGATTTTACTCCCAACGGAGTGGATCTGAACAGTTTTCCGTATGGTGTTTGGAGACGGCTGGCAAAAGACAGTCTTCAGGATGACAGAGCCCAGATGTTCCGTCTGGGAGATCCACAGGGAGAATACGGGCTGCGAAGAGCCATCAGTCATTACCTGTATCAGGCAAGAGGTGTCAATGCCCGTCCGGAGCAGATCATTGTCGGTGCAGGGAATGATTACCTTTTGATGCTCCTTTCGACAGTGATCGGACGGGATCACAAAGTGGCTTTGGAAAATCCTACCTATAAGCAGGCCTACCGCCTGTTTCAGCGGTTATCCTATGATGTCTGTACAGTGGATATGGATGAGAAAGGGATGGAAGTGACCGGACTGCAGGCGTCAAAGGCAGACATTGCGTTTGTGATGCCCTCTCACCAGTACCCGCTGGGGATCGTGATGCCGATGAAGCGGCGGATGGAATTGCTTGGGTGGGCAGCAGAAGCTCCAAAGAGATATATCATAGAAGATGATTATGACAGTGAATTCCGATACAAAGGGAAACCAATCCCGGCGCTGCAGGGATATGACCGATGGGGAAAGGTGATCTATATCGGAACATTTTCCAAATCCATTGCACCGTCGATCCGGATCAGTTACTTAGTGCTTCCGCCGATGTTGTTGAAAGAATTCCAGGAGAAGAGCAGCTTCTTAAGCTGTACGGTGTCCAGGGTGGATCAGTTGATCCTGCAGAGATTTCTGGAGGAGGGACATTATGAAAGACATCTGAATAAGATCCGGACGCTGTATAAAGGACGCCATGATACACTGATCGGCTGCTTAAAAGAACTGCAGCATCACTGCACCATATCGGGAGAACATGCAGGAGTGCATATTTTGCTGCACTTTTCAGAAGAGGTGACCGAAGAAGAGCTGATACAGAAAGCAGCAGGGAAAGGTGTGAAGGTGTACGGATTGTCTCAATATTATATTGATACGCCGGGGAACAAGCCTACAATCCTTCTGGGATATGCCAACATTTCCGAAGAAAAGATCAAAAAAGCGGTGACATTGCTGGAAGAAGCCTGGTTTTCAAAATAAAACAGGAACTGCCTTTCAAACGGCGGTTCCTGTTTTCGATTCCGGTTAATCTTCTGATTCTTCAGATGCAGCGTCATCGACTGCTTCAGCGGTTGTGTCTTCCGGCTGGGAAACGGACTCAGCAGAAGATTCGGAAGTAGATTTATTCAGGTGTACATACCCGCGTTCCGATACAGGTTTTAAATCACTGTCGAGATCAAAATCTTCATCTTCCATATCGTCTGTGCAGTCACAGTCGGAATCGGTCTCGCTGTCTTTACAGAAATAGGCAATGATCAGACCAAGTACTGTTCCTACAGCGGCAAGGCCAAGAAACCATTTTAAAAACTTTTTCATAGTAAAAATCTCCTTTCCAGCAGATGTTTATGAATCAATGTCTATTGTAATACTTTTCGAAAAGGATTACAAGACCTTTGACAAGGCGTATTGTAGAGAAATGTAAAGTGTGCTACACTTAACTACATCGGAAAAAATTGAGGTGAAAAAGAAATGGAGAACAAAGCAGTAAAAAAAGCAAAAAAAGGACTGCTTAGTATTTTGTTCGGGCGTACCACACTGATCCTGTTTCTGGTTGTAATCCAGCTTTTGATCATGTTGGGGCTTGCGACAATTCTGAATGACTATGCAGTTTATGTATATGGAGGATTGACTTTGATCGGCGCCGTGATCGTGATCTATATCATCAATGAACGGGGAAATCCTGCGTTTAATATGACATGGATGCTGTTGATCCTGATATTTCCGGCGTTTGGGTGTCTGTTTTACATTTGGGTGAAATCGCAGTTTGGAACCCGTTATATCGGAAAGCGGCTGCGCAGACTCCGGCTGGATACGGCCAGATATATGCAGCAGGATCCGGGGATCATCGAGTCTCTCAGAGAGAGTAAGCCATCCAATGCAAATCTGGCACATTATATGCAGTACCAGTTGGGATTTCCTACCTATCAGAATACAAGTGCGCAGTATTTTGCCTGTGGGGAGGAAAAGTTTCCGGTACTTTTGGAAGAACTGAAAAAAGCAGAAAAGTTTATCTTTCTGGAATATTTTATTGTAGAAGAAGGATATATGTGGGGATCGATCCTCGATATTCTGAAAGAAAAAGCCGCGGCAGGGGTGGAAGTGCGGTTTATGTACGATGGAATGTGCAGTATTTCACAGCTTCCTTATGATTATCCGAAGCAGATCCGGAAATTTGGGATCCAGTGCAAGATGTTCAGTCCGATCCGTCCGATCCTGTCTACCACGCAGAATAACAGAGATCACAGAAAGATCTGCGTGATCGATGGAAAAGTGGGATTTACCGGAGGTATCAACCTGGGGGATGAATATATCAACCGGAAGGAGCGGTTTGGCTACTGGAAAGATACGGCGGTGATGATCAAAGGGGATGCGGTGCAAAGTCTGACCATGCTGTTTTTGCAGATGTGGAATGTATCCGAGATGAAAACCGAAGATTTTACCGGATATCTGACCGATATGGCGCAGACGGTGCAGCCGGAACTTGGCTTTATGCTGCCCTATGGGGACAGCCCTTATGACAACGAGAATGTGGGGGAAGAAGTGTATGTACATATTTTGAATCATGCGAAGAAATATGTACATATTATGACGCCATATCTGATCCTGGATAATGGAATGCTGGATACCTTGACAAGAGCGGCAAAAAGCGGGATTGAGGTTTGCATCATCATGCCTCATATTCCGGATAAATGGTATGCCTTTGCCGTGGCAAAGACCTATTACCGGGAACTGATCGAGGCCGGAGTCCAGATCTATGAGTTTACGCCTGGATTTGTTCATGCCAAGATTTTTGTGTCAGATGATGATACGGCAACTGTGGGCACCATCAATCTGGATTACCGGAGTCTGTATCTGCATTTTGAATGTGGAGTCTTTATGTATCGCAATCCGGTGGTATATGAGATTGAAAAGGACTTTCAGGAAACCTTGAAAAAGTGCAGCAAAGTATCGGTATCAGACATGAAAAAGAATGGAATTCTGATGCGGATCTGCGGCCGGGTACTGCGCCTGATCGCACCTTTGATGTAGAAAATGACAGGTTGTTACAGAAAAAAGAAAAAGTATTTTACAGAATGAGAAAAGTATAGTATAATTCATAAGGCAGTGATTCATAAGAACTGCTAATTAAGATTGAAAAGCGATAAATACGCAGGAGGATTTGAAATGGTAAAAGCAGTAGTAGGAGCTAACTGGGGCGATGAGGGAAAGGGCAAGATTACAGATATGCTCGGAAAAGAAGCCGATATCATCGTCCGTTTTCAGGGTGGAGCGAATGCAGGACATACCATTGTAAATGATTATGGAAAGTTTGCACTGCATACTTTGCCTTCAGGTGTTTTTTATGACCATACGACCAGCATCATCGGAAATGGTGTTGCATTGGATATTCCGAGACTTTTCGGAGAAGTTCAGCAGATCGTAAAAGAAGGTGTACCACAGCCGAAGCTCCTTGTTTCTGATAGAGCACAGATCGTGATGTCTTATCACAAGAACTTTGACGCATACGAGGAAGAGCGTCTTGGCGGGAAATCTTTTGGATCCACAAAATCAGGGATCGCGCCGTTTTACTCTGACAAATATGCAAAGATCGGTTTCCAGGTAAGCGAGTTGTTTGACGATGAGCTTCTGAGAGAAAAAGTTGTTCGTGTTGCAGAGCAGAAAAATGTGATTCTGGAACATTTATACCATAAACCACTGATCAATCCTGACGATTTATATAAAGAACTGACAGAGTACAGAGATATGGTAGCACCGTTTGTCTGCGATGTTTCCCTGTATCTGCACAATGCGATCAAAGAAGGAAAAGAGATCCTGCTGGAAGGACAGCTTGGTTCTTTGAAAGATCCGGATCACGGAATTTATCCGATGGTAACTTCTTCTTCTACTCTGGCAGCTTACGGTGCGATCGGAGCAGGAATCCCTCCATACGAGATCAAACAGATCATTACGGTATGCAAGGCATATTCCAGTGCAGTCGGAGCAGGTGCATTTGTCAGCGAGATTTTCGGAGAAGAGGCAGATGAACTGAGACGCCGCGGAGGAGATGGCGGAGAGTTTGGAGCGACAACAGGACGTCCGAGACGTATGGGATGGTTTGACTGTGTGGCATCAAAATACGGATGCAGAATGCAGGGTACAACCGATGTAGCGTTTACCGTTCTGGATGTGCTTGGATATCTGGAAGAGATTCCGGTATGTGTCGGATATGAGATTGACGGAGAAGTGACCACAGAGTTCCCTGTAACACATCTTCTGGAGAAAGCAAAACCAGTATTGAAGACACTTCCTGGCTGGAACTGCGATATCCGTGGAATCAAAACATACGAAGAACTTCCGGAAAACTGCAGAAAATACATTGAATTTATTGAAGAGCAGATCGGATATCCGATCACAATGGTCAGCAACGGACCGGGAAGAGACGATATCATCTACAGAAATAAATAAAGCAAAACGAAAGATGTTCTGTCATCAGCAAAAAGGCTGGTGGCGGGCATCTTTTTTCATAAGGAAGAAAATATTAAGAGATTTCTCAGAAAAACTTTAGAAATCATCCACATCCCCGTCACAATTAAAACTTAAAATAAAAATATGCCAGAGGGGACAGAAGAAAAAGTGGCATATTTTGAAAGGGAGTATCATAGAATAATAAGGCTGAGGCCCAAAAAGGAGGTATTTTATGCGTCAGAATAGTATACAGAATAAATTACAGATGATATCGATGGAAGAATACCTGGAGAAAAGACAGAGAATCCGAGAGTCCGAAAGAAAAAAAGAGAAAAAGACAGTCTGCGGGCAGCAAATGGTAGATGCTGCCGTTGCCATGACAGAACTGTATGTGTAAGTATCACTCGGAAGCGTCAGAATCATCCTTGTGTGACGTGCGCGAAAAAAGCGTATAGATATAGAGTAATACAGGCAGGAGGATCGTAGCAGCGACAGATGCCATCAGCAGGTTTTTTGAGGCAGAACTGTCGATCAGTGCAAAGAGCAGAGTGCTGCCGTAGAGCAATACCAAAAGGAACGCTGCGATCAGCGCCATAATACGTTTTGATTTCTTCATAACTCAATCCTTTCTTTTATATTTCATAAATCTGCCGGAAACAAATGGTGGTTCCGGCAGATTTATTATATCCAAAAGAGAGTGGGAATGCAATTAGAGGGTCGAAATTAGTTGTTTACTGACAGCGAAAATTGTTATATAATAGAGCCATGATTGAATTTCTAAGAAAAGAGGAGTTTTGATAATGAGTGAAAAGTGTTTATTAGACCAGTGGAGAGATATGGCATATGACAGAGAGTTGTCAAAAGAACAGCTTGAGCAGTTCTGGGGACATTATTTCAGCATTGAGCGTGGAATTTATGAGCAGTTATTGGAGGCACCGGATGTAGAGGTAAAAGGTACGGTGAAAGAACTGGCTGAAAAATATGGACAGGAAGTGCTTACGATGGTAGGATTCCTGGATGGGATCAATGACAGTCTGAAAGTTCCGAATCCGATCGAGACTATGACAGAGGATACAGAAGTAAGCCTGGCATTTGACAAAGAGCTGTTGTACAAGAATATGATCGATGCCAAAGCAGACTGGCTGTATGAGCTTCCGCAGTGGAATGCGATCTTTGATGAAGAAAAGAAAAAACAGCTGTACCGCGAACAGAAAGAGTCCGGTACGATCCGTAAGGGCAAAAAAATCGGAAGAAATGATCCATGCCCTTGCGGAAGCGGTAAAAAATATAAAAAATGTTGCGGAAAGAACGCATAATAGTGCATATGAGGATGAGGGAAACGAAACAAAGTCTCCCTCATTTCTTTTATAAAAAAGGAGAGGACGATGCAGATTTACTTGGGGATTACAGGGATTTTTTCGTTGTCTTATTTTCTGGTTCTTCGTATTTATACGGGGAAGTGGAATTCAACGTTTGCCCGTTTCTGGCTGTTGTTTGGAACAATCCACATCGTTTTACTGCCTATGGGAAGGATACTGTGGATACGCAATGGTCTGACGGCAGTGTTTGCGGGGATGTGGATCTGCTTTTTCCTTTTGGGAGGCTGTATCTGGCTGGGAGGGGGCCAAAGATCGGTACGGGAATGCAGGTATCTGATCGTTTTGGGAGCACAGGTGCGTGGAACAAGGATCACCAATTCCTTACAGCGGAGACTGGATGCAGCGATTGCATATAAGAAGAAGTATCCAAAAGTTCTTGTGATCGTATCCGGCGGGCAGGGAGAGGATGAAGAGATATCAGAAGCATGTGCCATGGCGCGTTATTTGCAGGAGCATCAGATCCGGTCAGAGGAGATCCTGCAGGAGGATCAGTCGAAGACAACCAGGGAAAATCTACAATTCAGTGCACAGTATGTGTCAGATCTTCAGGATCCGGTTGGGATCGTGACCAATAATTTCCATGTGTTCCGGGCATTGCTGCTTGCCAGATGGGAAGGATATGAAAACGTGGTGGGGATTGCAGCAGGATGCAATCAGGTCCTGTTTCTGAATTATCTGGTGAGGGAGGTTTTTGCAGTGATCTGGATGTGGTTTCGGAATAGAATCCTCCAGAGAAGGAAGAAATCAGGTTGACAAAACGAAAAGTGATGTTATAATGAGGATTAGATTGAGGATATTTCAATACGATGACGAGACGAGTAGGATGTGAAAGAAGACAGAGAAGGGAGTCGCAGGCTGGAAACTCCCGCTTACGGAAACATTTGAAAACTACCTCTGAGTGGCTGAAAACAGCCCGGTGATTCCGTTATCATCAAAAGAGTGGTGCCGGTAAATGAATGCTATCGGTTCAAACAGGGTGGAACCGCGAGAGATTGATCTCGTCCCTTTTGCAGAGATGCAGAAGAGACGGGATTTTTTGTTTTCCGCAATATGAGAAAGAAAAACAGGAGGATTTGAGAATGAAAATTACATTAAAAGATGGTTCTTTTAAAGAATACGAAAGCAGTAAGTCTGTGATCGAGATCGCAGCAGATATCAGCGAGGGTCTTGCAAGAGTTGCAACAGCAGGAGAGATCGACGGAGAAGTGGTGGATTTGAGAACAGTTGTTGAGAAAGACTGTGAACTCAATATTCTGACATTTAATGACGAAAAAGGAAAAGGAGCATTCCGTCATACAGCATCCCACATTATGGCACAGGCGATCAAAAGACTGTATCCAGATACAAAACTGGCGATCGGACCATCTGTTGCAGACGGATTTTATTACGATGTAGACAGAGAAATACCGTTTACAGCAGATGATCTGGAAAAGATCGAAAAAGAGATGAAGAAGATCGTAAAAGAGAATCTTGCGATCGAGCAGTTTACAAAGCCGAGAAATGAAGCAATTGAATATTTTAAAGAAAAAGAAGAACCATATAAAGTAGAGTTGATCGAAGATCTTCCGGAAGATGAGACGATTAGTTTTTATTCCCAGGGAGAATTTACAGATCTGTGTGCAGGTCCTCATCTGATGAGTACAAAAGCTGTAAAAGCATTTAAATTGACAAGTCTTGCAGGTGCTTACTGGAGAGGAAGCGAAAAAAATAAAATGCTGCAGAGAATCTACGGAACTGCATTCCCGAAAAAGGCAGAGCTGGAAGAGTATCTGAATATGCTGGAAGAAGCGAAAAAACGCGACCACAGAAAACTCGGAAAAGAACTGGGACTTTTTATGATGCGTGATGAAGGACCGGGATTCCCATTCTTTTTGCCAAACGGAATGGTACTCAAAAATATTCTGTTGGATTACTGGAGAGAAATCCACAGAAGAGCCGGATATGTAGAAATTGCAACTCCGATCATGCTCAGCCGTCATCTTTGGGAGACATCCGGACACTGGGATCATTACAAAGAGAATATGTATACCACAGTGATCGATGAAGAAGACTTTGCGATCAAACCGATGAACTGTCCGGGTGGAATCCTGGCATATCAGGCAGAACCTCGTTCCTATAGAGATCTTCCGATCCGTATGGGCGAACTTGGTATGGTTCACCGTCATGAAAAATCAGGACAGCTTCACGGGCTGATGAGAGTACGCTGCTTTACACAGGATGATGCGCATATCTTCATGACACCGGAGCAGATCAAAGACGAGATTAAAGGAGTTGCAGGACTGATCAACGAAGTGTACAGTCTGTTTGGATTCAAATATCATGTAGAACTTTCTACACGTCCGGAGGACAGTATGGGAAGCGATGCAGATTGGGAAATGGCAACAGAGGCGCTTCGCGGTGCGCTGGATGATCTGGGACTTCCATATGTAGTCAACGAAGGAGATGGCGCATTCTACGGACCGAAGATCGACTTCCATCTGGAAGATTCCATCGGAAGAACCTGGCAGTGCGGAACTATCCAGCTTGACTTCCAGCTTCCGCTTCGTTTTGAACTGGAGTATACAGGAGCAGACGGAGAAAAACACAGACCGATCATGATCCATCGCGTAGTGTTTGGTTCTATTGAACGATTCATCGGAATTTTGATCGAACATTTTGCAGGAGCGTTCCCGACATGGCTTGCACCGGTTCAGGTAAAAGTGCTTCCGATTTCCGATAAATATCTGGAGTACGGACAGAGTGTTCTGGCTCAGCTGAATGCAGTCGGAATTCGTGCAGAGATCGATACACGTGCTGAAAAGATTGGATATAAGATCCGTGAAGCACAGATGAAGAAGATTCCATATATGCTTGTAGTAGGAGCAAAAGAAGAGGAAGAACAAAAAGTTTCTGTGAGAAGCCGTTTTGCAGGAGATGAAGGACAGAAAGGTCTGGAAGAATTTATTGCGGCGATTCAGGAAGAAACTGCAAACAAAACGATTCGTGAAGTGACAAAAGAAGAAAAATAAAAGTCCGATCACGAATAAATCCATCAAGATCGGGGCATTCTGATACTGATTTCTGTAAATAAAAAGGAGGTATCATGATGCCAGAATTAAAATGTACGGTACAGACATGTGTACACAATCAGGATTTTCTCTGCCGTCTGGATTCGATCCAGGTAGGAGGAAGTCAGGCAAAAGCATCAAAAGAGACATGCTGCGACAGTTTTGAAGAAAGAAAAGCCAAAGGAATGGAAAATTCTTATGCTAATGCCTACGGAAACTATGCGGGAACCCCTTCAGACCGCTGTGGGATTGACTGTAAAGCGACAGACTGTATGTATAATAAACAGTGTCAGTGTGAAGCTGGAAAAGTCAGTGTAGAAGGTTCTTGTGCATGTCAGAAAGATGGCACAGAATGTGCCACATTTGAGTGTAGATAAGAAAGAAAAAAAGAAGCGATACGTTACCTGTTTCGGTAAGGTATCGCTTTTTAGGTTGACGCTTTTCCGGTTGCGGGGGTATAATGGGGATACTTGTAAAAGCAGAAAGGAATGTTGTACATATATGGACAGGAAAATAGAAACATCTGCAAAAGATGAAAAAAAGGAGAAACCATACGATGCTCCCCCTGTATTCGGCAGCAAAAAGACGTCCAGATTCTGGCATCAGATCAGCCGGGATGTCCGGGTATTTCTGGTGATCGCTGCCTGTATTGTTTTTTATTTTGCGCTTTTGCGCATGACCAACATCTCGGCAGTGTTTGCAAAGATTTATCAGGTATTGAAGCCCGTCATTTATGGTCTGGTGATCGCATATCTGCTGAATCCGATTGTGGTTCTGGTAGATTCGCATTTTGCTCCGTGGATGGAGAAAAGATTTCCTAGGCTGAAAAATGCCCGCAAGATTTCCAGAGGGATGGGGATCCTGACAGCCATCATCGTGATGGTTGCATTGGTTGTGGCCTTGTGCAACATGATGATCCCAGAACTCTACCGTAGTGTCAGGGATATGATCCTGACAGTGCCAAGTCAGCTCAATTTGTTTATTGCAGAAGTGACAGAGGTGATGAGTGAGGAGCAGTCTACGATCGGACAGATGACAGAGGCAGTATTAAAAGAAGCCAGCGATGCACTGCAGACCTGGATGCGTACAGATCTTTTGAATCAGATCAATGTCCTGATGTCGAATCTGACAGTGGGTGTGATCAATGTGTTCAAAGAATTCTTTTATGTGCTGATAGGAGTGATCGTATCAGTTTATGTGTTGTTCAGCAAAGAGAAGTTTGCAAGTCAGTGCAAGAAAATGACCTATGCGGTGATGCGTCCGTCCAGGGCGAATCTGTTTTTACATTTGTGCATCAAAAGCAATGAAATTTTTGGCGGATTTATCATTGGAAAGATCATTGATTCTGCCATCATTGGCGTGCTGTGCTTTCTGGGGCTTTCTATTTTAGATATGCCGTATACCATGCTGGTCAGTGTGGTCGTGGGTGTAACCAATGTGATCCCATTTTTTGGGCCATACATCGGTGCGATCCCAAGTGCGGTTTTGATCCTGCTTTCTGATCCGAAGATGGGGATTTATTTTATTATTTTTGTATTTCTGCTGCAGCAGTTGGATGGAAATATCATTGGTCCGAAAATTCTGGGAGATTCTACGGGCTTATCTGCATTTTGGGTGGTATTTTCCATCCTGTTTGGCGGAGGTATGTTTGGGGTAGTGGGAATGATCCTTGGAGTTCCTACCTTTGCGGTGATTTATTACATTGTCAAGATGCTGGTCAATCATCAGCTGGAAAAGCATACGCTTCCTACGGATACCGAAGCATACGATAGGCTAAGTTATGTGGATAATGATGGAAGTTATGTCAACGGGGATACAGAAAAGAAAGAAGAAAAAGGGGAATAGTTATGCCAATACGTGTACAAAATGATCTTCCGGTAAAAGAGATACTGGAGCATGAAAATATTTTTGTGATGGATGAATACCGGGCGGCTCATCAGGATATCCGTCCCATCAAGATCGGACTTTTGAATCTGATGCCGCTCAAAGAAGATACGGAACTTCAGATCCTGCGCTCACTTTCCAATACTCCTCTGCAGGTGGATGTGGTCTTTGTGCGAGTGTCAGGACATGTTTCGAAAAATACGTCCACCAGTCATTTACATAAGTTTTATCAGTCCTTTGACGAGATCAAAAATCAGAAGTTTGATGGCTTTATCATTACAGGAGCTCCGGTGGAGCAGATCCCCTTTGAAGAGGTGGATTACTGGGAGGAACTGCAGGAGATCATGGAGTGGACCAAGACACATGTGACCTCTACACTGCATCTGTGCTGGGGGGCACAGGCGGGACTTTACTATCACTATGGGATTGATAAAGTGCAGCTTCCAAAGAAGATGTTTGGTGTGTTCAGGCATCAAGTGAGAAATCGGAGGATCCCGTTGGTGAGGGGATTTGATGATGTATTTTATGCGCCTCATTCCAGGCATACAGAGATTCCGATGGAACAGGTAGAGAGGGATGAAAGGCTTACTATACTGGCAGATTCCAAGGAAGCGGGTCTGTTCCTCTGCATGGCAAAAGAAGGACGGCAGATTTTTGTGATGGGGCATCCGGAATATGACAGGATGACATTGGATGCCGAGTACAAACGGGATCTGGGCAAAGAGCTTGCGATTGAAATGCCGGTGAATTATTACCCGGACAATGATCCGGACCAGAAGCCGGAACTGATCTGGAGATCCCATGCAAATAATATTTATACGAACTGGCTGAATTATTATGTGTATCAGACCACACCGTATGATCTGGAGGGAACACCGTTTTAAATTTGGAAAACAGTGTGTTGATTTACAGGTTTTATCAGAAAAACCAAAGAGAAAAGAACTTTGATTTCATGGAAGGATATGGTATGATTTACCTATCCTTCTTTTTATATATTTTGTATAAAGTTGAAGTGACATTCTAAATGAAAGGGGCAACAGCGTATGCTTCAGATTAAAAATATATGCAAAGAATACAGAACAGGCAATCTGGTACAACAGGCGCTGGATGATGTCAGCCTGAATTTACGGGACAGCGAATTTGTTGCGATCCTTGGACCCAGTGGTTCCGGTAAGACCACACTTTTGAATATCATTGGGGGTCTGGATCAATATGACAGCGGGGATCTGGTGATCAATGAGATCTCTACCAGGGACTATAAAGACCGGGATTGGGATTCTTATCGGAATCACACTATCGGATTTGTGTTTCAAAGCTATAATCTGATCCCACACCAGACCATTCTGGCAAATGTAGAGCTTGCGCTTACGATTTCAGGGATTTCCAAAGGAGAGCGCAAAGACAAAGCAATCCAGGCATTGAAAGAAGTGGGATTGGGCGAGCAGATCCATAAAAAGCCGAATCAGTTGTCCGGAGGACAGATGCAGCGTGTGGCGATTGCCAGAGCGCTGGTCAATGATCCAGATATCCTGCTGGCAGATGAACCAACCGGGGCGTTGGACAGTGATACCAGTATCCAGGTGATGGATCTGCTGAAAGAGGTAGCAAAGAACAGGCTTGTCGTTATGGTGACACATAACCCGGAGCTGGCAGAAGAGTATGCTACCAGAATTGTCAAATTAAAGGATGGGAAGATCCGGGCAGACAGCGATCCATATGAAGTGGACGAACAGGCAGCAGCTGCAGCAGAGCATCGAAATATGGGGAAGACGTCGATGTCTTTTCTGACCTCTCTGTCTCTTAGTTTTAACAACTTAAAGACAAAAAAAGGACGGACTCTTCTGACTGCATTTGCTGGATCCATCGGGATTATCGGCATTGCACTGATTTTGTCCCTGTCCAATGGAGTCAATCAGTATATTGCGGATATCGAAGAGGAGACATTGTCGGAATATCCTCTCCAGATCCAGAATTCCGGGTTGGATATGACCGCCATGCTGACTGATTCAGCAGCAGGCGGTAAAGAGCAGGAACAAGGAGATATCCAGGTCGGTAATATGCTGACGGGGATGTTTTCCACGGTAGGAACCAATGACTTGAAATCTTTGAAAACATATCTGGATTCGGATGAGACAAAGGTTGATGAGTATGTCAATGCCATAGAATATGATTATAATGTGGCGCCTCAGATTTACAGTGCAGATAGCGAAGAAGTGCGTCAGGTTCATCCGGATCAGTCCTTTCAGGCAATGGGACTGGGGTCTGCAGAGAGCACGAACAGCATGATGTCTGCTATGATGAGTACGGATGTTTTCGGTAAACTGCCGGAACATGAAAATCTGTATAAAGATCAGTATGAGGTAAAAGCAGGACATTGGCCGAAGTACCGGAATGAATGTGTGCTGGCACTGACAGCAAACGGCAATATCGGAGACTTTTTGTTATACACCCTGGGACTGAGGGATTTTGAAGAACTGGATCAGATGGTGACACAGTTCACAAAAGAGGAAGAAGTGATCATTCCCCAGATCCATGATTCATACGATTATGAAGACATCCTGGGAATCCGGTTTAAGTTAGTTGCCGCAACGGATTATTATGAATATAACAAGGAATATGATTTGTGGAAAGACAAGCGGGATGACAAAGCATATATGAAGAATCTGATCCAGAATGGAGAGAATCTTGAGATTGTGGGGATTGTTCAGCCCAGAGAAGATGCAAATGCAGCTATGTTGTCTTCCGGAATTTATTATCCGTCTGAACTGGTGGAGTATGTTTCAGAGTCTGCAAAAAATAGTGAGATTGTGAAGGCACAGCAGTCCGACCACAGCAGAAATATATTCACAGGAAAGAGCTTTGATGTCAAAGATGATTCAGAAAATGCATTTCAGATGGAATCGTTGTTCCGTATTGACGGTCAGAAAGTACAGTCCGCATTTTCCGTAGATGGAAGCAAGCTAAATCTGGATCTGAGCGGAATCAACGCTGCACTTGGAAGTTTGTCGCTTCCTCCTTTGAATGTAGAAGAAATTCTGAGGCAGCTGCAGATCCAGATTTCAGGAGAGCAGATCCAGACACTGGTTATGGATTTGATGAACGGATATCAGGAATATGCAGCGGCACATCCAGAAATGGATATTTCACAGTTTCCAGTCTATTTTCAGGAATATATGAAAAATAGAGGAGTCGAGATCCTGCGGGAGGCAATTCGAAACGCACTGATCGAAAATAACGGGCAGCCTCTTACCGAGGCACAGGTTCAGGCGATTTTCAGAGAAGTACTGGATGGATATAATCTGTATGCACAGGAAAACAATCTGCCGGATATCGGAAAATTTCATGAATATTTTGCCGGATATCTGGAATCTGAGCAGGCAAGAGCAGTGCTGGAAAAGAGTATGACAGAGTTTGTACAGTCCAATAATCTGAGTGAGAAGATTTCGGCAGTTATGGCGGAGTATATGCAGACAGTGGCCGGCAGTGTGAGCAGCACACTGGAGCGGGAACTGACGGCAGGCATGGCTCAGCTGGCATATTCCATGCAAAATGCGATTTCTTTTGACGCAGATATATTTGCCAGTGCGATCCAGATGAATATGACAGAACAGGAACTGGCAGAATTGATGGCATCTATGATGTCAAAGGAGATTTATACGTATGATACCAATCTGTCTCTGCTGGGGTATGCAGATAAGAGCAGCCCGTCACAGATTTCTCTGTATTCGAAAAATTTTGAGAGTAAAGAAGAGGTTGTAAAGATACTGGATTCTTATAGTGCCCGTATGGAAAAGGAAGACGAGGATAAGGTCATCAGTTATACAGATGTAGTGGGAAGTCTGATGGCATCTGTGACGACCATTGTCAATCTGATCAGTTATGTACTGATCGCTTTTGTTGCCATTTCCCTGGTCGTATCGTCGATCATGATCGGTGTGATCACTTATATCAGCGTGCTGGAGCGCAAGAAAGAGATCGGGATTTTGCGAGCCATCGGGGCTTCTAAGAAAAATGTATCTCAGGTGTTCAATGCAGAGACCTTTATCATCGGGGCACTTGCCGGGCTGATCGGAATCGGGGTTACCCTCCTGTTGTTGTTCCCTGCGAATGCTCTCATCCACACTCTGGCAGGAAATAACAAGATGAATGCAGCGCTTCCTCCAGTAGGCGGTGTGATCTTGATCGTGTTGAGTATTATCCTGACCCTGATCGGCGGAATACTTCCATCCCGGAAAGCGGCAAAAGAGGATCCGGTGACAGCGCTGCGGACAGAGTAAAAGAAACGGGATCACATACCATACGAGGAGGGGAAGAAAATGAGAGTCCGAATGTATCGGAAAGAGGATTGCAGAGAAATCGCAGAATTGTTTTATCATACGGTCCATACAGTCAATGCGAAAGATTACACAAAAGAACAGTTGGATGTATGGGTCTGCAAAACAGTGGATCTGAAACAGTGGGACGCGTCCTTGCGGGAGCATTACAGCGTGGTGGTAGTGGAAGATGAGAAGATCGTGGGATTTGGTGATATCGATGCAACAGCCGGCTATCTGGACCGGTTGTATGTCCATGCAGAGTATCAGAACAAAGGAGTAGCCACTGCGATCTGCGAACAGCTGGAGAAGCAGGTACAGGGAAATATCATCACTCATGCATCCATTACGGCAAAGCCTTTTTTTGAGAAGCGGGGATATGTGGTGGTGAAGGAACAGGGAGTGGAAAGACAGGGGATTTTTTTGAAAAATTTCGTGATGAAAAAAAGAGGGAGGAACGAGAAATGCAGAATATACAGTTTTCAAAAATGGTCAATCAGTTTCAGCCGGGGATTTTTACTGCGCTCAATGAGAAAAAGGAGGAGATGATCCGGGCGGGAAGAAAGGTGTTCAACTTATCAGTCGGAACTCCGGATTTTCAGCCTGCACCCCATGTCATGAAGGTTCTTTCAGAGGCGTGCCAGGATCCGGAGAATTATAAGTATGCCCTGGCAGATCTGCCGGAGTTGATAGAGGCAGTACAATATCGTTACGCGCACCGTTTCGGGGTACAGATTGAGACAGATGAGATTATGTCTGTGTATGGATCTCAGGAAGGAATGGCGCATATTGGGATGACTCTGTGTGATCCGGGGGATACGATACTGGTTCCCAATCCGGGGTATCCTCTGTTTGAGATGAGCGGGGTCATGGCAGGTGCGAATGTGGAGTATTATGCCATCCGTGAGGAAAACGGATATCTGCCGGATCTGGAACGGATTCCGGAAGATGTACTGGAGAGGGCGAAGTATATGGTAGTTTCGTATCCGCTGAATCCGGTCTGTGTCTGCGCTCCGGATCAGTTCTATGAGAAACTAATCGTGTTTGCAAAGAAGCACAACATTCTCATTATTCATGACAATGCGTATTCTGATATTATTTTTACAAGAAAACAGGGCAGATCTTTTTTGTCTTTTGAAGGTGCAAAAGAGGTGGGAGTGGAGTTTTATTCCCTGTCCAAGTCTTATAATCTGACAGGTGCCAGAATTTCATTTGTTGTGGGAAACAAAGCAATTGTGGAGAAATTTAAAATTTTGAGGTCTCAGATTGATTACGGGATTTTTCTGCCGATTCAGAAGGCAGCCATTGCGGCACTGACAGGACCGGATGATTTCATTGAACAGCAAAGACAGCAGTATGCTCAAAGAAACCGGGCATTGTGCGGAGGACTTCGGCGGATCGGATGGGAGGTACCGGACAGCCAGGGAACCATGTTTGTATGGGCGAAGATTCCAAAGGGATATGCGTCTTCTTTTGATTTTTGTATGCAGCTTGTGGAGAAAACCGGCCTTCTGGTAACACCGGGAAGTGCGTTTGGAAGCGAAGGAGAAGGGTATATCCGTATGGCACTGGTGGTAGATTTTCCCGTGATCGAAGAGATTCTGACCGTACTAGAAAAATCAGAAATGTTTCGGTAGCAAGGAGGAAATGAAATGGATTATCAAAATGTGATTGAACAGGCAAGAAGTTGTATTGGGCCATATTGCCGGGCATGCCCTGTCTGTGATGGGAGAGCCTGCAAAAATACTATGCCCGGTCCGGGAGCAAAAGGGATCGGGGATGTGGCGATCCGAAATTTCCAGAAGTGGCAGGAAATCCGGATCAACATGGATACCATCTGTGAGAAACAGCCCGTAGACACAGCTGTTTCTCTGTTCGGACAGGAATTTGCCTATCCGTTTTTTGCAGGGCCGGTGGGAGCAGTCAAACTGCATTATGGAGAGAAGTATACAGATCAACAGTACAACGAAGTGCTGTTGAATGGATGCAAAGAAGGGGGAATTGTGGCATTTACAGGGGATGGCACAGATGCCAGGGTAATGCAAGAGGCCACAGCGGCAGTGAGAAAGCTGGGAGGATTTGGGATTCCTACGGTCAAACCATGGGATATGGACACCATCCGTGACAAGATGGAGCTGGTCAAACAATCCGGTGCGTTTGCAGTTGCTATGGATATTGATGCGGCGGGACTTCCGTTTTTGCAGAATCTGACTTCCCCTGCAGGGAGCAAGTCTGTAGAACAGCTGAAAGAAATTGTGAAAATTGCCGAAATTCCATTTGTTCTGAAAGGGATCATGACAGTTAGGGGTGCGGAAAAGGCGCTGGAGGCCGGTGTACAGGCGATTGTAGTGTCCAATCACGGGGGAAGAGTGCTGGATCAGTGCCCTTCCACAGCAGAGGTTCTGCCGGATATCGTAAAAGCGGTGGATGGACAGATGAAGGTGTTTGTAGACGGCGGAATCCGGACAGGAACGGATGTCTTTAAAGCACTGGCAATGGGCGCAGATGCAGTTCTGATTGCCCGTCCGTTTGTGGCCGCGGCATATGGTGCAGGGGCAGAAGGGGTACGTGCCTACATTGCGCGTACGGGCGCAGAACTGAAAGATACCATGGCAATGTGCGGCGCATTTTCTGTCAAGGAAATTACAGAGGAAATGCTCTGGTAAACCGGATACTTTTTGTGAAAGTTTCCGTATTGACTCTGAGGTCTCAAAGTGATAACATATTCGTTGCTGACACATGATATAGTTTGTCTTGTGTGATAAAACACTAAATATAGATAGAAACAAGAGCGAAGGGAGCAGAAGTTGTATGATCAGAGTCATCAAGAAAGACGGGACAAAAGAAGATTTTAACGTGCAGAAAGTAGTTGTGGCTGTCAATAAATCCGCATACCGCGCACTCATCAAATTCACAGAGGAAGAATTGGACTATATCTGTCGTTTCGTAGAAGAAAAAGTACAGACATTGGGGATTCAGGATGTTCCGATCGCAGAGATGCATAATGTGGTAGAGGGAGCGTTGGAAAAAGTGAATCCGGTAGTAGCGAAAAGCTACCGCGATTACCGGAATTACAAACAAGACTTTGTGCAGATGCTGGATGAAGTCTACAAGAAGAGTCAGTCCATCATGTATATAGGGGATAAAGAGAACAGTAATACAGACAGTGCTCTGGTATCCACAAAGCGCAGTCTGATCTTCAATGAGCTGAATAAAGAGCTTTATAAAAAATTCTTTTTGACAGTGGAAGAGATCCAGGCAATCCGAGAAGGATATATTTACATTCATGACATGTCTGCAAGAAGAGATACGATGAACTGCTGTCTTTTTGATGTGAAGAATGTATTAAGCGGTGGATTTGAGATGGGAAATCTCTGGTACAATGAGCCAAAGACATTGGATACGGCATTTGATGTGATCGGAGATATCGTCTTAAGTGCGGCCAGCCAGCAGTATGGCGGTTTTACTGTGCCAAGTGTGGACGAGATTTTAGAACCATATGCAGAAAAATCTCATAAAAAGCTGATTGAAAAATACAGAGGGCTGGATCTGGATGAAGAGACGGTGCAGAAAGTGGCATGGGCAGATCTGGAAAAGGAGATGGAGCAAGGATTCCAGGGCTGGGAGTACAAGTTCAATTCCGTATCCTCCAGCCGTGGGGACTATCCGTTTATTACAGTGACAGCCGGAACCCGTACCAGTATTTATGGAAAGCTGGCAACGATCAAGATGCTGGAAGTGAGAAAGAACGGACAGGGAAAAGACGGACACAAAAAACCAGTGCTGTTCCCGAAAATTGTATTTTTGTACGATGAGAATCTGCATGGACCGGGAAAACCGCTGGAAGATGTGTTTGAAGCGGGGATCGAGTGTTCCAGAAAGACCATGTATCCAGATTGGCTGAGCCTGACAGGCGATGGATACGTTCCGAGTATTTATAAAAAATATGGAAAGGTCATCAGCCCGATGGGATGCCGTGCATTCCTTTCTCCATGGTATGAAAGAGGGGGGATGAAGCCTGCTGATGAAAAGGATACACCAGTATTTGTGGGAAGATTTAATATTGGAGCCATCAGTCTGCATCTTCCGATGATCTATGCAAAAGCGCAGCAGGAAGGAAAGCCGTTCTTTGAGGTGCTGGATTACTACTTGAACCTGATCCGCAAGCTACATCAGAGAACATATGATTATCTGGGAGAGATGAAAGCATCGACGAACCCGCTGGCATACTGCGAGGGCGGTTTCTACGGCGGAAATTTGGGGCTGTATGATAAGATCAAGCCGCTTTTGAAATCTGCCACAGCTTCCTTTGGCATTACGGCTCTGAATGAACTGCAGCAGCTGCATAATAAAAAATCTCTTGCCGAGGATGGAGCCTTTGCTCTGGAGACATTAGAATACATCAACAAACGAGTGGAAGAATTTAAAAATGAAGACGGACACCTGTATGCAATCTATGGAACGCCTGCAGAAAATCTGTGCGGAGTCCAGGTACAGCAGTTCCGCAAAAAATACGGGATCATTGAAAATGTTTCAGACAGAGAGTATGTAAGCAACAGTTTCCATTGTCATGTAACAGAGGACATCACACCGATCGAAAAACAGGATCTGGAAGGACGCTTTTGGAATCTGAGCAATGGAGGAAAAATCCAGTATGTAAAATATCCGATTAGCTACAATGTAGAAGCGATTAAATCTCTGGTAAGACGTGCCATGGCAAAAGGATATTATGAAGGAGTAAACTTGTCTCTGTCTTATTGTGACGACTGTGGTCATGAGGAACTGGATATGGATGTGTGCCCTGTGTGCGGAAGCACCAATCTGACGAAGATCGAGAGAATGAACGGATATCTTTCCTACTCCAGAGTCAAAGGAGATACACGGCTGAACGATGCTAAAATGGCAGAGATCGCAGAAAGGAAGAGTATGTAACATGCGGTATCACAATATTACAAAGGATGATATGCTAAACGGAGACGGACTGCGGGTAGTATTGTGGGTGTCAGGATGCGCTCACGGATGCAAAGAATGTCAGAATCCGGTGACCTGGGATCCAAAGGGAGGTCTTCTGTTTGAGGAAGAAGCCAAAAAAGAGCTGTTTGAACAGCTGGAAAAAAGCTATATCAGCGGGATCACCTACAGTGGAGGGGATCCCCTGTTTCCGGGAAACAGAAAGGAAATCACAGAGCTGGCTAAGGAAATCCGGCAGAAATTTCCGGAAAAGACCCAGTGGCTGTATACCGGGTATGAGTGGAATCAGATCCAGAATGAGGAGATTGTTTCCTACCTGGATGTGATCGTGGACGGAAAATTTGAGGTGGCACAGAAGGATACAAAGTTGCACTGGAAAGGAAGCGCGAATCAGAAAGTGATCGATGTACAGAACAGTCTGAAAACAGGAAAAATCGTGTTGCATGATGTATAAAATCGAACAGAAAAGGAAAAGACAATGAAAAGAATCGCAAAATTTCACAAAGTAAGTCTGGAGCAGTTTAAAAAGGACTGGATTGATACTTTTGGGCTGGATGAAGAAGCAAATATTGAAGAGATTTACGAAAATATCAAACTGCCGAGAAGAGCAACCGCAGGATCTGCAGGATACGATTTCTTTGCACCAGTGCGTCTGATCCTGGAGCCGGGAGAAACGATCAAGATCCCGACCGGGATCCGGGTGGAGATGGAGCCGGAATGGGTGCTGAAGTGTTACCCAAGAAGCGGTCTTGGGTTTAAGTATCGCCTGCAGCTGAATAATACGGTGGGGATCATTGACAGTGATTATTTTTATTCTGATAATGAAGGACATATGTTTTCCAAGATCACCAATGATACAAATGAAGAGAAGACCATTGATATTGCACAGGGAGAAGGCTTTATGCAGGGGATTTTTGTGGAATATGGGATCACGCTGGATGACGATGTGACAGATGTGAGAAATGGCGGTTTTGGAAGTACTACCAAATAAAAAAGCACTCAATCTTACATAAATGTAAGCAATTTTAAGAAAAATGTAAGAAATTATTATGGAAGAATATAGTCGGATTCTATATACTGGACTTAGAAACCAGAAGTTACTTCAGAAAAAGGATGGTTACAGTATGAAATGGATCAAGAGACTGTGTTCTTTCATTTTTTTATGTCTGTTTTGCGTTGGTGTGTTCATACTCTGGCGTGGATATGAGGACTGTCAGGATGCCTTGGCCAAAATGAGCGTACAAGAAATGGGAGCACAGATACAGGCAAAAGAAGAGTATGCAGCACGGGAACAGTTGCCCGAAGATTACATCGATGCCGTACTGGCAGTGGAGGACAAGCGTTTTTACAAACATCCGGGGATCGATCCCATTGCGATCTGCAGAGCGTTGTACCACGATATCTTGGCAGGAGCTTATGTGGAAGGCGGCAGTACAATCACGCAGCAGCTTGCGAAAAATCAGTTCTTTACCCAGGATAAGAAGATAAGCCGGAAAGTGGCTGAAATGTTTATGGCATTTGAGATCGAAAAAGTATATGACAAAAAGACAATCCTGGAATTGTATTTGAATTCTATTTATTTTGGAAATGGATATAACAGTGTGACAGAAGCATGCCGCGGATATTTCGGAAAAGAGCCCATAGAGATGAATTTTGATGAATGTACCATGCTGGCAGGGATCCCGAATGCACCGAGTGCATACAATCCGCTGGTTAATCCGGAGCTGGCGCAGCAAAGACAGCAGCAGGTGATTCAAAAGATGGAAAAGGCGGGATTTTTGAATAAATAGATCAGAACGGGGGAAACTGACCATAGAATAACATGCAAATTGCAGGAGACTGTGTGGGCATACAGTCCGGGCAGGAAAGGACAGATATTCTATGGTGATTAAAAATACAAAACAGATCAGTGATTCATTCAGGGAAAATATAGGGTATATGGATCGCACACTGCCGATCGGGAAAAGTTTTGACCTGATCCGGCGGGAGATGGAAATTGGAGAAAAAAAGGCGATCCTTTATTTTGTTGATGGCTTCGTAAAAGACGAAGCGATGCTGAAACTGCTGGATGCGTTTATGGGAGTGACAAAAGAGGATATGCCAGAAGATGCCATGACATTTTCGCGAAGGCATGTACCGTACATTGAGGTGGACGTCCTGTCTGATTTTGATCAGGTACTTCGGAATGTGCTCTCAGGGGTGAGCTGCCTGTTTATTGAGGGATATGCATCGTGCATTGCAATCGATACCAGAACGTATCCTGCCAGAAGTGTGGAGGAGCCGGATAAGGATAAGT
>Snoopy_p1__coassemble_140_pt1 | contig 108667 bp, 103 predicted proteins | sample Snoopy_p1__metabat2_high_PE_024 | metagenome-assembled genome bin Snoopy_p1
CAAGATATATGCCAGAAGGATATGCATTAGTAAGTTCAGACTGCATCATCAGAGACGGATATGTATATGTTTCTGTAAAGAAAGATGTAGAGATTCGAGAAGCAGTGCTTCACGTTACATTTGAAACTACAGAAGGAGAAGTTGTGACAACAGAAACAGTAACAGCAGAAGGAGCTGCTGGAGAAGATGCGGTATTCAGACTTGGTGTAGACTTCAACCTGCCAACAGGATACAAACTGTCTAACGACAGAGATCAGGTAACAGAAGTAACAATTCCATTTGGTGCTACAGGCGGACATACAGTGGTTGTAGAAAAGGATGCGACATCTTCTATCGTAAAAATCCAGTTTGTAGATGCAGAGAACAACGATGAAGTAGTAGCTGGCGGAGATTACTTTGTGGATGGAGATGGAGATGGAATCTTCCACACAAGAGAGATCACAGAGTGGGTACCGGAAGGATATGAGTTACAGGAAGTTGGAGATTTCCAGGTAGAACTGTACAAAGAGACACCATTACAGCTGAGTGTAACAAAGATCAAAGAAGAGATCCCAATGACACCATTGGAGCCATCTAAACCAGTTGAAAAACCGGAAAAACCAGAAACTCCAGATCAGGAGAAGCCGGGTAAACCGGAAAAACCAAACAAAGAGGACAATAAGAAAGACGACAAGAAGAATTCTCCAAAAACAGGAGATGAGACAAATGCAGCGGCAGCAGCACTTCCAGTAGGTGTGAGCCTTGCAGCAATTCTTGCAGTTTTAGTAAAAAAATTCAAATAATCTGAAAAAAATATAGATGGATTTTGATTATGAGAAATGAAAATATTGCCAGAAATGCAGTGCGTTTCTGGCAATATTTTTTTCATGTTTTTAGATTGTACTAAATCAAATACAAACGAGAATCATTCCTGTTTTCTCTTGTCTTTCTTTTAACATGATGGTATACTAAGACCCGTAAGAAAGAGAAAATGATTCATGTACATTGAAGGAGGATTTTAAACGATGGCACAGTTTGAACAGTGGTCAGGATTTAACGGAAGACTCTGGAAAGAAGAAGTAAACGTTCGTGACTTCATCCAGAACAACTACACACCATATGAAGGTGATGAATCTTTCCTGGTTGGACCAACAGAGGCAACTGACAAATTATGGGGAGAACTTCAGAAACTGCAGAAAGAAGAGCGTGCAAAAGGCGGCGTTCTGGATATGGAGACAGAAGTAGTTTCTGGACTGACAGCATATGGCCCAGGATATATTAATGAAGAAATGAAAGATTTAGAGCAGGTTGTTGGTCTTCAGACAGACAAACCGCTGAAGAGAGCATTCATGCCATACGGTGGTATTAAAATGGCAGAGCAGGCTTGTACAACATACGGATATGAGCCAAGCCCAAAACTGCACGAAATCTTTACAAAATATCATAAAACACACAACCAGGGAGTATTCGATATCTACACACCTGAGATGAAAAAAGCTCGTCACAGCAAGATCATCACAGGACTTCCGGACACATACGGAAGAGGACGTATCGTAGGTGACTACCGTCGTGTGGCTCTTTATGGAATCGACTACCTGATCGAGCAGAAACAGAACGATTTTGTAGAAGGTGAAAGACACGGAATGAAAGGAACAGATTTCCGTCTCCGTGAAGAAATCGCTGATCAGATCAAAGCATTAAAAGAAATGAAAGAAATGGCTGCTGTTTACGGATTTGATATTTCCAAACCAGCTACAAACGCAAAAGAAGCTGTACAGTGGCTGTACTTCGGATACCTTGCAGCAATCAAAACTCAGAACGGTGCTGCAATGAGTGTTGGACGTATTTCTACATTCCTTGACATTTATATTGAAAGAGACTTAAAGAACGGAACTCTGACAGAGTCTGAAGCTCAGGAGCTCATTGACCACATCGTTATGAAGTTCAGAATGGTAAAATTCGCAAGAGTTCCATCTTACAACGAGCTGTTCTCAGGAGACCCGGTATGGGCTACTCTGGAAATGGGTGGTATCGGAATGGATGGACGTTCTATGGTAACAAAGAGTGACTACCGTTTCCTCCACACACTGGAGAACATGGGACCTTCACCAGAGCCAAACCTGACAGTATTATATTCTTCCAACCTGCCGGAGAACTTCAAGAAATATTCTTCTTATATTTCTATCAAGACAAGTTCTGTACAGTATGAGAATGATGATGTAATGCGTCCGGTATGGGGAGATGACTATTCTATCTGTTGCTGCGTATCTGCAACACAGACAGGAAAAGAAATCCAGTTCTTCGGAGCACGTGCAAACCTTGCAAAATGTCTGCTTTACGCAATCAATGGTGGTGTTGATGAGAAGACAAAAGAGCAGATTGCTCCAAAATACAGCCCAATCACATCAGAGTACCTTGACTTTGATGAAGTTATGGATAAATATGACCAGATGATGGAATGGCTGTCTAAACTGTATGTAGATACATTGAACATGATTCACTACATGCACGACAAATACTACTATGAAGCAGCAGAGATGGCGCTGATCGATACAAATGTAAGACGTACATTCGCTACAGGTATCGCTGGATTCTCTCATGTAGTAGACTCTTTAAGTGCGATCAAATATGCAAAAGTTAAAGTAATCCGTGATGAAAACGGAGTTGCTGTTGACTACGAGACAGAGGGAGAATTCCCAAGATACGGTAACGATGATGACCGTGCTGACGAGATTGCTGTATGGCTGTTAAGAACATTCATGAGCAAACTGAAAAAATGCCACACATACAGAGACTCTGAGCCAACAACATCTATCCTTACAATTACATCTAACGTTGTATATGGTAAGGCTACAGGATCTCTTCCGGACGGAAGAAAAGCTGGGGAACCGCTTTCACCAGGAGCAAACCCATCTTACGGTGCAGAGCAGAATGGTCTGTTAGCATCCCTGAACTCAGTTGCTAAACTTCCATATGAAGAAGCACTGGATGGAATTTCTAATACACAGACAATTAGCCCTGGAGCACTTGGACATGATGACGATGAGAGAAAAGTAAATCTGGCAAATGTAATGGATGGATACTTTGATCAGGGAGCACATCACCTGAACGTAAACGTATTCGGAACAGAAAAACTCATCGATGCTATGGAGCACCCAGAGAAAGAAGAATATGCAAACTTCACAATCCGTGTATCAGGATACGCTGTTAAATTCATCGACCTGACACGTGAGCAGCAGTTAGACGTAATTGCAAGAACATGCCATAAAGCACTGTAATTTGTAATTCATAGGGACGTAGTACAAATAAGATGCTACGTCCCTTTTTAATGGAATCAGAATGAGAAAGGAATGGAAAAAAATGAAAGGATATATACACTCAACCGAGAGTTTTGGATCCGTAGATGGACCTGGTGTCCGTTTTCTGATCTTCGTGAGCGGATGCCCGATGCGTTGTCAGTTCTGCCATAATCCAGATACATGGAAGATGCAGGCAGGAACGCAGATGTCAGCAGATGAATTATTAGAAAAAGCGTGGAAATATCGTAGTTACTGGGGAAAATCCGGCGGTATCACAGTTAGCGGAGGAGAACCGCTGCTTCAGATGGATTTCTTGTTGGAATTGTTCAAAAAGGCCAAAGAAAAGGGAATCCATACGACGATCGATACAAGTGGGGCTCCATTTACGAGAGAAGAACCTTTCTTCAGTAAATTTGAAGAACTGATGAAATATACAGATCTGCTGCTTTTGGATATCAAGCATATCGATGAGGAACAGCACAAGATTTTGACGGGGCATACCAATCAGAATATTTTGGATCTGGCAAATTATCTGAATGAGATCGGAAAACCGGTATGGATCCGTCATGTGTTGGTTCCGGAAAGAAGTGACAACGATGAGTACTTAAAGAAACTGGATGCATTTATCCAGACACTTTCCAATGTAGAGAAGGTGGAAGTACTTCCGTACCATACACTTGGAGAATATAAGTGGAAAGAACTTGGGATGGAATATCCTCTGGAGGGGATCGAGCCTCCGACAGAAGAGCGGATCCGCAATGCGAATGAATTGCTTCATACAGGAAAATAAACGCGATCAGAGAAAGAGAGGAAAGTGAAAATTTCCTCTTTTTCTTTTTGAGCATGTGTGCTATAACGCAACATAACATTTCTGGTTTTCTAAGCGGAATAAATGCAATTTATATGTCTATGCACAATTCGGACAAGTTTAAAGTTATCCGATGCCTACAGTGTTAAAGAAGAGCCTCCTGCGTTGGATCTGACGGCGATTATGCTGATATTCTGAATATACGGAAAGAGTGCGGACGTATGCCAGAGTGCTTTCTATTGAAGCGGCAGTGAAAAAAGGAAAGTCTGTTTCTGTGATTGCGGATGAGCTGGAAGAAGAGGAAGAAAGAATCTTGCAATTATTGCAAGAAATGAAAGAAAATCAGAGTTAGGTTATGAAAAGAAATAAAGATAAAAAATTGCTCACTATCCAAACTGGATGATGAGCAATTTTGCATCGGTTCTTCTTATTCTGTTTCAACAAATGCGTCTTTTCCAAGTCCGCAAAGTGGACATAACCAATCTTCCGGGATATCCTCAAAAGCTGTTCCAGGCTCTACTCCGTTATCTGGATCGCCTACTTCTGGATCATAAATGTATCCGCATGTTTCACATAAATATTTTTTCATAAGTTGAATCCTCCTTTAAAATTTAACGAAATTTTTTTGACAAATGTATTATAACCAAAATTTGCGGAAAAGTCTACTAGAATTGTATGATTTAATGATTATTTATAATAATAGTAATTATTATTAAAATAAGGAGTGGTAATAAAACAACAATAGAACAAAGAAAATATATCACTTGAGTTATTGAAGGAAAAAAGTTAAAATGACAGTTAGAATGTGAGAGGAAACAGGAGAGAGCTACAATGAATAAAAAAGAAGTACTAGAAATCCGCAAGCAGTTTACACCGGCGAATTGTGCGATCACGAGGATTGCAGGCTGCTATGTAGATCATGAAAAGAATAAAAGAATGGAATCAAAATCCGCATTTTTATCACTTCCGGAGGAAGAGGCGTTTAAGTATTTTGATATTTTTAAAAAGACACTTTCCGGAACTATGGGAAAAAATATGCTGAACATGGAATTTCCCATCGATCAGGAGATGCCCGGGGGAACGCAGGAATTTCTGATGAAATTAAAAGCAAGTAAGTTGGAAGATGATATGCTTCTGGAAGAGTTCTATGATAAGGTCATCGCTGCATATGAGTATGCAGAGAATTATTATATTATTTTGATCCACGCAATGTATGATGTTCCGGGAAAATCTTCGGATAATATGGAGATGTTTGATGCTTCTGATGAGGTGTATGAATATTTGGTATGCAGTATCTGTCCGGTTTCGTTATCCAAGGCAGGACTTAGTTACAATGCAGAGGCAAACTGTATCCAGGATCGGATACGGGACTGGGTGGTGGATATGCCGGACAAAGGATTTTTATTTCCGGCATTTAACGACAGAAGTACCGATATTCACGGCGTTCTTTATTATACAAAGAAATCAGAGGATCTGCAGCCGGAATTGATCGAACAGTTGCTGGGAGCAAGGCTACCGATGTCTGCGAATACACAGAAGGAGACGTTTCAGATATTGATTGAGGATACGCTTGGAGAAGAGGGGGACTATGAGACGATCCGTAATATCCACGAGACACTCAATGATCTGATCGAGGAGCACAAAGAGGAACCAGAACCTCTGCAGCTTGATAAGACAGATGTCAGAAAGGTGTTTGAGCAGAGCGGAGTTTCTGCAGAGCGGATGGAGCAGTTTGATCGAAATTATGAAGAGACAGCAGGGGAGAAGACATCACTTTTGGCAGCCAATATTGCAGAAACGAAAAAGTTTCAGATCGAGACGCCAGATATTGTGATCAAGGTGAATCCGGAGCGGTCAGATCTGATTGAGACAAGGATGATCGACGGGCGGCAGTGTCTGGTGATCGCAGTAGACGATCACATTGAGGTCAATGGAGTGAATGTAAGAACCTTGAAGCAGATCCAGCATATGGAAGAGGAAGTGAATAAGAACATATAGTATATGAAGTATGAGGCTACAGCCCTGGACTTTCGTCCAGGGCTGTTTTTCTGTAAAGGGAAATTTATATATAATTAGATGACTAACTAATTTATCGTCAAAAGTATTAAAAAAATGTGAAATATAAAAATAAAACTTGATTTATTTGGAATATAATACTAATATATTAGTTAGTTTTCTAACTAATGAAAGGAGGGGCGGATATGCATTGTGATCTGGAAAAGATTCCAAGTGTGGGATTATTTGGTATGCTGGTTCATTTGAGTGGACAAAGGGCGAGGAAGATGTTTGAAAAATATGATCTGAATAAAAGTCAGGCGAGCATTTTGTTTATGCTGCATCATGGACAGGCACTTTCCCAAAAAGAACTGGCCAGACAGTTGAATGTGACAGCACCTTCCATCACTTCAGCAATCCAGAAGATGGAAAAAGCCGGATTTATCAAAAGGTGTCCGGATGAAAAGGATCAGAGGATCATGCGTCTGTATCTGGATGAAAAAGGGGAAGCCTGCATTCAGAATGTGAAGGACGTTGCGATGCAGATGGATGAAATCATGTTTCGAGGGATCAGCGCAGAAGAAAAGCTGCTTTTGCGCCGGATTTTGATACAGATTTTTCAAAATCTGGAAAAAGAGGAAGAATCTGAATTTCATACAGGCAGAAAAAAAGAATAGAATGAGAAGACTGGAAAGGAGAAGGTATGAAAAATTTATTCAAGTATATTCTGCATTACTGGCAGGCAGTGGTCGCGATCATTGTAATCCTGATCGCACAGGCATACTGTGATCTGTCACTTCCGGCATACACATCGGATATTGTCAATGTGGGAATTTTGCAGGGCGGAATTGAAGACAAAGTGCCGGTGGCAATTTCCGAAGAAGAGTGGAATAAAATGCTCCTGTTTGTACCGGAACAAGAAATACAGACAGTGGAGGATGTATACCAGAAGGATGCGGATGCTTATGAGAAACCAGCATTGGTGCTGAAAGATTCTGTGAAAACGCAGGAGACAAAGCTAGCAGAGGTGGAAGAGATTCTGGCACTTCCGATGATGATGACATCGGGATTTGAGTCTGGAAGTGATCAGACGAAAGAAGCAGAAGCGGCATTAATGGAGCAGATCCCGGCACAGATGCTGACAGAAGATACGACAGTATTTGATATATTGCAGATGATGCCGCAGGAAGCCAGAGAAGAGCTGGTTCAGGGTATCCAAAAGGAAATGAAAGATATGCCTGACATGATCCTGGAGCAGGCAGCGATGAGCTATGCGAAGACTGTATATCAGGATCTTGGTATGGATGTAGAAGAAATTCAGTATCAGTATTTATTTGTTACAGGAGGGAAAATGATCGCGCTGGCACTTCTTGGAATGACGGCAAGTATTCTGGTATGTTACCTGGCAGCCCGGGTGGGAGCCAGAGTAGGACGCGATATCAGAGGAAAAGTATTCCGGAAAGTTGTTGGATTTTCTAATAATGAATTCGATCATTTTTCTACAGCATCCTTGATCACACGAAGTACGAATGATATCCAGCAGGTTCAGGTACTTGCGGTGATGATCTTAAGGATGGTACTGTATGCGCCGATCTTGGCAATCGGAGGAGTGTATCAGGTGTTCCAGACAAACGTTTCCATGTCCTGGATCATTGCGTTTGCCGTGGGACTGATCGCATGTGTCGTGCTGGTTCTGTTTCTCGTGGCAATGCCGAAGTTCCAGATCTTGCAGAAACTGGTAGACCGGCTGAACCTGGTTACAAGAGAGATCCTGACAGGATTGCCGGTAATCCGGGCATTCAGTACGGAAAAATATGAGGAAAAGAGATTTGACGCGGCAAACGTGGATCTGACGAAGACCAGTTTGTTTGTTAACCGTGCCATGACATTTATGATGCCGACCATGATGTTTATCATGAATGGAATTTCCGTGCTGATCGTATGGAATGGAGCAAATGGTATCAATGACGGGCAGATGCAGGTCGGAGACATGATGGCATTTATTCAGTACACTATGCAGATTATCATGGGATTTCTAATGATCTGTATGATCTCGATCATGCTCCCAAGGGCAGCCGTCTCTGCGGATCGTGTGGAAGAAATTCTTACCAGCCAGTCCGTGATCGAAGATCCGAAAGAGGCAAAGACATTCCCCAAAGAAGAGAAAGGTGTTCTGAAGTTCGAACATGTATCATTCCGGTATCAGGGAGCAGACGAAGATGTGCTGCACGATATTCATTTTACGGCAAGACCGGGAGAGACTACGGCGATCATTGGAAGTACCGGAAGCGGAAAGTCTACTCTGGTCAATCTGATTCCAAGATTTTACGATGTATCGGAAGGAAGAATTACTTTGGATGGTGTGGATGTCCGGGAGGTTTCCCAGCATGCGCTGCGGGATAAGATCGGATATGTGCCGCAAAAGGGAGTTCTGTTCTCCGGGGATATTGCATCGAATATTTTATTTGGCAATCCGGACGGCGGTGAGGCTGTGATGAGAGAAGCGGCACAGATCGCACAGGCGGAAGAGTTTATCGAAGCAAAACCGGAAAAATATCACAGCCACATTGCACAGGGAGGCTCCAATGTATCCGGAGGACAGAAACAGCGTCTGTCCATTGCGAGAGCCATTGCAAAACATCCGGAGCTGTTTATCTTTGACGATAGTTTTTCGGCACTGGACTATAAGACCGATGTGACTCTGCGAAGAGCTCTGAAAGAGAAGACAAAAGACAGTACTGTTTTGATCGTGGCGCAGCGGATCAGTACGATCCTGCATGCAGATCAGATCATCGTGCTGGATGAAGGAAAGATTGCCGGGATCGGAACACACGGAGAACTTCTGGACACTTGTGAAGTATACCGCCAGATCGCAGCTTCTCAGCTTTCAGAATCGGAATTAAATCTTAGTGGAAAGGAGGCAGGAAGAAATGCCTAGACATGGACACATGGGACCTCATGGAGGAAATGAAAAAGCAAAAGATTTGAAAGGAACGCTCAAAAAGCTGTTTCATTACATGAACGCATTTAAGGTACAGATGATTCTGATTGCAATTTTTGCAGTCTGCGGAACCACATTTACGATCATCGGACCGAAGATCCTCGGGAAAGCGACAACAGAGATTGCAAATGGCCTGATGAGCAAAGTGTCCGGCGGAAGCGGGATGGATTTTGGTAAGATTGCCCAGATCCTGTTGATCACACTGGGATTGTATCTGATCAGTACCCTTTGTTCGTTCATCCAGGGGTTTTTGATGACTGGAGTTTCCCAGAAGACTACGTATCGTCTCAGGAAGGAGATTTCAGAAAAGATCAATCGGATGCCAATGAATTATTTTGATACGAAACCAGTGGGAGAAGTATTATCTAGGGTGACCAATGATGTCGATACCTTGGGACAGAGTCTGAACCAGAGCGCCACACAGATGATCCAGTCGGTGACGACTCTGATCGGAGTGCTGATCATGATGCTGACGATCAGTCCGCTGATGACACTGGTTACGTTGGTGATCCTGCCGATTTCTATGTTGTTAATCGGATTTGTGATGAAGCATTCTCAGAAATATTTCCGCGGACAGCAGGAGTACCTTGGAAATGTAAACGGACAGGTGGAAGAAGTATACAGTGGTCACGGGATCATCAAGGCTTTTAATAAGGAAGAAAGCGTGATCGGATCTTTTGATGAGACCAATGACAAATTGTATGATTCTGCATGGAAGTCTCAGTTCTTTTCCGGAATGATGATGCCGATCATGCAGTTTATCGGAAATCTCGGCTATGTGGTGGTTGCCATTATGGGAGGATTTCTGACTATCAAAAAGACGATCGAAGTAGGAGATATCCAATCTTTTATTCAATATGTGAGAACTTTTACCCAGCCGATCCAGCAGATTGCACAGGTTGCCAACATGCTTCAAATGACAGCGGCAGCTTCCGAAAGAGTCTTTGAATTTCTGGAGGAAGAAGAGGAAGATCAGGTGGCAGAGCATCCGGTGTCCGTTGAAAATCTGGATGGAAATGTCAGCTTTGAACACGTTCATTTTGGTTACAATGCAGATAAGATCATCATCAATGATTTTTCCGCAGATGTCAAAGAAGGACAGAAGATTGCAATTGTAGGACCGACAGGAGCAGGAAAGACGACCATGATCAAATTGTTGATGCGTTTTTATGATGTAAATGGCGGTTCGATCAAGATTGATGGACATGATGTCAGAGCTTTCAACAGAAGCGAATTACGTCAGATGTTTGGTATGGTGCTGCAGGATACCTGGCTGTTCAATGGAAGCATTCGGGACAACATCAAATATGGAAAGCTGGATGCAACGGATGAAGAAGTGATCCAGGCAGCAAAGGCAGCTCATGTCCATCAGTTTGTGAAGACTCTTCCAGGAGGATATGACATGGAACTGAATGAAGAAGCCAACAATGTTTCCCAGGGACAGAAGCAGCTTTTGACGATCGCAAGAGCGATTCTGGCAGATCCAAAAATCCTGATCCTGGATGAGGCTACCAGTTCGGTAGATACCAGAACGGAAGTGCTGATCCAGAAAGCTATGGATAATCTGATGAAAGGACGGACCAGCTTTGTGATTGCCCATCGTCTGTCAACCATCCGTGACGCTGATCTGATCCTTGTGATGAAGGACGGAGATATCGTGGAACAGGGAAATCATGAAGAACTTCTGAAAAAAGGTGGATTTTACGCAGATCTGTACAATTCACAATTTGAAAAAACGACAGAAGTAGCCTAAAAATAAGAAAGAAAACCGGCGGGGATGTCCTGCCGGTTTTGTGTTTCTGTCAGAAATATGTTATACTGAAAAATATGACAGAAAAAGGGGGAAGGAGTATGCCATTGACGCATTTTGATGGGGAAGGAAAAGCACGGATGGTGGATGTGACAGAGAAGCAGGAGACAATGCGGGAAGCAACAGCGACCGGGACGATCCGGGTCAGCCGGGACGTCTATGATGCCATCGAAGCGGGCAGTGTGGGAAAGGGAGACGTTCTTTCTGTAGCCACAACTGCGGGGATCATGGGAGCGAAGAGGACAGCAGATCTGATCCCGATGTGTCATATTCTGCCGATTACCAACTGTAAGATCCGGTTTGAAAAGAATCCTCAAAAACAGGAGATCACCTGTTTTTGTACGGTGAAGGTGACGGGAAAGACCGGAGTGGAAATGGAAGCCCTGACGGGAGTCAGCGTGGCGCTTCTGACAATTTATGATATGTGTAAAGCACTGGACAAGTTTATGGAGATTGGGGAGATTTACTTGTGTAAAAAGACCGGAGGAAAAAGCGGTGAGATCATTCATCCAAGAGCGGCACAAAAGGAGGAGAAAGAAGGATGAAAGCAGCAGTCATCACATTAAGTGACAAAGGATTTCGAAAAGAACGGGAAGACAAAAGCGGAAAATTGGTGCAGAAAATGCTGCAGGAAGCGGGATATGAAGTGGCGGAATATGTGTTGCTTCCGGATGAGCAGGAACAGATCGAAGCGGCTCTGAAACAGTTAAGTGACGAAAAAGGGATGGATCTGATCCTGACTACAGGGGGGACTGGGCTTTCACCCAGAGACTGTACACCTGAGGCTACGCTGCGTGTAGCGACCAGAAATGCACCGGGGATCGCAGAAGCGATGCGATATGCCTCCTTATCTATTACACCGCGAGCTATGTTAAGCCGTGGGGCATCCGTAATCCGCAACCAGACGCTGATCATTAATCTTCCGGGAAGTCCTAAAGCAGTGAAAGAAAATCTGGAATACATTCTTCCCACACTGGCGCATGGACTGGAAATATTAAAAGGAGTAACAGGGGAATGCGCGACCAGTTTGGACGAAACATAGAATATATGCGGGTATCAGTCACAGATTTGTGCAATCTTCGGTGTGTGTATTGTATGCCGGACGAAGGTGTGACACAGATCACACATGATCAGATTTTAAGTTTTGATGAGATTGTTAGAGTTTGCAAGATCGGTACAAAATTAGGGATTTCCAAAATTAAACTGACCGGAGGAGAGCCGTTGGTCAGATCTGGGATTGAGCAGTTGGCTGGGATGATCAGCCAAATACCCGGGATCAAAGAAGTAACGCTGACAACCAATGGGGTACTGCTTGCAGAGAAACTTCCAGCTTTAAAAGCAGCAGGAATCCGATCTGTGAATATCAGCCTGGATACGATGGATGCAGAGCAATACGCAAAACTTACCAGAAGAGATCGGTTTGCACAGGTGATGGAAGGGATGAAAGCGGCGGTCAGACAGGGGATGAAGGTGAAGATCAACTGTGTGGCGCTGCAGGAAGTCAATGCTTCGCAGTGGAAAGAAGTAGCGGCTCTGGCAAAGCAATATCCGGTGGATGTGCGTTTTATTGAGATGATGCCCATCGGCCTTGGCAGAACATATCCGGGAAGTCTTCAGCAAGAAATCCAAAATTTGTTAGAAGAGGCTTATGGAACGGCTGTTTTACTTTCAGCAGAGGAGGCGCCAAGAGGAAATGGACCGGCAGTGTATTGGGAGTTTCCTGGATTTCAGGGAAAAATTGGATTTATTAGTGCGATTTCCCATAAGTTTTGCGGAGACTGCAATCGGATCCGGATGACAGCAGAAGGGTTTCTGAAACCATGCCTGCAGTTTTCCACAGGGGCAGATCTGCGGGAACTGTTAAGAACAGGAGCTGATGATGAAGAAATTCAGAGAGTCATAGAGCGGATCATCTATGAGAAGCCGCGCTGTCATCAATTTGAAAAAGAAGAAAATTCCAGCGGGCTGGAACAACGGGAAATGTCAAGGATTGGAGGATGATCACAATGGGGATTGTAAGAGCAGTATGTATCAGTCCTGCAAAAGGGACCCAGAAGACAAATGTAGGAAGTGCAGAATTTATTGAGGAGTTTGGAATCAAAGGAGATGCACATGCCGGAAAATGGCACCGCCAGGTCAGCCTGCTTTCCAATGAGAAGATTGAAGCATTTCGGGCCCGCGGGGCAGAAGTCAAGGACGGAGCATTTGGGGAAAATCTGGTAGTGGAAGGATTTGACTTTAAAAATCTTCCTGTGGGAACCAGATTTCAGTGCAACGATGTGATCCTGGAAATGACACAGATCGGAAAAGAGTGTCATCACGGATGCGAGATCTTTCAGAAAATGGGAGACTGCATCATGCCAAGAGAAGGTGTTTTTGCAAGGGTACTGCATGGCGGAACCATTTCCTGCGGAGACGAACTGTATATTTTGGAGTAAAAATCACGGAAGATTTTCTTGCAGAAACCGTTGAAACGTAATATAGTGTAAAAGCATAAAAAGAACGGAGGAATCAATCATGAAGTGGAATAAATTTCGTCTGACAACGACCACAGAAGCGGAGGATATTGTCAGCAGTATGCTGATGGATCTTGGAATCCAGGGGGTAGAGATTGAAGACAAAGTACCCCTGACCCAGTCGGACAAAGAGCAGATGTTTGTGGATATCCTGCCGGAGACTGAAGCAGATGACGGTGTGGCGTACCTGAATTTTTATCTGGAAGAAGAGGACGACAAAGAAAAAATCCTGGCAGAAGTACGGGCAGAGTTAAAAGAAATGGAATCTTACTTAAATGTAGGAGCTTGTACGATTGAAGAGTCCCAGACAGAGGATGTGGACTGGGTGAATAACTGGAAGCAGTATTTCCATCAGTTTTATGTGGATGACATTTTGATCATTCCATCCTGGGAAGAGGTGAAGCCGGAAGATAACGATAAGATGGTGATCCATATTGATCCGGGAACAGCCTTTGGAACCGGGATGCATGAGACGACCCAGTTGTGTATCCGTCAGATCCGGAAGTATACCACACCGGAGACGACGATTCTGGATGTGGGATGCGGAAGCGGGATCCTTGGAATGCTGGCTTTGAAATTCGGAGCAAAATATTCCGTGGGAACGGATCTGGATCCATGTGCCATTGATGCAACTTATGAGAACATGGAAGTCAATGGGATCACCAGAGAGAAATATGAGGTGATGATCGGAAACATCATTGATGACAAAGAGGTGCAGGATAAAGTCGGATATGGAAAATATGACATTGTGGTTGCCAACATTCTGGCAGATGTGCTGGTGGCTCTGACACCGGTGATCGTAGATCAGCTCAAAGAGGGTGGAATCTATATCACCAGCGGGATCATCGATGATAAAGAAGAGACAGTAGTAGAAGCAGTCAAAGCAGCAGGTCTGGAAGTTCTGGATGTAACGTATCAGGGAGAATGGGTTTCTGTGACTGCAAGAAAGAACGGATAGGAAAGGATCAGAGTCCATGCAGAATTTTTTTGTATATGACTGGCAGGTACAGGGGGATATGGTAACGATCGAAGGGGCAGATGTCAACCATATTGTGAATGTCCTCAGGATGAAAGTGGGAGAAGAGGTCAGTGTCCATGATGATGTGAATCGGAAATACCTGTGCCGGATCGCAGAACTGCAGGAAGATAAGGTGTGTTTGTCCATTCTGGAGCAGCAGACATCTGATACAGAGCTGCCATGTCGAATCTATTTGTTTCAGGGACTGCCCAAAGGCGATAAGATGGAATGGATCATTCAAAAAGGAGTGGAACTTGGCGCCTATGCGATCGTACCTGTAGCTACAAAGAGGGCAGTGGTAAAACTGGATGAAAAGAAAGCACAGAAGAAAGTGGCCAGATGGAATTCCATCGCTGAGAGTGCAGCCAAGCAGTCCGGGCGGGGGATGATCCCGGAGGTACTGCCGGTGATGAAGTTTGCAGAGGCGCTGCAGTTTGCGGAGGATCTGGACTTGAATCTGATCCCTTATGAGAAGGCAGAAGGAATTGCGGATACGAAACAGCGGATCGCAGAGATCAGACCGGGACAGTCCATCGGGATCTTTATCGGGCCGGAAGGCGGGTTTGAAGAAGCAGAAGTCGAGATGGCAAAAGAGAAGCGGGCAATTCCTGTGACACTGGGAAGACGGATCCTGCGTACAGAGACAGCGGGAATGACAATGCTGTCAATTCTGATGTATCATCTGGAAAGCGAATAACATAATGTAATAATGAGAAAAAGTAAAAGGGAAGGTATCATGGAAGTATATTTAGATAACTCAGCAACCACCAGATGCTACAAAGAAGTGGGGGAACTGGTATATAAAGTGATGTGTCAGGATTATGGGAATCCTTCTTCGATGCACCGAAAAGGAGTCGATGCAGAGCACTATATCAAAGACGCAAAAGAGACACTGGCAAAGATTTTAAAAGTACAGGCAAAAGAGATTTATTTTACATCCGGAGGAACAGAAAGTGACAATCTGGCACTGATCGGGACAGCGAGAGCGAACAAAAGAAGAGGAAATCATCTGATCACTTCCTCCATCGAACATCCGGCAATTCTAAATACGATGCGCTATCTGGAAGAGGAAGAAGGCTTCCGCGTCACCTATCTGCCGGTGGACAGTCAGGGAAAGATCAAACTGGAGGCCTTAAAAGAGGCGTTGTGCGAGGAGACGATCCTGGTTTCTGTGATGTATGTGAATAACGAGGTGGGATCTGTTCAGCCAATCGAGGAAGCAGTGAATATCGTCAAGACCTATCATCCTGACATTTTGTTCCACTCAGATGCCGTGCAGGGATTTGGAAAATATAAGATTTACCCGAAGCGTCAGAAGATCGATCTGCTGACAGGAAGCGGACATAAGATCCACGGTCCCAAAGGCACTGGATTTTTATATGTCAGTGAAAAGGTAAAGATCAAACCGATCGTGTTTGGGGGAGAACAGCAGAAAAATGTACGTTCCGGTACGGAAAATGTTCCGGGAATTGCAGGACTTGGACTGGCAGCCAAAATGATCTATCAGGATCTGGAGATGAAGACAGCTTTGATGCGGGAACTGAAATCCTACTTTATCGAAGGAATTTCCAAGATTGAAAATACAACCGTGCATGGCCTGACGGATGAAAACAGTGCGCCGCACATTATCAGTGTTGGATTTGCCGGTATCCGCAGTGAAGTGCTTTTGCATACTCTGGAAGACAAAGGAATTTATGTATCCTCCGGTTCGGCGTGTGCTTCCAATCATCCGGCGATCAGCGGAGTACTGAAAGGAATCGGTGCAGGAAAGGAATATCTGGATGCCACGATCCGGTTCAGTATGTCGGAATTTACGACCAAAGAAGAGGTAGACTATACACTGGATACGTTGTATCAATGTGTGCCGATGCTGAGAAAATATACAAGACATTAATCCTTATCAGTAAAGAGATAAAGTTCAAAAGAAAACCAAAAATAAAGGAGAATAGCATGAGATTTCATTCATTTTTGATTAAATACGGAGAAATCGGAATCAAAGGGAAAAACCGATATTTGTTTGAAGATGCGCTGGTGCGCCAGATCCGGTTTGCGTTAAAAGATGTGGACGGAGAGTTTGATGTACACAAAGCACAGGGAAGAGTCTATGTAGACTGTGAAGGAGAATATGATTATGAAGAGACCGTAGAAAGTCTCCAGAGAGTATTTGGGATCGTTGGGATCTGTCCGGTCGTGCGCCTGCAGGATACAGGATTTGAACAGCTGAAAAAAGATGTGGTAACATATATCGGAGAAGTGTATCCGCAGAAAAATCAGACATTTAAGATCGAGGCAAGAAGAAGCAGAAAATCTTATCCGATGAATTCTATGGAGTTGAACTGTGAGCTGGGTGGCGTGATCCTGGATGCATATCCGGATATGAAGGTAGATGTACACAATCCGCAAATCCGCCTGAATGTAGAAGTGCGGGAAGAGATTTATTTGTATTCTGAGATCATTCCGGGACCGGGCGGAATGCCGGTGGGAACCAATGGAAGTGCAATGCTTCTCTTATCCGGCGGGATTGACAGCCCGGTTGCCGGGTATATGGTTGCAAAACGTGGTGTTGCTCTGGAAGCAACTTATTTCCATGCGCCTCCGTACACCAGTGAACGCGCCAAAGAAAAGGTCGTAGATCTGGCAAGACTGGTCTCCAGATATTCGGGTCCGATCAAGCTGAATGTGGTGAATTTTACAGATATCCAGCTGTATATTTATGAAAAATGTCCGCATGAAGAGCTGACCATCATCATGCGCCGATACATGATGAAGATTGCCGAGCATTTTGCAAAACAGGATGGATGTCTGGGACTCATCACAGGAGAGAGTATTGGACAGGTTGCAAGCCAGACCATGCACAGTCTGATGGCAACCAATGCCGTATGTACCCTTCCGGTATATCGTCCTCTGATCGGATTCGATAAAAAAGAGATTGTTGATATTTCTGAAAAAATCGATACGTATGAGACGTCCATTCAGCCGTATGAAGACTGCTGTACGATTTTTGTGGCAAAACATCCGGTGACAAAACCCAATTTGGAGCGGATCGAGAAGTCCGAGAAAAATCTGGACGAGAAGATCGAAGAACTGATGCAGACTGCAATCGATACCGTTGAGACGATCATGGTGAAATAGGAAAAAGAAAAAAGGCTGCCTCCGATGAGACAGCCTGAAAAAATAAATACCTGAATTATTTGATAATGTAGGAATCCAGTGCAGCTAAGATGTCATCCAGATTAGAATCAGCGTGGATGTTCAGATCGATCGGTTTTGAAAGATCCAAACTGAAAATTCCCATAATTGATTTGGCATCTATTACATATCTTCCGGACACTAAATCAAAGTCATTATCATACTTTGTGATCTCATTCACAAAAGATTTTACTTTGTCGATTGAGTTTAAAGAAATCTGTACTGTTTTCATTATAAAAGTCCCTCCTTGATATACAATGCTTGCGAGTATCTGTACTCTAGGTATATTCTACGAGAAGAGGTGATAAAAGTCAAGGAACAAACAGGAAAAACAAGGAAAACCAGGAGAATTATTTTTATGAAAAAAGTAGCATTACACAATCTGGGATGTAAGGTAAATGCATACGAGACAGAAGCGATGCAGGAGATGCTAGAACATGCCGGATATGAGATTGTTCCGTTTCGGGAAGGAGCGGATATTTATGTGATCAATACATGCACCGTGACCAATATTGCAGACCGCAAATCCAGACAGATGCTCCATCGCGCAAGAAAGATGAATCCAGATGCCATTGTAGTCGCAGCAGGGTGTTATGTACAGGCACAGGCGGAAAAACAGGTGATCGATCCATGTATCGACATTGTACTTGGCAATAATAAAAAGCAGGATCTTCTGACTGCGCTGCAGGCATACGAAGCAGAACACGAAGGACTGCGGGAAGTGATCGATATCAATCATACCAAAGAGTATGAAAATCTCCATCTGACAAAGCAGGGAGAGCACACCAGAGCCTATATCAAAGTACAGGACGGCTGTAATCAGTTCTGCTCGTACTGTATTATCCCGTATGCCAGAGGAAGAGTGCGAAGCCGTGCCAAAGAAGATGTTGTGGAAGAAATTACAGAGCTTGCAAAAAATGGATACAAGGAAGTAGTGCTGACGGGAATCCATCTGAGTTCTTATGGCATTGATTTTGAACAGGAGGACAATTTGCTCAGTCTGATCTGTGCCGTTCATGAGATCGAGGGGATCGAGAGAATCCGGCTGGGTTCTTTGGAACCACGGATCATCACAGAAGAATTTGTACAGGCAATCGCCGCATTACCGAAAATGTGTCCGCACTTCCATCTTTCTCTTCAGAGTGGATGTGATGAGACATTGAAGCGGATGAACCGCAGATATACCAGTCAGGAATTTTATGAAAAATGTGAAATCTTAAGAACGCATTTTGAGAATCCGGCGCTGACCACAGATGTAATCGTGGGCTTTCCGCAGGAAACAGAAGAAGAGTTTGCACAGACTCTGGAATTTCTGAAAAAGATCCGGTTTTATGAAACTCATATTTTTAAATACTCGAAACGGGAAGGTACAAAGGCTGCTGTGATGGAAGGGCAGATCCCGGAGCAGGTAAAGGCAGACAGAAGCGCCGTGCTGATCCAACTGGGAGAGGAAAATCAAAAGCAATATGAAGCGGAATTTGCCGGAAAAACCGTTGAGGTGCTGGTGGAAGAACAATCAGTGATCGATGGAAAAGAAATGTGGGTAGGACATACCAAAGAGTATATGAAAATTGCACTAGAGTCAGAGGGAAATCTTCAGAATTGTATTCTAAACGTGCAAATTAAAGATGGCCGGGAAATTATTCATTGAATTTTAAAATAGATTATATTAGAATGATAGGTAGGATACTGGCGCGATTATCATGCTTTTCAGTGATGATGGATGCGCGTAAATAAAGAAAAAACGGAGGAGATACGATGAGCGATTTGAGTAATACACAGTTCTTTCAGGTAGAACCGGGACCGCAGATTTCCGCAAGAGATATTCTGGAAATTGTGTTCAAGGCATTGAAAGAAAAAGGATATAATCCGGTCAATCAGATTGTCGGGTACATTATGTCAGGTGATCCTACTTATATTACCAGCTATAATGGGGCAAGAAGCCTGATCATGAAAGTAGAAAGGGATGAATTGGTCGAGGAATTGTTAAAAGCGTATATCGAGCATAATTCATGGGCATAATCAGAGCATGCGGATCATGGGACTGGATTATGGCACGAAGACAGTAGGGGTAGCGATCAGCGATGCCCTTCGTCTGACTGCGCAGGGAATAGAGACCATTCAAAGAAAAGAGGAAAACAAGCTGCGCCGTACACTTGCCCGGATAGAGGAGCTGGTAAAGGAGTATGAAGTGGACACGATCGTACTTGGATTTCCAAAACATATGAACAATGATGTAGGAGAACGTGCAGAAAGATCTCTGGAGTTTCGGGAGATGCTGATGCGCAGGATAGGAATTCCTGTCGTGATGTGGGACGAGCGTCTGACCACAGTAGAAGCAGAGCGTACGCTGATCGAGAGTCAGGTGCGAAGAGAAAATCGAAAACAGTATATTGATAAGATCGCGGCAGTTTTTATCCTGCAGGGATATCTGGATTCCCTGTACCTGCAGCAGAAGGCAAAAGAGGAGAACTAGAGACAGGCGGCTGCCTACAGGAGGAACACGCATGGAAAAAATAAAATTTTGTTTCGGTGAATCAGAAGAAAGTGTAGAATTTTTTGTACTGGAGCAGACAAAGATCAATGGGGCATCTTATCTTCTTGTGACAGATTCCAAAGAAGATGATGCAGAATGTCTGATCTTAAAAGAAACATCTCAGGATGCAAAAGAGAGCGTTTATGAGATCGTAGAGGACGACGTAGAACTGACAGCAGTTTCCAAAGTGTTTGAGGAATTGCTGGATGATGTAGAGATTGAAATGTAACTAAGAAAATTACTTTACCGCAGGGGAAGTGAGTATGACAATGGAACAGGAAAAAGTGCAGGGAATGCTGAAGCAGAAATTAAAGGAAAAAGGTCTCAAAGTGACAAAACAAAGACTGGCTGTTTTACAGACCTTGGCAAAGTATCCCGGATCCCATCTGGCTGCGGAAGAGCTTTTTGAGCTGATGCAGAAGGAGTATCCGGAGATCGGACTTGCGACGATATACCGTACACTGCAGCTTTTGTATGAGATGCAACTGATCGACAGCATCCATCTCAATGACGGGTGTGTCAGATATGAGATGGGACATGTGTTTGAAGAAGATTCCAGACACAGTCATCACCACCTGATCTGTAAGGTGTGTGGGCGGGTGATCCCATTTACGGATGATCTGCTGGAGGAGCTGGAGGCTCACATTGAGGCAGAGACCGGATTTCAGGTGCTGGATCATGAGTTAAAGGTTTATGGACGGTGCCGGGAATGTGCAGAGACTTCCATGCGGAAAGAGAATACATAAAAACACATGGAGGTGTATATTTTTTGAAGAAAGAGAATCGTGGAAAATTAAAAATTATTCCGCTGGGCGGACTGGAACAGATCGGGATGAATATCACTGCGTTCGAGTATGAGGACAGTATTATCGTGGTAGACTGTGGACTTGCATTTCCGGAAGATGATATGCTGGGAATCGATCTGGTGATCCCGGATGTGACGTATCTGAAAGACAATGCGTCTAAAGTCAAAGGGTTTGTGATCACCCATGGTCATGAAGACCATATCGGAGCACTGCCCTATGTATTAAAAGAAATCAATCTTCCCATTTATACAACAAAACTGACAATGGGGATTATTGAGAACAAGTTAAAAGAGCATAATCTGCTCCGTACGACAAAACGGAAAGTCGTACGTCACGGACAGTCCATCAATCTGGGACAGTTCCGGATCGAGTTTATCAAGACAAACCACAGCATTCAGGATGCTTCTGCACTGGCTATTTATTCACCGGCAGGAACAGTGGTGCACACCGGAGACTTTAAGGTGGATTATACACCGGTATTTGGAGATGCCATTGATTTGCAGCGGTTTGCAGAGATCGGAAAGAAAGGGGTACTGGCGCTGATGTCAGACAGTACCAATGCAGAGCGCAAGGGCTTTACCCAGTCAGAGCGCACTGTTGGAATCACGTTTGATCATATTTTTGCAGAACATCAGAATACCAGGATCATCATTGCGACTTTTGCATCCAATGTAGACCGTGTACAGCAGATCATCAACTCTGCATACAAGTATGGCAGAAAAGTCGTAGTAGAAGGCCGCAGTATGGTCAATATCATTACGACGGCATCCGAACTTGGATATTTGAATGTGCCGGAGAATACATTGATCGAGATCGATCAGTTGAAGAATTATCCTCCGGAGAAGACGGTTCTGATTACAACAGGAAGCCAGGGGGAATCCATGGCGGCTCTGTCCAGAATGGCGGGGGATGTACATCGAAAAGTAACCATCCAGCCAAACGATACGATCATTTTCAGCTCCAATCCGATCCCGGGAAATGAAAAGGCAGTTTCACGTGTGATCAATGAGCTTTCATCGAAAGGTGCAAATGTTATTTTCCAGGATGCGCATGTGTCTGGACATGCCTGTCAGGAAGAATTAAAACTGATCTACTCTCTGGTAAAACCAAAATACGCGATTCCGGTGCATGGTGAATATCGTCATTTAAAAGCAAATGCAGAGATCGCACAGTCTCTTGGCATACCAAAGGAGAATATCTTTATCATTCAGAGTGGAGATGTGATGGAGGTCAGTGAGACAGAAGCAAAGGTTGTAGATAAAGTTCATACAGGAGCCATCCTTGTGGATGGTCTTGGCGTTGGAGATGTAGGAAATATTGTTTTGCGTGACAGACAGCATCTTGCGGAAGACGGAATCCTGATCGTAGTCCTGACTCTGGAAAAGGGAAGCAACCGACTGCTGGCAGGACCAGATATTGTTTCCCGTGGATTTGTCTATGTAAGAGAGTCCGAAGGTCTGATGGAAGAAGCAAGAAAAGTAGTCACAGACAGCCTGGATAAATGTCTCTCCGGAAGACATGCAGACTGGAATAAGATCAAGATGACGATTCGTGACACAATGAATGATTTTATCTGGAAGAAGACAAAGAGACGACCAATGGTCATTCCAATTATAATGGATGTGTAAGATATGATAGTAGATGAACGTATCGTGACATTCATCAATTCGTTAGAGACAGAGAACAGTGAAATACTGGAAGCCATAGAACAGGAAGCTCTGAGCACATATGTGCCGATCATCCGAAAGGAAATGCAGAGTTTCCTGAAAGTGCTTCTGAAGATTCAAAAACCTATGTGCATCCTGGAAGTAGGGACCGCAGTAGGTTTCTCTGCGTTATTGATGAGTGAAGCGGCACCAGAAGGGTGCAGGATTACAACGATTGAAAATTACGAAAAGAGAATCCCCATTGCCCGGGAGAATTTTAGGCGGGCAGGGAAAGCAGAACAGATCACTCTGATCGAAGGAGACGCCATGGAGGTGCTCAAAACACTGGAAGGGCAGTTTGACTTTATTTTTATGGATGCTGCAAAAGGACAGTATATCCGATATCTGCCGGAAGTGCTCAGGCTACTTTGTCCGGGTGGCACTCTTGTAACGGATAATGTACTGCAGGACGGAGACATCATTGAGTCCCGGTTTGCGGTAGAGCGGAGAAACCGGACCATTCATTCCAGAATGCGGGAGTATCTGTACGAATTAAAACATCATGAACTGCTGACCACCTCAATCCTCCCGCTGGGGGATGGCGTGGCGGTCAGTGTGAAGAAACTGGAAGGAGAATAAGATGGCGAGACATCCTGAACTTTTGATTCCGGCGAGCAGTCTGGAAGTATTAAAGACCGCTGTTATTTTTGGCGCAGATGCGGTTTATATCGGCGGGGAAGCGTTTGGGCTTCGGGCAAAGGCAAAGAATTTTTCAATGGAAGATATGAAAGAAGGAATTGCATTTGCACACGCACATGATGTCAAAGTATACGTGACAGCGAATATTCTGGCGCACAATGAGGACCTGCCGGGGGTGCGCAAGTATTTTGAAGAACTCAAGGAAATCAAGCCGGATGCTCTTATTATTGCGGATCCGGGAGTGTTTGAGATCGCAAAGGAAGTGTGCCCGGAGATTGAGCGGCACATCAGTACGCAGGCAAACAATACAAACTATGGAACCTATAATTTCTGGTACAGGCAGGGCGCAAGCCGTGTCGTATCTGCACGGGAGCTGTCTCTGGAAGAGATCAAAGAACTGCGTGCGAATATTCCGGAAGATCTGGAGATTGAGACATTTGTACATGGGGCGATGTGTATTTCTTATTCCGGAAGATGCCTGCTGAGCAATTATTTTACCGGAAGAGATGCCAACAGAGGCGCATGTACCCATCCGTGCCGCTGGAAATATGCGGTGGTAGAAGAAAAGAGACCGGGAGAATATCTGCCGGTTTATGAGAATGAAAGAGGTACGTATATCTTTAATTCCAAAGATCTTTGTATGATACAGTATATCCCGGAGATTCTGGAAGCTGGGATTGACAGTCTGAAGATTGAAGGCCGTATGAAAACAGCACTTTATGTAGCTACCGTTGCGAGAACTTACAGAAAAGCAATTGATGATTACCAGAAAGATCCAGAGTTGTACAAGAAAAATATGCCGTGGTATCTGGAGCAGATTTCCAATTGCACCTATCGTCAGTTTACTACCGGATTTTTCTTTGGAAAGCCGGATGAGACTACTCAGATTTATGACAGCAACACGTATGTCAAAGAATATACGTATCTGGGAATTGTAGGAGAAGTAAAAGACGGGCTGTGCAGGATCGAGCAGCGCAACAAATTCTCTGTCGGAGAGACCATTGAGATCATGAAGCCAAACGGAGAGAATGTAGAAGTACAGGTGGAGAAGATCTTCAATGAAGACGGTGAGGAGCAGGAGAGCGCTCCTCACTCCAAACAGGTATTATATGTTGCACTTAGTCAGGATGCACAGCAGTATGATATTTTAAGAAGAGCAGAAAAAGCGGACGAAACCAAAGCTGAGTGTGAATAATCCGTTAAAAAACAGTGGAGGTTGTGGATTATTCTACGAAAAATGAACGCAGTTTTTCTACTGCGCTTTTTTCAATCCGGGATACATAAGAGCGGGAGATTCCCAGTTGTCGGGCGACTTCCCGCTGTGTGTATTCCTCTCCACCGTAAAGTCCATAGCGCATTTTTAAAACGAGTTTTTCCCTCTGGGAGAGCTCGTTTTCTAGTTTTTCATACAGTTTATGAATGTTTTCTTTTAAATGTACACGTTCGGGGATATCCTCTTCGTCTGTTTCAATGATGTCGTACAGTTTGATCTCATTGCCTTCCCGGTCAGTGCCGATTGGTTCATACAGAGAGATGTCTTTGGAAGATTTTTTGCGGGCCCGCAAATGCATCAGGATTTCGTTTTCCACGCATTTGGAGGCATAAGCGGCAAGGCGGTTGCCTTTTTGCGGATCAAAGGTAACGATGGCTTTGATCAGGCCGATCGTGCCGATGGAGATCAGATCTTCCGGATCTTCGTCTACGGATTGATATTTTTTGATTACATGTGCAACGAGCCGCAGATTCCGTTCAATCAGAATGTGTTTTGCCTGCAGGTCACCCTCGGTATATTTTTGAATATATTCTTTTTCTTCGGAAGGAGTGAGGGAATTTGGAAATGATTTCAAGACAGCACCTCAAAGCACATTTGATAACAGTGTATGTGAACAGCTGGGTATTTGTGCTTTTCCATCTGAAAAAGCAGAGAATAGAGAATCACAGAAGGAAAAAAGAGTTGACAGAAGGCGGCAAAGAGAGCTATAGTAAGACTACATTCTCAGAGCGATCGCTCTGAAGCAAGATTCAAGGGCCGGATCGGCCGGAACATCCAAGATTTATTTTTGAACAAAACAACAGCGGTCAGGTGGTGGACTGAGGGTACAGACTTTTGGAAATGGAGTACAATATGAGTTTTTGTTCCGTGTTATCTGCAGCAGTGGTCGGGCTGCGGGTAGAATTTATCCATGTGGAAGCAGATGTCAGTAATGGTCTGCCTGTTTTTCATATGGTTGGATATTTATCTTCCGAGGTGAAAGAGGCAGCAGAACGTGTGAGAACAGCGATCCGCAACAGCGGGATTTCTATGCCTGCCAAACGGATCGTGGTGAATTTATCCCCGGCCAATGTCAGAAAGAGGGGGGCAGCGTTTGATCTTCCGATCGCTGTTGCGATCATGAGTTCTTTAGGGCTGCAGATTTTGCCGGACTTTCAGCAGGCATTATTTGTCGGAGAGCTGGGGCTGGACGGCAAGATCCTGGAAGTGCCGGGAGTACTTCCAATCGTGATGGAAGCTAAAAAAGCGGGGATTTTACGCTGCGTGGTTCCCAAGTGTAATGCAGCGGAAGGAGCATTGGTAGAAGGAATGGAAGTGATTGGGGTGGAGAGTCTGACACAGCTTGGAAATGTGTTGTCGGGACAGGAAGCGCCTCAAATCGAACGATATCATCATTCGAAAAAGAAAAATGGGATAGGAAAGGGGACGGACTTTTGTGAGATGCAGGGGCAGGCAGCAGTCAAACGGGCGGCAGAAATTGCAGTAGCAGGCGGACACAATCTGCTGTTGATCGGACCTCCGGGAAGCGGAAAGACTATGGCAGCAGAACGGATTGCAGGAATCCTTCCGCCCATGACTTTGGAAGAAAGCATGGAAATCACCAAAATATACAGTATTACGAAAATGCTGGATCCCAAGGAACCGTTGGTTGACAGGCGCCCGTTTCGCAATGTACATCATACGGCTACAAGAGCGGCACTGTCCGGAGGCGGCATGATCCCAGCTCCAGGTGAGATCACTCTGGCACATGGAGGGGTTCTCTTTCTGGATGAACTTCCAGAGTTTTCCAAACAGGTACTGGAGGTGCTGCGTCAGCCGTTGGAAGATCACCAGATGCGGATTTCCAGAACCCATGGAAATTATGTGTTTCCGGCAGATTTTATTTTGATTGCAGCTATGAATCCCTGTCCCTGCGGATGTTATCCGGATATGCAGAAATGCACCTGTACACCGACTCAGATCCAGAATTATCTGGGGCGGATCAGCCAGCCCTTTCTGGATCGGATCGATCTGTGCGTAGAAGCACCGAAAGTGGAATATCAGGCATTGACTATGCAGAGTCAGGAAGAAAGTTCTGAAAAGATACGGGAGAGGGTATGCCGTGTCCGGGAACTTCAGTCGGTACGTTATCAACATTCCACATACACAGTGAATGCCCGTATGGATCAGAAGGATTTGCATCTGTTTTGTCAGTTGGGAGAGGCGGAAGAGGCCATGATGAAGCAGGCATTTGTCCGGTTTGGGTTTACGGCAAGGACGTATCATAAAGTGCTGAAAGTGGCAAGAACGATCGCAGATCTTGCAGGGAGCGAAATGATCCAGACTGCTCATTTGTGTGAAGCCATCGGATACCGCACACCAGATAAAAAGTATTGGAAAAGATAGGAGGAAGCGGAATGAAATATGAATACTGGTTTGCAGGGATCAAAGGCGTGTCAGATCAGAAAAAAATCCGATTAAAAGAAGTATTTTCTTCGGCAGAAAGCATTTATTATATAGAAGAAACAGCGTTAAGACAAAGAAGGATTTTGACAGAGAAAGAAATGGAATATGTGATGCAGGCAAAGCGCAAACAAGATCTGGACGAACAGCTGAATGCATTAAAAGAACAGAACATCCAAGTGGTGTTCTGGGGGCAGAGAGAATATCCAGTTCGTTTGCAGAAAATCTATGATCCGCCATATGCTGTGTATTACCGGGGTAATCTCCCGAAAGAAACGGGATGTTGTATTGCCATTGTGGGTGCACGCAATTGCACGCCATATGGGGAAAAATATGCCCTGGAATACGGAAGAAAACTGGCAGAAGCAGGGATTCAGATCGTCAGCGGTCTGGCAAGAGGAGTGGACGGACTTGGCCAGAGAGGTGCACTGCTTGGAAACGGGCACACATTTGCAGTGCTGGGCAGTGGTGCGGATGTCTGTTATCCAAGAGAACATATGGGATTGTATCAGGACATTTTGGAGCAGGAGGGAGGGATCCTTTCGGAACTTCTGCCTGGTACTCCACCGCTTCCGCAGCATTTTCCAAGACGAAACCGGATCATCAGTGCCTTGTCGGATGTTGTGCTTGTGATGGAGGCAAGGGAGCGCAGCGGTTCTTTGATCACAGCAGATCTGGCATTGGAACAGGGGAAGGATGTGTATGCGCTTCCGGGACCGGCAAACAGCAGTCTGAGCCAGGGATGCAATTATCTGATCGCACAGGGGGCAGGGATTTTACTGAGTCCGGAGGAATTATTAAAAGAACTGCAGATAGAATATGAGGCAACAGGGGAAAAAGCAGACAAAAATAAAAAAGTGCTTGAAAGTCATGAATATATGGTGTATAGTTGTGTCGGTCTGTATCCAAAGAGCGCAGGACAGCTGATCGAGGAGACGAAGCTACATCCGGAAGAGGTTTTCCGGATTTTAGTGTCTTTGGAATTACAGGGATATATCAGAGAAATCTCAAAAAATTATTATATAAAAGTGAAATGAAGGCGCAGAATGCGCCGGATGGAGGAAGTATTTCAATGGCACATTATCTGGTAATCGTGGAGTCACCGGCGAAAGTGAAGACGATCAAAAAATTTCTGGGAAAGAACTATACAGTAGCGGCATCAAACGGGCATGTCAGAGATCTGCCGAAAAGTCAGCTGGGAATTGATGTAGAGCATGACTTTGAGCCGAAATATATTACCATTCGCGGAAAAGGGGAAATTCTGGCAAATTTAAGAAAAGAAGCCAAAAAAGCCGATAAAGTGTATCTGGCAACCGACCCTGACCGGGAAGGAGAGGCAATCTCGTGGCATCTGGCAACGGCGCTGAAACTGGATGAGAAAAAAATGCGTCGTATTACATTCAATGAGATCACGAAAAATGCGGTCAAAGCTTCTTTAAAAGCACCGAGAGACATTGATATGGATCTGGTGGATGCACAGCAGGCAAGACGTGTTCTGGATCGAATGGTGGGATACCGGATCAGTCCTCTTTTGTGGGCGAAGGTAAAACGAGGATTAAGTGCCGGAAGAGTCCAGTCTGTGGCGCTTCGCATCATTGCGGACCGGGAGGAAGAGATCAATGCATTCATTCCGGAAGAATACTGGAGTCTGGATGCCATTTTAAAGGTAAAAGGTGAAAAACGGCCGCTGACTGCCAAATTTTACGGAACGGAGAAAAATAAGATGACCATCCATTCCAAAGAGGAACTGGATGAGATCTTGCAGGCGTTGGAAACAGCGACATATGAAGTAAAGGACATCAAAAAAGGAGAACGCATCCGAAGAGCACCGCTTCCGTTTACAACCAGTACCCTACAGCAGGAGGCAGCCAAAGTGCTGAATTTCGGAACACAGAAGACCATGCGGATCGCCCAGCAGTTATATGAAGGAATCGATGTCAAGGGAAGTGGAACGATCGGTGTGATCACCTATCTGCGTACGGATTCTACTCGAATTTCAGAGGAAGCGGACGCAGCAGCAAGAGCATATATCGCAGAGACGTATGGCGCAGAATATGCAGCAGCCGGTGAACAGAACAAGAAAACAGAAAAGAAGATCCAGGATGCTCATGAAGCCATCCGTCCGACTGATATTTCTATGACTCCGGCATCTTTAAAAGATTCTCTTTCCAGAGATCAGTTCCGGTTGTATCAGCTGATCTGGAAGCGGTTCGCGGCAAGCCGTATGCAGCCGGCTAAATATGAGACGACTTCGGTGAAGATCGGAGCAGGGGAATACCGGTTTACGGTGGCTACTTCCAAAGTGGCATTTGAAGGATTCCGCACAGTATATACAGAAGCTGATGAGGAGAAAGAAGTAAGCAATGTTCTGGTAAATGGACTAAGCATGGACTCAAAACTGACAAAAGAAGAGTTTGATACAAAACAGCATTTTACACAGCCGCCTGCACACTACACAGAGGCTACACTGGTAAAAGCACTGGAAGAACTGGGAATTGGGCGTCCAAGTACGTATGCTCCGACGATCTCCACGATCCTGGGGAGACGCTATATTACAAAAGAAGCCAAAAACCTGTATATCACAGAAATCGGTGAAGTAGTAAATAATATTATGAAACAGTCTTTTCCAAGTATTGTAGATGTCAATTTTACGGCAAATATGGAAGGACTTCTGGATATGGTAGAAGAGGGGAAAGTACAGTGGAAAGTTGTTGTCAGCAATTTCTATCCAGATCTGGATGAGGCGGTCAAGACAGCAGAGAAAGAACTGGAGAGTGTAAAGATCGAAGATGAAGTGACCGATGTGATCTGCGAAGAGTGTGGAAGAAATATGGTCATCAAATATGGACCTCATGGAAAATTCCTTGCCTGCCCAGGTTTCCCGGATTGTCGAAATACCAAACCATATCTGGAGAAAATTGGAGTTCCCTGTCCGATCTGCGGAAAAGAAGTGGTCATCCGCAAGACGAAAAAAGGCAGAAAGTATTACGGATGTGAAAATAATCCAGAGTGCGAGTTTATGTCATGGCAGAAGCCATCCAAAGAAAAATGTCCGGAATGTGGCGGATATATGGTAGAAAAAGGTAATAAACTGGTATGTGCAGATGAGCAGTGCGGATATGTTCGGAATTTAAAGAAAAATTAAATGGATTTATTAAGAAAACAGAAGAAATTGCAACAATTTCATTGAAAATTCGGGAATTGTATGATAACATGAGGATGTCTATTGAATAGGAACGAGTTGTATATACAATTAAGTCTGGAGGAAGCGGATGAGCGTACAGTTATTAGATAAGACAAGAAAAATAAATAAATTATTGCATAATAACAATTCAAGTAAAGTAGTATTTAATGATATTTGTGCTGTCCTTACAGAAATCTTGAATTCCAATGTACTGGTTGTCAGTAAAAAAGGGAAAATTCTGGGAGTCAGCAAAAGTGTGCATGTAGATGCGATCGATGAACTGATCGTGGAGACCGTGGGGGAACATATTGATGAGATGCTCAATGAGCGTCTGCTGAATGTTCTTTCCACGAAAGAAAACGTAAATCTTGAGACCCTGGGATTTTCACCGGAAAAAGTACAGGGCTATCAGGCGATCATCGTACCCATCGATATTGCGGGAGAACGTCTTGGAACACTGTTCATTTATAAACAGGATGAATGGTATTCCATTGATGATATTATCCTGAGCGAATACGGAACTGCGGTTGTGGGACTGGAGATGATGCGCTCTGTAAATGAAGAAAGCGCAGAAGAGACCAGAAAAGAACACATTGTACAGTCTGCCATCAGTACGCTTTCGTTTTCGGAACTGGAGGCGATTATCCATATTTTTGAAGAACTGGATGGAACAGAAGGAATTCTGGTGGCCAGCAAGATCGCAGACAGAGTGGGGATCACAAGATCTGTCATTGTCAATGCACTTCGAAAATTTGAAAGTGCCGGGGTGATCGAATCGCGTTCATCCGGTATGAAGGGAACTTATATCAAGGTGTTGAATGACTATGTCTTTACAGAATTGGAAAAGATTAAAAAAGAGCGTTTGTAATATGTGTACAGAAGAGAAAAGGGTATCAGTAAACTGATGCCCTTTCTCTGGTTATGATGAGAAGACAGGAGGAACTGAACATGTACGAAGGAAATGCAGTGGATCTGCAGATGGAAAAAGTGATCGTAGCAGATGGAATTTTAGATGATGAAACACATCATTGTCAAGTGTTTAAGTATGATATGGAAGAAGATGATATCTATTTGCAGCTGAAAGAGGAAGATCTGACGGTCATTTCGCTGGATGCAAAATATCAGTGTTATATTTCGACAAGAACGGATCTGTTGTTTTGTACCGGGGTTGTACAGGAGCGATATCAGTGTGAGCATGGCAAGATATTGGTATTCCATATTGAAAATGGATTTTATACGATTTCCGATGCAAAGGGATATGTGAAAAGAAAATAAACTAAATATAAAATTTTAGAATCCTGGTTGACAAATAGAAAACAGAGTGCTATTTTATAGCTATGAGGTTTAGCACTCGATATAAAAGAGTGCTAATAATGATTGAATAAGGAGGAGTTACCATGAAATTAGTACCATTAGGCGATAAGATCGTATTGAAGCAATTAGAGGCAGAAGAGACAACAAAATCCGGGATTGTTTTGCCTGGACAGGCGAAGGAAAAACCACAGGAGGCAGAAGTAATTGCAGTTGGACCTGGTGGAATGGTAGATGGAAAAGAAGTGACAATGCAGGTTGCTGTTGGGGATAAAGTAATCTACTCCAAATATGCAGGAACAGATGTAGAACTGGACGGAGAAGAATATATTATCGTAAAACAGAATGATATTCTTGCAATTGTGAAATAGAGCAAAAAGATCATATTTTAGAACTGGTAACAGACAAAGTATAACAGGAGTGTGAATCAAGATGGCAAAGGAAATTAAATATGGAGCAGAGGCAAGAGCCGCTCTGGAAAAAGGTGTAAATCAGCTTGCAGATACAGTAAGAGTAACATTGGGACCAAAAGGAAGAAATGTCGTACTGGACAAATCATTTGGAACACCACTGATCACAAATGACGGTGTGACAATCGCAAAAGAAATCGAACTGGAAGACGGATTTGAAAATATGGGAGCACAGCTCATCCGTGAAGTTGCTGCAAAGACAAATGATGTTGCTGGAGATGGTACAACAACAGCGACTGTTCTTGCACAGGCAATGGTAAATGAAGGAATGAAGAACCTGGCAGCAGGAGCAAATCCGATCGTTCTCCGTAAAGGTATGAAAAAAGCAACAGATGCAGCAGTGGCAGCCATCGCAGAGATGAGCCGTCAGGTAACAGGAAAAGATCAGATTGCAAAAGTTGCAGCAGTTTCTTCCGGTGATGAAGCCGTTGGAAACATGGTTGCAGATGCAATGGAAAAAGTTTCCAAAGATGGTGTGATCACAATCGAAGAGTCTAAGACGATGCAGACAGAACTGGATCTGGTAGAAGGTATGCAGTTTGACCGCGGATATATTTCTGCATACATGGCAACTGACATGGAGAAGATGGAAGCAGTTCTGGATGATCCATATATTTTGATCACAGATAAGAAGATTTCCAACATTCAGGATCTTCTTCCACTGCTTGAGCAGGTCGTACAGTCCGGAGCAAGACTTCTGATCATTGCAGAAGATATCGAGGGAGAGGCTCTGACCACTCTGATTGTGAACAAACTGCGTGGAACCTTCAATGTGGTAGCAGTAAAAGCACCAGGATATGGTGACAGAAGAAAAGAAATGCTCAACGATATTGCAATCCTGACAGGCGGACAGGTGATTTCTGATGAACTCGGAATGGATCTGAAAGAAGCTACACTGGATCAGCTTGGACGTGCAAAATCTGTCAAAGTACAGAAAGAAAATACAGTGATTGTAGACGGATGCGGAGAGAAAAAAGCAATCGAAGACAGAGTAGGTCAGATCAAAAAACAGATCGAAGAGACAACATCTGAATTCGACAGAGAAAAATTGCAGGAAAGACTTGCAAAACTGGCAGGCGGCGTTGCTGTGATCCGTGTAGGTGCGGCTACAGAGACTGAGATGAAAGAAGCAAAACTGCGTATGGAAGATGCCCTCAATGCGACAAGAGCAGCAGTAGAGGAAGGTATCATCGCAGGTGGTGGTTCTGCATACATCCATGCTTCCAAAGAAGTGGCAAAACTTGCAGAGACTCTGGAAGGAGACGAAAAGACAGGAGCAAAAATTATCCTGAAAGCTCTGGAAGCACCATTGTTCCACATTGCTACAAATGCAGGTCTGGAAGGCGCCGTGATCATCAATAAAGTAAGAGAGTCAGAACCGGGAGTTGGATTTGACGCTTACAAAGAAGAATATGTAGACATGGTAAGTGAAGGAATCCTGGATCCTGCCAAAGTAACAAGAAGTGCACTGCAGAATGCAAACAGCGTTGCATCCACTCTGCTGACAACAGAATCTGTTGTTTCTACTATTAAAGAAGAGACACCGGCAATGCCGGCAGCACCGGGCGGAATGGGAATGATGTAATTTTGAAAAATTTCCCGGATATTTGTTTTGATACAGATATCCGGGATTCTTTTATTTTTCGGACCTTCGTCAGTAATAGACAAATATGGAAAAGAAAAAAGAAGAAATTACGTGAAAATTATGAATGATACAGTAGTTATAAGTTTTACTTCATAATCAAGGTTAAAATAAATCAAGAGAAAAATAAATTGTGGGTGGGAATAGGCTTGACAAGTTGCGGGAATTTCTGTACCATAACAGGTAATCTACGGACATACAAATTAGAGAAAGAGAGGAAGTAAATCATGGGAAAAATAATCGGAGAAGGTATTACATTTGACGATGTCCTGTTGGTACCGGCATATTCACAGGTTATTCCAAATCAGGTGGACTTATCCACATATCTGACAAAGACGATTAAACTGAACATTCCAATGATGAGTGCAGGTATGGACACAGTTACCGAGCACCGTATGGCGATCGCGATGGCACGTCAGGGAGGAATCGGTATTATCCATAAAAATATGACAATCGAGCAGCAGGCAGAAGAAGTAGACAAGGTAAAGAGATCAGAGAATGGAGTTATCACTGATCCGTTTTCTCTTTCTCCAGAGCATACACTGGCAGATGCCAATGATCTGATGGCAAAATTCAGAATCTCCGGAGTTCCGATTACAGAAGGGAAAAAGCTAGTTGGCATCATTACGAACCGTGATTTGAAATTTGAGGAAGATTTCTCTAAAAAAATAAAAGAATCTATGACTTCCGAAGGGCTGATCACAGCGCAGGAAGGAATTACACTGGAAGATGCAAAGAAGATTCTTGCAAAGGCAAGAAAAGAAAAACTTCCGATTGTGGATAAAGATGGAAACTTAAAAGGTTTGATTACCATCAAAGATATTGAAAAACAGATCAAATATCCATTGTCTGCAAAGGACAGTCAGGGAAGACTGTTATGTGGTGCTGCCATTGGTATTACTGCAAACTGTCTGGAACGTGTAGAAGCTTTGGTTGACGCAAAAGTTGACGTGATCGTGATGGATTCTGCACATGGACATTCTGAGAACGTTCTGCGTACTGTTCGCATGGTAAAAGAAAAATATCCGGATCTTCCGGTTATCGCAGGAAACGTTGCAACAGGAGAGGCCACAAGAGCGCTGATCGAAGCAGGAGTAGATGCCGTAAAAGTTGGTATCGGACCTGGATCGATCTGTACAACCCGTGTGGTTGCAGGTATCGGTGTTCCGCAGGTAACAGCAGTGATGGACTGTTATGCAGTTGCAAAAGAATACGGAATTCCGGTCATTGCAGATGGAGGAATCAAGTACTCTGGTGATATGACAAAAGCAATCGCAGCAGGTGCGAATGTTTGTATGATGGGAAGCATTTTTGCAGGTTGTGATGAAAGTCCTGGAACATTTGAATTATACCAGGGAAGAAAATATAAAGTATATCGTGGTATGGGATCGATCGCTGCGATGGAAAATGGAAGCAAAGACCGTTACTTCCAGGCAGATGCAAAGAAACTGGTTCCAGAAGGTGTGGAAGGACGTGTTGCATACAAAGGAACAGTGGAAGATACGGTATTTCAGCTTATGGGCGGTCTTCGTGCAGGAATGGGATATTGTGGAACAGCTACGATCGAAGCACTCAAAGAAAACGGACAGTTTGTGAAGATTTCAGCTGCATCCTTAAAAGAGAGTCATCCTCATGACATTCACATCACAAAAGAAGCACCAAACTATAGTGTAGACGAATAGAGAAAAAGAATGCCGGGGCAGGAAACTGTTCCGGCTTTTTTCAATCGGGACAGGAGTTCAGATGAAAAGAAGACCAAAGAGAAGAAAAAGGAGACTGCCATACAAAAGAAAAGAACGATACCGGTTTTATGTGAAGGTTGGTTTTTGCCTGCTGTTGCTCCTGTTAGTGGTACTTGTCATAAAATCGTGTATCGGAAAATTTCAGGGAGGACTGCATGCAGATGTGGATGCATCCAAACCAGAAATCGATGTACAGCTTTTGGATATCAATGAATATTCCAGACCGGGAACAGAATCTAACGGAATTACCGGGATTGTGATCCATTATACGGCGAATCCCGGATCCACCGCCCAGGAAAACAGGGACTATTTTCAGGGACTGAAGGACAGTCATGAGACTTCGGTGAGCAGTAATTTTGTGATCGGGTTGGAGGGCGAGATCATTCAATGTGTGCCGACCTGGGAAGTTGCCTATGCATCCAATGAAAGGAATAAGGACACTATATCGATTGAATGTTGCCATCCGGATGAAACGGGAAAGTTTACAAAGAAAACATATCGTTCCATGGTGCAGCTGACAGCATGGCTGTGCAAAAAATACAATCTGACAGAAGAGGCAGTGATCCGTCATTACGATGTGACCGGGAAAAACTGTCCAAAGTATTTCGTGGAAGAGGAAGCTGCATGGACAGACTTTAAGTCGGATGTCAAAGAGGCGCTGCAAAAAGGTAGTACAGATAAGTGAGAGCAAGATGCCGAGCTTGCGCCGGGAAAGAAAGATTGTTATAATAGAGGGCATGAAAAGAACCAAAAAGAGAGAACAGGGGAAGAACAGATGGATGAAAAAAAAATAGAAGAAATTCGGGCAAGTTGTACGTATAATATTGTTCTGATCGGATTTATGGGAGCAGGAAAATCTACGGTGGCCAGATGTCTCAAAGAGCAGCTTGGTATGGAAATCGTGGAAATGGATCAGGAGATCGAAAGACAGCAGAGTCTGAGTATTCCGGAGATCTTTGAACAATATGGAGAAGCGTATTTCCGCAATTTGGAGACAAAGCTTTTGATTGAAATGCAGAAAAAAAATGGAGTGATTCTTTCCTGCGGCGGCGGTGTTGTTATGCGGGAAGAGAATGTGCGCGAAATGAAGAAAAATGGATATGTTGTGCTTTTGACGGCAGCTCCTCAGACAATTTATGAGCGTGTGAAAGAGAATGATGACAGACCGCTTTTGAAAGGAAGAAAAAATGTGGAGTACATTGCGCAGCTGATGGAAACACGACGTGAAAAATATGAGGCTGCTGCAGACCTGGTACTGCAGACGGATGGAAAGAGTGTTCCACAGATTTGTGAGGAACTGATCATAAAATTAATGGAGATGGATAAGAGAGATGTTTGATAGATTTTTTCCGGATGAATATCTGGCATCCACATATGTGATCCCCTTTGAGGCATTATATGAGGAAGGATATAGAGGCGTTATTTTTGATATTGACAATACACTGGTTCCTCATGGAGAGCCGGCAGATGCAAGAGCCAGAAAGCTGTTTTTGCGTCTGAAGGAGATTGGGTTTGCGTCCTGTCTTTTATCCAATAATCAGGAAGCCAGAGTGAAGATGTTCAATGAAGAGATCCAGACGAATTATATTTACAATGCACACAAGCCGTCTGTGAAGAATTATGAGAAAGCGATGGAAATAATGGGAACGGATAAAAGTAATACCCTGTTTGTGGGCGATCAGCTGTTTACCGATGTATGGGGGGCAAAAAGAACAGGGATCCGCAATATTTTAGTACGGCCGATCCATCCAAAAGAAGAGATCCAGATTGTTTTGAAGCGATATTTAGAGAAAATAGTCCTGTATTTTTATAAAAAGAAGCGGAAACTGGATAAAAAAGGTTGAAAAAACATAGAATCTATTATAGAATTATAAACAGTCGAGAAAAGGCAGCGCATATAGTGCGCATTTGAAGGAGGATTACAGATGATTTCAGCAGGAGATTTTAAAAATGGTGTTACCGTTGAGATTGACGGAAATATCTATCAGATCTTGGAATTCCAGCACGTGAAACCTGGAAAAGGTGCAGCATTTGTTCGAACAAAATTAAAAAATATCATTAGTGGCGGTGTTGTTGAAAAAACTTTCAGACCAACTGAAAAATTCCCAAAAGCACACATTGACAGAAAAGACATGCAGTATCTGTACAGAGATGGAGATCTGTTCAACTTTATGGATGTAGAGACATATGATCAGATCGCTCTGAACGAAGATGTTGTAGGAGATTCTCTGAAATTTGTAAAAGAGAACGAAGTTGTAAAAATTTGTTCTCACAACGGAAATGTATTTTCTGTAGAGCCGCCGTTATTTGTAGAGCTTGCGATTACAGAGACAGAGCCGGGATTCAAAGGAGATACAGCACAGGGAGCTACAAAACCAGCAACGGTAGAGACTGGAGCTACTGTTATGGTACCGCTGTTCGTAGAGCAGGGAGACGTACTCAAAATCGATACACGTACAGGAGAATACCTCTCACGTGTTTAATCATTTGGAAAAGACGCCATATGGCGTCTTTTTCTGTTTCCTGGTCATTTTTGCAGGTGTTTTAGAAAAATTTTAGAGAGACTTCATATAAAATTTGTTGTATTTTAGGGAAGAGATTTCTATAATCAAGTTACATATTATTGTTCTAATTTAATTTCAAGACACATTCGTGTCAGATTTCTCAATTACGATGAGCGCACAGCAGGAAAGGAGATTATATGAATTATCAAGAATTTGTGTGCGCGGTTACAGAAAAACTAAATCAGGAGTCTTTGGAAGAAATACAGGTGAAAGGGCATTGTACAATAAAAAATAATGGACAGATACGAGAAGGGGTGCTGATCCAGGAACCAGGGACCAATGTATGTCCGGCAATTTATCTGGAGGAATATTATGAGCGGTTTCGGGGAGGAGAAAGTTTGGAACAGATCGTGAAAGAAATTTATGGACTGTACCAGAAAATCCGGCAGGAAAAACAGATCGATCTCAAACAGTTTCTGGAACTGGAAAGTTGGAAAGAACATCTTGCAGTAAAAGTGATACAGACCCATCAGAACGAGTCGTTATTAGAGGGAATCCCACATCTGGATTATCTGGATCTTTCCCTGATCTTTTATCTGATCTTAGGAAAATCAGAAGAAGGAAGAGCTACGATGCAGATTACGAACGCCCACATCAGACAGTGGGGAATCAGTGTAGAACAGTTGTATACAATGGCTATGAAAAATTCGGTGCGGATGTTGCCAGCAGAATTTTGTCCGTTACCGGAAATGATCTGTAAGATCACGGGGCTTACCAAAGAGCAGATCCCAGAACTGCACAGGGATTGTGAGATGTATGTTTTATCAAATTGCAGCAGGATCCAGGGGGCGGTGTGTATGTTTTATCCCCATGTTCTGGAAATGATCGGAGAAATTTTAAAAGAAGATTATTATATTCTTCCAAGCAGTGTACATGAAGTGATTATTTTGCCGAAATCCAGAGGGATTCCGAAGGAAGATCTGGATTCCATGATCCGCCAGATCAATCAGACTCATGTAGGAGCAGAGGAAGTATTAAGTGATCATGCTTATTTGTTTGACTGGAAACAAAAGGAGGTACAGATGTTTTTTTAAAACAGTTTGAAGTGTGTATGGGAAATATTGTGCAAAGTCTCTTTACAAGGAGGAAAATTTGTGCTAGGATATATAAAGTGTTCGGAGAAATTTCGTGAACACAGAAAGATTATACGTCTGTAGCTCAGTGGATAGAGCGATGCCCTCCGGAGGCATGTGCGGCGGTTCGACTCCGCCCAGACGTGTACTTTTTATATCTGAGATGACAAGAGATTGAGCGTATCCCAATGGGCGTACTCAATCTCTTTTTTTGTTAAATCCGATCAGTTTTCATTTTCTGTCAGGATTTCATCCGGGAGATTCGGACGGAATATTCCGTCTTTCAACATCTGAATTTCGTATTTATAAGGTGCATATGCCTTTTTTTCTTTTACTGCAGATGGAATATAAGGTGTTTCCAGGATTTTGGGAATCTCAAGGAAATCCTTATGGAATACGATCTGGTGGATGGCATCAAACCCAATATGACCAAATCCGATATTGGCATGCCGGTCTTTGGCAGCTCCCGGAGCATTTTTACTGTCATTGATGTGAAAGACTGCAATCTGGTCTTTTCCGATCAGACGGTCAAATGTGTCGATTACATCATCAAAATGGTGGATGATATCATAGCCGCTGTCACTGGTATGGCAGGTATCAAAGCAGACTCTTAATTTATCATTGTGTACGACTCCATCATAAATCTGAGCCAGTTCTTCAAAATTGCGTCCGATTTCAGAACCTTTGCCTGCCATGGTTTCTAAAGCAATCTTGCATGGGGTGTCTGCTGTCAGAACGGTATTTAATCCTTTGATTATCTGTTGAATGCCGGCTTCTGTGCCCGCACCTACATGTGCACCAGGATGGAGCACCAGGGTGTGGCTTTTGCAGGCGGCAGTGCGCTCAATTTCTTTTGTAAGAAATTCGACTGCCAATTCAAAGGTTTCGGGTTTTATGGAATTTCCGAGATTGATGATATAAGGTGCGTGAACGATGATGTCTTCAATTCCATGTTCTTTCATATATGCCCAGGCCGGCTCAATGTTTAATTCGCTGATTTCCTTTCGTCTGGTGTTTTGTGGAGCTCCTGTGTAGAACATAAACGTATTGGCACCGTAAGATACGGCTTCTTTTGCGGAACCAAGCAGCATTTCTTTGCCGCTCATCCCGACGTGTGATCCTAATTTCATAGACTGTGATCCTCTTCTTTCTTATTTATATAAATCCTGTTTGATGAATATACAAACAACTTGCCGTAAAGCATTATACATGATAAAATAGCAAAATGAAAGAAAAATAGAACGGAGAGTGGAATAGAAGTGAAAACATTGTTGGAACTGATTACGATAGAAATGAAAGATGCCTTTGAGGCAGCAGGTTATGATGCAGCATTCGCAAAAGTGACATTATCAAACCGTCCGGATCTGTGTGAATATCAGTGTAACGGAGCGATGGCGGCAGCCAAGACTTATAAAAAAGCACCGATCATGATCGCAAATGATGTCGTGGCAGGACTTCAGGAGAAAGACTGCTTTGAGATGGCAGAGGCTGTCAATCCGGGATTTATCAATCTGAAAGTAAAACCGGCTTTTGCAGCGGCATTTTTGAATCAGATGGCAGCCAGTGAAAAACTGGGAGTGGAAGAGCTGGAAACTCCAAAGACGATCATGGTGGATTACGGCGGACCGAATGTGGCAAAACCACTGCATGTAGGTCATCTGCGCTCCGCTATCATCGGAGAAAGTGTAAAGCGAATCCTCAGATATAAAGGAAACCAGGTCATCGGAGATATTCACCTTGGAGACTGGGGATATCAGATGGGACTGATCATTACGGAGTTACAGAAGAGAAAACCAGAACTTCCGTATTTTGATGAGAATTTCAGTGGGGAATATCCAACAGAAGCACCATTTACAATCGGGGAGCTGGAAGAGATTTATCCGACTGCAAGTGCCTACGCAAAAGAGAATGAAGAATATCGTGAAAAAGCATTGCAGGCAACGTTTCTTCTGCAGAATGGACATCCGGGATTTCGGGCGATCTGGAACCATATCATGGCAGTGTCTGTTGCAGATTTGAAGAAAAATTATGCCAACCTGAACGTATCCTTTGATCTTTGGAAGGGTGAGGCAGATGCACAGAAATATATTCCTGGTATGGTGGAGATGCTGAAAGAAAAGGGATTTGCGCACTATGATGAAGGCGCGCTGGTAGTCGATGTGCAGGAAGAGACAGACAAAAAAGAGGTGCCGCCATGTATGATCCTGAAATCAGACGGTGCTGCGCTGTATGATACTACAGATCTGGCGACTCTGGTAGAACGGGAAGAGATGTATCAGCCGGATGAAGTCATCTATGTGGTAGACAAACGTCAGGAGCTTCATTTTGTACAGGTATTCCGCTGTGCGAAGAAGACGGGAATTGTAAAACCTGAGACTCAGTTGGAGTTCCTTGGATTTGGTACCATGAACGGAAAAGATGGCAAACCGTTTAAGACCAGAGAAGGCGGCGTGATGCGTCTGGAAAACCTGATCCGTGAGATCAATGAAGAGATGTATAAAAAGATTATGGATAATCGTACTGTTTCCGAAGAAGAGGCAAAGAAGACAGCACAGATGGTAGGACTTGCTGCGATCAAGTATGGAGATCTGTCCAATCAGGCATCCAAGGACTATGTGTTTGATGTCGATCGCTTTACTTCATTTGAAGGAAATACCGGGCCGTACATTCTGTATACGATCGTGCGTATCAAATCAATCCTGAATAAATATCAGGAAGAAAACAGTCTGGACGAGCTTGTGATTCGGGAAGCATCTAGCGTATTTGAAAAAACACTGATGCTTGAATGTGCAAAATTTAACGATGTGATCGAAGCTGTATATGAAGAGACTGCGCCACACAAATTGTGTGCATACATTTATGATCTGGCCAATGCGTTTAATAAATTCTATCATGAGACTAAGATCCTTTCCGAAGAAGATGCACAAAAGAAGAGCGGCTATATTGCACTCTTAAAGTTGACAAAAGACGTGCTGGAGACTTGCATCGATCTGCTTGGATTTGAAGCACCGGAGAGGATGTAGGAGATGACAGAAAAGTTGTTTTACCGAGACAGTCATATGCAGGAGTTTTCTGCTGAGGTAGAGCAGTGCATTCCAGATGGGAAGGAGTGGCTGATCGTGTTGGATCAGACCGCCTTTTTTCCGGAAGGAGGAGGACAGTATGCTGACACCGGAAGCCTTGGTGAGGCGCATGTGCTGGATGTGCAGGAGAGTGATGGAGTGATCTTCCACCGGAGCGATGCGCCGCTTCGGGTTGGAAGCCGTATCAAAGGGAAGATTGACTGGAGTCTTCGATTTATGAAGATGCAGCAGCATACCGGGGAGCACATTGTGTCGGGACTGATCCACAGACGATTTGGATATCAGAATGTGGGATTCCACCTGGGAAGCGAAGATTGTACCATGGATTTCAATGGAGAGATCACGAAAGAACAGCTTCGGGAAATCGAATGGGAAGCCAATCATGCGGTAGTCTGTGATCTGGCAGTGGAGGTGACTTATCCAGATGAGAGAACACTGGAAACGCTTGCCTATCGAAGTAAAATTGAAATTGAAGGACAGGTGCGGATCGTAACGATCCCGGGATATGACGTGTGTGCATGTTGTGCTCCGCATGTAAAGACAACAGGAGAAATCGGTCAGATCCGTCTGACGGATGTACAGCGCTATAAGGGCGGTGTTCGGATCACCATGCTCTGCGGCGTCCGCGCTCTGGAAGATGCGCAGAAGAAATCGGATAGTACGCGGGAGATTTCGACTGTGATATGTGTAAAAGAAGATGAGATTTCCGAGGGTGTCAGCCGATTGAAAGAAGAGTGTGCACAGTGGAAGACGGCTTATACACAGCTGCGAAAAGAACTTCTGACCTATCGGGCGAAAGAACTATTAGATCAGCCAGGGGGAACTGTTGTATTTGAACAGGATCTTTCCGGTGAGGAACCAAGATTTCTGATGAATCAGATTTTGAAATCCGGATGTCCGTTTTGTGCAGTGTTTAGCGGGCAGGAATCAAAAGGATTTAAATATGTGATCGGAAGTGCATCCATGGATCTTCGTGAGCTTTGTAAAGGGCTTAACGAAGCATTTGAAGGACGAGGCGGGGGAAAATCTGAGATGGTTCAGGGAAGTGTCAAAGGAACGGAAGAGGAATTGAGGGTGTGGATACAGAAGAAAGTAGGCGAGATGAATGGATAAAAATTCAGAACCGGTAAAATTTTCGTATGTATGCGGTCCTTTGCTGTTATATTGGGTCATTCAGTTTGTTGCACAGCTGGTAGCAGAACTTGCAGTTATGATCCCGCATGTTGGTGAAGTGATCGATTATGAAGCACTGGAAAACACGGTTACAACGGATCAGATGACAGAAATGTTTGTTAGAAGCATGGAAAAAATGTATGAAGTGGTTGGACGTTATATGCTGCCGATTCTGGCATTTGGAGCATTGTGTACGTTGCTTTTGACAATTCCACTGTTTTTAAAAGACCGGAAAAAAGAACGGCAGATGCATCGGGAAGCAAGAAAAGTGCCCGGAATGAAAAAGTATGTCGTTGCAGCAGCGTTTGGCGCAGCTTTTTGTGTGGGACTGAATTGCCTTTTGATGTTATCTACACTGGCAATGTCTAATATTGGAACAGAAAGTGCAGGTTCGTTGGAAATAAATCTGGGATTGCAGATGGTATGTGTGGGAATTTTTGTCCCGATTTCGGAAGAGATGATGTTTCGGGGGCTTTTGTTCCGCAGATTTCGGGAAAGAAGTACTTTTTTCACAGCGGCACTGATGTCTGCCCTGATCTTTGGACTGGCAGGCGGTGGTCTGACGCAGTTGATCTATGCAGGAACTTTGGGAATGTTTTTATGCTATGCGTATGAAGTGTGTGGAACGATTAAGGTTCCGATTTTGTTGCATATGGTAGTCAATATGATGGGAATCGTACTGACAGATACACCAATCGGATCCTGGATCTTGGAAGATCCGATGCGTATGGGGGCAGCAATCGTACTGAGTGCGTTTATAGGCTCTTCTATGTATGTTTTGCTGCGTAATATGAAAAAAGGAGAACCGGTACATACGGAAGAAACAGATACCGGGAATCCTCCTTCTTTGGATTCTTTTGGAAGGTAAAAACAGGCAGATGCAGATGTTTTTGGAAAAGACACTGCATCTGTTTTTGATTGAACGGGAAAGGAAAAACAGATTTTATGAACTTTTAAGACCTTTATTAAGATTTTAGAATTTTAAGATTGACTTTGTCAAAGTAGAGATTTATAATTCATTCATAACCTGATCAACGGAAGTTCTTCCGATAAGGTTAGCAGATCAAAAGGGCAAGATGAATGGCCCTGTCAAGAAATCAGAGGTTACATTCTAACAGATTTCAAGTATTTTTATTTAGTTAAGAAAATTGTAGTATGTGCTTGTAAGTTTTACAGGTTTTGTTCTGATATTCCTATCTGAAAAATCATATCTAAATACATTCTTTTTTGTCTTACAGATTTCCGGAATACAGAAAAATTAGTTATTGGTTTAGACTCTCAGAGTTTAAATAATAAAAACGCAGGTTTTCGACAATGCGGTGCAGGAAAGGAGGAAGTCTATGAGACAGACAAAAGATGAAAAAGGCTGAGTCGGCGGATCAATAGTTACCCAAATCATCAAGAAAAAATGAAAAACAGGAGGATTGAAAAGTATGAAAGCATTTATGGAAGAATATGGAGTTATTGTAGTAGCGGCTATTATCATTATGATCATAGTAGTGGCAGCATCACCGATCGGTGACAGTATTAAAAGTGGTATCATGGAGGCTGTTCAGAAACTGACAGATGCGCTTGCAACTGCAGATGGAATCGGCTAATGAAGATATCCCGTGAAGTATGGGATTTGAAAGAGGAATGTTTTGGACCGTTGCTCCCCTATGTGAAAGATCAGCAGGTGACGGATATCAATTACAACGGAACGGATGTCTGGATCGAACATTTAAAGTATGGGGTGTATAAAGCGCCGGTGCATCTGTCACCGGAGTTTGCAGGAAGGTTCAGCGTTTTGATTTCAAATGTCGTAAGTGAACAGATCAATAAGTTTCATAATGTTTTAGAAGCGGAGACCGATACACTTCGTATTTCTATCATCCATCCAAGTGTGACAAATACGGGATATTCCATTTCTATTCGAAAGACACCGGCAGTGATGCGCATGACAGCGGAAAGGATGCTGGAAGAAGGGTATTGTTCGAAAGAAGTACTTTTGTTTTTAAAACACTGTATGCAGGCCAAATTGAATATGGTATTTTGCGGCTGCCCGGGAGCTGGAAAAACAGAGTTGTTGAAATTTTTGACACAGTTTATTCCAAAACATGAAAAGGTGATGACGATCGAGGACAATCTTGAGATCCATTATCGGGAGATCAATCCCGGATCAAATTGTGTGGAGTTGAAAGTAGATGAAGAATTTTTTTCTTATACGAAAGCCATTAAGTCTGCGCTGCGGCAGAATCCACAGTGGATTCTTCTTTCTGAAGCAAGATCTGCGGAGGTGAAATACCTTCTGGAATGTTTTTCTACAGGGCTGCATGGACTGACAACACTTCATACAGATGATACCAGAAAAATACCTGACAGAATTCAGAATATGATGCAGGATTCGTATGCGGCATCCAGACTGGAGAATGATATTTACAGTTTTCTGAATGTAGGAGTATTGCTCTGTAAAAAAGCAGCAAATGGAAAAGTACATAGATTTGTGGATCAGATCTGTTTGTTTGATAGAGTGAGAGAGGAAAATAAAAAATATCTGATCGTAGAAGACGGAAAGGTTGTGTCCAGGGAAATTTCGGAAAATATCAGGAAACGATTTCAGTGGGCAGGCGTTTCTCAGCCGCTGTCAGGAAAATGAAAGGAGGATAGATAGAATGCAGGCAAGCACCGAAAAGAAAAAAACAAAGAGACATGTGGTCCGCTACTGGAATCCCAAACTGCTGAATCTGGAGATTCAGCGGTGCGGATATACCTTTTCCTCTTCTGCTTATTTGAAATATCTGGCAGCAGTATATCTTGGAATTGCCGGCTTTTCGTATCTCTTTCAACTGCAGGTTTTATTTATGGGGATTGTAATGGTGGCAGCATCCGTCTTTGTTCCGGCAATATTTTTGATGAATTACAGAAATTTATATGAGGAGAAAAAATTTGAAGACCTGACAGCATATATGGAACAGCTGCTGTATTCATTTAAGCGCCGTGCAAAGATTCTGACGGCACTGGAAGATACAAAACTGTTATTTAAAAAGGGCGAAAGCCGTTTGTATGATGGGATTGAAAAAGCAGTGGATTATATTCAGGCATCAAACAGTGCCGGAAATATTTATGAGGAAGCTTTGGCGGTCATTGAAGAAGAGTATGGATGTAAGCGTTTATATAAAATCCATGATTTTCTGATCAAGGTAGAACAGGCAGGAGGAAGTCCGAATGCTGCCATCGAGATCCTGTTAAATGACCGGAAGCTTTGGATCGAAAGAATTTATGGCTTGCAGAAGGAAAAGAAAAATATCAAGGTCAAGGTGACGATTGGGATCGGGCTTTCCATGTTGATCTGTGCGATGAGTATCTGGATGCTTCCCAAGGAGTTTGATATTACGAAAAATCTAGTCTCACAAGCAGTTACAACAGGTGCCGTGATCGTGAACATGCTGATCTGGTATGCGGCTCAGAAAAAGCTCTCTGGTAGTCTGATTCTATCAGATGAAGATCTGGAAAAAGAAGAACTTTGGAAAAAATATGAGTATGTGACACAAGGCAACCGAAAGAAAGAAGCAGTGAAATACAGGAGTATGGCAGTGATCTTCTGGATCGGAGCTGTAATCCTTCAGAAGAGTGCAGGCATGGCAGCTGCCTGTGCAGCAGCAGCTGCGGGTGTATGGATGTTTACACAGGAAAATAGAAAATACAGACATGCAAGAAAAAGCGTGATCCGGGAAATTGAAAAGCAATTTCCAGAGTGGCTGATGAATTTATCCTTGCAGCTTCAGACAGAGAATGTGCATGTATCTCTGAAGAAAACAATTCCGGATGCCCCGTTTATTTTAAAGAAAGAGTTGAAAATTTTGGTTAAAGAGATTGAGGAACAGCCGAATGCGTTAAATCCATACATTGGATTTTTGAAAGAATTTCAGATTCCGGATGTACTTTCTGCTATGAAGATCCTGTATTCTATGGCAGAATTTGGAACTGGTGAAATGGGGCAGCAGATTGATGCGCTGGTGCAGAGGAATGCTGTGATGATGGATCGGGCAGAACGTTTGAAAGAAGAAGATAAAATGGCAGGAATCGGATTCCTGGTGCTGCTGCCCATGATCACAGGTGTGGTAAAGATGCTGGCAGATCTGGTTTTGGTTATTTTAGGAATTTTGTCGGTAGTAAGTGCAATTTGAGAACAAAGAGAAAAGAGGGTGAATCATTGAAAGAGTTTCTGGAAGAATATGGATCTATTATTGTGATCGCAAGTATTGGGTATACAGTGATGTCAGGTCTGTGGAAAATTTTGATCGCGGTAAGTTCGGTGTAAAGAAAGGCTGAAATGATATGAAAGAATTTCTGGAAGAGTACGGTGGGATTATCGTGACTTGTATGCTTGGGATGATATTACTTGGAATCATCTATTCCCTGATCGCTTCTGAAGGACAGCTGCACAGATTGACTGAGCTATTTTTTGAGGGAATGGGGATTTCTGTATCAGGAGGATGAAAACGTGAAAAGCTGGATCGGGGAATATGGAAAAATTGTAATAATGGCTATTATGTTATCTGTTCTGTTTCTGTTTTTGTGGAACCGGACGGAGACAGGATTTTTGGGAAGTGTGTCGAAAGCACGTCCGGAATCATTTTTGAAAGAGGCAGATAATGTGGAAGTGCTGGTACAGCAGAAGCCGCGGCCTGCGCCCACATTGACTGTGAAAATGAGTAAATTAAAATATCAGGAATGTTATGATCTTTTGAAAGGCGAAGAAATTTCTGCAAGTGCATGGGATGCAGACGGGAAAGAACTTCCAGTCTGTGTGACGAAACTCACAGCCCCAGATGGGAACAGTCTGGAGGGGAGTCTGGATCCAGAATCATTTTGGGCAAACCAAAGAGGTGTTTATGAGATTACGTATCAGACAACAGAGAATTATCAGGGATCTTATGTGAAAAAAGTGACTAAGATATGTCGCTTCACAGTAGATTGAGAAAGGAGCAAATAGATGAAAGGTGCGATCGAGACGATGGTAGGTGTGGTGCTGATCGCGTTTATGGCGGTTTTTGGTACAGCATATATCAGTTCCTCTTTGAATACACAAAAGGCACAGGCATACCATTCCAGTGTGGTGACAGAAATTGAAGCCAGTGATTATAATGCAGAAGTGATTGAAAAATGTAAAGAAAAAGCAGTTCAGAACGGATATGAAGCACTGGTGATCCAGACGATCACCAGTGCCTCCGGAAGTAAGTATGCAAAGGTGACTTTGACATATCAATATACAATTCCTCTTCTAAACATGCTTTTAAAACATCAGGTGACAGGATATGCAAAATAAAATAGTGTTGGGAAAGGAGAATCAATGAGACATGCAGTGATGGGATTCTTTTTATTGATCATGTTGGTTTTTGCAGGTGCATCTGTTTATACGGCAGAGACGAAAACCATGCATCAGAACGAACTGGACAGCATATTAGGAGCAGCAATGGAAGAATCTATGGAAATACTGACGGTAAATCCTACATATTCTATTGAACAAGATTCACAAGCAACAGAGCTGGTTGCAGACTTTATCCAAAATATGCTGATGCGGACAACGAGTAAGTCTGTGTTCCAGGTCGAGATTTTGACGGCAGATGCAAAAAGGGGGCTGCTGGACGTAAGAGTGACAGAGCAATACAGACAAATCTGGGGCGAAGGAAAAGCGGTATTAAGAAAAACAGTGATCCTGGATGATGTACAGGAAAAAGAAGAAAAATTTTCTAAGATTTCATTTTGGAAGGTGTATCAAAATAAAAAAGAAACAGAAAAGCGGATTGTAAAGCAAGTGGTGCTGCCGGAGGGATGTGCATTGCCGGCAGAAATTTTGCCGGTGTCTTCACAGAGCGATGAACACAAGGTGCTCGGGTGGAAGCGCAAAGATAGAACGGACTCTGCAGTATACACAGCAAGTAATATCGGAACCATACAGGCGATAGGGGAAATGGATTTTGAAGCAATCTATGAACAACGGGAGAACGAGAAAAGATAGAAGAAAATATTACGAAAGTATTAAAAAGTGATTGCTTTTTGGTCACATATCACATATAATTCTTATTGTATGAGTAAATTTAAAAAATAATACCCACTAAATGTTTACAAAATTCTACAAAAATATTGAAAAAAGAGATGTAATCATATATTATATAGTCTATGTGGGGACATAAATAAGAATATTAAGGATAGGTGAAAGTATGAAATTGAAACAAGTACGAAGTGCACTTCTTGCAGCAGCACTGACATGTTCCATGATAGTAACTCCTGTAATGGCAGCACCGGCTGATACAGGGAGTCTTCAGAATCAGAAAGAATCTACCGAGAAAGAGGTCAGCGGTCTGCAGGCACAGCTGAATGAACTGTTTATGAAGACAAATGAGCTTGAGACACAGTTGATTTCAAAAGGCCAGGAGATTACAAAAGCGAAGGAAGATTTGGCAGTTGCGGAAGAAAAAAGACAGCAGCAGTATGAAGATATGAAACTTCGTATTAAATATATGTATGAAGAAGGTGATACTTCCGCAGTGGAGCGTATCATTTCTTCCGGAAGTATTTCTGAGATGCTGACACAGACAGAATACGTAGAAAAAGTACATAAATATGACCGTGACAAACTTGATGAATATGTGAATACCGTTCAGGAAGTAGAAAATCTGAAGAATACTTTGGAGGCAGATATGACAAAGCTGCAGAATCTGGATGAGGAATATAAGACTCAGACAGCAGAGCTTTCTGATACGATTGAATCCAAGAGAGCAGAAGTCTCCAATCTGGATGCAATGATCCAGGAAGCGGCCAGAGCAGCAGTAGAAGCAGCGAAAAAAGAAGAGGAAAAGAACAATGGCGGTAATCCATCTCAGGGTGGAACACAAGGAAGCACAGGCGGTTCACCAAACAGCGGTGAACCAACAACACCGTCTCAGCCAACACCGGAACCGACACCAACTCCAGATCCGATACCACAACCACAGCCGGAACCAACACCTACTCCGCCGCAGGAGCCAGGTTATAATCCTTCCACAGGAAATGCGGTTGTAGACCGTGCTTACAGTTGGGTTGGAAAAGCCGAGTATGAGTGGGGAGCATGCAGACCGGGAGCATTTGATTGTTCTGGATTTGTGGCCTATTGCCTGACAGGAGCGTACAGCCGTCTTGGAACAACCTATACATTTCTTGGATGGCCAAGAGTAAGTAATCCACAGCCGGGAGATGTTGCAGTAAATGAGAATCATTGTGGTATTTATATTGGAAATGGTCAGATGATCCATGCAGCAGATTATGGAATCGGTGTTATTGTAGGACCGGTTCAGAGTGGAATGGTTTACGTTCGTTACTAAAGAAAAATTAAAATAGAGTACAAAAGAGAACCCCTGATGGTGATATTCCATCAGGGGTTTTGGCATCAGATAGAATGTGTTAGTGTTTTGGAACGATTTCCAGCCAGTAGCCATCCGGATCAGAGATGAAGTAAATTCCCATTCCCGGATTTTCATAGCAGATGCATCCCATTTCTTCGTGTCGTTTATGAGCTGCCTCAAAATCATCTACTTCGAATGCAAGGTGGATTTCATTATCACCCAGGTTGTATGGACGATCCATATCGCGAAGCCAGGTCAGCTCAAGCAGATGTGGGGTGGTGTCATCCCCGAGATAAACCAGGGTGAAACTTCCGTCTTCTGCATTGTGTCTGCGGATTTCTTTCAGATCCAGAGCTTCCTTGTAAAATGCAAGCGATTTATCTAGATCCAGAACGTTTAAATTATTGTGTGCAAATGTAAATTTCATCGAAGTCATCCTTTCTGTTTTTGATAGTGTGTAAATAGCTGCAGTCTATGGAAGAACAGCAGTATTTTACATCAGCATACCATAGAAAATCCTTGCAATCCAGTACTTTCTGTGATATACTACTGACGTTGCAAAAAAACACGCATCCTGGTATCACTGAAGGTGCCTAAGTTTGTCTCACGGACAAGCCGGTCTCAGTGGAAGGAAAGGATGCGGAAGTAAAAAACCAATTTGGAGGAAAAAACATGAGCGTTATTTCAATGAAACAACTTTTAGAAGCAGGTGTTCATTTCGGACATCAGACAAGAAGATGGAACCCTAAAATGGCTCCATACATCTACACAGAAAGAAATGGTATTTATATCATCGACCTGCAGAAATCTGTAGGAATGGTTGACGATGCTTATAAAGCAGTTTCTGATATTGCAGCAGAAGGCGGCACAATCCTGTTCGTAGGAACAAAGAAACAGGCTCAGGATGCGATCAAAACAGAAGCAGAGCGTTGTGGAATGTTCTATGTAAACGAGAGATGGTTAGGTGGAATGCTGACAAACTTCAAAACAATCCAGAGCCGTATCGCACGTCTGAAAGACATTGAGAGAATGGCAGAAGACGGAACATTTGAAGTACTTCCGAAAAAAGAAGTAATCGAGCTGAAAAAAGAGTGGACAAAACTTGAGAAGAACCTTGGTGGAATCAAAGAAATGAAAAAGATTCCGGATGCGATCTTCATCGTAGATCCTAAGAAAGAAAGAATCTGTGTACAGGAAGCACACACTCTGGGAATCCCGCTGATCGGAATCTGTGATACAAACTGTGATCCAGAAGAACTGGATTATGTAATCCCAGGTAATGATGATGCAATCAGAGCAGTAAAATTAATCGTTTCCAAAATGGCTGATGCTGTAATCGAAGCAAATCAGGGAGCAGCAGAAGATGCATATTATGAGGAAGCTGAAGAAGCAGTAGCTGAAGAGACTGTAGAAGCAGAATAATTATGAACGTAAATGCTTCAGCCTGAACATCAGGTTGAAGCATTTTTAGTAAACTATTTCAATTCATGGAGGAAAAAATCATGGCAATCACAGCAAGCATGGTAAAAGAGTTAAGAGAAATGACAGGTGCAGGAATGATGGACTGCAAAAAAGCTCTGAATGAAACAAACGGAGATATGGATGCAGCAATCGAATTCCTGAGAAAGAACGGACAGGCAAAAGCAGAGAAAAAAGCTGGAAGAATTGCAGCAGAAGGTATCGTAAAAGCTGTTGTGAAAGATGACAAAGTAGCAGCAATCGTAGAAGTAAACTCTGAGACAGACTTCGTTGCTAAAAACGAAGAATTCCAGGGATTCGTAGAAGCAGTTGTAAATCAGGTAGCAGATTCTGACGCAGCTGATATGGATGCATTTATGGCAGAAGCATGGGCAGCTGATACAACAAAAACTGTAAAAGATGCTCTTGTTGAGAAAGTAGCAGTAATCGGAGAAAACTTAAACATCAGAAGATTTGAAAAAATCGTGACAGACGGATGTGTTGTAGATTACATCCACGGTGGCGGACGTATCGGTGTTCTGATCGAAGCTGACACAGATGTAGTAAATGACGAGATTAAAAAATGTCTGAAGAACGTAGCTATGCAGGTAGCTGCTATGTCTCCAAAATATACATCCCGTGCAGAAGTTTCTCAGGAATACATGGAGCATGAGAAAGAAATCCTTCTTGCAGCAGCTAAGAAAGAAAATCCAGAAAAACCGGAGAACATCATTGAAAAAATGATCATCGGACGTCTGAACAAAGAATTAAAAGAAATCTGTCTGTTAGATCAGGCTTATGTTCAGGACAGTGACCTTACAGTTGCTAAATATGTAGAAAAAGTTGCAAAAGAAAACAATGCAAACGTAACTGTTAAGAGATTCGTTCGTTTTGAGACAGGTGAAGGAATCGAAAAGAAACAGGAAGACTTTGCAGCAGAAGTTGCAGCTCAGATGGGAAACTAATTACTCATTTGAAGAAGTTGTTATAATATAATAGAACTTATTAAAACCCCAGAAAATCTTGTATTTCTGGGGTTTTTCATAAGACCGTTTCTATGTTGTTTACCCATAAAGATTTGAATACATTTCATTTAGTTTTTTTACGCAATTTGCTACTTCATCTTACAATTGGATATAGAATTCATAATCACCGAGATCCATTTTTTCTTATGTTTAATCTGACCATTTTTAGCAAGGCTATATCCATTGAGCTGTGGTGAAGTATCATTTATCATAGGATTTCTGTTTGAAAGATAAAGCGTTATAAAATCACTTGTTTTCCGAATTGCTACATCCAAATTGTCTTTCTGATCCTTACTTTTTTTAATAAGTGTGGCTGCATTTTCTTTGTATGTCCGTAAAACTTTATTTACAACTGCTTTTTTAGGTGCAAATTATTTTTTGAATATTCTTGTGCGATGAAATCGCACTTCCGGAAATTTGGAAATCAGATGTCCGGAAGTGGAAATCATCTATGCGAGTTTACTCGCGCAGTGTTTTATCTAGGCCATACACCTCCCGCATGGACTTGTCATGCTCAGCATCAATACTTGTGATGTTGATCTGATAGCTGTCATGGGCAATACGGTCAATGATTGCATCAGCCAGAGGACTTGCTTCTCCTCCAAGCTGATCGTACCATTCTTCGAATACATACTGAGAGCAGAAGATGGTTGATGATTTCTTGCGTCTCCGATGAAGAAGTTCGAAGATATCTTTCTGCTCTGTATCAGTTGGTTTGAGAAGCATCCATTCATCCAGAATGAGAAGCACTGGATTGGAATATTTTGCCATAACTTCGCGGTAGTTCCCTTCAGTTCGTGCAATGTCCAAATCCATGAGTAAGTCTGGCATACGGACATACCTGGTATTGTAATACTGCTTGCAGGCTTCCATACCAAAGGCACATGCCATGTATGTTTTACCACAGCCTGTTGCACCGGTAATAAATAGATTCCGGTGTTCAGATATATATTCGCAGGTGGCGAGTCTGTTTATCAGCTCCTTGTTCAGCTTGCGTCCGGAAGTATAGTTGATATCCATGATACTTGCTTCCGGCTGGTCGAATCCGGCATTGTGGATAAGACGCTTCTGGCGGTTATTCTTGCGATTGCTGTATTCGATGTCTACCAGCATTCCAAAGCGGTCTTCAAAAGGAACTTCCTTGAATTTAGAATCGTTAAGCTGGTTACGGAATGCATCTGCCATTGTGGTTAGGCGCATTTCAATAAGTTTATCTATTGTACTCTGATTTGTCATATGTGATTACCTCCGATAGTAGTCGGCACCCCTTGTGATGCCGTGTGCTTTATGTGTGGTCTTGGATCCAGATGATTCTAGTTCCGTTTTTACAGAACCCGTTACGAGGATGTTTTTGATACTCTTGTAACTGGGCGAAGCTGTATAGGATAATGCCTTTTTACAGGCGGCTTCAAGCAAAACTTCTGAATATTTATCAGTAAGCTTTAGAAGTCCCATGCAGCTTCTATAAGTCTGTTGTTCCACACGCTTGGAGGTCAGTATTGCATTGACCACAGTGTACGTATTTATGCCAATCCGCTCAGCCCATTTGCGGAAACGGTCACCATTCCATTCCAGATATTTCTGGTGGTCTTCCGGCATATGTTCAGTAATGGTGCTGTACTGCCCAGGGCGTCCTTTCAGACGGTGGTGGGAAGCAATGCGGTTATGGTTATAAAAAATTTCAATGGTGGTATCTGTTATCTTTACATCAACTTTCTTTTTGATGTATTCATATGGAACTGAGTATAGCATTCCATCCACAGATATGTGATAATTGAACTGGACGGTGGCTGTCTTCCAGTCACTCAGTTCAAAGCGGGTAGCAGGTAATGGCGAAAGTAATGGCTTTTCATCTTCAAGGAATAAGTCCAACCGGCTACCCTCTTTCTTTTGAAAGAGCTTTCGATTGAATTGTTCCAGTTTTTCTCTGATTGCACGATTTAATTCGGAAAGGGAAAAGAACTGCTCATTCCGAAGTGCTGCTGTTATCCAGGTAGAGATATTTCCTACTGTTCCTTCAGCATTCGGCTTATCCTTTGGTGTTCTGACACGAGCAGGGATGATAGCTGTACCATAGTGCTCAGCCATTTCCTGATAAGTTTCATTGATCTGCTGGTCTTTCCATCCACCATTATGGACAACTGCAGTCTTGCAGTTATCCGGTACAAGTATTCTGGCAACACCGCCAAAAAACTCGTACATATGGACATGTGCTGTAATCCATGATTTCTGCTTCATATCCAGAAATGCTTCTACATATGCATACTGGCTGTAAGTCATTACGCCAACGAATATGTAAGCCTTTAAGATTTCACCGGTATCTGGGTCAATGATTGTTGCAGGATCCCCTGCCCAGTCAACTTCAACCTGCTCACCGGGTTTGCGATTGATGTGCATGGTAGTGCGTCGTTTCTGTTCATCCTGTTGGATGTGATAGCAGAATTGTGAATACATAAGCGGTTCATCGCCGTTAGCACGGCAGTCCTCCATGTATTCCGTCCACAGAAGCTTTTTACTGACTCCGTTGCGGAGCAATTCTTTGTGGATGTAGTCGTAGTCAGGCATGCGTTTGTTTTTCGATACCAAACTTTCCTTAGCAAACATAAGTCTTTGAAGTTCAGTATCCGTCATAGATTCATCAAGAGGCCAAGAAAGATTTAATTCTCTGGCACGTTTTTGAACCTTGACTACAGTTTTCTGAGCAACACCACAACTTGCCATGATGTTACGTTGAGAGAAGCCCAATCCAGTAAGACGGATGATTTCTCGATATTTGGTCATAATCGTGACCTCCTTGTAATGAATTTACACCATAGGGTGCATATCTTCATTATAAGGATTTAGTAATAAAATGATTTCCTTTTTGACGGAATCGTGATTTCCTGCAAAACGTAATGATGATTTCCAAGCATCGGACAGGTGATGGATTTCACCCCGGATTATTCATTTTTACGGTGTCTTATAAAATGTGATTTTATCAATATTGTCCGTTATAGTATTTGCAGAAGGAGAGAATGGGGGATGAAGGACCTCCAGTGGATCTTTGATACTGCAGCATCTGCATATGAAAAGCGATGTCCTGGTTATAGAGCAGAACTGTATGGAGATTCATACTTTTCCTTTAAATTTTTTGCTCTTATTATGAAGAAAACGAGGATATTTGTTGATATTTCTTTTGATTACACACAGAAAATCTCTTGATATTATTGACAGAACCAAAAAAGAATAGTAATATAAAACAATAATAATTACTATTTCTATATTTGAAAAGAAAGGATGTTTATGATGTTAAAGAATAAAGTAGCAATTGTTACGGGAGGGACTCGTGGAATTGGTTTTGCAGTTGTAAAGAAATTTATTGAAAACGGTGCGGCTGTTTCTATATGGGGGTCACGTCAGGAAACGGTTGATCAAGCATTGGAGCAGTTGAAAGAGTTATATCCAGATGCGAAGATAAGTGGAAAATGTCCAAGTTTGAAAGATGCAGCACAGGTAACAGCGATGATAAATCAGGTAAAAGAAGAATTTGGAGCTGTTGATATTCTTGTAAATAATGCAGGAATCTCTCAGAGCACATCGTTTTATAATTATCAGCCGGAAGAATTCCAGAAAATTGTGGATCTGAATGTTACAGCAGTATTCAATTGTTCTCAGGCAGCGGCAAAGATTATGAAAGAGCAGGGCGGAGGCGTAATCTTGAATACAAGCTCTATGGTGAGTATTTATGGGCAACCATCCGGATGTGGATATCCTGCATCGAAATTTGCTGTAAATGGATTGACAAAGTCTCTGGCAAGAGAACTTGGCTGTGATAATATCCGTGTAAATGCAGTAGCGCCTGGTATTACAAGAACAGATATGGTTGCGGCACTTCCGGAAGCTGTGATCAAACCGCTGATCGCAACGATTCCTCTTGGAAGAGTTGGAGAACCGGAAGACATTGCAAATGCATTCCTTTTTCTTGCAAGTGATATGGCAAGCTATGTAACTGGTGAAATTTTATCTGTGGATGGAGCTGCAAGAAGCTAGTTACAATATTTTGAACTATTTTTATATCGAATCACAGTCTGTTTGACTGAAAAATACTCCGGCTGCTTTTGGGCAACTGGAGTATTTTTGGAGAAGGAAAATTCGTAAAAATTCTGAAAACAAGAGGGGTTAATGATGTTTGCTGTTTTTCGCAGCAAGTTTTTTCCAGTTGTAATATCCATATATGGAGTTGAATAAGTAAGCAACCCACATTACAACCATGGTAACTGCAGAAGAATCTTTTCCAATCAGGAGAATCCACATAATGACGGATACGATATTTACAATAATCCATAACAGCCATTGTTCTGCGTAACGTGCAACCTGCATAATCAAGGCAATGACAGAAAAGACGGTTGACATGGCATCGATCAAGGCAAGTTGTCCGCCAAGATGAGTCAGAATTTGCCAGTAAATGATAACAATCACGGCTGTGGCAGCCAAAAGAATTACGATTTGTTTTGGCGTCAGAGCTTTCCCCTCTACTTCACCGCTCTTTTCATCTTTATGCCTCGACCAAAGATAGAAACCGATAAAGTTCATCGGAATGTAGTAAAAGGCATTTAACATGAATTCCCCATATAAGTGATTATTAAATGTTAGATAAGCGTAAATAGCGACATTGATCGTTGCAAAGAAATAAGTGCTTACTTTTCCTTTTGCGGCGAGAACAACTCCTAGAATTCCGGTGATTCCACTAATCAGAGCTAGTGTATTATCGCCCCAGATGATGCTTAGTACAATCATAATAACGGTTGATAAAACCAGCCAGCATAATTCAAATTTGCTCCAGCCTTTAAAAAAGTCTTTTACTTTACTCATGATTTGTTTCCTTTCTAAGAATGGTTTTTAAGTTTCATCTTGTTTTGCATTTTCAAATTCTTCTGTTGTAATGATAGGACCTTTGACACTGACTACTTTCGCGGCAATCCGATTTGCCGTGGAGATTGCTTCCAGAAAAGAGTGCCCCATTGTTCGCATGGCAATGACAGAACCGATGTGGGAATCACCAGCACCAATCGTATCGACAACAGTTGCCTGTTTGGAAGAAACTAAGGCGTGAGTTCCATTTTCAAAAAGGTGTACCCCTTGTTTCCCCAATGTGATTAACACAGTGTTTCCAGTTGATTTCGAAAGAATTTCTGCTGCCTGAGTGATATCGTCGGTATTTGTAGAAGTTAAAGCTTCTAATTCATTCAGATGCATGACTGGATGAAGTGCATACAGACGTTTCAATTTTTTTGGATCAATATAAGTGATTCGTGGGCCTGGGGCATAATAAACGGTCAATTCTTGATTGGACTCCAGAAAATTTAAAATGGCATCACCGCCGTCTCCTTCTAATTCATATCCACTCACATAAACAGAGTCATAAGAATCTACAGCAAGGGAAGAAAACCATTCCTCTTGAAAATGACATTCGATTCCGGGGACAGTTAAGAATGTGCGTTCGCCGTCTGCTTCTACCATACAGAGACAGTATCCGTTATCAGAATTTTCGCAGTGGACAGGGCTTTCGTGTCCGGCCTTTTTTAGTTCTTTGCGAATGAAATCTGCATACATTCCAGTTCCGATTGGTGCAAACAATGTGTAGTTTACACCGAAATGTTTTAAAATGTCTGCTACGTTATATGCGCAGCCGCCAACCATCATGGATTGTCCTTTGGCATAGACATCCGTTCCGGATTTTGGAATTCGATCAATTTCCATCACGATATCTAGCATAGCTGCACCGATTACGATACATCCTTTTCCCATTTGATCTGCCCCCTTTTTTTGATGATTGCATCTGCATATTTTGTAAAATCAATCTGATTTGACTTTTGGATCAAAGCAATATCTTTTTCAGGAATTTCGGAGAGTCCCTGAGCTGCACCGCAAATGGCAGCAGCCATTGCCCCAATCGTATCAGTATCGCCACCTAAGTTTGCACAGAGTAACGCGCATTTTCGAACATCAAAGCTGTAATAAGCAATTGCTAAAGCAGTGGGAACAGATTCCGAAGTATTTACACCTGCTCCGATGACATTGTAGATATTTTCTAAAAACGCAGTTTCATCATTTGCGTAAGTTTGTGCCAGAAGGATACCAAGTTTTGTTCTTGCGCCCAGAGACGGACTTGGAGTAGAAGCGCCAAGATTCATTGCGTATTCTTCTACAGAAAGTGCATCTTCGATCATTTTTTCGCGGTCATGGTATTCCAGCGCAGAGGCAACTGCCATCGCGATCATAGAAGCACCAGCTAGCGTAATATCACTTGTATGTGTTACACTGGATACTGCTGCAACATAGCGGCATAGCTCTTCTTTTTGTGTTGTGGAAAATAATGTCCCAATTGGTGCAATCCGCATTGCAGCCCCATTGGATACGGATTCATCTGAGAATTCCTTGGCGCTTTTTCCTTCCTGGAAGAGTTTCAAAGCAACTTTTGATGTTGGACCTAAAATATTATTTTCAAAAGCATGTTCCTTTTCGGCCCATTCTAAAATGTGTGTGGCAATGTTTTGACTATTCGGAATAAAATCTGTTTCTATTAGGCTGTCTAAAATAGTCAATGCCTGGCTTGTATCATCAGTAAACTGACCTGCTTTGTATTGATAAGAAATGATATTTTCCGGACAGCCGTCTAAAAAATCTGTGATTTTACCGTAATATTCCAGGCAACGTTTTCGACTCCACAATTCTGGAGGCATTCCCATCGCATCGCCGATTGCCATTCCATATAAGGTACCTAATATATGATTCTTCATGTTACTACATCTCCTTTCTACTTGTTATAATAAGTTAAAGTAATGGAAAATACAATTCATAAAATCCACAAAAAATCAGGAGAAAATTTGTTAACTTGTTATAATAAGTGGTTTGAAAAGCTGTACTTTTTGGAGTATAATGATAGATACAAGGCAGGAGGAATTTGTATGAAAAAAACACCAAAATATGCACAGATAGAAGCAGAACTGATTGCACAGATAGAATCAGGCCAACTTGCTCCAGGAGCAGAGCTTCCCAGTGAATCTGATTTAATCGAATGTTATGGTGTAAGTCGTGTAACAGTCCGACGTGCGATTGATGAGCTGTATCATCAAGGATATGTTGAAAAAATGCAGGGAAAAAGAGCATGTGTGAAAGAAAAAGTAAAACTTCAGGAATTGACTTCGATTTCAAGCTATACGGAAGAAATCATCCGACAGGGGATGACACCCTCTCGTAAATTATTGTCATTCGGACTTCGTGTTTGTACGAAGGAAGAGGCAGAACAACTCGGATTAAAAAAAGCAGATCCGGTTTTTTTTATGGAGCGAATTTATTTTGCGGACGGATCTCCATTATGTCTGACGAGCACAGTGTTGCCTTATCAATTATTCAGAGAGATTGAAACATATGATTTTGAACAAAATTCCCTGTATCAGGTTTTGGAGGAGCAATATCATATTCAGATTACCACGACTTCTTTGAAATTAAAAGCTGTCTCTGCATACGGAAATATCTCCCGATTTTTGAATGTAGAAGAAGATACGCCGCTGCTATATTCTGATGGTATTACGTATGGGATTCAGAAAGATCGGGAAGTACCGATTGAGTTGTTTCAAAACTATTATTTGACCAGCCGGTTCGAATATTCGCTGATTCAACGTCGATAACAATACCGATTTATTGATGTAAAGCGATTACTGCTGTACAAATCGAAAAAGTGGAGTTAAAATTTTGTGAAAGAATTAGAAATAGAAGAATGAGGAAAGAGGATGCTTATATGGCATCTATGCAGAGTTTTGCAATGGGAACAAGCTTTCAACTTCCGGTTGAGATTGTTCTGGAAGGGGACAGGCCAGTGAAGTCGGAGACATTTATGATTTGGATGCGGGCACTGATAGACAATGCCCCTATGCCGGAGAAGACAAAAGACCAATTAGTATGTATGTTGATGATGAGCGGTTTTGTGATTTTATTTTAGGGGATAAAAGGGTATAGAGAGAAAAAGAAAACAGAAGAATAAATAAAAAAGGATAGCCGAAGTATTAAGATTTCACTTTTGAAGACATAAAAAGTGAAATCTTTTTTTATTTTTAACGCAAATTTTATATAAATGTGATATTGGATTATACGAGGCAGAGGTAATCTATAAAAGAACATTGCGTAGATTGTTGTGCGATGGAATAAAAACAAAGATGTGAAGAGGTCTTTTATGAAAAAAACGTATGTACTTGATACAAATGTGCTGATTCAGGCACCCTATGCGGTCGAATGTTTTGAGGAAAATACAGTGGTACTTCCGATGACAGTGTTAGAAGAGTTGGATAACATGAAAAAAGAAGAGGGAGAAAAAGGTGCCAATGTACGCAAAGTGATTCGGATTTTGGACGCACACAGAGAAAAAGGAAATTTGCTGGAAGGGGTGCGTATGGAATGGGGAGGGATTCTGCGTGTAGAAAAAAATTACCGGAACGTTGAATTGCCCCCGGATCTTCCAGAACATAAATCTGATAATCGCATTCTGAAAGTTTGTGTAGGGCTGTCAAATGATCTGAAAGAACAGGTGATTCTGGTGACAAAAGATATTCTTTTGCGTATCAAAGCACAGTTGCTTGGAATTCAGGCAGAGGACTTTGGGACAGAGCAGGTTGCGGTACATGAGGAGCAGTATTTGGGGAGGAGAGAGGTGTTTGTACCAGAAGAATTGTTTAAAGAGTTTAAGAAAAAGGGAGTTCCTGTAGAAAGTGTATATTGCTGTGATATGAGCGGGAATCACACTTGCCCGGAATTGTTTGAAAACGAATTTATTGTGTTAAAAGCGGATCAGTCTTCGAAAAAGACTCAGTTGGGGCGGGTTGAGAAAGGGGTGATCCGAAAGCTTGATTATAGAAAAGCCGCTCCATATGGAGTTAGTCCAAGGAATGTAGGACAGTATTTTTTACAGGAAGCATTGATGCAGTCTGCAGAGAAAGCTCCGCTTGTCATTGTAAAAGGAATGGCAGGGACGAGCAAAACTTTTTATTCACTGGCAGTGGGACTGGAAAAATTGTTAAACAATCCATCTGGAGAATATCGGAGGATCCTGATCTGTCGTCCGAATGCTTTATTTGATTCTGACATTGGATTTCTTCCAGGTGATGAGCAGGAAAAGATTTCTCCTTTGATGCGTCCGATCATGGATAATCTGGAACAATTGGTAGATTCTAGTGATCGTGAGCGATATTCAAATGAGCAGGAATTGAATGATAAAATACAGGAAATTTTTGACAGAGGAATCATCCAGACAGAGGCGCTGACCTTTATCAGAGGAAGATCCATCATGAAAACATATTTGATCATAGACGAAGCGCAAAATATGACACCGGCACAGATTAAGGGAATTATTACGCGTGCCGGAAAAGAAACAAAAATAATTTTATTGGGAGATCCAAATCAGATAGACAGACCTTATTTGGATGAAAGAACCAATGGATTGAGTTATGCTGCAGAGCATATGAAGGGAAGTACGTTATGCTGGCAGGTTACTTTGCTGCCGGAAGAATGTGAAAGATCCGTGTTGGCAACGGATGCTATCCGCCGTTTGTAGAAGAAAAGCGAGTAAAAAACATAGAAAGGAACTGTTTAGATGAAAGAAGCAGAGAAAAAAATAAAGAAAAGTCCATATATGATGAATCGGGAATTATCCTGGTTGAAGTTTAATGAGAGAGTATTGAATGAGGCGGGAAATCCGAAAGTCCCACTTGCAGAGAGGTTGACTTTTGTATCGATATACCAGTCAAATTTAGACGAATTTTATCGAGTTCGAGTAGGAACGCTGATGGATCAAATGGATGCATCAGAAGTTGTTCGTGAGAATAAAACCAATATGACAAGTGAAGAGCAGGTGAAAGCAATTATAAGGGCAACACGAGAGCTAGAGGAGAAAAAGACGGTTATTTATGAACAATTGATGGGGGAACTGGAGCCGAAAGGAATTCGTTTGATCAATTTTAATAAGTTGTCTGCAGAAGAAGGAAAAATTCTGGAGGAATATTTTGACAGGGAAATTGCACCCTACTTATCAGCGAATATCGTAAGCAAACAGCAGCCCTTTCCTTTTTTAAAGAATAAGGATATCTATGCTGTTGCTCTTTTGGAGTCGAAGGGTGGGAAGACGAGAACTGCAATCATTCCATGCAGCAACAATGTGTTCCGCAGATTGATCGATATTCCAACTCGAAAGGGAACCTTTCTGCTTGCAGAAGAATTAATTCTGCAATTTCTTCCGAAATTCTTTAAAAATTATAGTGTGAAAGAAAAATCTTTGATTCGTGTCACAAGAAATGCAGATATTGACACAGAGATGATTTATGACGAGGATCTGGATTACAGAGATGCGATGGAAAATTTAATCAAAGAGAGAAAGCGGATGAACCCGGTCAGGATGGAATTTACCGGAACTCTGAATAAAAAAATGATGCATGCGTTATGCAAAACGATCCACGTGGAAAAGGAACATGTATTTAGGTCGGAAGTCCCATTGGATCTGTCATTTGTCTTTGCTATTCAGAGCTATCTGAAAAATACAAATGCAGGGGAGTTGTTTTATCCAAGACGAACCCCAAGGCCAACCCCTCAGTTGAATGATAAGGAATCTTTGATTCCGCAGATTCTGGAAAAAGATGTGCTTTTATCTTATCCGTTTGAAAGTATGAAATCCTTTATCAATCTGCTATATGAAGCAGCGGAGGATGAGTCGGTTGTATCGATTAAAATGACGTTGTACCGTTTGGCAAATAAAAGCCAGATTGTAGATGCACTGGTGGAAGCCGCAGAAAATGGAAAAGAAGTTGTTGTACTGGTAGAACTTCGCGCCCGCTTTGATGAAGAAAATAATATTGAATATTCCAGAAAATTGGAGGAGGCCGGCTGTCATGTGATTTATGGATTAAACGGGTATAAAGTACATTCAAAATTATGCCTGATTTCCAGAAAAACAGAGCAAGGAGTGTCCTATGTGACACAGATCGGAACTGGAAATTATAATGAAAAAACATCTGCGCTGTATACGGATCTGTCATTGATTACAGGAAATCAAGAAATCGGAAAAGAGGCTGCTGAAGTGTTTGCAGCACTGTTAAGAGGAGAAACAGTGGAAGAAACCCATCTTTTATTAGTAGCACCAAAATGTTTGCAGAATAAAGTGTTGGATATGATAGAAGAAGAAATTCAACATGTGAAAAATGGAGAAGAAGGATACATCGGAATTAAAATCAATTCTTTGACAGACAAGGTGATCATTAGCAAATTAGTCGAAGCGTCTCAGGCAGGCGTAAAGATTGAAATGATTGTCAGAGGAATCTGCTGTCTGATTCCAGATGTCAAAGGGTATACAGAAAACATAACTGTGGTAAGTATTGTAGGGCGTTTCCTGGAACATTCTCGAATTTATCGATTTGGAACGAAAGAAAGAGAGAATGTGTATATTGCCTCAGCAGATTTTATGACACGAAATACGCTTCGTCGTGTGGAGGTGGCTGCCCCGGTTCTGGATGAACGATTAAAAAATCAGCTGGCCTGGATGTTTGAAACGATGATGAAGGATGATGAAAAGGGAAAATGTCTGACGGAAAAAGGAATCTATGTGGATCGAAATCTTCATGTACAGAAATTGAATTCCCAGGAGTGCTTTTATGAGGCTGCTTATGCAAATGCGGAAAAAAGACAGAAATAGCAGAAAAATTTTCAGACGGAAAAATGGAATTGGAGAAGGCGAAAGAATTGAATTACAAAGAGATATTACAAAATGAGGAAGTAAAAGCGTATTTGGAGAAGGGCAACGAAAATCTCGGAATTCTTGGGTATACCGATCATTCCGAAAAACATTGTGCAATAGTTGCAAAACGTGCAGGGATGATTTTGTCAAAATTTGGATATACAGAACATGAGATTGAACTTGCAGAGATTGCAGGGGCTATGCATGACATTGGGAATGTGATCAATCGAAAGAATCATGGAGAATATGGGGCAATTCTGGCATGTTCAATCTTGGAAAAGTTGAAAATGCCGCTGAGAGACAGAATCCTTGTTATGTCAGCGATTGGAAATCATGATGAATCTACAGGGGAGGCCATCGATGCAATATCAGCTGCGTTGATTCTTGCGGATAAGACAGATGTCAGGAGAAATCGTGTAAGAAATAAAGAAAAAGCAAGTTTTGATAAGCACGACCGTGTGAATTATGCAGTGACAAGTGCGGCTGTAAAAGTGAATGCGCAGAAGCATCTGATCGCATTGAATTTACAGATTGATGAGGAAATTTGTACAATGTATGAATATTTTGAGATTTTTCTCGGCAGGATGATGATGTGCAGGAAAGCGGCAGAAGTACTGGGAGCCAGATTTAAATTAACCGCAAACGGAAGCAAAGTATTATAGGTATGGAGGGAAAATAGAAAAAGCAGTCGTTCGGTTTGCAAGAATAGAAACAGAGATAAAAGAGTTTACAAAATAGAGTAACTCTCCTGAAAGAAAATATGGTATAGTAAAAAGAAAAACGAATACATGGAGAGAAAATATGAAAACGATTATCATAGGAATTGCAGGCGGAACGGGGTCAGGAAAATCTACATTTACGAGAAAATTAAAGAAAGAATTTAAAGATGATGTGGCAGTCTTATACCATGACAATTATTATCGGGATCAAAGTGACATTCCATTAGAGGAGCGAAAGAAGACGAATTATGATCATCCGGATGCCATGGAAACAGAGTTGTTGATCAAACAGCTGCAGACACTGCGAGAAGGAAAAGCGGTGGAATGTCCGGTTTATGATTTTACGCAGCATACCAGATCGAATAAGGTGACAAGGATAGAACCTAAAAAAGTGATCCTGCTGGAGGGAATTCTGGTACTGGCAGATCAGCGGCTGCGCGATCTTTTGGACATTACAGTCTATGTAGAAGCAGATGCCGATGAACGGATCTTAAGACGGATCATACGGGATGTGAAAGAGAGAGGACGTGACATCGAAGGGGTTGTGGATCAGTATCTGACCACGGTAAAACCGATGCATTATCAATACGTGGAACCGACAAGGTATATGGCAGATATTGTGATCAACAGTGGAATGAATGAGGTGGCATTTATGTTGGTGAAAAATACTATTCAGAAAATATTGGATGAGAACAGGGAATCATAAAAATAAAAATAACACTTCTAAAAAATTTTTTTCATCATAAATTAGAAAAAAGTATAGTAATTTTATAGGCTTTATAGTATACTCTAATACATATTGAAAAAGTAGGAATTAAAAAGAGTGAGAAGAAAGGATGAAAAGGATGAAAAAGATTTTAAAAAGTCTGCCGTTTCAGCTTTTGCTGGGTGTTGTGATTGGTATCATGCTGGGACTGGTCTCAAATGAAGCAGTGATGAATGTCATTGTTACGGTCAAGTTTGTGTTGGGAGAGCTGATCAATTTTTGTGTACCTTTGATCGTGATTGGTTTTATCGCGCCATCTATCACAAAGTTAGGAAAAAATGCCTCCAGGATTTTAGGAGTTGCTGTATTTCTGGCATATGCATCCTCTGTTCTGGCAGCGCTTGGCTCCATGGCAGCAGGGTATGGTCTGATCCCGCATCTGTCCATCGTTTCTGAAGTAGATGGATTAAAAGAGCTGCCGGAAATCGTATTCCAGTTGGAAATTCCGCAGATCATGTCTGTGATGAGTGCGCTTGCATTTTCTATTTTGATCGGGCTTGCGGCAACCTGGACCAAGGCAGATACAGTGATCCGGCTGTTGGATGAATTTCAGAAAATTGTACTGATGATCGTTTCCAAGATCGTGATCCCGATCCTTCCGGTATTTATTGCACTGACATTCTGGTCATTGGCATATGAGGGAACGATCACGAAGCAGCTGCCGGTCTTTTTGAAAGTGGTACTGATCGTAATGGCAGGACATTTTATCTGGATGACTATTTTGTATGTTGTGGGCGGGATTTATTCTGGAAAGAACCCGTGGAATGTTGTGAAAAATTATGGTCCTGCATACATTACGGCTGTTGGCACGATGTCCTCAGCGGCTACACTTGCAGTGGCATTAAGGTGTGCCAGAAAGTCAGAACCGACATTGCGGGATGATATGGTGAACTTTGGGATTCCTCTGTTTGCGAATATCCATCTGTGCGGATCTGTTCTGACGGAAGTATTTTTCGTTATGACCGTATCCCAGATATTATATGGTAGACTGCCATCTCTTGGAACCATGATTTTGTTTTGTGCACTGCTTGGTATTTTTGCCATTGGAGCGCCGGGGGTACCTGGAGGAACTGTCATGGCCTCTCTGGGACTGATCACCGGAGTACTTGGGTTTGATGCCACAGGAACGGCTCTGATGCTGACGATCTTTGCCCTTCAGGACAGTTTTGGAACAGCATGTAATGTGACGGGAGACGGGGCATTGACGATGATCCTGACCGGATATGCAAGACGGCATAAGATTGAAGAACAAGTAGAAACCGTTGAATTTTAAAAAGACGTGATAAAAGAGCAAAGGGCGCATTGCAGAATCAGGGGCAGTGAGTCCTTTGTTTTATGATAGGAGTTTGTCTTTACAACAAAAAAGAAGACTTCTATAATAGAACAAAAAGAAGTATATAGGAGCTGGATTTATGACAATCAAAGAAATTGCACAGCTGGCACAGGTGTCCAGTGCAGCTGTATCACGATATATGAATGGTGGATATGTAAGTGAAGAGAAAAAAGAACGGATCCGGGCAGTGATTGAAGAAACCGGGTATCGACCATCTGTACAGGCACGGACACTTCGCACGAAGCGGGCATGTCTGATTGGTGTGATCGTGCCTAAGATCAATTCGGAATCGATCAGCAGAATTACGGAGGGAATTGGACAAATATTGGCCAAAAGCGGGTATCAGATGCTTCTGACAATTACAAATAATAATTCTTCGAAAGAATTAGAATATGTGGATCTGTTTGAAGCATATCCTGTGGACGGGATTATTTTGGTAGGAACTGAATTGACCAGGGCACATAAGAAAAAGTTGAAAGAATGTAAGGTGCCGATCGTGGTGATCGGGCAATATACAAAAGAAACAAGTTGCGTATATCATGATGATTATGGCGCCGCAAAAGCACTGGCAGAGCAAGTTGGAAGAGAAGCATCCGGGAGGGTTGCTTATATCGGAGTGACAAGAGAAGACAAAGCAGCAGGAGCTGCAAGAGAAGATGGATTTCGGGAGGGACTGAAAGAAGTCGGAAAAGAACTGGAGGAGTCCTGCCTTCGCAGAGCAAAATTCACCATGGAATCCGGATATGAGCAGGCAGTGGATCTGTTGGAAAAAGAACATGATATCGATATCATATCGTGTGCGACAGATACCATTGCGGCAGGTGCGATTGAGGCGATTGCCCAGTATTCGCCGGAGAGAAAAATTCAGGTGACAGGATTTGGGGATAATCAGTTTTTAAAGGCAGTTACAGGGGGGATCCGAACGGTACATTTTGCATATCAGACAAGTGGAATAAAAGGTGCAGAGCTGTTACTGGAGATGATAGAATCAGAAAAAACGCGCATGACGGAGATGAAACTGGGATGTGAACTGGTGTAAAAAGATTTCTGGAAAAATAGACAAAAAAGCAGAGTATAAATTAGTAAAAATGCCATCTTTACAAATGGCATTTTTTTCATTATTATAAGCTTATAAGATATGAAATCGATTACATAATTTGGAATATGAAAATTTATAAGTCATGCAGGAATCTATATCGCGAAGGGAAAAAGAGTATGGTAAAAAAATGGTGGCAGAATAGTGTTGTATATCAAATTTATCCAAAAAGCTTCTTAGACAGTAATGGAGATGGAATAGGGGATTTGCAGGGAATCATCCAAAAAATTCCATATTTAAAAAAACTAGGGGTGGATGTAATCTGGCTTTGTCCGGTGTACCAGTCTCCGCAAGATGACAATGGATATGATATTTCGGATTATGAGAGCATTGATCCGGAATTTGGTACAATGGATGACATGAAGGAACTGATTTGTGCCTGTAACAGAGAAGACATTCGGATTGTAATGGATCTTGTTGTAAATCATACATCCGATGAACACTGGTGGTTTCAGGAAGCCAAAAAGAGCAAAGAAAATCCGTACCGGGACTTTTATATTTGGAGAAAAGGTAAAAATGGTCAGCCACCCAACGATCTGAAATCTAATTTTGGAGGAAGTGCATGGGAGTATTCAGAAGAAACGAATGAGTACTATTTACACTTTTACAGTAAAAAACAACCAGACTTGAACTGGGAAAACGAGAAACTCAGAAAAGAAATTTATCGAATGATGAATTACTGGCTGGAGCTTGGAATTGCTGGATTTCGTATGGATGTCATTGATCTGATAGGAAAGATTCCAGATGAAAAAATAAAGGAAAATGGACCAAGGCTTCATGAATATTTAAGAGAGATGAATGAGAATACATTTGGAAAAACAGATGCGATGACAGTTGGAGAATGTTGGGGTGCAACTCCGGAAATTGCAAGACTGTATACTGCGCCAGAACGAAAAGAGCTGAATATGATCTTTCAGTTTGAACAAATCCAGTTGGACAAGCAAAAAGGTGGTCAGCGCTGGGATTTAAAAGAACTTGATTTAAGGGAATTAAAAGCGGTTTTTAGCAAATGGCAATATGAGCTGGATGGATGTGGATGGAATAGTCTTTTTTGGAGTAATCACGACTTGCCACGTATTGTTTCACGTTGGGGAAACGATGGAAAATACCGAGAGCTTTCTGCAAAAATGCTAGCAACGCTTCTTCACGGAATGAAAGGGACACCTTATATTTATCAAGGAGAAGAGCTTGGAATGACAAATGTTCCATTCACTGCAATTGAAAATTTTCCGGATATTGAGACACAGAACATCTATAAAGAAAGACTTCGGGCAGGATTTTCAGCAGAAGAAACCATACATGCGATCCGCAAAAAAGCAAGAGATAATGCCAGAACTCCGATGCAGTGGAATGCAGAAGAAAATGCTGGCTTTACAACGGGTACGCCGTGGTATCAGATTAATCCGAACTATAAGGAAATCAATGCTGAGGATGAAACAGCCAGAGAAGATTCTGTTTTTTCCCATTATCAAAAACTGATTCAGTTAAGAAAAAAACATGAAATTATGGTATATGGGGAATACCATCTGCTTCTTCCGGAAGATGAGGATCTTTATATTTATACCAGAACCCTGGGGAAAGAACAATGGCTGATTCTGTGTAATTTTCATGAAAAAGAGCGGGAAATTGCCAGTACACAAATAGGAAGTGTGTTACTGAGTAATTATACGGACACACCACAGCTAGAAGAACTGCATTTGTTGCGTCCGTATGAAGCGGTAATTTATCGACTTCCAGAGAAGGTGGAAATGCACAATGTTTGTGCTGTATATAGTGACAAGAGTGTCAGCATTACAGAAGAAATAGAATAAGGAGAAAGCAGAGAATGAATATAGTGTATGATGAGGAATATAAATCATTCCATTTGTACAATGAAAAGATCAGTTATGTAATGAAAATAGAAAAGAACTGTTATTTATCACACTGCTATTTCGGAAAGAGAATTCGCAGATGGAACGAAGCTGCGAAAATGTACTATTATGACCGGGGATTTTGTGCAAACCCGGACGAGACAGATCGGACGTTCTCTCTGGATACGATGCTGGGGGAATATCCAGATTTTGGTCAGGGAGATTTTCGAAGTCCGGCAATGGAGTTAGAATTTCAGGATGGAGACAGAAATACAAGATTCCATTACGCAGGATACCAGGTTAGTGTAGGGAAGTTAAGTCCGGAGAAACTTCCCCATGTTTATGTGGAGTCTGACAAAGAGGCGATGACACTGGAAATCTGGATGAAGGATGAAGTACGTGGTTTGCGGCTTTCTCTGTATTATACAATTTACGAGGATGCGGTTCTTACAAGATTTGTTTCGATAAAAAATGAGAGTGAGGATATAGTCAAAATTCACAGATTGCTGAGTATGAGCCTAGATCTGGGGGAACAGGATTATGATATTTTGACCCTGGGGGGAGCGCATACAGAAGAGAAAAACGTGTACAGGAGACATCTCCTAGGAGACTCAATTGTTGTTGAAAGCAGCAGGGGAACAAGCAGTCCTCAAGCGACGCCATTTTTAGGAATTATGAGAAAAGAGACAACAGAGGAGCAGGGGGAGGTATTCGGAGCAAATCTGATATACAGTGGCAATTTCTGGGGATGTGTGCAATGCGGACAGTATGGAACAACTAGAGTTCAGTTGGGAATCAACCCATTTCAGTTCTGTTGGAATTTAAAACCAGGAGAGCAGTTTGACACGCCAGAAACAGTGTTGGTGTATTCAACAGAAGGCTTGGGAGGAATGTCGGCAATTTTTCATCGGCTATATCGAAAACGTGTGTGTCGGGGAAAATTCAGAGAAAAGGAAAGGCCGGTTCTTTTAAACAGCTGGGAAGGAATGTATTTTGCAATCAGTGAAGAAAAAATGCTGGAGCTTGCAGATACGGCTGTAGAAGCAGGAATAGAGCTTCTTGTTATGGATGATGGATGGTTTCGAGGAAGAAATAGCGATACAACATCCTTGGGAGATTGGATAGAAGATCAAGAGAAATTTCCTGAAGGTCTTCAGAAACTGGCTGAAAAAGTCAGGGAAAAAGGAGTAGAATTTGGAATATGGTTTGAGCCGGAGATGGTTTCTCCAGAAAGTGAGCTGTATAAAAAGCATCCGGATTGGGTGATCCGAAGTAAGCGCTATCGACCGATTCGAAGTCGGAATCAGCTTGTTCTGGATCTTGCAAATCCAGAAGTGCGTGAATATCTGATTGAGGCGTTAAGCAAAATTTTGAAGAATGGAAATATTACTTATGTAAAATGGGATATGAACCGGCATTTGACAGATCTTGGAAGTGCTTTTCTGAATCGAGAAAATCAGGGAGAATTATCACATCGATATGTTTTGGGATTGTATTCGATTTTGGAATATCTCACAGAGATGTTTCCAGATGTGCTTTTTGAGAGTTGCTCCAGCGGAGGAGGAAGATTTGATGCAGGAATGCTTTATTATATGCCGCAGACATGGACAAGTGATAATACAGATGCTGTGTGCAGATTAAAAATTCAGCATGGAACAAGTATGCTATTTCCGACAGTCAGCATGGGAGCCCATGTTTCGGCTGTGCCGAATCATCAGGTTGGCAGAACGACATCTCTGGAAACACGTTATATTGTTGCAGCTGCTGGAAATCTGGGGTATGAGCTTGATTTACAAAAACTTTCTCAGGATGAAATGGAGCTGATAAAAAAACAAATTGCACAATACAAGAGAATCCGCAGGACAGTTCAGTTTGGGGCTTATTACAGACTGGCAGATCCGTTTTCTGAAAATCAGTCTGCATGGAATTTTGTTTCAGAAGATGGGAAACAGATTGTTTTTAGTCATGTTCAGATTCTGGCAAGATCTGCATATAGGATTCCAACATTACGTCTCAGGGGGTTGGATCCAAAGGCAGAATACAAAAATGTGGAAACAGGGGAGGTGTTTGGAGGGGATGAACTGATGTATGCAGGAATCACGATTCCAAGAGTTCGGCAGGATTTTTCAGCCACAATGATTATATTTGAAAAGATGTAAAGACAAGGAACTACTTATGAGAAATGGAGGAAGAGAAAAATGGGAAAAGAGCAAAGTTACCAAAATGCGGCGAAAGAGATTTTGCGCCTGATTGGTGGAAAAGAGAATGTGATCAGTGCAGCACACTGTGCGACAAGGCTCCGTCTGGTGTTGAAGGATGAAAAACTGGCAGATGTAGATGGAATTTTAAATACAGAGCTAGTCAAAGGACAGTTTGCAACTGGAGGACAATTTCAGATTATTATCGGGAGCGGAACGGTTGATGAAGTATACAAGTATTTTATTCAGTATGCAGAATTACAAGAAAGCTCTAAAAAAGAAGTGAAGCAGGCAGCAGATCAGAAGATGAATCCACTACAGCGTTTAGTAAAAATGTTGGCAGATGTGTTTGTTCCGATTATTCCGGCGCTTGTGGCAAGTGGACTTCTAATGGGATTGAACAATGTATTGACAGCACAAGGGTTATTTGCAGCAGGAAAATCGTTGGTGGATATGTATCCGCAAATTGCAGATGCAGCAGCTATGATTAATACATTTGCCAGTGCTGCATATGCGTTTTTACCAATTCTTGTAGGATTTTCTGCAACGAAAATGTTTGGCGGAAATCCATACCTGGGAGCTGTTATGGGAATGATCATGGTTTCAGGAGACCTGTTGAATGCGTATGCCTATGGTTCTGCGATTACGGAGAATACAGTTCCAGTATGGGAGATTGGTGCATTGACAATTGAAAAGGTAGGATACCAGGGAACGGTGCTTCCAGTGCTCGCAGCAGCAGCAATTCTTGCTTTTCTTGAGAAAAAATTGCACAAGACAATTCCAGAATATTTAGATAATCTGTTGACACCTGCGCTTTCTATCCTGATAACTGCATTTTTGACATTTACTGTGGTAGGTGGTGTTATGAGGACGGCAGGAGACTGGATTACAAATGGTGTTCTTTGGTTGCATGATAGTTTGGGGGCAGTTGGTGGATTTATTTTTGGATTTATTTATGCACCGATGACAATGACAGGAATGCATCACAGTCTGCTGCCGGTTGATATACAGCTGATTGCAGCAGGCGGTTCGTTCTTATTTGCAATTGCAGCGTGTAATAATGTGGCTCAAGGTGGAGCAACACTTGCCGCTGTATTATGCACAAAGGATAAAAAAATGAAGAGTATTGCAGTGTCATCCGGTATTTCTGCATTACTTGGAATTACAGAGCCAGCAATGTTTGGGGTGAATTTGAAAATGAAATATCCATTTTATGCAGCAATGGTTGGTTCAGCAGTGGGATGTGCTTATGTGACTTTGACAAATGTACTGAATATTTCTCCAGGAGCAGCAGGTATTATAGGGTTTGTATGTATTAAATCAGGAGGAATGCTTAATTACATGATTGGAATTGCAATTTCACTGATTGTTGGATTTGTGTTGACTATGGGACTTTCAAAAATGAAAAGATTTAGTAAGGCATAAGCAATAGGAAAATGAGGAGAGAAAACAGATGAATGCATTGACAAGAGATCTTGCAGATCTGGTAAAAATCGTAGAAGCAAAAGCAGACGGAAAAGATTGCTTCCGTCAGAAGCTGCATTTGATGCCACCGACAGGATGGCTCAATGATCCCAATGGACTGTGCCAGTTTCATGGCGTTTATCATGCATTTTTTCAATATTCCCCGTTCAACGCCAATGGTGGTTTAAAAATGTGGGGACATTATACCAGTGCGGATATGATCACATGGAATTATGAAGGCGTCGGTCTGTTTCCGGATCAGCCGTTTGATTGTCATGGAGTGTATTCCGGATCCGCATTTGTGGAAGATGGAAAATTGTACCTGTATTATACCGGAAATGTAAAGCTGGAGGATGGAGCATTTGATTATATCCGAACCGGACGGGAAGCCAATACGGTTCTGGTTGTCAGTGAAGATGGAAAGCGGTTTGGAAGAAAGCAGGAATTGATGAGAAACAGTGACTATCCAAACGATCTGACCTGTCATGTAAGAGATCCGAAAGTCTGGAAAGAAAACGGTATGTATTATATGGTACAAGGGGCAAGAACACAGTCAGATGAAGGAAAGGTTCTGATATTTGAGTCAGAGGATCAGCTGCACTGGACTTATAGAAATGATGTGAAAACAGAAGAGCGATTCGGATATATGTGGGAATGCCCGGATTACTTTACAGTGGATGACGGAAAAATTTTATCGGTTTCAGTACAGGGACTTGACGGTGGGATCTGGGATACACGCAACGTTTATCAGTCAGGTTATTTCCGGATAGAAGGGGATCTCCTTTCCCAATATAAGCTGTCGGATTATGAACTTTGGGATTATGGATTTGATTATTATGCACCGCAGAGCTTTGAGAGTGAGGATGGACGACGGATTCACATCAGTTGGATGGGAATGCCGGATTGTGAAGAATATACGAATCTGACACTGGAGGATGGATGGCAGCATTGTTTTACGTTTCCAAGAGAAGTATCGGTAAAAGAAGGAAAGGTCCTTCAGCAGCCAATTCGAGAGCTGAACCATCTGAGAAAAGGAAAAATGCGGACAAAATCTACTCTGGAGAAAAAGGGAAAGAAAACATTTGAAGTGGAAGTGGAGAACATTGCAGCGAATCAGTTTCGGGCAGTTCTGGCAAACGAACTGATCCTGGAATATGAAAACGGAAGGTTCGAGATGAAGTTTACGAGTCAGGACAAGGCTTCTGTTTCAGCGGGAAGAAGTATCCGTTTTTGGGAAGTCAGTGAAATAAAAAATGTCAGGATTCTGGCAGACGTCTCTTCAGTGGAAGTGTTTGTCAATGATGGAGAAGCTGTTTTTTCTACAAGATATTATCCAAAGGAATATGAAGTACAAATTCAAGCTTTGGATGCAGAAATTACATTTTGGGAGTTATAATTACAAAAATGTTCCTGGCAGGAAATCCTGCAGGAACATTTTTGCATACAAGAAAGAGTATTCAATATACGTAAAAGGTCAATTGGAATCTTCTTTGTCTTTTGGCAGAATGATATTTAACAGAACTGCCATAAGAGTAGCCACAACAACCGGTGATTTTCCGAAAATCATGACAAACCAATCCGGGAAGCTGGCAAGAGAATCACTTGCCTGTGAGATTCCCATTCCCAGTGCTGCCGCAAGTCCCACGATGGAAGTATTGCGAAACGTCATATTCTGTGATGTGATCAGTTTCATTCCGGTCATGGCGATGGATGCGAAAACAGACACTGTGGCACCGCCGAGTACACAATACGGAATTGTCGTTAAAAGAGACGAGAATTTCGGAATCACTCCGGCTATCAACAGAATCAATGCCGCACCGCCGAGTACACAGCGGTTGATAACTTTTGTCGTTGCAACGATCCCCACGTTCTGGCTGTATGTAGCAGTCGGGAGTCCGCCAAGGAGAGAAAACAGAATATTGGAGATTCCATATCCTACGATTCCTCCCTGCAGTTCCTGATCTGTTGGCATACGGTTCATTCCTCCGCTGGTTGTGGCGGAAAAGTCGCCGATTGCCTGAATGGAGTTGATTGCAAACAGCAGACCGATTGCGACACAGGCGGAAGGTTCGAAGTGAATTCCGAAATGAAGTGGGCTTGGTACCTGGAAGAGGGCAGCATCATGGATGGGAGAAAAGTCTACCATTCCGAAGAACAGTGCGATGATATATCCACCGATGATACCGATCAGAATGGATGCCAGTTTCCAGATTCCTTTTCCAAAATGATTCAATACCGTTACAATAGTCAATGTCAAAATAGCGACCAGCCAATTTTGCCAGGAACCATAATTTTTGTTGCCTACCCCTCCGGCCATATAGTTAATGGCAGTCGGATACAGAGAAAGCCCAATTGTAAATACAACGGTTCCAGTGATCAGAGGCGGGAAAAATTTGCGGATCTTCCGGATAAAAAGTCCCACAAAAACAGCCACGATACCACCTGCGATCATAGCACCTAAAATGGTGGCAACATCATACTCTTCGGCAATGGACTGCATACTCGGAACATAGGCAAAGCTGATGCCCATGATGACCGGAAGGCCGGATCCGATTGTAAGATACCGGGTCTTGATAAATGGAAACAGTTGTAACAATGTGGCAAGTGCGGAAGTGACCAAGGCAGCCTGAATTAAAATAACAGAGTCAGCTTCCGAAAGTCCGGCTACACCGGATACAATGATAGCAGGCGTTACACAGCCGACGATCATTGCGACAACATGCTGCAGTGCAAGTGGAAATGCCTGATTAAGGGCAGGCACTCCGCTTAGTTCAAAAATGGTAGAGCGGGTTGTCTGATGTTTCATAAATAAGGTGTCCCCCTTTATTCGAGATGAATCCGGGTTCCTGTAAGCCCCTGAATTCCTTCTCTGGCTTTTTCTAGTAATGTGATCAAAGATTGCCTTCCGGGTGCAGATTCTGCAAATTCTACGGCCGCCTGCATCTTCGGAAGCATGGAGCCGGGAGCAAAATGACCTTCTGCAATATACTGTTTTGCTTCAGCTACTGTGATATCATCCAGCCATGTCTGTTCTGGTGTCCCGAAATGAATGGCTGCTTTTTCTATAGCAGTGAGGATGATCAGAACATCTGCATCCAGTTCTTTTGCGAGAAGCGCACTGGCAAAATCTTTGTCTATGACTGCACTGGCACCTTTTAGATGATTGCCCTGACGAATGACCGGAATTCCTCCACCGCCACAGGCAATGACAAGGTCACCGGAGTCCACCATCGTCCGGATTGTGCCGATTTCAATGATCTCCTGTGGTTTTGGAGAAGCTACGACACGACGGTAGCCTCTTCCGGCATCTTCTTTCATAATGTAGTCATATTTCTGCGACATTTCGTCTGCCTGTTCTTTTGTAAGAAAACGTCCGATCGGTTTGGACGGACAGGCAAAAGCTGGATCATGTTCATCCACACGTACTTGTGTGATCATAGTTGCGACAGGAATATCGGTGATATTGCGATTTAAGAGCTCTTCACGGAGAGCATTCTGCAGATCATATCCGATATAAGCCTGGCTCATGGCAACACAGACAGAAAGAGGGGTATTGGGCTGGTGTGCATCTTCGTGAGTCAGGGCGAGCATTGCGTTGTTGACCATTCCTACCTGAGGGCCATTTCCATGAGCAATCACAACTTCACATCCTTCCTCGATCAGATCAACGATGGCGCGCGCTGTGATCTTGACAGCTGACATCTGTTCCGGAAGGGTGTTGCCCAGGGCGTTTCCGCCCAGGGCGATGACAATTCGTTTCTTCCTTGTCATATCTATTCCTCCCTGATTGATGCGATTGTTTCTACCTCACATAAAACTCCTTTTGGCAGATCTTTTACAGCAACGCAGGATCGCGCCGGTTTGCCTGTAAAATATTTTGCATAGATTTCATTGAATGCAGCAAAGTCTTTCATATCTGCAAGGAAGCAGGTTGTTTTGACAACATCTGTAAAATCTGCATTCTGGCTGTTAAGAAGCGCTTTGATATTTAACATGACCTGTTCGGTCTGTTCCTCGATCGTCGTTCCGACAACTTCTCCTGTTTCTGGAGAAAGTGGAATCTGACCGGAGAAAAATGCAAGTCCGCTGCAGACGATTCCCTGAGAATAAGGTCCGATGGCTGCAGGTGCATGTTTGGTTTCTACATATTTTAGCATAGCTTAGTCCCTCCTGAATATAATCCATTTCGCATCTGTAATAGTATAGCAGGTTTTATTCAAAAACTCTAGGTGTGGATTTTTCTTCCAGTTTCTTTAAGATATCAGCAGGATCCGCAAATTTTGCAAGGAAGATCATAGCTGCGATGATATATGGTTTGTAGCTGGCTTCTTTGTATAATGGTGTTCTATAGCGGTCAAATACGCTGGCGTCTACTTCTCCGGATTCACAGCTTACACCGGTGATGTCTGCAGGCAGACAGTGCAGGTACAATGCGTTTCCGTCTTTGGTAGTTTTCATCAGTTCTTCGGTACAAGCCCAGTCTTTGTGCTCTGCATTCTGTGCAAGCAGCTCTTTTTCCAGCGCGTCGATTCCTTCAAAGTCACCGTTTCCGTATAATTCTGTACGCTTTTCCATAGCGGCAAACGGAGCCCAGCTCTTTGGATATACAATATCTGCATCTTTGAATGCTTCCGCCATGTTATTGGTCTTAGTGAAAGTACCGCCGGATTTTTTTGCATTTTCTGCGGCAACGGCTTCGACTTCCGGGAATACTTCATATCCTTCCGGATGAGCGAGAACAACATCCATTCCAAAACGTGTCATCAGTCCGATGATACCCTGCGGAACGGAAAGTGGTTTTCCATAGGAAGGAGAGTATGCCCAGGACATGGCGATCTTCTTGCCTTTTAAGTTTTCGACACCGCCGAATTCATGGATGATATGGAGCATATCTGCCATGGCCTGTGTCGGATGGTCGATGTCGCACTGCAGGTTGACAAGTGTTGGTTTTTGCTGAAGAATACCGTCTTTGTGACCTTCTGTGACAGCATCTACTACCTCGTGCATATAAGCGTTTCCTTTTCCGATATACATATCGTCGCGGATTCCGATCACATCAGCCATGAAGGAGATCATGTTGGCTGTTTCACGGACAGTCTCTCCATGTGCGATCTGAGATTTTCCTTCATCCAGATCTTGTACTTCCAGTCCCAGAAGATTACATGCAGATGCAAAAGAAAAACGAGTACGTGTAGAGTTGTCGCGGAATAAAGAAATTCCAAGTCCGCTTTCAAATACTTTCGTAGAAATGTTGTTTTCTCTCATAAAGCGAAGTGCGTCTGCCAGTGTAAATACAGCTTCCAGTTCTTCATCTGTTTTTTCCCATGTCAGGAAGAAATCAGAGTTGTACATGTCTTTAAAGTTCAGAGAGTTCAGTTTGTCGATATAATCCTGTAATGTTTTCATAGTGTAATTCCTCCATATATGCAGGCTGTGCCTGTAGATTTTATATTGTCAAAAAAGGAGCTGTGCCGTTTTCTGCCCGGAAGGAAGGTTCCTTGCCCAAAAGCGGCACAGGCGTTCGTTCACGATATTGAATTATTTGCAGTATAAGGTTGGCAGTGCGGCATAGACAGCAGCACATACAACCAGATCGGCTTTCCATGTCTTTTCATTTGGTGCATGAGCCTGCGCCTCTGCGCCAGGTCCGAATCCGATACAAGGGATACCGTTTCTTCCCATAATAGAAACACCGTTTGTGGAGAATGTCCATTTGTCCGTCAGTGGACGTGCTTTTCGCATCTCGACGGTTTCTGCAGATCCGATTCTTTCTTCTCCGTAGAGTCCTTTGTAGGCTTCTTCCAGTGCTTTCGTAACTTTGTGATCTTTTGGAATGACCCAGGTCGGGAAGTAGCATTCGATTGGATAGACCAGTCCGGTGTAGGAAGGTCTGTCATAGTGATACATGGAAACTGTAACGTCGTCGCCATATTTTTGTACACTTGGAAGTGCACGGATCTCATCCAGGCAGCTCTCCCATGTCTCGCCTGCAGTCATGCGGCGGTCAAGGGAAACAGAGCAGGAATCGGCAACGGCACAGCGGCTTGGAGATGTGAAGAAGACTTCGGAAGTGGTGACAGTACCGCGTCCTAAGAATCTTGCTTCTTCCCACTCTGGATTGTATTTTTTATCCAGCATTTTTACAAGACCTTTGATCTCGGTGGCATCTTCGGCATCGTTTTCATTGAGTGCACGGACATCCTGCAGAATATCTGCCATCTTGTAGATTGCATTGTCCCCACGCTCCGGGGCAGAACCATGACAGGAAACCCCTTTGACATCCACACGGATCTCCATGCGTCCTCTCTGTCCACGGTAGATACCACCGTCAGTCGGCTCGGTAGAAACGACAAATTCCGGACGGACTTTGTCTTCGTTGATGATGTACTGCCAGCAGAGTCCGTCACAGTCTTCTTCCTGAACAGTTCCTGTGACAAGCACGGTATATTTATCACTTAACAGTCCCAGATCTTTCATGATCTTTGCGCCGTACACAGCAGATACGATACCGCCGAGCTGGTCAGAAGTACCACGTCCTCCGATTTCTGTATCTGATTCAAATCCTTCGTAGGGGTCAAATTCCCAGTTGTCCCGGTTTCCGATCCCAACCGTGTCAATGTGTGCGTCAAATCCGATGATCTTTTCTCCGGTTCCCATGTATCCGAGTACATTTCCCTGTGGGTCGATCTCAACTTTGTCGAAATCCAGTTTTCTCATTTCTTTGGCGATCCGGTCAATGTGGTCTTTTTCTCCACAGCTTTCGCCGGGAAATTTTACGATATCTCTGAGAAATTTTGTCATATCTGCTTCATAGTTCTGTGCAGCTTCTTTGATTTTGTTGAAATCCATGTTGAAATCCTCCTTGATAAAAAATAGTGAATGTATGAATTACTTGTTTAACGTTCCTTGCCGTCCCATACGATAGATTCATAGCGTGCAGGATCGGTGTCTCCCTCTGTGGAGAAGAGCAGAACACGGGATGTTTCATCCAATCCGAGATGCTCTCTGAGTTCCCGGTATTCCTCCATGCACATGATGCATGCCAGAGTGCCAAATGGTGCGGCGCCGGATTCTCCGGATGTTACCGGGGTATCTCCTTTGATCGGTGCGGCAAGCATGCGCATTCCTTTTGCAGCTACCCAGTCCGGTGCGGCAACAAATGTGTCTACATGATTCTTTAAAATATCCCAGGAGATGGTGTTTGGCTCTCCACAGGCAAGCCCGGCCATGATGGTCGGCATATCGCCGTCTACGATGCGTATGTCTCCGTCTCCGGCGGCAGCGCCTTTATACAGGCAGGCAGCAGCTTCGGCTTCTACAACCACCACTTTCGGTGGATTCTGGGGATAGCGGTTGGCAAAATATCCCTGAACAGCTCCGGCAAGAGATCCGACACCAGCCTGGATGAATACATGAGTCGGCGCTTCACATCCATCTTCGTGCAGCTGATCGTCTGCTTCCATTGCCATGGTTCCATATCCCTGCATGATCCATGCCGGAATCTCTTCATATCCCTCCCAGGCAGTGTCCTGCACAATGATGCCGTGTTCGGTATTGGCTGCCATGTCAGCTGCCATACGGACACATTCGTCATAGTTGCATTCTTCGATGGTTGCGTCAGCTCCTTCTTTTAGGATGTTGTTCAGACGGGTTTGGGTACTTCCCTTTGGCATCAGAACCACAGCTTTTTGCCCCAGTTTGTTGGCAGCCCAGGCAACACCGCGTCCATGATTTCCATCGGTTGCGGTAAAGAAGGTAGCCTGCCCGAATTCTTCTTTGAGGGCTTTGGAAGTCAGTATCTGATAAGGAAGTTCGCTGACATCTTTTTTTGTTTGCTGTGCAATGTAACGTGCCATGGCGAAAGAGCCGCCCAATACTTTGAAGGCGTTGAGACCGAATCGATAAGATTCATCTTTAATATAGAGGGAACCAACGCCAAGTTTTTGGGCCATGTGCTCCAGTTTTACCAGGGGAGTCACACTGTACTGAGGAAAGCTTTCGTGAAATGTCCGCGCTTTTGTTACCTCAGAAAGTGCCATAACGGGAAGGTTGGCATCTTCTGTTTTTGACATGTGGTTCACTGCCCATTTGATTGTTTCCATGTGAAAAAAACCTCCTTTGATCATAATCTGTTATTTTCCTGCATCCATGTAACTGTAAAGTGTAAATTTAGAAATGTTTAAAAGAGCTGCAACCTTATCTCCGGATCTTGTGATCAAAAATGCACCGGCATCGTTCAGATAGCGAACCACCTGGATTTTGTCTTCTTTGGTCATCAGTGCGACGGGCTTTCCAACCAGTGCCAGTCCCTGCTGCATCAGATCATCCAGAAGCTCCTCCACATTCCGTGTGATCGTCTGCGGGGAATGTGTCCCGGTTGTCGGACGGACATCGGTGTCAGACTGTGTCTGAACGAGAGAATCCAGTGCAGTGCGGACTGTCAGGAGTGCCGTAATGTCATAGTTGATGGAAAAGATATAGGCGATCTTTCCATCGGCATCCCGGATATACAGTGTACTGGATTTTAAGATCCTTCCGTCTTCGGTGCGTGTGAGATAAGAAAGCTTATCTTGAAGTCTGGCAGCGTTTTTATGTAAAGTCTCCAAAACAATGCCGGAAGGTCCGTCACCGGATTTTCGGTGAGTCACCTGTCCGTTTTCAATGTGGACAATGGAATTGTCAAGGTTTTGTTTCAGATCATGGATGACCACTTCACAGGAAGTGCCAAACTGACTGGCAATGCCATGAGCTAATTGTTTTAAAAGATTGAGCGTATTGTCCATATCGATTCCTCCCATGTGGAAAATATTTGGTGAAAACTATGAAAAATGACTGCTTCTAAACTCATAATATCATAAAAATCCATAAAATCAATAGTTTTTCTAAAAAAGTTTTAGAATACCTAAAACTTTTTTAGGGTTTGTGTTGCATTTGTGCAGTTTTGATGGTATTCTATAGATAACAAAGGTGGTTCTGGAGAAAATAGACAAAAATGAAACGGGATATACAAAATATAGTGCGACGTGCAAGGGCTGTCCTTGTAGAATTTGTATACTTCAAACAGAGTTACAGGGGTTTCAGAGGGAACAGTAACTTCAGATTCTCAAACAGAAAAGGAGAGGTTAGTATGCTTATTTTAGGAAACGGCAGGATGATCACAAGAGATGCAGAACATCCATATCTGGAGTGTGGAGCAGTGGCGATCGATGGAACGAAGATCGTAAAGGTTGGTTCTCTTTCGGAAGTCAGAGAGGCATATCCGGAAGCAGAATACATGGATGTAAAAGGAAAGGTGATCATGCCTGCTTTTATCAATGCACACGAACATATTTACAGTGCATTTGCAAGAGGCTTGTCAGTGAAAGGATATGATCCGAAGGGATTTTTGGATATTCTGGATGGAATGTGGTGGACCATTGACCGGAATCTGACACTGCATGATACATATTTAAGCGCCATGGCAACGTATATTGACTCCATCAAAAACGGTGTGACGACAGTCTTTGACCATCACGCAAGTTTTGGTTCCATTCGGGGATCTTTATTTGAGATCGAAAAGGCAGCGAAAGAGACCGGCGTACGTTCCTGCTTATGCTATGAGATTTCCGATCGTGACGGAAAAGAAAAGGCACGGGATTCGGTGATGGAAAATGCAGAGTTTATCCGTCATGCTCAACAAGAGGACAGCGGCATGATCGCAGCGATGATGGGAATGCATGCCCAGTTTACGATTTCCGATGAGACGATGGAACTGGCAGCGGCAAATAAGCCCGATGGAGTCGGATATCATATTCATGTGGCAGAAGGGATCGAAGATCTGCACCACTGCCTGAAACATTATGGAAAACGAATTGTAGACCGGCTCATGGACTGGGGAATTTTAGGAGAGAAGACTCTGCTGGGACATTGTATTTATATCAATGAGCATGAGATGGATCTGATCAAAGAGACGGGTACCATGGTAGTACATAATCCGGAATCCAATATGGGCAATGCCTGTGGATGTCCTCCCACCATGGAACTGGTGCACAGAGGAATCCTGACGGGACTGGGGACCGATGGCTATACCCATGATATGATAGAATCGTATAAGGTAGCTAATGTACTGCACAAGCATCATCTCTGTGATCCGAATATCGCCTGGGGAGAAGTCCCGCAGATGTTGTTTGAGGGCAACGCAAGAATTGCAGAACGCTATTTCCCGCAGACACTGGGGGTACTAAAAGAAGGAGCAGCGGCAGATGTAATCGTTATGGATTACGATCCATTGACACCGATGAACGGGGACAATGCAAACAGTCATATTTTATTTGGCATGACCGGAAAACAGGTTGTGACGACAGTGGCAAATGGAAGAGTGCTGATGAAAGACAGAGAACTTCTTCATATCGATGAAGCAAAAGTGATGGCAGACTGCAGACAGGCAGCAAAAGAACTGGCAGACAGGATCAATGCATAAGGAGGGTGTAAAGATGAGCGAAGTGATGACACCGATGTCATTTGAACAATTGGTAGACTGGGTATTACAGGAAAAGAAAAAAAGAGGAACTGTATTTGGACAGCAGTATGCTTACCATGCAGATGGAGTACACAACCGGACTATGTTCGGACGCAATCTGGAGACTCCCATCGGACCGGCAGCAGGTCCTCATACCCAGATGACACAGAATATCGTGGCAGCTTATTATGCGGGCAGCCGTTTCTTTGAATTGAAGACGATACAGATCATGGATGGAGAAGAACTGGCAGCCTGTATCAACCGTCCGTGTATCAAAGCGGATGATGAAGGTTATAACTGTGAGTGGTCTACAGAGCTGACAGTACCTCAGGCAATGGAAGAGTATATCAAAGCCTGGTTTTTGTTAAAAGTGATCGCCAAAGAGTTTGGACTTGGAGATATGAATGGATTCCAGTTTAATCTCAGTGTGGGTTATGATCTGGCAGGCATTCAGTCCCCGAAAGTAGATGCTTTCTTAAATGGGATGAAACATGCCGAAAATACAGAGATTTTTCAGCATTGTAAGGCATATTTACTGGAACATGCAGACTGGTTTGCGCATGTGACAAAAGAAGAAATCGAGCAGATTTCCCCGGAAATCTGTAATTCCGTGACACTGTCCACACTGCATGGATGCCCGCCCCAGGAGATTGAGCGGATTGCCATGTACCTGCTGACGGAAAAAGGTTTCCATACGTTTGTCAAATGCAACCCAACTCTGCTTGGATATGAATTTGCGAGAAAGACCATGGATGACATGGGATATGATTACATACAGTTTGGAGATTTCCATTTTAAAAATGATCTGCAGTATGAAGATGCCGTTCCGATGCTGAAGCGTCTGATGAACACGGCAAAAGAGAGAAATCTGGAATTTGGTGTGAAGATCACCAACACTTTCCCTGTGGATGTGAAGCAGAATGAACTGCCAAGTGAAGAGATGTATATGTCTGGAAAATCGTTATATCCACTGTCCATCTCGCTGGCGGCAAAACTGGCGAAAGAATTTGACGGCAGGCTCCGCATTTCTTATTCTGGAGGAGCAGACTATTATAATATTGAGAAGATCGTGGATGCAGGCATCTGGCCGGTAACTGTGGCAACCACGCTTCTTAAGCCGGGTGGATATCAGAGACTGACACAGATGGCAGAGCTTTTGAATAAAGAAAATACTCCATTTGAAAGGGTAGATGCAGAGGCTGCAGGAAAACTTGCAGAAGAAGCGGTCAAGGATCCTCATCATCTGAAAGCAATGAAGCCTTTGCCGTCAAGAAAGATGAATAAACAAGTGCCGCTTCTGGATTGTTTTGTGGCGCCATGCAAAGAGGGATGTCCGATCCATCAGGATATTACGACCTATCTGCAGCTTGTGGGAGAAGGGAATTATGAGAAAGCCATGGAAGTGATCACAGAAAAGAATCCGCTTCCATTTATTACAGGAACCATTTGTGCACACAACTGTATGAGCAAATGTACTAGGAACTTTTATGAGTCACCGGTGCATATCCGTGAGATGAAGCTGGAAGCAGCCAGACATGGTTATGATGTGTTTTTAGAGAAACTTCCGGTTCCGGCGGTTACAAAACTGGGGAAAGCAGCCGTCATCGGAGGAGGACCTGCCGGTATGGCAGCTGCGTATTTCTTAAGAAAAGGCGGTATGGAGGCAACAATCTTCGAAGCCAAAGAAACCCTGGGCGGTGTGGTGCGTCATGTGATCCCGCCATTTCGGATTTCGGAAGATGCCATTGAAAAAGATGCAAAGATCCTGAGAAAGATGCAAGTTGACATCCGTTGTCATACAAAAGTAGAATCTTTGGATGAACTGAGACAGCAGGGATATACCAAGATCGTTCTGGCAGTCGGAGCGCTGGTTCCGGGCAGTCTGAAATTAGAGGCGGGAGAAGTGAAAAATGCGCTGGAATTTCTGGCAGAGTTTAAGCAGACCGATGGAAAGGTTGCGCTTGGAAAGAATGTTGTGGTGATCGGCGGCGGAAATACAGCTATGGATACTGCAAGGGCTGCCAAACGAAATGCCAAAGTAGAGCATGTCTATCTGGTATATCGAAGAACCAGACGCTATATGCCAGCTGACGAAGAAGAGCTGGTCATGGCGCTGGAAGACGGAGTAGAATTCAAAGAATTGCTGGCTCCGGTGAAAGTGGAAAACGGACAGCTGCTGTGCAAGGTCATGCAGCTTTCGGATTATGATGCATCCGGCAGAAGAGGCGTGTCTGAGACAGGGGAGACGGTTTGGATTCCGGCAGATACGGTGATCGCGGCAGTGGGAGAAAAAGTGCCGACACACTGGTATGAGGAACAGGGACTTCAGGTATCGGAAAAGGGCAAACTTTATGTGGATGAAAAAACACTGCAGACCAGTCAGGCAGATGTGTATGCGGCAGGAGACGGGTTGTATGGACCGGCAACGGTTGTGGAAGCAATCCGTGACGGACGAAAAGCGGCAGAAGCGATCATTGGAGAAGTGCTGACCCGTGATTTTGACAAGCTGGCAGAAGAAGCGAAGATTTACGCCAAGAGAGGCGTTTTGAAAGAGAAGCAAGAAGAAACCAAAGAAGCCGGAAGATGTCTGGGCTGCTCTACCATCTGTGAAAACTGTGTGGAAGTGTGTCCGAACCGCGCAAATCTTTCCATCCGGGTGCCTGGTATGGAAAAACATCAGATCATCCATGTGGATTATTTGTGCAATGAATGTGGAAACTGTAAGAGCTTCTGTCCATATTCCAGCGCACCGTATCTGGATAAATTTACAGTATTTGCAACAGAAGCAGATATGGAAAATAGCAAGAATCAGGGATTTGTGGTTCTGGATCAGGATGCCCTGCTCTGTAAGGTGAGATTTTTCGGAGAGACTTTCCTCTGGGAAGCAGGAAAACCATCGAAACTGCCCGATGCATTGGGCTGTATGATCGAGACGATCTGCAGGGAGTATGCATATCTGCTCCGTTAAAGTGCAGATTGCATGATCGATCTAGTTTGCGGTAAAGTAAAGGGGGCTTCTTTATCAGAAGCTCCCAATCAAAGAAAGAGACAGCAGACAACAATGGGAAAAGTTTGGAAATGGGAAAATGGTCGGCTTTGTGCCAGACCATCTTTGTTAGACAGCCTTCAGATCGCAGATCGTGTAGGAGAAGTGATTTCTGTAGTCGGCGCGGGAGGAAAGACGACAACGATCCGACGATTGGCAGAGGAAGCCGTGAAACAGAAGCGGACAGTGGCAGTGACTACTACTACAAAGATGAAGAAAGAACCTCAGTTTGTTCTGACAGCGGATGTGGAAAAGATTCAGAGAAAATGGGAAGAAGAGGGGCAGGTATGGTTTGGAACCCCGGGATCTGACCGGGAGAAAGTAACCGGTGTAACAGAACAGATCCTGGATGCTGTGTGCGCCAGACACCCAGATCTGCTTTTGATCGAAGCAGATGGAGCCAAAAGACTGCCATGTAAAGTACCGGAAGCGTGGGAGCCAGTGATTTATCCGAAGAGTACTCGGGTGCTGGCAGTGTATGGGCTGGATGCAGTAGGCGAGACATTTGAGAAGGTGTGCTGTCGTCCAGAGTTGGCGGCAGAACTTTTAAAAAAGAATATAACAGACCAGATATCCGCACAGGATATTGCCAGGCTTGCAAAAAGCCGGCAGGGGGGGAGAAAAAACGTGAACAAATCCATGGGATATCAGGTGATTTTAAATAAAGCAGATACCAGCCGAAAACGATGGCTGGCAGAAGAAATCTGCAGGGAGTTGGAAAAAGAAGGGGTTACAGAAATAACAGTGACAGCAGAAGGAAGGCAGGAAGCAACATGAAAATTGTAATCAAAGGTGCAGGAGATCTGGCAACCGGGATCGCCTCTCGCTTATATCATGCAGGACACCAGATCGTGATGACAGAAATCCCGGTTCCGTTGACCGTAAGGCGCAGTGTGGCACTTTCCCGTGCCGTATATGAGAAAGAAGCGGCGGTGGAAGATTTAAAAGGAGTACTGGCAGAGGGACAGACAGAGGCTGAAGAAATCTTAAGAAAAGGGGAGATCCCGATCCTGGTGGATCCGGAAGCCAAAGTGCGGACATGGTTTCAGCCGGATGTGCTGGTGGATGCGATCCTGGCAAAGAAAAATCTGGGCACTCAGATGACAGATGCTCCGTTTGTGATCGGAGTAGGACCTGGATTTTATGCCGGAAAGGACTGCCATTGTGTGGTTGAGACGAAGAGGGGGCATACCTTAGGAAGTGTGATCTGGGAGAAGGAGGCCATCCCCAATACTGGAGTTCCCGGAAATGTGGGCGGATTTACAACAGAGCGGCTGATCCGTGCCAGTGCAGACGGAAAGATGGAGCCGGTGGCAAAGATCGGAGATATGGTGGAAAAAGATCAGATCGTTGCCTATACGGGAGGAAAACCGGTCTATGCGCAGATGAGCGGGATTGTGCGGGGGATGCTGCAGCCAGAGGTTTTGGTCTGTAAAGGACTGAAAATCGGAGATATCGATGCCAGATGCTGCCCGGAGCATTGTATGACAATTTCAGATAAGGCAAGATCCGTAGGAGGCGGTGTGCTCGAGGCGGTGTCTGTCTTTGCACAGATCCACCGCAAGTATGGGATCGCACTTTTGGCAGCAGGAGAATCCAGACGATTTGGAGGAGATAAGTTGTCGGAAGTATACCAGGGGATGCCCCTTTACCGGCACACTCTACAAAAGTTGGAGGCATTTTCATCTTTGCCGAGAGTGGTGGTAACAGCAAGGAAAGTTCTGGCAAGAGAGGCATCTGTACTGGGGATCCATATTGCAGAAAACAGACATCCGGAACTTGGAATCTCACATTCCGTTGCATTGGCACTGGAAGAACTGCTGATACAGGATCCAGAACTTGAGGGGGTATTGTTTCTGGTATGTGATCAGCCTCAAATACAGGTTTCTACGATCCAGAAAATCTTAAAAAAAGGATGTTTTCACAAAAACAGTATTGTCTGTGCAGGATGTGAGGGGCACAGAGGAAATCCGGTTCTGTGGGGACGTGGATATTTCAATGAGCTGCGGACAATTTCTGGTGATACAGGAGGCAGACAGCTGATGCAGAAGTATGGCGATGCAATCCGGATCGTGGAGTGTGAGCCGCAGGAGTTAAAAGATATTGACAGGAGAGAAGATATGATGAAATAAGAGGGGAAGATCCTCAAAGGAGGTTTTCATATGCTGAGGGTTCATGTAAATGGAAAAGATTATGAGACAGAGCAGGACACCAAACTGATGAGGTTTCTCAGAGATGATCTGAGTCTGACATCCGTAAAGGACGGATGCAGTCAGGGAGCCTGTGGGACTTGTACCGTTCTGGTGGATGGAAAAGCGACAAGAGCGTGTATTCCGATGCTTTCCAAACTGGAAGGAAAATCGATCGTTACAGTAGAAGGACTGAATGAGCGGGAAAAAGAAGTATATGCCTATGCATTTGCGAAGGCAGGAGCAGTACAATGTGGATTTTGTATTCCGGGCATGGTTATGTGTGCCAAAGGACTTCTGGACAAAAATCTGGATCCGGATCGGATCGAAGTGGCAGCGGCAATCTGTAATAATATCTGTCGCTGTACCGGATACAAAAAGATCATAGAGGCGATCCTGCTTGCAGCAAAGATGTTCCGGGAGAATCTTCCAGCAGGAGAAAACAGCGGTGTGGCAGCAGTCGGAGAACCGATCCTGCGTGTGGATGCCAAAGAGAAAGTACTGGGAACCGGGCAGTATCCGGATGATGTCTACCTGGAGGATATGATCTATGCAAGTGCAGTACGTTCAGAATACCCAAGAGCAAAAGTACTGGCGATCCATGCAGAAGAAGCATTGGCGCTGGAGGGGGTCATCGGAGTATATACAGCCGAGGATATTCCGGGCTCTGTCAAAGTCGGACATTTAAAACCAGACTGGGATACCATGATTACGATCGGTCATGTGACGCATTATCTGGGGGATGCCATTTGCCTGATCGCGGCGGAATCGCAGGAGATCCTGGAGCGCGCAAAAGCATTGATCCAGGTGGAATATGAGGTGTTAGAACCTGTATTGGATCCATTTGTAGCAATGCAGGAAGATGCACCGAAAATTCATCCAGGAATGCAGCCGGAGGGCAATGTGCTGGCGCATGAACATCTGGTAAGAGGCAATGCCGAAGAAGTCATCGCAAATTCCAAATATAAAGTAACCAGACATTATGAAACCCCGTGGACAGAACATGCCTTTTTAGAGCCAGAATGTGCGGTTGCAATGCCGTTTGACGACGGTGTATTTATTTATTCTTCGGATCAGGGAACTTATGATACCCAGCATGAATGCAGCATGATGCTGGGACTGCCGCCGGAGAAAGTCATTGTGGAAAACAAACTGGTAGGCGGTGGGTTCGGCGGAAAAGAAGATGTCAGTGTGCAGCATCACGCAGCGCTGGTGGCTTATCTGACAAAACGGCCGGTAAAAGTGAAATTATCCCGTCAGGAAAGCATTACAGTGCATCCAAAGCGCCATCCGATGTGGATGGATATTACCACAGCCTGTGATGAAAACGGATATCTGACAGCAATGAAAGCAGTGGTAGTATCCGATACCGGAGCCTATGCATCTCTGGGCGGCCCGGTGCTGCAAAGAGCCTGCACCCATGCGGCGGGACCTTATAATTTTCAGACCATTGACATTGACGGAAAAGCAGTGTATACCAACAATCCGCCGGCAGGCGCATTTCGTGGCTTCGGAGTGACACAGACCTGCTTTGGAGCGGAACGGAACCTGGATCTTCTGGCAGAAATGGTGGGAATTTCTCCATGGGAGATCCGCTACCGAAATGCAGTACGTCCGGGACAGGTGCTTCCAAATGGTCAGATCGCGGATGCCTCTACAGGAATTGCAGAGACTCTGGAAGCAGTCAAAGAGATTTATGAAAAAGCGCCGTATGCCGGAATTGCTTGTGCCATGAAAAATGCGGGAGTCGGAGTAGGTCTTCCAGACTGGGGACGGTGTCGGCTTCAGGTAGAAAACGGAAAGGTTCAGATCCATGCCGGAGCCTCCTGTATTGGCCAGGGACTGGGAACGGTCTTGACACAGGTCATTTCTCAGACTGCACAGATTCCAGTGGAACAGATTGTCTATTGTCCTGCCAACACGTCCAATTCTCCAGATTCCGGAACTACATCTGGTTCCAGACAGACTCTGATCACAGGGGAAGCAGCCAGACGTGCCTGTGAAGCATTGTGTGACGATTTAAAAACACATACATTACAGGAACTGGAAGGCAGAGAATATCAGGGGGAATATCTTGCAAAGACAGATAAAATGGGAAGTGATGTCCCGAATCCAGTCTCTCATGTGGCATATGGATATGCGACACAGGTGTGCATTTTGAATGAGGATGGAACCATCCAGAAAATGGTGGCAGCCCATGATGTAGGAAAAGCTGTAAATCCGATCAGTGTAGAAGGGCAGATCGAAGGCGGTGTTGTAATGGGAATGGGATATGCACTGACAGAGCAGTATGAGATCAAAGAAGGACGTCCGGTTTCCAGATTTGGAACATTGGGATTGTTCCGGGCAGATAAAGTACCGGAAATTCAGTCATTGATCGTGGAAAAACCGGGAGTAGAGCCTGGATATGGTGCGATTGGAATCGGTGAGATTACTTCCATTCCAACTGCTCCGGCAATCACGGGCGCATACTATCAGCTGACCGGGGAGTTCCAGACAAAGCTGCCACTGCATGGAACGCCGTATGAGAAGAAAAAGAAATAAAGATAGGAAGAATTTTTTATAAAAAGGCATTGTTATATCTGACAAAAACAGGAGATATAACAATGTCGTTTGAGTATTTGACAAATCAAGTTGTTTACAAAAACAACTTGACGTATAATAGAATCAAACAAAATCAAGGAGGAAGTGACATGAAACGAAAAAAAATCTGGGGAATTCTGGCCATGGCAGTTCTGACAGGCTCTTTGTTTGCAGGATGTAAGGGGGCAGATCCCAAAGTGGAAATAACAGAGAAAGGGCAGGAGGACAAACAGGAGGAGCTTCTGATCGCAGCAGCAGCCAGTCTGGAGTATTCTTATGAAGAAGAGCTGATCCCAATGTTTGAAGAGCAGAATCCGGGAATTACAGTGAAAGGAACCTATGACAGTTCCGGAAAATTACAGACGCAGATTGAAGAAGGCATTCCGGCAGATGTATTCATGTCAGCGGCGACCAAACAGATGGATGCGCTGTCTGACCAGGGACTGGTGGAATCAGATTCCGTGGTGGATCTGCTGGAGAATCAGATCGTATTGATCACAGGAGCGGATTCTTCTTTGGAATTACAGAAGTTTGCAGATATCACAAAGGCAAATGTCATTGCCATCGGAGATCCTGAGAGTGTTCCGGTTGGACAGTACGCAAAGGAAGTATTGACCAATCTGGGAATCTGGGAAGCGGTATCAGCAAAGGCAAGCCTGGGAACCAATGTGACAGAGGTTCTGAAATGGGTGGAGGAAGGCAGTGCCGAAGCAGGGATCGTGTATGCAACGGATGCTGCAACAACCGATCAGGTCAACGTCGTGGCTCAGGCGCCAAAAGACAGTCTTGCGGAACCGGCAGTTTATCCGGTAGGGGTGGTCAGTGCGTCAAAGCATAAAGAGGCCGCAGAAAAATTTGTAGAATTTTTGCAGTCAGAGGAAGCCATAAAAGTATTTGAATCTTATGGATTTGAAAAGCACGTAAAATCATGAGGAGAGAAAGGAAGGAAAGATGGAAATTTCACCGATCATAGTTTCTGTGAAAACTGCTTTGGTTTCCATTGCCGTTACCTTTTTTCTGGGACTGGCAGCAGCATATGGAGTGGAGCGTATTCAAAACAGGAAGGTACAGGTGATCTGCGATGGGCTTCTGACGCTTCCACTGGTACTGCCCCCTACCGTTGCCGGATTTTTTTTGTTGTATCTGTTTGGAGTAAAACGTCCGCTCGGAAGGTTTTTTCTGGAGCTTTTTGACATAAAAATCGCATTTTCCTGGCAGGCAACGGTTCTGGCGGCTGTGGTGATCTCATTTCCTTTGATGTATCGTTCAGCAAGAGGCGCTTTGCAGCAGGTTGATGTGAACCTGCTTTATGCAGGGCGGACGCTTGGAATGTCAGAGTGGCGTATTTTCTGGGAGGTCTGGTTTCCCAATGCACTGTCTGGGATTTTATCGGGAGGGATCCTGGCATTTGCAAGAGGACTTGGTGAATTTGGAGCAACCGCAATGATCGCAGGAAATATTGCAGGAGAGACCAGAACGCTTCCTCTTGCTGTTTATTCGGCAGTGGCGGCAGGGGATATGGAAGAAGCCTATCAATATGTATGGATTCTAGTACTGATCTCATTTGTTGTGGTGACGGGAATGAATGCAGTTACCCATGGATTTCAAAAATATAACCGGAGGTAGGGCAGAATGGATGGGCTACAGGTAAAATTTCAGAAACAACTGAAAAATTTTTCGCTTTGTATACAATTTGAAGCGGAAGGGGGATGCGTTGGAATCCTGGGAGCTTCCGGCTGCGGGAAAAGTATGACGCTGAAGACAATCTCCGGGATTGAAACACCGGATACAGGCAGGATCTGTCTGGGCGGACGTGAATTATTTCACAGGGAACGAAAAATAGATCTGCCGTCCAGAAAACGAAGCGTTGGATATCTATTTCAGAATTACGCGCTGTTTCCCAATATGACAGTTCAGCAGAATATTGAGGCTGGGATTTCCGGACAAAAAGCAAAACGAAAGCAGCAGGCAATTCGGATGGCAGAACGATTTCATGTGTCAGAGCTTTTGTCTGCATATCCAGGGCATCTTTCAGGAGGGCAGCAGCAAAGAGTGGCGCTGGCACGGATCCTGGCATCAGAGCCAGAACTTCTTCTGCTGGATGAACCATTTGCCGCATTGGACAGTTATCTGAAAGAAGAACTTCAGTTGGAATTAAAAGAACATTTGCAGGAATTTGGAAAGACGGCGCTGATCGTCAGCCATGACCGGGATGAGATATATAAGCTTTGTGACCGGACGATGGTCATGGAACAGGGAAAGATTCTGATCTCAAAAGATACCAGAGCATTGTTTGAACAGCCGGAGTATGTGACGGCGGCAAGGCTGACCGGATGTAAAAATATTTCTCGGGCAGAAAAGCGGGGAAGGTATCGTGTGTATGCCGTGGACTGGGGAGTGGAGCTTTGCGTGGATTCTCCGGTTCTTGAAACCCATACCCATGTTGGAATCCGGGCTCATGATTTTCAGCCTGTAATGTCAAACTATGAAGGGGTAAATCAGATTTGGACTGCAGTAGAACGGGAAGCGCGGGCTCCCTTTGAATGGACGATTTTATTTCAGAATCGGAAGAATCCAAAAGGAAGTATGTGGATGAAAGTGGATCGGGAACAAACGCAGATTCCGGAAGCAGTGCAGGTGGATCCGGGGAGTATCTTATTATTGACTGAGGGAGGAAAAACAGATGTTTCGTCCAGTTGTGAAAATTAAAATATATCAGGAAGATTTGGTGTTTGGTCCGGGGCTTATCATGTTGTTGGAGCAGATCCAAAAGACAGAGTCTATGAAAGACGCCTGCGCGCAAATGGAGATGTCGTACAGCAAAGGCTGGAAGATCATCAACCGGGCAGAAAAGGAGTTGGATTATGAATTGCTGGAACGTCGGCATGGTGGAAAAAGCGGCGGAAAGTGTACGGTGACAGAAAAAGGAGTGTCCCTGATTGAGCGATATCGTCTGTTGGAACGAGAGACAAGGCAGAGTGTGCAGCAAAGATTTGAAAAGTACTTCCCGGAATATCATCAGGAGAAACATCAGAAAGGCGTTCTCCAGTCATAAGAAAAGGGGCTGCATCAGAGTGTGGACTCTGTGCAGCCTTGAGAAAAGGGAAAATTTATCTAAAATTAGGTAATGTCTGTTTATTTGGGCGAAGTCCAATGGCTGCATATGCTTTGCATTGGCAATCATTGTCTTCTGTTGTTGATGTATATAGAATACCAGTGAATTGTGAATGGGATGTGACAAGAAGTGAAAAAAATTCTTAATTAAGTCTAACGAAATTATAAAACACAGCTTATAGTTTTTTTAGAATTAAGTGGTTTGATTGACGATGTGCATGATGTCTTTGGAGACGGTATTCCAGAATTCTTTTCTTGTTTCATATTGCTGCCAGAGCCAGGTGATCGCTTCCTCCATCCCTTCTTCTGAGAGAGGAAATGAGCGGGAAGTCTTTTCGGTATCGGGAGTTTTTTCAAAAGACCAGGGTTCTGGATATACAAAAACAAGAAAGGTTTCTTTTGTTTCTTCTATACAGAAGTAGTATCGCATCCCACAGTGAGAGCCTGAAAAAGGCTCTTTTTTTAATCCGGTTACAGGGATCAGTTTTTTATCGATCATAAGCAGTCAGTCTCCTTTTTGAAATACTGTATATAGAGTAACATTGCTGTGTGAAAGTTGCAAGAGGTGGAAAAACAGACAAAAAGGAAGAGCCACATTGCTGTGACTCAAAGGGGGAAAAAGTTTATGAAAAAGTGTGTTGTTCTTTTGAACAATTCTAGTATAAAAAGAAATTGTGTAAAAAATGTGATATAAATTTGAATCTAATGTTAATAAAAACAGAAGAAATTGTGAAGGGTCAGCGTTTTGCGGCTTTTTTGGCGAATTTGGTTGTGACCAGTTTTTCATATGGTGCACGGGAGGTCAATTCGCTGGAACTTTCCAGGATATCCTGAAGGAGTTCGAAGCTGTCCTGTTCAAAGATCAAGGTGTCTTTCCAGGAATCCTGTTCATAATAGCGGGATACAATGGTTGTGAGAGTGGCCAGATTGGTTTCGGGAAACTGGGGCCAAATGACATCTGCAATTTCCTGCGGTGTGTGTGCCTGGACATAGTCCATTCCTTTCTGCAAAGCATTTACAAATCCCTGAATGGTGTCAGGGTGTTTTTCCAGATAGCTTTTTCTGGCACTGAAAGCAGTATAAGGAACATAGCCGCTTTCGGTTCCAAGAGAAGCTACCACATGACCTTTGCCTTCGGTTTCCAGAGAGGTAGCGCCAGGTTCGAACTCTACTGTGTAATCAGCCTGCCCTTCGGAAAAGGCGGCAGCAGTGGAGCCAAAATCGATATTTTGAACGATTGTCAGATCAGAGTGAGGATCCATCCCGTTTTGTTTGAGAATATATTCAAAAACCATTTCCGGCATGCCGCCTTTTCTTCCTCCAAGTACAGTACATCCTTTTAAATCTGTCCACTGGAAATCGGTCATTTCTTCTCTGGAGACAAGAAAATTTCCAGCCCGCTGGGTAAGTTGTGCGAAGTTTACCACAAAATCAGAGGCTCCTTCATTGTACGTATAAATCGAAGATTCAGAGCCCATGAATCCGATATCTGCTTCTCCGGAAAGAACGGCAGTCATTGTCTTATCTGCCCCAAATCCTGTAACCAGATCTAGTTTGATTCCCTCCTCTTCAAAATAATCTTTTTCAATGGCCACATACATTGGCGCATAAAAAATAGAATGTGCGACTTCATTTAATGTCAGTTTGGTAAGTTCTTTTTGATCAGGAACAGCATCAGATGGAGAAGATGACTGCTCAGAGGATTGGCATCCTGTGAGCAAAAGCAGGGTGGTGGTCAGAATACATGCGAGAATTCTTTTTTTCATAAGCACTCCATACGTTTTAAAATAATTTACTAAAAGTATATGCGGGGAGAAAAGGAATGTGAAAATGCCGGTCTATTTCAAAACAGACCGGCATAAATTGATAGTTTTCAGTTTAGTAATTATCGTGATCATCTTCAAATGGATCATCGTAATCGTCAAATTCTTCGTCTTCTTCGTCAGAATCCCGTCTGGAAAGAATGGTCAGGATCAGGAAGATAACAGTAAGTACTGCACATGCGATCGCACTGAACAGAAGAAGTTTATCATCTCCACGTTTTAAGAAGGCGACAACACCGCATCCGAGATAGAAGAACATCGGAAGCAGGAATGCAACGATGGTATTTCGTTTCTGAAGGATCAGAAGCAACAGACCGGAAATCAGCATGCAAAGTGCCATGATTACGTAAAAAGTACCGATATTGGAATTACTTCCGGAAGTAATACTATCCAGACCGCTGATCACACCTTTGTATGTAAAGAAACCAAATGCCAGAATAGAAAGAATTCCAAAAATGATACGGAGAACACGGAATTTCGGTGTGACGAATTCTTCATCGTAATCATCCTCTTCATCGAAATTTTCGGGCTCTTCTACCGGTTTGGAAACGGCTTTCCGTTTGTGTACGGACTTTCTGTCTGGATCAGAAGCCAGCATATCTTCATAGCTTTGCTTCACTGCACGCTCCCTTTTTGTACGTACTTTTTCGGGTGGGATATTGGCATAGCGCGGTTCTACTTCAGAATCGATATCATCTGGAAGAGAAATCACTTTTGTCTGTGCATCTACATCATTTGTTTCCGTATGGACTCTCTTTTTCGGCCTGTCCGGATGTTCAGAAGTGGTTCGCTTTTTCCTTGGTGTTTCAGAAGCAGATTCGGAAATCGGACTCTTTTTGCGAGGAACCTCTTTTTCTTGTTCAGAGGCAGGACGTTTTTTGCGAGTCATCTCCTGTTCCTGTTCGGAAGCGGAACGCTTTTTGCGCGGAGCATCGCCTGGATGTTCGGCATAGGACTGCTTTTTCACAGGGCGTTCTTCACTGTGTTCAGAGACAGGACGTTTCTTTTTGGGAAGTTCTGCCGGTTCAGAAGTCTGACGCATCTGTTTTGGAGCAGATACGGTTTCTTTTTTGACGGAAACTTCCGGCTCCGGCTGTGTGGAAGAAGCGGTTGCTCCTGCAGCCGAGTCGGATTTTTTGACTGCTTTTTTTGCACGCTGTTTGTCAAGATTCCACTGCTTTTTACAATCTTTGCAGATTGCGTATTCATTTAAAATTGGATTGCCATTTTCATCAACCCCTACTTGTTTTTTTTGTAAAATGACATCCTTTCCACATTTTGGACATTTCATTATTTATATCGCTCCTTTGTATCACTGATTGTGACGGTTTACATAGAATAAAAATATTATAACATTTTGTTTGACGAAGAACAACGGTTTTTGTCAAATTCTCGTGGATTGGATGTCAGTCTGTTTATGATTTTGGTTTCACAAGAGGCGTCTGATACTGATAAAGCTCCTGATAGGATTCCAGTTCTTCCTTAGACGAGGGAAGAGCAGGGATCAATCCCGTGCAGTCTGTAGAAGACGCAGCATTTTTCAGATAATCATAGTGGTCGATCAGTTCCTGGTTTTTGAGAATTTCGTTTTGTTTTTTCTGTTTCAAAATTATCACCTCAAGGTTAGTGTTTCCACAGAGGAGAATTGTATTCATCAGAAAATGTGGTATACTGAATAAAAAATGAAAAGAGGAGTAAAAAAATGATGAGATTGATCGCAGATACACATGCTCATACCATTGCGAGCGGACATGCATATAGTACACTTCGGGAGATGGCATATGCAGCATCCCAAAATGGATTGGAAGTGTTATCTTTGACGGAACATGCGCCGGAAATGCCGGGATCCTGTCAGGAAATTTATTTCCGGAATCTCAGTGTGATCCCACGTGAAATGTACGGTGTGAAACTGCTTCTTGGGTCAGAATTGAACATTATGAATCCGGAGGGCGAGTTGGATCTTTCAGAAGCAATCTGTAAAAATCTGGATCTTGTGATCGCATCCATTCATTCTCCATGTTATGGATTTGGACATTCTGCGAAAGAAAATACCAATGCCTATGTAGAAGTGATGAAAAAGCCTTATGTGGATATCATAGGTCATCCGGATGACGGAAGATTTCCGATCGATTATGAAATCCTGGTGAGGACGGCAAGAGAGACAAAAACATTGTTGGAGATTAATAATAGTTCGTTACGGCCGGGAGGATTTCGAAAAAACACAAGAGAAAATGTACTGCAAATGTTAGAATTATGCAAACAATACGAAGTGTCTGTAACAACTGGAAGTGATGCTCATATTGACGTAGATGCCGGAAATTTTGAGTATGTAAAAGAAGTTTTGGAATATTGCAAGTTTCCGGAGGAGCTGGTTGTATCCACAGAATTTAATAAATTAAAAGAGTTTTTGAATAATTATAAAGAATCATAATATTTCTGTCAAAAGATATGAATTGTCTGAATCTCTAAAATCTCTATAAAAAAGTAGACTTTAAAAATTTAGTGTGTTAAAATGAGAAAGTAGAACCTGACTGATAAAGGAGAGGTAAGAGATGAGTAAAAAAATCAGAACAGAGGCAGTAGACTACCTGTTTGATGCAATCTTGAGTCTGAAAGACAAAGAGGAGTGTTATACATTCTTTGAAGATATTTGTACGATCAATGAATTGCTGTCACTTTCTCAGCGGTTTGAAGTAGCCAAGATGCTGAGAGAACAGAAGACCTATTTGGAAATTGCAGAAAAGACAGGTGCATCCACAGCAACGATCAGTCGTGTCAATCGTTCTTTGAATTATGGAAATGACGGGTACGACATGGTGTTTGAACGGATGGAAAAATAAAACATAGTGAACATAAAAATACCCGGCAGATTTCTGCCGGGTATTTTTATGTGTGAGAAGGGTTTTGATCGGAAAAAGTATCGATCAGCTTTTCAATCATCATTTTTTTGACATAAACATCAAAGCTTAGACTGCAGATAAATGCCAGCAGCTGGAAAGAGTCCGGATTCTTTTCGGGAGATTCTGCAAATACTTTTTCGGCAGTCTCCCAGGAAGAAGCAATACCTTCTTTTAGAGGTTCAATCTGATCTTTGCACATGGTGCAGATCTGCCGGTAGATATCTGTCAGACTGGAAGTGTCCGAATCTGCATCCTGACCAAAGCAGGAATCTGTTATAGGTTTTAACAGTGTCTCGATGTCTTTGATAGAGAGAATACTTTTAAAATAGTAAATAAAGATCAAAAGAAGCAGATGATCTTTGGAATATTTCTTTTTGACAGGCGGCGGAAGCAGATTATTTTTTGCATAATTATTGATCATGGTCTTTGTCAGAATCTTATCATCCTCATACCGTTTGGTGGAAGCAAGCTGTGTATCCATAAAAGTAGTCACCTGATCCATATATAAGTCAATATTGGGAATATCTTCCGGATGAATATAGTCGATTCGGGATAAACTTTCCAATATGCTGTTTAAAATATTGTTTGTATCAATTGTCATAATATCACCTCGATGTATTTATTATATAGTAATGAAAACCAGATAGTCAAGCATGAATTATTATTGACATATGGTCATAATTACTGTACAATAAAAGAAAAAACGGGAGGTATTTCGAGATGAAAATTGCAGTAACTTATGAAAATGGACAAGTATTCCAGCATTTTGGACATTGTGAGAATTTTAAGATTTATGAAACCGAAGGGGAAGTAATCAAATCTTCAGAAGTGGTGAGTGCCATCGGAAGCGGACATGGTGCACTGGCAGGATTTTTAAAAGATCATGGAGTCGATACTTTGATCTGTGGAGGAATCGGAGCAGGAGCAAGAAATGCGCTGGCAGAGATCGGAATCACACTATACCCAGGTGTTTCCGGAGAAGCAGATGCGAATGTAGAAGCATTGCTGAAAGGAAATCTGGTATTCAATCCAGATACGATGTGCAGTCATCATCATGAAGGCGGTCATACCTGCGGTGAAGACAAGCATGGATGCGGCGGACACTAATCCGTGAGATGAAATAAATAGACAGAAAAAAGACGGCTGTGTTACACTACAAATATGAAAAATCAGATGTCAGGAGGTTTTCATATGTTGAAAGTGGAACTCAGCCGTTTTAAGGTGAAAGAAGGAAAAACCAGAAAAGTAGATGAATGGATGGCTTTTTTGAATGACCATATGGAAGATACACTGCTTACATTAGAAGGTGAAAAGATGTTTGTGGAATCGATTCATAGGGAAGTAAGTAATGGGGCAGAATTTTTGTATTGGTATTCTGTGCAGGGGGAAGGTGGAACAGAGGTATACGAATCAGACAATTATATCGATATTAAGCATTTGGAATATTGGGAGGAGTGTATTGATTCTCAGTATCGGGAGAAAGCGATTCAACCAGAAGTGGTCATGATCCCAGAGAAGATCAGAAATGCTATGAAGTGAGAAGAAAAATTTACAGGATGGTATAATTAGGTTGACTTGAGCGAAACTATGTTCGATAATAGAGGCATGACAATTAAAGGAGATCAGTTATGAGCATTTATGATACATTGAATGAACAGCAAAGAGAGGCCGTTTATTGTACCAGTGGACCACTTTTGATTTTAGCCGGGGCAGGATCTGGAAAGACGAGAGTGCTCACTCACCGGATTGCCTACCTAATCGAGGAAAAAGGAGTAAATCCGTGGAACATCCTGGCCATTACGTTTACGAATAAAGCAGCCGGAGAGATGAGAGAGCGTGTCGACAATCTGGTAGGATTTGGCTCTGAGAGTATCTGGGTGAGTACCTTTCACTCCACCTGTGTACGGATATTGAGGCGGCATATTGACAGGCTTGGATATGATACGAATTTTACGATTTATGATACCGATGATCAAAAGACCTTGATGAAAGATGTGTGTAAGCTGGTGCAGATCGATACGAAAGTTTATAAGGAAAGAAATCTTCTATCCGCGATTTCGGCGGCTAAAAATGAGATGATTTCCGCACAGGAGTATGCATTAAATGCGCAGGGGGATTTTGGAAAAGAGAAGATTGCAAAAGTGTATCTGGAGTATGAAAAACAGATGCATGCGAACAATGCGCTGGATTTTGATGATCTTTTGGTGAAGACGGTTCAGCTGTTTCAGACACAGCCGGATGTGCTGGAGAATTATCGGGAACGTTTTCGATATATTATGGTGGATGAGTATCAGGATACGAATACCGTACAGTTTCAGCTTGTGAGCCTGTTGGCCGGAAAATACAGAAATCTGTGTGTGGTTGGTGATGATGATCAGTCTATTTATAAGTTCCGGGGAGCGAATATTAAAAATATTCTGAATTTTGAAGAGGAATTTCCAGATGCGACAGTGATCAAATTGGAACAGAATTATCGTTCTACAGGTAATATTCTGGATGCTGCAAATGCAGTGATCAGCAATAATGTGGGCAGAAAAGAAAAACGGCTCTGGACGAAAAATGGAGAAGGAGAAAAGATTCAGTTTTGTCAGTTTGATACGGGATACGATGAGGCAGAGTATATTGCAGATGATATCCAAAAAGAAATCAAAAACGGAGCCTCTTATCATGATCATGCAATTTTATATCGGACGAATGCCCAGTCTCGTTTGTTTGAGGAGCGGTTTGTAGCGCAGAATATCCCGTATAAGATTGTGGGTGGTGTCAATTTCTATGCGAGAAGAGAAATCAAAGATGTGCTTGCGTATCTGAAAACCATTGATAACGGAAAGGACGATCTGGCAGTCAGAAGGATCATCAATGTACCGAAACGAGGAATTGGACTGACGACGATCAATCGGATCCAGGAATCGGCGGCAGCCAGAGAAATTGGATTTTATGATGCGCTGCAGGGGCTGGATCTGATACCAGGTGTAGCGCGAGGCGTTGCAAAGCTGGAAGGATTTGTCGCTTTGATCGAGTATTTTAAAGGTGTGGCAAAGAATGTAAGTCTGTCAGATCTTTTGCAGGAAGTGATCGATAAGACAGGATACGTAGAGAGCCTGGAAGCGGAAGGAAAAGAAGAGGCAGAGGCAAGGGTTGAGAACATTGATGAGCTTCGAAGCAAAATGGCAGCGTATGAGGAGACTTGCCTGGATCGAGATGAAAAGCCGACGCTCAGCGGATTCTTGGAAGAAGTTGCGTTAGTGGCAGATATAGACAGCTTGGATGAAGAACAGGATTATGTTATTTTGATGACATTGCACAGTGCCAAGGGATTGGAGTTTCCGCATGTATATCTTGCGGGAATGGAAGATGGATTATTTCCAAGCTATATGACAGTTACCTCAGACGATATGGAGGATATGGAGGAAGAGAGGCGCCTTTGCTACGTGGGGATTACACGTGCAGAACAAAAGCTGACCATGACCAGCGCTATGCGGCGGATGGTGCGTGGAGAAACACAGTATAATAAAGTATCACGATTTATGAAAGAAATTCCGTTGGAACTTCTGGAGAGCGGAAATCGTTCTTCTAGGATGTTTGAGGAACGACAGGAAATCCCAAAGCAGATGGCTTATGCTCAAGCGAAACAGGCATTTAAGACAAAAGCATTTTCTACAGCTGCGCCAAAGCAGTTTGCAGTCAATAAGAGCAAAGGCCTGGATTATGGAGTGGGAGACCGTGTGCGGCATATGAAATTTGGAGAAGGAACGGTAACACAGATCACAGAAGGCGGACGAGATTTTGAAGTGACAGTAGAGTTTGATACAGCTGGAGTGAAGAAGATGTTTGCCGGTTTTGCACGTCTGGTGAAATTATAGAAATTATGTGAATTTTGGCATAAATCAGTAGTAATCTGAAAATGATAGTGGTATAATAATGAAAAATAAACCTGTACGGCGGCATGGAGAAAGGACGTGAATATATGAGTAAAATTGAAGAACTGATCGCGGAGTCAAAATTGAATGAATTGCTGAAAAAGAAAGATGACGAGAAAGTGAAAAAGACAGTCCTCTGGGTATTGGCGATTTTAGGTGCTGTTGCAGCAGTTGCAGCGATCGCATACGCAGTATATTGTTTCTTTACACCGGATTATCTGGAAGATTTCGAAGAAGATTTTGATGATGATTTCGATGATTATTTCAGTGAGGAAGATCAGGTTTAATCAGAGCGAAAAGAGAACAGAAGACAGGATGTGGTCGGAATACACTGCACCCTGTCTCTTTTTTCGTCAGGAAGTATTCACAGGAAAAGAAAAAGATAAGAAAAGATAAGGATAGAGGAGAATATGAAAAAAGGACAAGTATTGGTAGGCACAATCGAAAAAGTAGAGTTTCCGAACAAGGGAATCGTAGTAGTTTCGGAAGAAGAAAAATCAGTCATTGTGAAAAATGGAATACCGGGACAGAAAGTGAAATTTTGTGTCAATAAGTTTAAACGTGGAAATGCAGAAGGTCGGTTGCTGGAGGTTCTGGAAAAGTCGCCATTGGAGACAAGAGAACCAGTATGCAGTATTTTCCCGGCATGTGGAGGCTGTATGTATCAGACCATGTCTTATGAAGCCCAAATGGACATGAAAGCAGAACAGGTGAAACACATTCTGGATGAAGCAGTGAATGGAGAATATCTGTTTGAAGGTGTGAAAGCCAGTCCCAAAGAGTTTGCATACCGGAACAAAATGGAGTTTTCATTTGGAGACGAATGTAAGGATGGACCTTTGACTTTGGGGCTTCATAAAAAGGGAAGCACATATGATGTGCTGACTGCGTCAGACTGCAAGCTGGTTCATGAAGATATGACAAAGATTTTAACCTGTGTACTGGAATATTTTAAAGAACGTAATGTCAGCTATTATAAAAAAATGCAGCATATGGGCTATCTACGTCATTTGCTGCTTCGAAGAGGTGACCGTACCGGGGAGATTTTGGTGAATCTGGTTACAACGACACAGGAAGAGCATGATATGATTCTATTAAAGGAAGCACTTTTAAAGTTAGAACTGGAAGGGAAAATCGTGGGATTTCTGCATATTTTGAATGATTCTCTTTCCGATGTAGTGCAGAGTGATGAGACCAGAATTATTTATGGGCAGGATTATTTCTATGAGAAATTGTTGAACCTAGAATTTAAGATTACACCATTTTCCTTTTTTCAGCCAAATTCCAGAGGCGCAGAAGTGCTGTACAGTACAGTGCGGGAATATATCGGAGATATCAAGGATATGACCGTGTTTGATCTGTTCAGTGGAACCGGAACAATCGCACAGGTACTGGCACCAGTGGCAAAACAGGTGATCGGTGTAGAAATCGTGGAAGAAGCGGTGGAGGCAGCAAAAGAAAATGCGGCGCATAACGGACTTTCCAACTGCAAATTTATTGCTGGGGATGTCTTTCAAGTGTTAGATGAGATTGAGGAAAAACCAGATGTGATCGTGCTGGATCCTCCAAGAGATGGAATTCATCCCAAAGCACTGCCGAAGATTTTAGATTATGGAGTGGATAAGATCGTGTATATTTCTTGCAAAGTGACTAGTCTGGCACGGGATTTGGAGATGATACAGGCAAGAGGGTATGAGGTAGTGAAGAGCGTGGCAGTGGATCAATTTTGTCAGACGGTTCATGTGGAGACGATGGTATTGCTACAGAGACGAGATATATAGAAATCCTTGAATTTACGCACTTTGTGAGGTTTTTCAATTTTCATACCTTGGATATAAATAGTAAAGAAAAAAGGTTGGTAGACAGAATCACAGTTGTTGTGGCACTGGATATCGTTACGAAGGATACAAAGTAAATCTGTTATAAAAGTAAATAGTGGACTATCAAGAATTGATAGATTATAGGGATACTGATTTTGGAAGAAAAGGTATCCCTATTTTTTATATAGGGCATTCCAATAGGAGTGTCTTTTTTCATAAAAAAGTTTCAAGGAGGAAAAATATGGAAAAATTTACAGCGTTAGGAGCAAATGAGATTACGAAAAACATAACTTTTCAAGGGGAGATGCATCGGAAGTTCTTTCTGCTTTATCTTCCGGAATGCAGAAGTGAGGATGTGTATCATCAGGCATTGATTTATTGTCTTGGAATCAGCCGGGATACACGAGAACATGTGGAAGAAATTTACGATTTTGAAACAGGATGCGTCAAAACAGAATGCATGAAGGCCGAATGGCAGACCAGTGGAAGTCTGAAAATCATCCGGATGGCGTTTAATCTTTACTGCAATGGCACACCGACAGTATACGAAAAGGAAGACGTAGAAAGTCAGTTAAAAGAGTGTGGGCATTATACGGTAGAGGATCTGTTTTGTTGTGAGTATGCGCCATACTTCTGGCAGGCGATTCAACTTCGCTATCCTGAATATTGCGGAATGTGAGGTGAAATATGTTAAAAATCAGATTACAGGGAACTACCAATGATATTAAGTGGTTCAAAAAAATATTGGAGAGAGACAAAAGGATTGCTCTTTTGGAAATTTCACAACCATTTCCGAATAAGGGAACGAAAAAATATGTTCGTGTGTATGCAGAGGTAGAAAGAGGAACGAAATAAGCGGAGGAAACGTTATGTGTAAAGTAATCGCAGTAGCAAGCCAGAAAGGCGGAGTCGGAAAGACAACAACCTGCATCAATCTTGGTGCAGCATTAGCAAAAGTAGGAAACAAAGTGTTGCTTGTGGACAACGATCCACAAGGGCACTTGACCATTGGATTGGGATTTTCTAAAAAGCAGAGAGTGACACTGAAAACAGTTCTGGAAAATCAGATAGAGGAACTGGAACATCCATTAAAAGGTGCGATTCTGAATTATGGTGAAAATCTGGATATTATACCGGCCAATAAAACACTGGGAATGATGGGGATTTATCTGTCAACGGTAGAAGAAGGGGAAATGGTACTTGGTCAGGCATTAGAAGAAGTCAAAGGGAAATATGCGTATATTTTAATTGACTGTGGTCCGTCACTGGGGGCATTGTCGATCAATGCACTGGTAGCCAGTGATAGTGTCTTAATCCCAGTAGAACTGGATAAGTTTGCAACAGATGGTTTGGAGGAGTTATTGCGAACCGTGCGAGTAGTAAAGAAAAAATATAATCCGCAGTTGGAGATAGAAGGAATCCTTTACAATAAAGTAGAAAGCCGGTTGAACAATACCAAAATTTACCAAAAAGCAATCGAGACAGCATACGGGGAGCATGTGTATATTTTTAAATCTTATGTTCCCAAAACAGTACGGATTAAAGAAGCTCCGAATTTTGGTCTCAGTGTTTTGGAGTATGAACCAAAAAGCGAAAGTGTCCGGCAGTACCTGTCCTTGATGGAGGAGGTGGCAAGTCATGAATAAAAGAAAAGCAGTCATCTCTCTTGCCGGGTACGAGGACATTTTTGAGGATTCTATGGAAAACGGGGAAAGGGAAGAAGTTGTCAGACTCCCCATCAGTCAGTTTCATACGTTTCGGAACCATCCTTTTCGTGTGTTGGACGATGAAAAAATGGAGGAAACAGTAAAGAGTGTCAAGCAATATGGCATTCTGATGCCGGGAATCGTCCGTCCGCTTAATACGGGAGGATATGAAGTGATTGCAGGTCATCGCAGATGGAGAGCCTGTGAACTGGCAGGATTGAAAGAAATGCCAGTGCTTGTCCGGAACATGACAGATGAAGAAGCTACGGTGATTATGGTTGATACGAACATCCAAAGAGAAGATATTTTGCCAAGTGAGAAAGCTAAGGCATATAAGATGAAATATGAAGCAATGAAGCATCAGGGAAGCAAAGGGGAAAAGTTTACGGCGGATTTGGTAGGAGAAGCTGCCGGTGAAAGTGGAAGAACCGTGCAGAGATATATCCGATTACTGATCATTATAGAATGTAGAATGAATATTTGGTTACCCAAAATAGATTTACCATTTGAGGTCTAAAAAGTGCGTATAGTGGACGGAATCTTGAACTGGTCTTATCAAAAAGATAATATCAGAAGGAAGATAAATTAAAAAGCGGAAGTTAGCTGACGGGTTTCATGACCCCATCGGTGCCTTTCGCAGAAAGGTGGAAAATAATTATGAATAAGATATAAAAGTCGATTATAGAAGTTATTAAAAGTTATTTGTAGGAAAGGATGGTTATAATATGAAACGGCAAGGAAGAGTAATACTAATTTGTATTGTAGCAACAGCTATTTTGAT